>Ga0214473_10004564_pt1 | contig 16638 bp, 17 predicted proteins | sample RVTome_7_FD_203509 | JGI IMG/M metagenome (GOLD analysis project Ga0214473, IMG submission 203509) | Soil microbial communities from uranium-contaminated site in the Upper Colorado River Basin, Wyoming, United States - RVT98D197 | ecosystem: Environmental > Terrestrial > Soil > Contaminated >... | reverse complement strand
CAGGATCACCCGGACGGTCTGGCCGATCCTGCGGGCCATCCGCCGGCACACCTCCTCGATCGCCGCGCGGCGGTTCGATTCCGTGTACTGGAAATCCGTCCCCGCGAAATAGGAGGCGGTTTCGGTGATGCCATCCTCTTTCCACAAGGGACGGCCTCGCGCGATTTCCACCACCCGGACATCGACGAACAGCGTCAGGCGATGTTCGAGCGCATGCCCGTCCGCTCCGTGCGAGGAAACGTCCTCACGGATTTCCCGGATGGTTCCTTCCACGGCGACGTCCGCACCCGTGCGCACGAAGGAGCCGCGGAACCCGATACGCCTGAACTCCTCCCGCAGGCGGGCGGCGAGGAAGGCGCCGGCATCGGGAACCACGGATGCGTTGGCGAAGGGCCGGATGTCCACCCGGAGTGCGGGGTCGACGAAACGGGAGCCGGGGTCCGCCTGGAACCGGTACCCGCAACCGAAAAATAAAACGGCAAGGAGGAAGGCCGAAAGGAATGCATGCCGGATCCGCCGATGGGCGTTTCCGTTCCGGACGAAGAATCGCTCTCCGGCTGCTTTCATGACACCACGATGTTGACGAGCTTCTTTGGGACGTAAACGAGTTTTTTAAGTGTCTTCCCCTCCGTGTACTCCCGGACCTTGGGATCGTCGAGGACTTTCGCTCGGATTTCCTCTTCCGTGGCATCGACCTCCGCGGTGATCCGGGAGCGAAGCTTTCCGTTGATCTGCACGACGACGAGGATCTCCTCCGCACGCGCCAATTCTTCGTCCGCTTCCGGCCAAGGCTGCCGACTTGCCAGTCCCGCACACCCGATCCGTTCCCACAACTCTTCGGCTACATGCGGGGCGAAGGGGGAAAGCATCAACAGAAGGATCTCCACGGCCTCGCGGAGCCCCGCCGCGGTCTCCGCCGATTCCCATTCCTTCTCCTCTACGAGGTAGAGGAAATTGACCATCTCCATGATCGCCGATATGGCCGTGTTGAAATGGTACCGTTCCTCGATATCCCCGGTAACTTTTTTCAGGGTCCTGTGGGTCACCTGCCGGATCCGCCGGCCCTCTCCCCCGGCTACAGCGGCGGGGCGCGCGGCGGCGGAAAGCGCCTTTTCCCTTTGGGCAACGAAGCGGTAAACCCTCCCCAGGAACCGGTAGGCCCCCTCCACTCCCTGCTCGCTCCAGTCGAGGTCCTTCTCGGGCGGAGCGGCGAATAGGGAGAAAAGACGCGCCGTGTCGGCCCCGTACCGCTCGACGAGGGCGGATGGCTCGACGACGTTGCGCTTGGACTTCGACATCTTCATCGAGCGCCCCACCGCCACCTTTTCGCCGCACTGCAGGCAGTTCCCCGAGGCGTCGACCTCCTCGGGGTATCGCCATCCGTGCTTGGGGCACTCCTGCGTCGCCATGCACACCATCCCCTGGGAGAGGAGGCGCCGGAACGGCTCGTTCCCGGGGGCAAGACCCCGGTCGCGAAGGTACTTATGGAAAAACCGGGCGTAGATGAGATGCATGCACGCGTGCTCGACGCCTCCGACGTACTGATCGACCGGCATCCATGCCCGCATCTTCGCCGGGTCCAGCGGCTCCCGTCCGTTTTTCGGGTCGATATACCGCAGGAAGTACCAGCTCGACTCGAAGAACGTATCGAAGGTGTCGGTCTCCCGCCGCGCGGGCGCGCCGCACGTGGGGCAGGCGACATTCACCCATTCCTCGGCGGAGGCAAGGGGGTTCCCCTTCTCCCGCGTGTAGGGCAGGTCCTCCGGGAGCACCACGGGAAGATCTTTTTCCGTAACGGGCACCACGCCGCACTTCGGGCAGTGGATCACCGGAATCGGGCAGCCCCAGTACCGCTGCCGGCTGATACCCCAATCCCTAAGGCGAAACTGCACCTTTCCGCGACCGATCCCCTTCTGCTCGAGGTGCCGGGTGATTTCCCGCTTCCCGGTTTCGTTGTCCCGCCCGGTGAACGGTCCGGAACCGTCCATGCGCCCCGGCCCTTCGTAGGCGCAGGTCATCGTCTCCGCCGCCAGCGTTTCCCCTTCCGGCTGGATGACCACGAGGACGGGGAGTCCGTATTTCCCCGCGAATTCGAAATCGCGCTGGTCGTGCGCGGGGACCGCCATGACGGCGCCCGTGCCGTACTCGTACAGGACGAAATTCGCGGCGAAGATCGGGATCTCCTTTCCCGTCAGCGGGTTGACGCAATGCCCGCCGGTGAAGATCCCCTCCTTCTCCATCTCTTCGCTCGACCGGGCGAACTTGTCCTGCCGGGTCACCCGCTCGACGAACGCCCGGACTTCCTTTTCCCGGCCCGATTTCCGCGCGAACTCCATCACCAGGGGGTGCTCCGGCGCCATGCTCATGAACGTGGCCCCGTAGAGGGTGTCGGGACGCGTCGTGAACACCGTGATCTTCCCGCCGTCCGGCAAGGGAAAGTCGATCTCGGCGCCCTCGCTGCGCCCGATCCAGTTCCTCTGCATCTCCAGGATGTTTTCCGGCCATCCGCCCCGCAACTCCTCGTGGCCGAAGAGAAGCTCGTCGGCATACTTCGTGATGCCAAGGAACCACTGGTCCAGCTCGCGCTGGGTGACGGGCGTCTGGTCGTGGATGAAGCAGGTCCCGTCCCGGTTGACCTGCTCGTTGGCGAGAACGGTCTGGCACTCCTCGCACCAGTTGAGGGACGCGCGCTTGCGGTAGGCAAGCCCGTCCCGGATCATCCAGAGGAAGAAGAGCTGCTCCCAGCGGTAGTAGTCCGGCGTGCAGGTGGCGAACTCGCGGTCCCAGTCGTAGGAAAACCCAAGTTCCTTCAACTGCTGCCGCATGAACCCGATGTTTTCATAGGTCCACTTGGCGGGGTGCGTGCCGTGCCGGTGCGCGGCATTCTCCGCGGGAAGTCCGAAGGCGTCCCACCCGATCGGATGCAGGACCTGGTAACCGCGCATCCGCTTGAAGCGGGCGATCAGGTCCCCGATCGTGTAGACGCGGACGTGCCCCATGTGAATGCGCCCAGACGGGTAGGGGAACATCTCCAGACAGTAGTACTTGGGTGCGGAGGCATCGTCGGGGCAGCGGAACACCCCGGCCTCATCCCACCGCTTCTGCCATTTCCCCTCGAACGCCTGCGCCTTATATTTCATTTCTTTCCCTTCTTTTTCAATGAGATCTCCGATATCTTGTCAAGGATTCCATTGATGAAGCTTCCCGACTCCTCGGAGCCGTACCGCTTCCCGAGGTCGACCGCCTCGTTGATCGCCACGACGAACGGGACGTCGGCGGAACGGCAGATCTCGTACGTCCCAAGGCGAAGGATGTTCCTGTCGACGAACGTCATTCGCTCCAGCCGCCAGTTCTCTGCCGCCCGGCGGATGAGGGCGTCGATCTCTTCCCGGCTGTCCCACACCCCCTGGACCGTCGCGTCGTAATACTCCTTGTCGGTAGGGGGCGGCGACGTCAATGCAAAAAGGGGGATGGCCTCGTCCGGGCCAACCCCCAGGGCATCCATCATGAAAAGCGTTTGAAAGACCTTTTCCCTCGATTCCCGCCGCACTGCCCGTCCCCGCTTTCGGCCCCCTTACATCTGGCGCAGCAGCTTCGCCATCTCGATGGCCGACAGGGCGGCTTCGAACCCCTTGTTCCCCGCCTTCGTCCCCGCGCGCTCGACCGCCTGCTCGAGGGTGTCGGTCGTGAGCACGCCGAAGGCTACGGGTATCCCGGAGTCGAGCATCACCTGCGCGATCCCCTTGGTGACCTCCGCGCTCAGGTAATCGAAGTGCGGCGTGCCTCCGCGGATCAGCGCCCCGAGGGCGATCACGGCGTCCACCTTCCCCTTCGTCGCCTTGCGGACCCCGAGCGGAAGCTCGAAGGACCCGGGGACCTTCGCCACGGATATGTCCTTCTCCTCGACGCCGTGCCTCCGGAGAGCGTCGAGCGCCCCCTCCAGGAGCCGGTCCGTGATGAAACCGTTGAACCGCGACACCACGATCGCCACCTTCAATCCCTGACCCTGGAGGTCTCCCTCGATCGTCCGCACCATCGTCCGCTCCCCTCACTCGACGTTCAGGATGTGTCCCATCTTCTTTTTCTTGGTCTTCAGGTACTTCACGTTCGCCGCGTTGGGAACAACCTCGATCGGGACCCGTTCGACCACCCGGAGGCCGTACCCCTCCAGGCCGATGATCTTTTTCGGATTGTTCGTCAGGAGGCGGATGTCCCGGACGCCGATGTCCACCAGGATCTGGGCGCCGACTCCGTAATCCCGAAGGTCCGGCTTGAACCCCAGCCGCTCGTTCGCTTCGACCGTGTCGAACCCCTTGTCCTGGAGGTTGTAGGCCCGGATCTTGTTTTCAAGACCGATCCCCCTGCCCTCCTGCCGCATGTACAGGAGAACGCCGCCTCCCGCCGCATCGATCATCTGCAGGGCGTTGTGGAGCTGCTCCCCGCAGTCGCACCGGAGCGATCCGAAGACGTCCCCGGTCAGGCACTCGGAATGGACGCGCACCAGGACGGGGAAATCCGGCCGGACCTTCCCCTTCACGAGGGCAATGTGGGTGTCGCCGTTGATTTCATTGCGGTATGCGATCGCCGTGAACTCCCCTCCCTCCCGCACGGGCATCTGTGTTTCCGCGATCCGCGTGACGAGCCGTTCCCTCGTCATCCGGTATTCGATCAGGTCCCGGATCGACACTATCTTGAGTCCGTGCTCTTCCGCGAATTTCAGGAGGTCGGGCAGCCGGGCCATCGTCCCGTCTTCCCGCATGATCTCGCAGATCACTCCGGCGTGGGTGCATCCGGCCAGCCGCGCCAGGTCGACGGATCCCTCGGTCTGCCCCGTGCGGACGAGCACCCCCCCCTTTTTCGCCACGATGGGAAACACGTGCCCCGGCCGCACGAGGTCGTCGGGCCGGGCGTTCTCCGCGATGGCGGTGCGAATGGTGGTCGACCGGTCGTAGGCGGAAATCCCCGTGGTCACTCCCTTCCGCGCTTCGACGGAAACGGTGAAGGCGGTGCCGAAGGGCGAGGAGTTGTCATGAACCATGGGAGGAAGTTGCAGCTGGCGCGCCCGCTCCTCCGTCATGCTCAGACAGATAAGCCCCCGGCCGTGCCGGGCCATGAAGTTTATGGCCTCCGGGGTCACATGGTCGGCGGCGAGCGTCAGATCCCCTTCATTCTCGCGGTCCTCGTCATCGACGAGGATCACCATCTTCCCCGATCGGATGTCGTCGAGCGCGTCCTCGATCCTGGAAAGCGTCATCTGGACGACCTTTTCACGCGAAGCCGTGTTTTTTGAGAAAGTCCTCGGAAATCCCGGAACCTTTGCCTTCCAGGTACCGGAGGACGTATTTCCCGACGATGTCCGTTTCCACGTTGACCACGCCCCCCGGCCGCAGATCCCCGAAGGTGGTCCGTTCCAGCGTCAGCGGGATCAGGGTCACCTCGAATCCGTCCGGACGGATCGCGCTGACCGTGAGGCTCACCCCTTCAACGGCCACCGCTCCCTTGAAAACGACGTATTTCATTATAGAAGGATCGGTATGTATATGGAATACCCGGGATTCTCCGGAAGTGCGGATTTCCCGCACCGTTCCGGTGCCGTCCACGTGCCCGTACACCAGGTGGCCGCCCAGCCTGCCGGAAACCGCCATCGCACGTTCCAGGTTCACCCTGGAGCCGGCCCGAAGGGAACGGACCGTCGTCCTTGAAAGAGTCTCCGCGGAGACATCGGACGAAAATCGCCGCGCTCCCTTTCCGGTCACTGTAAGGCAGGCGCCGGAGACGGACAGGGAGTCTCCCGTCCTGATTTCCTCCAAGGGCAGCCCGGTGGATATTTCCAGAACGGCGCCGGTTCCCCGGGGCATGAAAGAAGCCACCGTTCCCACTTCCTCAACGATGCCGGTGAACATCTACCTCGCCGCTCCCTCCATGCGTTCCGCGGTCACCATCAGGTCATCCCCCGAGCGGCGGATATCCGTGATCGCCAGTTTTCTGCCTGCCGCAACCGTCGGCGCCCGGAATCCCGCAACCGCCGGGACCCCGTCTCCCAGCAGCAAGGGGGCGACGAAAAACACGAACCGGTCGACGGCGCCGGCAGCCAGCAGCCATCCCGCGATCTTCCCCCCGCCCTCCACCAGCAGGGAGGTCACCCCTTCCTTTCCCAAGGCCCGCAGGAAGACATCGGGGGAAATGCTCCCCCGCCGTGCCGGAAGCAGGATCAGGCGTCCTCCGAGCGAAGCGACACGCTCCGCATCGCGGACGGATACGCCTTTCGGGCATACCAACAGAACCTCTCCCTTGCCTTCCCGGAAGATCCGCTTGCCGGAAAGGGCCGAAAGCCGCGAGGTGAGAATAACACGTTTCGGATCCCTCCCCCCCCGTATGCGCGAGGTCAGCAATGGGTCGTCCCTCCGGAACGTCTCGCCGCCGACCAGCACCGCATCCGCATCCGCCCGCATCCGGTGGACGCTCCGCCGCGACTTCTCTCCGCTGATCCAGCGGGAGGAGCCGTCGGCGGCGGCGATCCGCCCGTCCAGCGACATCGCCAGCTTCAGCGTTACGTAGGGCTTACCCGAAACGACCCAACGGCAATAAGGGCGGTTGATCGCCCGCGCTTCTTCCTCGAGCAGTCCCACCGCCACGGCGACTCCCGCTTTTCGGAGAGACGCGATCCCCTTGCCGGCGACCCGGGGATTGGGATCCTTCATCGCGGCGGCAACCCTGCGGATCCCGGCGGAAAGGATCGCCTCGGTGCAGGGGCCCGTGCGGCCGACGTGGCAGCAGGGCTCCAGGTTGACGTAGAGATCGGCTCCTTTTGCGGCCGCTCCCGCGTCCCGAATGGCCTCCACTTCCGCGTGCGGGAGACCGGCGGCCTTGTGGTATCCGCGGCCGACGACTTTGCCGGCGCGCACCAGGACCGCGCCCACGGCGGGATTCGGCGAAGTGCGGCCCGCGCCCTTCCGGGCCAGCCGGAGCGCCATCCGCATGAACTCGGAGGATGGAAAGGACATGGCGGCGGGGCCGATCAGGGCTTCGGCGGGCGGTCCGCCGGCTCGGAGATGAGGGTCTTGATCTCCTCCACGAACTGGCTCAAGTCCTTGAACTGCCGGTAGACGGATGCGAAGCGAACGTACGCCACGTCGTCCAGCTTCAGCAGCTCGGCCATGACCCGCCCCCCGATCTCCACCGACGAGATCTCTTTCTCCCCGGAAGACTGCAACTCCCCTTCCAGGGTATCCACGACCTTCTCGATGGTGGGGTAGCTGATGGGCCGCTTCTCGCAGGCCTTGAGGATCCCGGTGAGTATTTTCTGACGGTCGAACGGCTCCCGCCGGCCGTCCCGCTTGACGACCAGGGGAAGCTCTTCCTCGATCCGCTCGTAGGTGGTGAACCGTCTTCGGCAGGACAGGCACTCCCGCCGCCGCCGGATGACGTCCCCCTCCTTTCCCGCGCGGGAGTCGACCACCTTGTTGTCGACCTGGCCGCAACGGGGACACTTCAAGGGGTTCGGTCCTCCAGGCGGACGAGCTCCATTCCGACTTCCCGGAGCATCTCCTCGGTGAGGGAGTCGGCGTATCCCTCGATGAAGACGATCCGCCGGACGCCCGCGTTGATCAGCATCTTCGCGCAGATGATGCAGGGAAGGTTCGTGCAGTAGAGATACGCGCCACGGATGGAAACCCCGTGGAACGCCGCCTGGATGATCGCGTTCTGCTCCGCGTGCAGCCCGCGGCAGAGCTCGTGCCGCTCCCCCGAGGGGACGGAAAGCTTCTCTCTCAGGCAACCCGTGACTTCACAGTGCGTGACCCCGGAGGGAACCCCGTTGTATCCCGTGGCCAGGAGGCGGCGGTCCTTGACGAGAACCGCCCCCACCGCGCGCCGGAGACAGGACGACCGGCGGGACGCCAGCTTCGCCATGTCCATGAAGTAGGTGTCCCAGTCGGGGCGAACGCGGGAAGCCGTCTTCATGCCGTCACCGGGACTCCGGGCTCGTCATCGAAATGAATACCGGTCAGCTTCTTGCGTACGCATCGAGGTGGTTGCGGTAAAGCGGGAACGCATCGCAGATCTCGCGCACGGAGGCGGCGACGCGCTTCTGCACGGCCGCATCGGCAGGAGCTTCGAGGATGTCGGCGATCAGGCTGCCGATCTTCTCCATCTCGCGCTCCTTCATCCCCCGCGTGGTGATCGCCGGCGTACCCGCGCGGATGCCGCTGGTCACGAACGGGCTGCGCGTCTCGAACGGGACGGTGTTCTTGTTGACGGTGATCGCCACCCGGTCGAGCGCCTCCTGTGCCTCTTTCCCCGTCATGGGAGTGTCCTTCAGGTTCACAAGGAACAGGTGGTTGTCCGTCCCTCCCGAGACGAGCCGGAAGCCGCGCCGGGCGATCGCTTCCGCCATTGCCTTCGCGTTCCGGACGATCTGCGCCTGGTACTCCCGGAACTCCGGGGTCATCGCCTCCTTGAGCGCCACCGCCTTCGCGGCGATGACGTGCATGAGCGGCCCGCCCTGGATGCCGGGGAAGATCGACGAATTGAGCTTCTTGGCCATCTCCTCCCTGCACAGGATGATCCCCGCGCGGGGACCCCGGAGGGTCTTGTGCGTCGTCGTCGTCACGAACTCGCAGTGGGGAACGGGATTGGGGTGCAGCCCCGCCGCCACGAGCCCGGCGATGTGGGCGATGTCCGCCATCAGCATCGCGCCCGACTCGTCGGCGATCTTCCGGAAGGCGGCGAAGTCGATCGTCCTCGGATAGGCGGACGCCCCGATGACGATCATTTTGGGCCGGTGCTTCAATGCCAGGTCGCGCACCTGGTCGAAGTCGATCGTTTCCGTGTCCTGCCGTACGCCGTAGGGAACGACGTTGAACAACCTCCCGGAAAAGTTCACGGGACTGCCGTGCGTCAGGTGTCCCCCATGGGAGAGATTCATCCCCATCATGGTGTCCCCGGGGTTCATCACGGCGAGGTAGACCGCCATGTTGGCCTGGGAGCCGGAGTGCGGCTGGACGTTGGCGTGCTCCGCCCCGAAGATCTTCTTCGCCCGCTCGATGGCCAGCGTCTCCGCCTGGTCCACGAACTCGCACCCGCCGTAGTACCGCTTCCCGGGATACCCCTCGGCGTACTTGTTCGTCAGCACGGAACCCGTCGCTTCCAGGACCGCGTCGCTCACGAAGTTCTCGGACGGGATGAGCTCCAGCCCGTATGCCTGGCGCTCCGTCTCGCGCCGTATGACCTCGTAGATCTCGGGATCCGTCGTCCGGAGGTTGGACATGCCCTCGTCGCTCCTTTCCTTATGCCTGCTGGCCCAGCCGCTTTTCGATGCGGACGATCTTCTTCACCCTCCTCTCGTGCCTCCCCTTCTCGAAAGACTCCGCGAGGAAGATCCCGAGCCGCGCCGCCGCCGCCTCTTCCGTCATCGTCCGCGCGCCGAAGACCGCCACGTTGGCGTCGTTGTGAAGGCGCGCATACTTCGCCGTAAAATCGTCGTACAGCAGCGCCGCCCGGACGCCGGGGAACTTGTTGGCCGCGATCGACATCCCGACGCCGGTCCCGCAGACCAAGACCCCCGCATCCGCCTGTCCGCTGGAAACGCGCAGCGCGACCGCCTCCGCGTAGTCGGGGTAGTCCACCGAATCGGCCGTGCGGGGGCCGAGATCTTCGGCGGAGTATCCCCATCCCTCCAGCGCCTGCAGGAGACGCCGTTTCATCTCCACTCCCGCGTGATCCGACGCGATCGCCACCGACCGCCGGCCGTTCTTCATCTCTCTACCCCGTCATGCGCCCGAAGAGCAGGCATGAATTGGTCCCGCCGAATCCGAACGAGTTCGACAGTACGTACCGGATCGAATGCCGCCGGGCCTGGTTGGGAACGTAGTCGAGGTCGCACTCCGGGTCCGGCGTCGTGTAGTTGATCGTCGGAGGGATCGCCCCGTCGCGGAGCGACAGGACGGAAAAAACGCTCTCGATCGCGCCCGCCGCTCCGAGGAGATGGCCGGTCATCGACTTGGTCGAGCTGACCATGAGCTTTTTCGCATGGTCCTTGAAGACGGTCTTGATGGCCATCGTCTCGTACAGGTCGTTGTAGGGCGTGGACGTTCCGTGGGCGTTGATGTATTCGACCTCCTCCGGGCGGACGCGGGCGTCCGCAAGCGCGGCCTGCATGCAGCGGACCGCGCCTTCCCCGCCCGGAGCGGGCGCGGTGACGTGATACGCGTCGGCGGAGGCGCCGTAGCCGCACAGCTCGGCGTAGATCTTCGCCCCGCGCTTCTTCGCGGTCTCGAGCTCTTCCAAGATGAGAATGGCCGAACCTTCTCCCATGACGAACCCGTCCCGGTCCTTGTCGAAGGGCCGGGATGCTTCGGCGGGGGCGTCGTTCCGCGTGGAGAGCGCCTTCATGGCGCAGAATCCCCCGAGCCCCATCGGGGTGATGGTCGACTCGGAGCCCCCGGCGATGACGGCGTCGCAAACTCCCCGGCGGATCGCCTCGAACGCCTCTCCGATCGCGTGGCTGGATGCCGCGCAGGCGGTGGTGGTCGTGATGTTCGGGCCTTTGGCGCCGTATTTCATCGCGATGTGCCCCGGCGCGAGGTTCGAGATGAGCATCGGGATGAAGAAGGGACTGATCTTGCGCACCCCCCCTTCGATGTACGCCTTGTGATAGTGCTCGAGCGTGGTAAGTCCGCCCAGGCCGCTGCCCACGTACACGCCCACCCGGGGCGCGAGCTCCTCGCCGATCGACAGCCCCGAATCCTCCATCGCGAAGTGAGCGGCCGCCATCGCAATGTGGATGAACGGGTCCATCCGCTTGATTTCCTTCTTGTCGATGAAGTCCTCGGGGCGGAACCCCTTGACCTCCGCGGCAATCCTGGTCGCGAACTCCGCCGCGTCGAACTTGGTGATGAGCGAAACACCCGACCGGCCGGCGAGGATCGCCTCCCACGTCGGCCCCACGCCGATCCCCAGCGGCGTCACCGCCCCCAGACCCGTGACCACTACTCTCCGCATCCGCTGCCTTCCAGTCCGGAGACCGTCTCTGCCGGCATCCTTTCCACCTTCAGAGCCGCGGTCCCGCGTTATTTTGCGTGGGTCTTGATGTACTCCACCACGTCGTTGACCGTCTTGATCTTCTCGGCTTCCTCGTCCGGGATCTCGATCCCGAACTCCTCTTCCATTTTCATGACCAGCTCGACGATATCGAGAGAGTCGGCGCCCAGGTCGTCGATGAACGAGGCACTTGTAGTCACCTCATTCACATCCTTCCCCAGCTGCTCCGCCACGATCTCCCTTACCTTCTTGTCAACCGACATTTCCGGTCCTCCCTTCCTTTTTATATACTCTCACAGGTACAAACCGCTCTCACATGTACAACCCGCCGTTGATCCCGATCACCTGCCCCGTCACGTACCCGGCCGCGTCGGAGGCGAGGTAGAGCGCGAGCTCCGCCACCTCTTCCGGCGTCGCGAACCTGCCTAAGGGAATCTGCTGCAGGAACGCCTTTTGGACCGCTTCCGGCAAACCCGCCGTCATGGCCGTCTGGATGAAGCCGGGCGCGATGGCGTTCACGGTGACGCCCCGCGAGCCCAGCTCCCGGGCCATCGATTTCGTGAAGCCCGCGATCCCCGCCTTGGCCGCCGAATAGTTCGACTGCCCGGCGTTCCCCATCAGGCCGACCACGGAGCTCATGTTGACGATCCGGCCGCTCCTCTGCTTGATCATGTGGCGGGAGACGAACTTGGTGAGGAGAAAGGTCCCTTTCAGGTTGGTCCGAACCACCGCGTCGAAATCCTCCTCGGACATCCGAAGGAGCAGGCTGTCCCGGGTGATCCCCGCATTGTTCACCAGGATGTCGATCCGTCCCTGGGCGGAGAGGATCCCGGCCACCGCGGACTCGACCTGCGCGGCGTCCCCGACGTCGAACATCGCGACCATCCCCTTCCCTCCGGCGGACTCGATTGCGGCAAGGGTATCCCGCGCGGCGGCCTCGTTGGCCACGTCGCTGATCACCACGACCGACCCTTCGGCGGCGAACCGCTCCACGATGGATTTCCCGATCCCCCGGGCGGAGCCGGTCACCAGCGCCACCTTTCCCGCAAGCCGCATCGTCTTTCCTCCCCCGAAGTTCATACCTTCAACAACTACGCCCGTTCAAGAAAAAACCATCACCCCTGAAGCGTTCGGACCGCATCCATGTCGGCGGGCGCGCAGAACGCCGCGGCGACGGCATCCTTCTCGATCCGCCGGACCAGGCCGGAGAGCACCTTCCCGGGGCCCACCTCGATAAACTCCGTGACGCCCATTCCGCGCATCCTCCGCACGCATTCCTCCCACCGGACTGGGGCGACGATCTGGCGGATCAGCGAATCGGACACGTCCTCGCCGCCTCGATACGGCTCGGCGGTGACGTTCGCCACCACCGGAAAACCGAATACACCCTTCGGAACGGCGCGCAGCTCCGGCGCCAGCCGGTCGGCTGCCGGCTGCATCAGCGAGCAGTGAAACGGCGCGCTGACGGGAAGCGGCAGGACCCTTTTTGCGCCCGCCGCCCATGCGGCCTTGCATGCCGCGGCCACCGGATCCGCACCGCCGGAGATCACGATCTGGTCTCCTCCGTTGAAATTCGCCGGCTCCACGACGCCCTTGGCCGCACCCGCCCGGCAGGCTGCTTCCACCCATTCACGGGATAGCCCGATGATGGCGGCCATCGCCCCCTCTCCAACCTTCACCGCTTCCTGCATGTACCTGCCCCGCAAGCGAAGCACACGGGCGGCGCCACCCACCGGGAGGACGCCCGCGGCGACGAGCGCCGAGTATTCACCCAGGGAATGGCCGGCCGCGCAGACCGGCAGGATTCCCGTCTCTTCCGCCAGCACGCGGAACGCGGCGACGCTTACCGTGAAGATCGCGGGCTGCGTGTTCTCCGTCAGTCGCAAGTCCGCATCGGTTCCCCGGAAGCAGAGCGATGCGATGTCCATCCCCGCCGCCTCGGACGCCTCCTCGAAAACGGCGCGCGCCGCGGGGAAGGCGTCATACAGCTCCTTACCCATGCCCGCGAACTGCGACGCCTGTCCCGGGAACAGCAGACCGATGCGCCTTCGCGCTGCCGCCTGCTCCGCCGCACTGGCTCCCATCGCCGTACCCTTCACATCCGCAGGAGTGCGGAGCCCCACGTGAGCCCGCCTCCGAACGCCGCCAGGAGCACCAGGTCTCCCTTCGAGTAGCGTCCCTTGTCCTTCGCCTCCGCAAGGGCGATCGGGATGGAGGCCGCGGAGGTGTTCCCGTACCGGTCCAGGTTCATGAAGACCTTTTCCTGGGGGATCCCGATCCGTTTTCCCACCGCCTTGACGATCCGCTGGTTCGCCTGGTGGGGAATGTACAGGTGGACGTCCGCGACCGTCACGCCGTTCCGTTCCAGCGCTTCCAGGCTGACTTCCGCCATTCGGGTCACGGCGTGCTTGAAGGTCTCGTTGCCCGCCATCCGGATGAAGTTCGTCCGGACCGTGGATGTGCCCGGGTTGCAGGGATCGACCGTCCCCCCGCCGGGGCAGTGGATCAGCTCCCACAGGTTTCCATCGGAATGGAGGTGGCAACTCAAGACGCCGTCCCCCTCGGGGCACTCCGCCAGCACCGCGGCGCCCGCCCCGTCGCCGAAGAGGATGCAGGTCCCCCGGTCGGTGTAATCCACGACCGAGGACAGGATTTCCGCTCCGACGACCAGCCCTTTCTTTCCCCGTCCCGCGCGGACCAGCGCGTCCGCCACGGAAAGGGAATAGACGAACCCGGAGCACGCCGCGCTGACATCCATCGCATACGCCCTGTCCGCCCCCAGCTTCATCTGGAGGAAGCAGGCGGTCGAAGGAAACGGCATGTCGGGGGTAAGCGTTCCCACCACCAGGAAGTCCAGCTCCTTCGGGTCGACGCCGGCGTCCGCCAGCGCCCGCCGGGACGCTTCCAGGCACAGGTCAGAGGTCGCAGTCCCCGGCTCCGCGATGTGGCGTTCCCGGATGCCCGTCCGCGTGGAAATCCACTCGTCGTTGGTGTCCACCATCTTCGCGAAGTCGTTGTTGGTCATGATTTTAGGCGGGGCGTACATCCCCACGCCGATGATTTTCGAACCCACCGTTTCTCCCCCTTCGCCAGTCCGGCGTCCCGCCCTACTCCACCGCCGCCGATTCTTCCTTCTCGTGCCCGCGCCGCGCCATGGAGGCCACGATCTCCTCCTCCACGCCGCACTGATGCAGCGAACCGGCGAAACGTATGCCGTTCCGGATCGCTTTCGTGTCGGACGATCCGTGGCAGATCACCACTCCGCCCCTCACCCCGAGAAGCGGCGCCCCGCCGTACTCCGTGTAATCGAGCCGCTTCTTCACGCTTCGGATCGCCCCCCCGGCCAGGAGGGCCCCAAGCTTCGCAAAGGCCGATTTCCGGATCTCATCCTTCAGGAAATGCCCCAGCGCGGAGGCCATCCCTTCCATCGTCTTCAGCGCGACGTTCCCCACGAAACCGTCGCATACGAAGACGTCGGCCTTCCCCGCAAAGAAGTCCCGCCCCTCCACGTTCCCGATGAAGTTCAGCGCCGTCCGCCGGAAAAGGGGGGCGGTCTCGCGCGTCAGGTCCGTTCCTTTCGTCTCCTCTTCCCCGATGCTCAACAGGCCGATCCGCGGATGGGGAATCCGGAGGAGCATTCTCGCGTACGCCTCGCCCATGTACCCGAACTGCACCAGGTGCGCGGGCTTGCAGTCGACGTTCGCCCCCGCATCGATCAATACGATCGGGCCCGAGGGCGTGGGGATCGTCGCCGTGATCGCCGGCCGGTCGATCCCCCTCACCTTTCTCAGGATGTAGAGGGCCCCCGCCATCACCGCGCCGGAGTTTCCCGCGCTGACGAAGGAGGACGCCTTCCCTTCCGCCACCAGGCTCAGCCCCACGCGGATGGAGGATTCCTTCTTCTTCCGGATGGCCACGCCCGGGACTTCGCACATTTCCACGACCTCGGAAGCATGCGCCACCTCGACCGCGCCGCCGCCCCCGCCGGAGGAGCGCAGCTCGTCGCGGATCACGTCCTCGCGGCCCACCAGGATGACCGGAAGTCCCAGATCCTGCGCTGCCTGGACCGCCCCCCGGATCACCTCGCGCGGAGCGTGATCTCCCCCCATGGCGTCAACGGCAATTTTCATCGAAGGAAGGTACGAAAGGCCGTCAGTCCTTCGCAATGACTTCCCGGCCGTTGTAGGTTCCGCAATTCTGGCACACGGCATGCGGCCGTTTGGTTTGCTTGCACTGCGGGCAAAGGCTTCGGGCGGGGTTGGCCAGCTTCTTGTGGGTCCGCCGCTTGTCCCTGCGGCACTTCGATCCCCGTCGTTTCGGATTCGGCATTCTCTACTCCTTTTCTTTCTTCATATACCTCAAGATATCGAACGTCCCGCCGGCTTGGGGCTCGGTGCAGCCGCATTCCCCCCGGTTTCGGTTGCCGCCGCACATCGGACAAACCCCCCGGCATTCCTCCGAGCAGAGGAGCTTGACCGGCAAGGTCAGTGCAACCTGCTCCCAGAAAAGATCGTTCACCTCGACCCCTGCCCCGTCGTAGAAATCGATATCGAGGTCGTCCTCGTGAAGTTCGACGTTCGTGGCCCCCGTGGGCCCCTTGTCGCGAGGGACGAGGATCGTGTCGAACTCCTTCTCCAGCGTGACCGTGAATCCCTCGGTGCACCGGTCGCAGGAGGCCTCCCCCTCGACCACGAACGAACCGTTGGCGAAGACGTTTCGTCCCTCGAGCGTTAGGACCAGCCCGGCGGAGAGCAGCCGGCACGTCCGCAGGGGGTACGGATCCATCCCTTCCAGGATGCGGGGAATCCAGGACTTCCCCCTGCTGGCGAAGACGTCAAGCCCCTCCCGGGGGATCTCGGATAGTTTCATGTACAAAGGACAAACTTCCCCGAAAATTGAAAAAAACACTATAGAAAACCCGCCCGCGCCTGTCAATCGCCAATATTCCTCGTTATGTTATACCATACGAGGATGATTCGCTCCCCCGCTGTCGCAGGACAATTCTATCCCGGCGCCCCGGGCGAGCTGGACCGTGAAGTCCGGCGCCTGACGCGGGACATCCCGGTAAAGATCCCCGCCCGCGGGATCATCGTTCCCCATGCAGGATATGTCTATTCAGGGCCCGTGGCGGGGGAGGTGTACTCCTCGGTGGAGATCCCCGATCGCCAGATCATATTCTGCCCCAATCACACCGGCGCCGGAGCGGAGGCCGCCATCATGGCCCTCGGAGCCTGGCGGATGCCCTGGGGTGCGGTGGCGATCGAAGAAGACCTGGCCGGGCGGCTCCTGGGGGCCTCCGCTCTCCTCTCGGAGGACTCGTCGGCGCACCGCATGGAGCATTCCCTGGAAGTGCAGCTCCCCTTCCTTAAGAGGTTCCGGGAGTCGTTCCGGTTCGTTCCCATCGCATTGGGCCGCCTCTCCCTTTCCGATTGCCGGGACCTGGGGGAAAGCGTCGCAGCCGTTCTCCGGGACGACCCTTCCCCGCCCCTGCTGATCGCCAGCTCGGACATGACGCATTACGAAGCGGATGCGGTCGCGCGGGAAAAGGACCGGAAAGCGATCGCGAGAATCCTTTCCCTCGACCCCGAGGGGCTCTAC
>Ga0214473_10004563_pt1 | contig 16638 bp, 13 predicted proteins | sample RVTome_7_FD_203509 | JGI IMG/M metagenome (GOLD analysis project Ga0214473, IMG submission 203509) | Soil microbial communities from uranium-contaminated site in the Upper Colorado River Basin, Wyoming, United States - RVT98D197 | ecosystem: Environmental > Terrestrial > Soil > Contaminated >... | reverse complement strand
TGCTGCGGTATTCCGTGCTGGTGAAGCGGCATCGGGCCTTCCGGATGTTGACGGGGTTGACTGTCGTTTCATGGCAAAGCTGATCGGTGGCGTCCAACACTAACTCGGGGTGATACTATGAAACCGCTCACAATATTCGTCTCAGCCCTCGTGCTTCTCCATCTCGTGCCGACTCCCTCATACGCCTACCTGGATCCAGGGGCCGGGAGTATGCTTTTACAACTCGTCCTGGGTGGCGTGGCCGGCTTGGTGGTGATCCTGAAACTATATTGGCACAGGCTTCTGGCCATGATTGGGATCGGAAAGGGGAAAAAGGACACCACAAAGTCAGACACACCCAATGCCTAAGGCGTCCACACCGTGGACCATGAAAACGTGTCGGGTCCCTCCTCACTCGAATCGCTGACGGGTCCATGATGACGCTGAGTCGGGTAGAAGCGGGGTCATTTCGCGATCGCCATAGCCGAGTGTTTTATCGCTCCGGTACCGTGTTTCGAGGGCTAAGCGAAGAAGCCCTCACAGATTGGAACACGCTGTCATCCACGCGCTTTTTCCCGCGATTGATGGCAGAGGGAAAGCTCGTCCGCACTGAACAGGCTGCTCCAGCCGAACTACTCAACCCCATGATCGCCGGGGAGTGGGCTGCGGTTCTGACCCACCAGACTATTCCGTTTATTTCATACCCCTACGAATGGTCGTTTTGCATGCTGAAGGACGCTGCCCTCTTGCATCTCGAATTGCTGGACGCGGCGTTAGCCGAGGACATGATTCTTAAGGACGCCTCTGCGTACAACGTGCAGTGGATCGGCACATCTCCGACTTTTATTGACATTCCATCGTTTGAGACCTTGATTCCCGGGACCCCTTGGGTAGGGTATCGGCAATTCTGCCAGCTGTTTCTCTATCCGCTGCTTCTTCAGGCATACAAAGACGTGCCGTTTCAGCCCTGGTTACGAGGGAGCCTGGAGGGCATCGAGCCGGAGCACTGCAACAATTTTATATCCACTCGTGATCTATTGCGTCCCGGCGTCCTGACGCATGTGTACTTGCAGGCGAAATTTCAACGGACGTATTCCAAGACCAAAAGGAAGGTGAAGAGCGACCTGATGGCGGCCGGATTCACCAAGAACCTCATTCAAACAAATCTCAAGCGCCTTGAAAAGCTCATCAACACCCTCACGTGGACACGTTCTAAGTCTCAGTGGTCAGACTACGCCGACGAGCACGGTTACGGCGACGCCGACCACGAAATGAAACAGACATTCGTCCGCGAAGTCGCGATGTCGCGCCCCTGGGGGCTCGTCTGGGATCTGGGCTGTAATACGGGGATGTTTTCGCGGATTGTGGCGGAACATGCGCGCTATGTGGTGGCAATGGATGCCGATCATTTGGCCATCGAACGATTCTACAACGCGCTTAAAACCGAGCGTAATCGTACCATCCTCCCGCTCATCAACAACATCGCGGATGCCTCTCCAAATCTTGGATGGCGTGGGTTGGAGCGCAAATCCCTGACAGAACGAGGAAGACCGGAACTGACACTGTGTCTGGCATTGATCCACCATATTGTGCTCAGTGCAAATATCCCGCTGAAAGAATTCACCGACTGGCTCGCCAGTCTGGGCACCAATCTGATCATCGAGTTTGTGACAAAACAGGATCCGATGGTGGAAGTCCTCTTACGGAACAAAGCGGATCAGTACGCGGATTACGAGGTTGGGTATTTCGAAGAATGTCTTGCAGAATCGTTCGCCGTTTCCCGCCGTCTCCCGCTTCGATCTGGAACCAGAATCTTGTATTATGGAACGGCAAAACTCTAATCATTCTCTGCGCGCTGTCCGTTATCGATTGCATCAAGACGTGATGCGTATGAGGGACGTACAATCCGTTCGTACCAGCCGGCAAGGCATGGTTTGATGAAAAACAGGCTGATCGTTCACCCACTATTATTCGCTGTATACCCGGCTCTCTTCCTTTTCGCCCACAATATAGGTCAACTGGCCGTAGAATCGATCGTGATGCCAATCTTAGTGATCGCATTCCTCGTACTGTTTCTGTGGTTTTGTCTGGCGGTCGCTTGGAAAGACTGGCATAGGTCAGGACTGATGGTCAGCCTCTTCGTCATTCTCTTTTTCTCCTACGCGCCGATTCGGACTGCTGTGACGCCCACGTTTGTTCTGCCACTGACGATTGCCTGGCCGGGTTTCCTTGTTTTAGCTGGCAGCTTTCTCGTGATCACCAAGAAAGATCTACGCCGAGCCACATACATCGCCAACGTCATCAGCGTAGTCATGGCGGCTATTCCCCTTATGACTATCGTGATCTTCGAACTCACCACAACAAACAGTCGCACTCACAGTGTGGGGAACGAAGCCTCAAATCCGCAATTCGAAGAAGCAGAAAATAAAGCGGTCTCCAAACCAGACATTTTCTTCATCGTCTTGGACGCGTACGCTCGTCGAGATGTCCTGCAAACTGTCTACGGCTATGATAACCGTGAATTTCTCGATTATCTTACCGCCAACGGTTTCTATATTGCCGAAGAATCATTCTCAAATTACAACCAGACAGGTCTATCCCTCGCCTCCTGTCTCAATCTTGCCTACCTCGACGAAATTGCTCAGCGCGTGGGCACGGAAGTGTATGACCATGTCCCCTTACGACAGCTGATCAAACATGGGAACGTTCAAAGCTTTTTGAGAAAAAATGGCTATACCATTGTGGCCTTTGCTTCCGGTAATGCCGAAACCGAGATGGAAACGGCCGATGTCTACATCACAATCGGTCAGATCATCGACCCATTTCAAAATCTTTTGATCAATAGCACTCCAATTCCTTACCTGCTGGGGCTCATCAAGGTTCAAAATCTATTCGATCTCCATCGCGAGAAGCTCCTTTACATTCTGGACCATCTCGGCGACGTTCAAAGAGTTAACAGGTCACCGAAGTTTGTTTTCGCACATATAGAAGCCCCTCATCCGCCATTCGTGTTCGGACCAAATGGCGAAAAGCGTTATCCGGGAAAACAATTTCACGATCGGGATGGCAGCCACTTGATTGGTCCCGGAGGCATGACAAAAGCTGAATACCACAGGGCGTATCGTGACCAGCTCATTTTTGTGAGTAAGAGGATTCGGGATTCGCTCGACAAAATAATCGCTGAAGCGAGCACCCCGCCCGTTATCATCCTTCTCGGGGACCACGGCCCCAGATCGGGACTGAATTGGGAGGACCCCATGAAAACCGATCACCGGGAATCCACGGGCATATTGAATGCCTATCTGTTGCCTGACAATGGGCAGGAAATCCTGTACGGCGATATAAGCCCCGTCAACACGTTTCGCATCATTTTTGACCGTTATTTCGGAACACGTCTTGGAGTCCTGGAGGATAAGGTGTTTTATTCGACGGCGTCCAAACCCTATCACTTTTATGATGTGACTGACGCCGTACGTGCGGCGCACTAGCCAGGATTATTCATGAACTTTCTGCTGCAATCACGGATACGCCGCGGCAACGGGCGGTCTCGCCGCTCAGTCGGTCAACGTACCGCAGAGGGTACGGTTCCCTCTTTCCGGGCTCCGAGCGCCCGTTTCGCTGGCGTCTGCGCGGTTTCGCGACGAACCGTCATGAATACTCCTGGCTGGGGTGCTGGATGTGTAGGAAGGACGGGACGTTGATCGCGGAGGATCGTGTGCCGGGTCGCTTTATTACAGAGGTCGGCCTTGTCTTCATCCTCTTGGTTGTCTTGGTCGGTGTGTTCTTCTACGATGTGGTGTTTCAGGGCCAAACGCTTCGTGCGTCGAACACGATCTCCACGGCCCTGCCCGAGGGGCACTTCAATTACCCCGGCGGCCGGCCTGGTTCCATGGCGGTGTATGACAACACTCCCGCGGTGTTGGAAGAACCGTATCAGGCGTTCAAAGACCGAACAGTGCCCCGCGGGATTGTCCCCCTCTGGAATCCCTATCAGGCCGGGGGATACCCATTCTGGGCGACGCTCGAGTCGTCGCTCCTGTTCCTGCCGGAATTGCTGCTGTATGTGATTCCTCCCCCGTGGGACTGGGACGTCTACCTGTTGGGCAGATTGGTGTTGGCCGGGTTCTTTACGTACCTGTTTATGCGGCTCCATGACGTCGGGGTGCTCGCGTCGATCGCGGCCGGCGCCTCCTATATGTTTTCCGGTCCGGTCATTGCGTGGGTGACCAATGTCACGCTCAACGCGGACATGCTGCTTCCTCTGTTTCTGTGGTCTCTAGAGCTGATCCTCCGCCGTCCCTTGAAGCGGTACGTGCTGCTCGGGGCGTTGGTCTTGTTTCAAGCGATCGCCGGGGGGCATCCCGAGCACGCGTTTTTTCTCGTGCTGACGAGCGCGATCTATCTCGGATTCAGGCTCGCCGCCGGGGCGTATCAGAACGGGATTCGGGACGCGGCGATCCGCCTGGCCGTGACCTTTGTCGGGGGATTCGGTTTGAGCGCCGTGCTCGTGATCCCTTTCGTCGAATATGCGTTGTTTCAGTCCTGGCACATCCACGGCACCCATGTTGGTTTGGAACACGAGAGCCTCAAAACCGCGATCACGATGTTGCTTCCGTGGTATTATTCGAACGACCTCGTGTCCTATCAGAACTGGACCTACAATACCTGGCCGGGAGGGTGGATCGGATTCGTGCCGATCTGGTTGATCAGCCTGACGGTCTTCGCGAAACCCAGGAATCAGCTCAGTGTCGTGTTTCTCGCGGTGTTCGGCGTCTATCTGTTGAAGGCGTATGGGTTCATTCTCGTGAATTGGGTCGGATATCTCCCGGTTTTGAGCATGGTGAGGCTTCCGTTGCATGTGACCCAAAATATCGCGTTTGCGGGAGCGGTCCTCTGCGGGCTTGGGGTCGAATCCCTCTTCGATCGCGGGAATCTGAAGAGGTTTCTCCTGGCGGTCGTTCCGCTCGTTCTTGCGGTCGGGCTGTTCGTGAATCTTTATCCGCCCACGAACGACCCCGCCGTGGTGTTCGGTTTTGCCGGTGGGATCTGCGTGATCCTGCTCGTCGGCGTGCTGGTGTGCCTTCGATCGGGCTGGGGACCCAGATGGTGCGCGTACATGGTGGTCGGCGCGCTCCTTGTTGAGCTCTTCGTCCTGATCCCTCGAGAGCGTAGCGCGCGGGCTTACGCATTTCAGGAACCGCCGTATGTTCAGTTTCTGCGGAGCGATCGGACGTTGAACCGGGTCTACGGACTCGGTGGGGCGTTGTTTCCGAATACCGCGACCGCGTTTGGACTTTATGATATCGGCATGTATGAGGGGTTGTTTGTGAATCGCTTTGCCGATTACGTCCGCGAACTTGTCGACCCGCGATTTTTCAACAGGAGGTCCTTTCATGCGTTCCGCGGCGACATTCGTGACCCGAGCAATCAGTTTCTCGATCTCCTCAATCTGAAATATCTCATCGCTCCGCGCGGGACGACCGTGAGCGATGAGCAAATGACTCGTCTCTCACTCAAACCGGTGTATGAGAATGAGGTGACCATCTACGAACGCCGGAACGTCTTCCCGCGCGCCATAATCCGCCACCGAGCGGATGTGGTCGCGGACGACGAACGCGCGCTCGATCTCTTGAAAAGCGGGTACGACATCCGCGAGCGGGTGCTGCTGAACAAGCTGCCTGTTCAGGTCAACCTTGATCCAGGCCTCGCCCCTCAGGATGGATCGCACGTCGAGCTGCTGGACTACGCGATCAACTCCAAGGCGTTTCAGGTTGAGATGGAGCACGAAGGTGTTCTGGCCGTCGCTGACGTCAATTACCCCGGGTGGACGGTTGAGGTCGATGGGCAACCTGGCGAGGTGCTGACCGCGAACTATCTGTTCCAGGGCGTATACCTTCCTGTGGGAAGCCATACGGTGACATTTGCATTTCGTCCGCTTTCGTTTCATCTGGGGTTGTTCATCTCGGTCGTGGCGACGGGTTTCCTTCTGGCGTACGCACGCTGGGGCCGCTGGAACTATACGCGGCGCGGGCGATCATGAGAGATGGGCTTTGGGATATTAGTTATGCAGGTGTCAATAGATCAGATGTTTTCGGACGAATGTTGCGTTACAGGGAGTAAATAGGCATACATATGAATATGTTGGATCGTTGGGCGCCAGGACTCGCAGCGTTATTCCTTGTAGGACTATCGATGTGGTTCCAAGGTAATATTGGATTGAACCTAGGCGATGAGGGATTCCTCTGGTATGGCGTCGAACGTACGGCGGCTGGCGGTGTTCCTATCATGGATTTTAAATCTTATGACCCTGGCCGCTACTATTGGTCTTCCGCCTGGGCATTCCTGATAGGTGATGGGATTATATCGCTGCGAATTGGGGTCGCTGCATTTCAATTTTTTGGTTTGTTCTTGGGACTGTTGGCAGCCCGAAGAGTCGTAAGGTCGCCATGGGTGCTGATTGCAGTTGGATTGTTGCTGGTTATATGGATGTTCCCTCGACATAAGCTCTTTGATGTCAGTATTGCCATGGCTGCAGTGTATGTCGCGGTTGTTTTACTCGAGAGGCCGTCACATTCTCGACATTTTGCCGCAGGAGTGTTTGTTGGATTGGCTGCATTCTTCGGAAGAAATCACGGTGTATACAATTTCCTTGCGTTTCTTTCATTGATTCTCTTCATTTGGTTCAAACTCGATCGTTCCGACCTGCTACGTCGAGTTGGCGCATGGTTTGCTGGCATCATGGTTGGCTATGCTCCAATGCTATTAATGCTAGTGTTGATCCCTGGTTTCTTTTCTAGCTATGTGGAGTCCGTGAGTGTTTTGGTAAGGCAGGGTGCTACGAACTTGCCGTTACCTGTTCCATGGCCATGGCTTTTCGAGTATGGCAGGCTTGGTATGTTCGATAGTTTCTTTGTCCTTGTGCGTGGCGGTCTGTTCCTGCTGCTTCCATTATTTTTCATTGTTGGAGTCGGTCGCGTGCTGCTGTTCCGATCAGATGAAATCCAGGACCGCAGACTACTACTCGCAAGTACGTGCATCGGAGTATTCTATATGCACTATGCTTTCTCTCGCGCCGACGTTGGCCATCTGGCGCATAGTATGCCTCCACTGCTATTGGGTCTGGTAGCAGTTCCAAGTTTAATTTCTCTTCAGCAGAGGAGACTGGTCATCACATGGTTGGTAGTGTTGCTCTTGGGTCTGAGTGTGCTCGTTGCGATCAGAAGCAGTCCCTATATTCAGAAGTATCTGGCTACGTCGTCAGTACAAGAGTTTATTTCGCTTGAAATAAATGGTGACCATTTATGGGTCCACAAAAGTCAAGCCGATTTTATACGCACTGTTATGGAGATTCAAACCAACTTGGTCGGTAAGGCTGGTCGACTATTTATTGCACCGTTTGACCCAGGCCTATACCCAATATTGCGACAAGAGTCTCCGGTATGGGATACGTATCTCCTGTGGCCTGAAACCGAGGCGATGGAGCGGAGAATGATACGAGATCTTGGGGATGTCAGGTGGGCAATCATATCTGATCTCGCCCTTGATGGGCGAGATGATCTGCGATTTCGCAATACGCACAAGTTGATCTGGAGGTACTTGGTGAGTGAATTTGAACCTGTAGGGATTCGTGGTCTTCCTCCGAGCTACTGGCTATTGCGCCGGAAGGGAGGCCAATCGTTATCATAGGTGTGAGAAGCGGACTGCCTGGATTCTGAGCGATAACAGTCTCAATGGTTGCAGTAGCAGCGTTCATGAATAGTCTGGGTTAGGGTGGTGGTGATCAAGGGGGTGGGGCTCAAAAAAAAATAGGCTCGAATTCGAACCGGGGCTCCCGGCCAAGATCGTGGGTGGAAGGTGGATAATCTATGAAATTGAAATGTCGTATAGCAGACACGGTTATTGGGAGGGAAAAAAGATCGGGTGGAAGGACGGGGTGGCGGTCCTGTGGAACAAGTCTCGACGGGTAAAGGCGTGGGGTGTCGACCATGTGTGAGGGCGGTTGATTGTGGATGTGTTCCAGATGATCGCTCGATATTACAACGCGTAGAGGTGCCAAGATGAGCTCGATATCATTCTCGGGAGTGAAGCCTCTTTCCGATGAGGCGATGCGTGAGCATATCTATCATCTTGAGACGCGAGGTTACAACGTCTGTCCACATGTTCTTGAAGACGACGTGTGTGGGCAGCTCAAAATCGATGACTTCGAGGCTACGGTGCGTTATATCACGACGCACACGGCGCCGGACGAACGGATCGTGGCGTTTCCCTATGAACTGGCCTATTATTTTTACACCGAACGGCGGAGCGCGACCCGATATTCCAGTGCGGTGAGTGCCGTGACCCGCGAGGACCGGCTCGCGATGATCGACGAGCTGGAGCGGGTGCGTCCCCGGTATCTGATCTATTCGCCGGGAACGCCAAGAATCGACGGCCTTAAGGACAGCATCGTGTTTCCCGAACTCACTGCCGACATTGGACGGTCCTATACGCCGGAGCAGCGATTTGGAAAAACGTGGATACTGAGGCGGCGGGAGGCGGTTGCCTTGCCAAATGATTAATCCGTCGAGCGACAGAGTGGGCAGCCAGGTTGGCGTGAGGGCGGTGTCGTTGTATGTCGGCTAAAAAGGTGGCTATCGTCCAGTCAAACTATATTCCCTGGAAGGGATACTTCGACCTGATCAACATGGTCGACGAGTTTATATTGTACGATGATGTGCAATTTACAAAAAACGACTGGAGGAACCGAAACAAAATAAAAACAGCCAGCGGAACACAGTGGTTAACAATACCCGTTTTCCATAGTACGTCGGACAGAATACGTGACATTAAAGTTTCCCGGAAAAATTGGGCAGAAAAACATTGGAAAACGATACAGGCAAACTATGGGAGGGCACCATGTTTTCGTGTGGTCGAAGATTATTTTGAACCGCTATATAGGGATATTTCATCTGAATACCTGAGTGATATCAATCGGCAGTTTATTATCGCGATTAATGAGTGGCTTGGGATAAAAACCAAAATATCCTGCTCATCAACGTACAGTTACTCAGGAGATAAATCAGAGAAAGTCCTAAACCTGTGCAAGATGGCCGGAGCAGATGTTTACCTTTCAGGCCCAGCCGCTAAATGTTATTTAGATGTCGATTTATTTGCGGCTGAGGGAATTGCAGTAGAGTGGATGGACTATTCTGGGTACATAGAATATCCACAGCCAAGTCTACCATTTGAGCATGGCGTCTCAATTATTGATATGATTTTTAACCTCGGCGAGAAAACGTATGATTACATGAAAAGTTTCTCTATACCAGGGAGCCATTAAGCGTCAGACGAAAGTATTTAGGAAATAATTTTATGAGAGAAATGACTAAAGGTAAAACAGTTGTAATAGCTGGGGCTGGGTTGACAGGCATGATGTCTGCCTTAAAGCTGACAGAAAGCGTGCCGGGGTCTGACATCGTTATTTTTGATAAATCACCTGTGACTGGGGGAATGTATAACAGTATTGATTACGGAGATGGCAAAATATTTGACCATGGAATGCATGTTATCTATGAGTCATGCAATCCCGATGTCGATGAGTTGTATTTCAAAGTAATGCCGCCAGCTGATTGGCATATATATGAGAAAAATGAAAAAGATATTGCCGGTGTTTTTTTCAGGGGGAAGTTACAGAACTTTTCACACTATGTAGATCTCCGATCCTTTTCAGAGAAAGAAAAAGAGAGATTTGTAGGGGAGCTTTTTATAAACCTGGAAAAGCCGCTCATTGATAAGCCATCAACAGCAATAGATTTTCTTAAAAATCAATTTGGTAACGAAATTGTAGAGCATGTGCATAAGCCATTGTTAAAAAGTCTTTACTCAATTGAGCCGGAGACTCTTGATATATTTGCCATCAAAGCGACGTCGCTAGAACGAGTCGTGCTTTTTAACAGCGCCACGATGCTTGATCTAATGAAGGCTGATGCAATCAGAGCCAGGATAGCATTTCCTGATCAGCAGAACTTGCCGCCTTATAGACAGAACAGCCAACGCGCGCTATACCCAAAAAAATTCGGGATGCGGCATTTTATCCAAAGGCTACAAGAAAAATTGGTTTCATCCGGCGTTCAGATCTTCACCAATACATCTGTGTCAGATATCGTTATTGGCACACGTGGCGTAGAAGAGGTTTCTCTGTTAACTTCCGATAGAAATCCGCACAAGGTGTCCGTTAACAAAATGATATGGACAGTAGGTTGGCCGGCATTGGCAACGGCTCTTAAAGTCAACATTTCAGATCTGAGGTTTCAAAAGGGCCTCAAAATAACTTATGCGAACCTCATCTTTAACAAGCCGCCAATAATGGGCGACCTGTATTACTTTTATTGCTACGACACTGGGTTTTCTTCATTCAGAGTAACCAACTATAGCAATTATTGCCCGGCCGCCGCAAAAAGTGGATCCTATCCGATCTGTGTGGAACTCTGGCCTTCGCGTGTGGGGTTGGCAGCAGAAAATCTTTCTGCTGATGAGTGTACACGGATTGCCCTAGAGGAATTAAACAGAATGGGCACTATTGATAAAAGCCATGGGGTTATATATTCAAAAATTGAAAATATGGCATCTGAGTTTCCTCTTCCTACGGTAGAAAACAAGAGTGGCCTGCAAGAAATAAGAAGAAGAGTAAAGCAGAACAACATGTCAAATTGTGTTGTCGTAGGAATTATGGCGGAAGATGGGCTGTTTTTTATTCCAGACATACTGAATGATGCATTTGAGAAATTGAAAACATTTGATTTTGGAGGTGAAAAATGATCGATGAAATTGAAATAGTAGATTTACCTTTTTACTGGAGATTATCTCCGGAAAATCAAAAAACAGGAAACATTGTTGAAGATAGATTGCCATTTCGTTTTGGGGTAGATGAGCACACGGGATTACTAATACAAAAAAGAAATAACTCGGTACTAAAAGCACTTGCGGCCATCTACAAGCAGGACTACAACATTGGCTATCTTCAGGACGCAAATGAGATTGCCAGGCCCTACGGAGAGGATTTCATCAGATACCTTAAGTCGGCACTAAGTAAAAACACTTCAGTAAAGAGTATTCTCGAGGTTGGCTGCGGTGGGTGTGTGGTTCTGGCCAACCTGAAAGGGAATGGCTATGAAGTTCTTGGTATTGACTCCAGCCATTTTGCCGCGGCAGAGGGAGTGAAAAAAGGCGTAAATGTTGTAACTGATTTTTTCCCGACTGAAAAAATATCGAAAAAATTCGACCTTATTTTTCATGTTGATGTGCTTGAACATATCAGTAATCCTGTCGAGTTTCTCAAATCACACCGCGCAAATCTTTACACCAACGGAATGATCATTGTCAATGTGCCGGATGTCACAGAGAGCATAGAAATTGGCGATGTATCTATGGCGATGCATCAGCATCTGAACTATTTTACTGAGCAGTCACTAAGGGCGACGTTACAGGCTGCGGGGTTTGAGGCTGTGTCGATTGAAAAAGCCAAATATGGGGGGTCACTGTATGCTACTGGCGTAATGACGGATGCACAAAACACCAGTAAAGACGATTTGCAGGCTCTGCTTGAGAACTATAACGCATTCGTTACGAAGGCCAGCGGTGTCTTAGCGAATTTTGGGGCTTTGAGCACGCGGTTGTTGTCAGAAAACGACTGCCAGCTTGGTTACTATGTCCCTCTTAGAGCCCTGCCATATATTTCCGCTCATGGGATAAGTAGTGGTTTCCGTTTTTTTGACGATACCAATCATTGGCATAACTGTGTTTTTGATGGTGTTGATGTAAAAATAGAAAATTTTGATGACCTTAAAAAAAAGCCAGTTACCCATATGCTCGTTATGAGCCTTACGTTTGGTGAAACGATAAGAAACAAAATCAGGAGGGTGTTTGCTGATAGAATTACAGTGGTGACTCTTGCCGATCTGGCCGGGAAGAAATGATATGGAAAATGCAGGCGTGCCCGAACTGTCAATCGTTGTAACTATTTACAATGCCGAAGCGGTTATCAAAAGCTTGCTGGCTCGGATTATCGCGACGGTAGAGTCAATGCGCGTAACCTATGAGATCATACTTGTCGACGATGGAAGTAAAGATAACTCAGTCTTCATTATGGAAGATCTGTCATCAGGTAATTTAAAAGTGAAGTCTGTTATGCTCAGTCGAAACTTTGGGCAACAAATAGCGATGAGTGCAGGTATCCATTTTGCTAAAGGGAACTACGTGCTCATCATGGATGGTGATTTGCAGAATCCTCCAGAGGCCATCCCTGCGCTCCATGAAAAGGCCAAGGCTGGATATGATGTGGTTTATACTGCGTCATCACGCAGAAATAACGTTGTAGACACACTAACATCATGGCTTTTTTGGCGGTTTCTGAAAAGCGTGATGAAAATAGATATCGTAAGAAGTCAGCTTATGATGCGAATGCTAAATCGCAGAGTTGCCAATTATTTTTGCCGTTATCCGGAAAAAGTTCGTACTATAGCGGCAATTACTCATGATATCGGTATGAGTTTTACTGTTTTAAGCGTGGAAAATGAAAAGAGAGTTTGGGGCAAGAGTAGTTACAATAGTATGAAAAGACTTAGCCTCGCTATAGATGTTTTAATTGACCTGTCAAATCATCCGCTTAACATACTTTTTTATCTTGGACTAGTCATTCTTTGCGTGACAGGGGTCGCCTTTTCATTCTATTTGTACTGGTACATTACTGAGAGCGTTTTGCCTGGATTTACGAGCATGATTTTGGCAATTATGTTTTTTGGGAGTGTCAACTTGATTTCATTGGGGGTGATCGCAAGGTATGTGTCTAATATTTACACCGAGGTTAAACAGAGACCTCTGTTTTTGGTAAGGAAAACGGTTAATACCGAGGAGTCTTGGCAGTAATGTCGTCATGTTGTCAAGGCTTGCTGAGAGAATTCTTTAATTGTGGCGAAAAATGAAACTGATCCTGTGCTTTATATCACTGTTTGAGAATATTGTGACTTTTATCGTTTATGTTTCTGCGCGTCATAAATTTGATAAAAGTCGTTACCGGTTTAATTTTACAGAGGTATGGTTTAGTCCGTGGATAAACGACAAAGAATTTAATGCCATTTACGCGAAGGTGGCAGAGAACACATTGGTATCAAAAAGAAAGTTATACGACCTTTTTCTTGTTGGCAGGCAGGTGCATTCTTTGCCGGGAGATATACTTGAAATCGGAAGTTGGCGTGGTGGCAGTGCGGCACTTTTGGCAAGTGTTTTACCTGAAAAGAATATAGTATTATGGGATAATTGGGGTTCTTTGGTTAATAAAGACAGCTACTTCATAGAAAAAGAGTATTCCACGAATGACGATATTGCCAAAGCGAAATTACTCTTGGCGCGAGTGGTTCCTGAGGCAGAGAAGAGGTGTTGTTTTATTGAAATGGTTTTCCCTGGTGATATTGCGGAGGCGGATTTGGCGCCATGTTTTTCCCTCATTCATTTTGACGTTTATGATGACCAGGCGTTTGTTGATGGCGCAGAAATGCTATGGTCAAGGTTGAGTACTGGGGGTGTTTTTGTGGTTGGGGGTTACGGGGCGATATCTCTTGATCATTTGACAATAGAGGTTGATGAGTTTGTGTGTAAACACGATTGCTTATTTATACAGGCGCAATCTGGCATTGGCCTTATTATAAAGAGCGGGTCTTCTCCCAAGCGGGTGGCTAAGAAGTGAGCTGAGACTGAGAGGCTGTATCGAAAAGGACAAGGGTGACGATGATCGAGTTACACTGGTCCCCGGGATGAAACGATGCCTGGGATGTGGAAGCGGATTTGACGGAGAGGCGTGGCGGTGCCCGAAGTGTGGGGACGAGCCACGACACATAAATGGGCATTGGATGTTTGCGCCGTCCCTTGCTGAGGGAAATGATGGTTTTCGGCCGGAATACTTCGACGGGTTATCGAGGGTGGAGTCCGGGAACTTTTGGTTTGAGGCGAGGAATCGTCTGATTGTGTGGGGGCTTCGGCGGTATTTTCCAATGGCTAAAAGATTTCTTGAAATCGGTTGTGGAACCGGTTTTGTCCTGTCTGAAATCCGTCATCGGTTTCCAGACCTTTCGCTTTTCGGCAGCGAAGTGTTCAGTAGCGGGCTGGCTTTGGCTGAGAAGCGTGTGCCGGATGTGGAGTTGTTCCAGATGGACGCCCGCCGGATTCCCTTCCAGGACGAGTTTGATGTGATCGGCGCGTTTGACGTGTTGGAGCATAGCGATGAGGATGAGGCCGTCATTTCTCAAATGTGGCGTGCCGTCAGACGAGGTGGCGGGATCCTGATCACGGTTCCCCAGCACCCCTTCTTATGGAGTCGGGCGGACGACTATGCCTTCCACAAGCGACGGTATACGCGGAGGGAAATTGCGGCCAGGATCGAGGGAGCGGGGTTTTCAATCGTTCGCATCACCTCGTTTGTTTCGTTGTTGTTCCCTCTGATGGTGATATCGAGGATGAAGCAGCGTATGGCCACAACGGTCTATGATCCTTCAGCGGAAATGCGAGTTGGCGGACTCGTCAACGCGTTGTTGGGAATGATCTTGGGGATCGAGGGTGTCTTGATCAAGCAGGGCCTCTCTTTTCCGGCCGGCGGATCGCTTCTCGTGGCGGCGGTGAGGAAATAACGAAGGATCAGCATGTCGATCATTCCGTTTAATCGGCCCCATGCGGTGGGAAAGGAATTTGGTTACATCCAGGAGGCGATCAACAACGGTCACCTGTCCGGGGACGGTGCGTTCACGAGGAAGTGTCATCAATGGCTGGAAGCTCAATCGGGAAGCTGTAAGGCGCTTTTGACGCCCTCTTGCACGGCGGCATTGGAGATGGCAGCCATCCTAATCGGGATTCAACCGGGCGATGAAGTGATCATGCCTTCCTATACGTTTGTCTCCACCGCGAACGCCTTTGTGTTGCGCGGCGGCATTCCGGTGTTTGTGGACATTCGTCCCGATACGCTGAATCTTGACGAAAGGAAGATCGAGGAAGCCATCACCCATCGCACGAAGGCGATCGTCGCGGTGCATTACGCCGGTGTGGGATGCGAAATGGATACGATTAAGGCTGTTGCGGAGCGCCATGACTTGCTGGTGATCGAGGACGCAGCTCAAGGAATGATGTCCACATATAAAGGGCGTCCCCTTGGATCACTCGGGTGCCTCGCTGCGGTGAGTTTCCATGAGACGAAGAATGTCATTTGTGGTGAGGGGGGAGCGCTCTTGATTAATGACCCTAGGTGGGTGGATCAAGCCCTGATTATCAGGGAGAAGGGAACCGACCGCAGTCGATTCTTCCGCGGGCAAACCGATAAGTACACGTGGGTGGACATCGGGTCTTCGTATCTGCTGAGTGAGATCAGCGCGGCGTTTCTGTGGGCGCAATTGGGGGAAGCCGCTGCGTTGACTCAGCAGCGGTTGAAGATATGGGACCGTTATCACGAAGCGTTCGCCGAGTTAGAGCGCCAACACAGGTTACGGCGGCCCGTTGTCTCACCCGAGTGCTGGCACAATGGCCACATGTATTACCTGCTGCTTCCGAATCCAGAGGTCCGGTCGGTGCTGCTCAAGAGCCTTAACGCAGCAGGCATTCAGGCGGTGTTCCATTACATCCCGTTGCACTCCTCCCCCGCCGGAAAGCGGTATGGCCGTCCACACGGTCAGTTGTCACAGACCGACCACTTGAGCGACTGTTTAGTCCGGTTGCCTCTCTGGGTTGGAATGACTGATGAGGATGTGACGCGAGTGGTTGAATCGGTTTATCATGGTTTGCGATGACATCGAAGGTGATCGGCGGTACTGAGACTACCGCGACTCGCGGATCCTGAGGCATCTGCCCCTGGAGGGCACGCCGCCTACTGGTACACGCCCATCTTCCGGAATTTCTCGTAGCGGGCGGCCAGGAGGTCCTCTGAAGGCAAATCCGAGAGCTGTGCCAGATGTTGGCCGATCGACTTCTTCAGCGCGGCCGCCATGGCGGCGTGATTGCGGTGGGCGCAGCCGAGGGGTTCCGGCACGATCTCGTCGATCACGCCCAGCGCCAGGAGATCCTTGGCGGTCATTTTCAACGCGTCGGCGGCGTCGTCGGCCTTGTCCGCGCTCTTCCATAAGATCGCCGCGCATCCCTCCGGGCTGATCACCGAATAGACCGAGTGCTCCAGCATCAGGATGCGGTCCGCCACGCCCAGGGCGAGTGCGCCCCCGCTGCCGCCTTCTCCGATCACCACCGCGACGATGGGCACGGCCAGCCGCGCCATCAGGCGGAGGCTGGCCGCGATGGCTTCTGATTGGCCGCGCTCTTCCGCGCCGAGACCCGGGTACGCGCCGGGCGTATCGATGAACGTGATGACCGGCCGGCCGAAGCGTTCCGCGAGGAGCATGAGGCGCTGGGCCTTCCGGTAGCCTTCGGGGTGGGGCATCCCGAAGTTGCGTTTGACCCGCTCCTTGACGTTGCGCCCTTTCTGGTGGCCGATGACGACGACCGGCGCCCCGTCCAGCCGTCCGATTCCGCCCACGATCGCGGCGTCGTCGGCGAACGCGCGGTCGCCGTGCAATTCCAGAAAGTCGGGCACCAGATAGCCGAGATAGTCCAGCGTGCTCGGCCGGTTGGGATGCCGCGCGATCTGCAGCGTCT
>Ga0214473_10004562_pt1 | contig 16639 bp, 17 predicted proteins | sample RVTome_7_FD_203509 | JGI IMG/M metagenome (GOLD analysis project Ga0214473, IMG submission 203509) | Soil microbial communities from uranium-contaminated site in the Upper Colorado River Basin, Wyoming, United States - RVT98D197 | ecosystem: Environmental > Terrestrial > Soil > Contaminated >... | reverse complement strand
GCCGGTGGCGCAGAAAAGACATCCTAAGGGACAGCCCACCTGAGCCGAAATGCAGATGGTATTCTTCCCCTTGTCTCTAATTAGCACCGACTCAATCGTCTCCTTATCTGGCAGTGCCAACAAGAATTTAGTTGAGCCATCTAGAGAGTTTTGAGTCTTGATCAGTTTGAGAGTGGAGAGGGTGCAGCTGGCTGCCAATTTCTGTCTGAATTCCCTGGAGAGGTTGGTCATCTGCTCAAAATCCGACACCCCTTTATTATAAATCCAGGTGGCCAGCTGGTTAACCCGATAGGGCTTTTCCTCCCAGGAAGACAAAATCTTCTCCAGCTCCTCCAGCCACAGCCCCTTAATCTGAATCTTGCTGTTTGTGCTCATGATAATCAGCCCTCTTAAAATGACCTATTACTTGTCTTAGGTCAAGTTAAAGCAGAAGAGAGGCACTAAAGTCTGGGGACTTTTTTTCCGAATATATAGAGTGTGGCACTCTTAGAATTGAGGACCTGTGGCGACTAAATTTTTCGGCACTAAGACCAAAGGCGCCAATATACTGGTGATTGATGATGAGCCGGATTTGACCGACATCATCCAGACCTTCTTGGAAGGGGCCGGCTACCACGTCTATTCCGAGAACTCTTCGGTCAAAGGGATTGAAAAGGCCCGCACCTTAAAGCCGGATTTAATATTATTAGACATCATCATGCCGGTCATGGATGGTTATCAAGCCTGCCAGGAGCTCAAAAAAGATAAAGCCACCGCCGACATACCGGTGGTCTTTCTGACCGGCAAAGACCCCCTGGAAGATGGCAAGAGGAGCTTCCAGGTGGGTGGGGACCTCTTCATTAAAAAACCTTTCTCCTGCGAATCGCTCTTAGAGATTGTCCGGATTGTGTTAATGTCCGTTAGCCGTTAATCAGATTCATCCTTGAAACACATAAATTCTCCTCCCCAAAGTTTTCTCATTTTCTGCATTTTCAACCTAAATAGGACTTGACAGTTTCATTACAGAAAGTTAAACTGCCGCCGTTTTGCCTGAGTCAAGAGTCAATCATATTTGAATGCACACTTTAACCATAACCAATCATCGGGTGCGCACCCGGGCAAGCTAAGGAGGTTGGCATGCGTAAGGTCTTAGTAGCGGTAATCTTTTTTGCTTTGGTAGTCGGTTTCTCCCTGTCTTTAAGTGAAAGCCAGAAAACTGTCAAAGACGGCAACTGGTGGAGCGGGATGGTCTATGCCGCCAAGGTGGATTACATCGGCGGCTTCTGGAACGGAGTCACCTGGAGCGATGCGGTCATCAAAGACGCTATGTCGGATTTCAAGAAAAAGGGGCGCTTAAGCGACGAACTTTACAACGACATCTTCAACAAGTGGCTGGATTATACCGACATCGGCACCACCTCAGTGGGAGACATCGTCACCCGGCTGGATAGCTTCTACGACAACCCTCTCAACTCCAAGATCAAGGTCGAAGGAGCCATGGATATCGTGGTCTTCAACATTCAGGGGCTGACCATGTCTGACCCCACCATCCAGAATTTATTGAAGACCCTGAGAGACAACGCCAGATAAGAAAGCAGTAAGAGCTTAAGAGGACTAAGCTACAGTAAAGGCGGCTGAGCTCACCGAATCGGAAAGAGTTCAGCCGCCCTGCTGGTATATCTGACAAAAGGAGAGTAAATGGCCAAAAATTCATCAGCCCACAAAATAGCCGGCATCAGTGACGAAGCAGTGAAGAAAAGAACCGGCCGGAGCTGGAATCAGTGGTATGCCATCTTGGACCAAGCCGGCGCCAGGAAGATGACCCACACCCAGATTGCCGCTTACTTATATAAGGAGCAAAAGCTCCCGGGCTGGTGGGCCCAGATGGTAACCGTAGGATACGAGCAGGCCCGGGGCTTAAGGGAAAAACACCAGAGGCCGGAAGGTTACAGCATCAGCGCCAGCCGGGTAGTAAACGTTCCCCTTTCGGCTCTGTACCACTCCTGGGCTGAGCCTAAACAGAGAGATAAATGGCTTAAAGTAAAGGGAATTGAAATCAGAAAGACCACTCCCAATAAATCCATGCGCATTACCTGGAGCGATAAGAAGACCAGCCTGGAAGTGAACTTCTATAACAAGGGAAAGTCAAAAGCCCAGGTAGTCGTGCAGCATTCCAAACTCAGAAATGCCAAGGCTGCCGAGAAGATGAGGGAATACTGGGCTAAGAAGCTGGATGGATTGAAGGCTTTTTTGGAGTAATAATTTCAGTCGGGTACCCCTGTTCTTATGTGGGCGAAAAACTAAACGGCACTGCCGTAGCCGAGGATCTCTTCCTCGGCTAGTCTAAAAATAGGGCAGGAATGATCCTGCCCCTACAAATAAAGCAAAACCTCATCACAGCTTTCTCCCCTAGTTTTGTAGCGCCCTGGCTTTTATGGTGAGCTTGCCGAACCATTGTCCAGGGCGAGAAAAACCTCACCCTCGCCAAAGGCGAAGCTCGCCTACGGCGGCCAACCCTCTCCTCTTAGGAGAGGGAGTATATGCTCTTTCTTAAAATGAATGATAATCTTAGTTTCCTCCCCTAAGAGGGGAGGGGTTAGACTTTACTTAGAAATATTTTCAGGGCAATAGACAGCAGGCTCCAGATGGCAGAGGATTCCAGGGACCGCCGGGCTTGCTGAAGATATAGTTGACTCCCCGGATGACATCTGTCAGACTAACGCTTGCATCGCCATTCCAATCTCCGCGACAGAGAAGGTCCGAGAGCCAGCACAAAGGCTGAGTGGAGCAGCCCGGCTTGTTGAAGATATAGTTGACAGTGGCGATGATATCGGCCAAGGTATAACTACAACTGGCATCAGCGTCCCCGGACTTGGCATCACAATAACCTCCAATAAAGAATGTGTCATCTACGAGTACGGGGAGGATGAGATTTCCACTGAGGTCGCTTAAGGCGTTGATATTGATGGAATCTGGAGAGTCAACCAGCCGGATTAAAGTACTTCCTTCCGGTGCAGTCCTCTTGACGTTGAAGAGCAAGTCAACTATGGAACCTGCCCCCGGGTCAATCTGGACCGGGGTGAATAATCTAACCGCTACAAAGGTGACCTCTCCGGGCACAGATATGTCAGCTGCATAAATGGCTCCATTGTTGGGGTTGAAAAAGGGATAGGCTCTGTGGCTGGGCGTAGGGTTAACGAATTGCTGTGAATTGGCTTCGAGGTAAGTTTGATCATAAACTACTCTGAGTTGGAAACCGGCGATGGGTTCGACATTGTGCAAATAAACTGAGACAACTACAGCGTTGTCGCAAGGACTAGCGCTCGCACCAATGATTCTCAATGTGTCCGCACCCTGAAAACCCGGTACATACTTTATGGTGGCGAAATCTCTGCTAGTCCCGCTTCCCTCACTTTCTCCGGTGATATAGATATAGCGAAAACCACCGACTGCTATGGCGTAAGCTGCATCAAAGGAGTTTGCAGGTCCGTTATACCTTTTTACCCAAAGCTCATTGCCTGATGAATCATACTTTAAGATGGCATAGTCTTCGGCTGAACCACTGCCGATACTTTTTCCTGTAACATAGATGTTGCCTAAAACATCTACTGCTATAGCTGTAGCAACATCCGCGTCGTTTCCCGGCCCGCTGTATCTTCTCACCCAAGCGGTGTCTCCATTAGGACGGTATTTTATCGTGGCAAAGTCATCGTCTCCCCCGCTACCGGGACTTCTTCCGGTGACATAGATATTCCCAGCTACATCTATGGCTAAGGCTGAAGCCTCATCTTGACCATTTCCTGGACCGTTGTATCTTTTCACCCAAAGCTCATTACCTGAGGAATTATACTTTATCGTGACATAGTCTTCGGCTGACCCACCGCCGATACTTTTTCCTGTCACATAGACGTTTCCAAAAGTGTCTACCGCTATCGCTGTAGCAACATCAAGGTCGTTTCCGGGTCCGTTATATCTTCTCACCCAGGCAGTATCCACCTGCGCAAAAGCAGGTACAACCCACGCAAAGACAAACAGGAGGAACAAAAAGCACCGACGTCCCCACATATTTCCTCCTCTAACTTGTTAAAGTTCTTGGCCTGTCAATTAACAATTTTAAGGATAGTAACTCGTCCCCGCCGTCAGCGGTAGAACAATAGCACTAACTATTTCGTCTGTCAAGCCAAAAAATCAGCCATGACCATTAATTTTTTTTCCCCAAACAAAAATCCCGGCCCTTATTTCAGAGCCGGGATTAAAGTTTTACTTTAAGTAAGCCTTAATTCTTCTTGGAATTATTCACCACCGTCCCGGAGACCGGCAGACTGACCCGGTAATCCACGTGTCCGTCCACCTGCAAAGTCAAAGTCTTGCTGAAATACCCTTCGGTATGATTCTTGTTGGTCAAATTCACGGTCAGCTCATCCGCGTCCCCGATTCCGATTCTATCTTTTTTCAGCTTGGCGTCCACCAGGTCCGAGGGGATTTCCACCACCTTCAAGCTGATGGCCTGGATGTCGTTGTTGGTAATCTTGAGCCTCTTAGTGGCTTTCTTGCCGACTGCCACGCTGTCGAAGGTGACATCCGCCGGCTCAAAAATCAGGGTGGGGACCGCGCCTCCCGCGTCAACCGTAAACTGCAGGGTGGTGATCGGGTTGATGGAATCGTCGGTGTTGATGGTAACCGTCTTGGTGGCCTTGCCGGTGTACCCTCGGGAATTGAAGACTACATCCAGATCGGTGCTTTCCCCCGGGCCCAACTCATCCTTGGTCAAAGGAGCAGAGGTGCAGCCGCAGGCCGGCTTGACCTTGACAATTTTCATCGGTTTGTCTCCGACATTGGTCAGAACAAAGCGGTGGGTGACCGTGGCCCCTTTGGGGATGTAGCCAAAATCCCACTGCAGCTCTGAAACTTTTAAACTCCCCACTACGTTGTCAGAGGGTGTACTCTCATCCGTGGCGGCCCACACCAATCCCAGCAGGGCTAAAAAACTCAGTACCGTAAATCCGACAGCTATCTTGCGCATTTTTTTCTTACCTCCCGAAGATTTTCACTCCATTATAATAGCGTAACTCTTGTAATTGTCAAGCCAAATTGCTCTGCTAATTCTTACGCTCTCCTGAAATCAATGTTTGGGACTTTTGTCTCTTTAACCGCTTAAACTTCAGCCTCTTTATTAAGCTCCGAAAGTCCTTGCACTTCTTATGCTTTACTTATTATATAATTGCCGCATATGAAAGTTCTGGTCATAGGGAGTGGAGGCCGGGAGCATGCCTTAGTCTGGAAATTTGCTCAATCTTCTCAAGTTAAGAAGCTCTACTCTGCCCCTGGCAATCCCGGGATTGCTCAACTGGCAGAGGTGGTTGAGATTACTGCTGACTCTTTGGAGGAGCTGACCATATTCGCCCGGTCCAGGAAAATCGACTTAACTCTGGTGGGTCCGGAAGCTCCTTTAGCAGCCGGTTTAGTTGACCTTTTTCAAAAGGAGGGGCTGGCCATTTTCGGTCCGACTCAAAAAGCTGCCCGGCTGGAATCTTCCAAAGCCTTTGCCAAGGAATTCATGCATAAATATCACATCCCCACTGCCAGCTATGAGGTCTTTTCAGACCATAGGCAAGCTTTAGTTTTCATCAGAAGAGCTAATTTTCCTTTGGTTATCAAGGCCTCCGGTTTAGCAGCCGGTAAAGGGGCCATAATTGTCAGAGACAAAGAAGAGGCCGAGCAGACTCTTCAAGAGATGATGGTGGAAAAAGTCTTCGGCCAGGCCGGGGAGGAGGTCGTCATCGAGGACTTTCTGGAAGGAGAAGAGCTCTCCCTGATGGCTTTCTGCGATGGAAAGACTATAGTCCCGATGAGAATCGCCCAGGACCATAAAAGGCTTTTGGAAGGTGACGAAGGGCCCAATACCGGCGGCATGGGAGCTTATGCCCCGGTCCCTTTTGTTTCTGAAAATGACCTGCTCAGATTGCAGGAGAAAATCTTGGATCCAACCTTACAGGGAATGCAGAAAGAGGGCCTGGACTACAAAGGTGTTCTTTACGCTGGTTTGATCTGGACCTCGGATGGACCAAAAGTCTTGGAATTCAACTGCCGCTTCGGCGACCCGGAGACCCAGGCAGTTTTGCCCTTGTTGAAAACTGATTTGGTAGAAATCTGCCAGGCGGTAATAGAACAAAAGCTCCTTAAAGTAACACTTCAATGGGAGCAAGCTTTCGCTACCTGCGTTGTGCTGGCTGCGGAAGGCTATCCCGGCTCTTATGAAAAGGGAAGAGAAATCAGGGGATTGGATGAAATTTCCTCCCCGGAAGGTCTGGTTTTCCACGCCGGCACAAAACTCTCCCAGGACAAATTAGTCACAAGCGGCGGAAGAGTCTTGGGAGTCACCGCTCTGGATGATACTTTAGAGCAGAGCATTGAAAAGGCCTACCGCATCGTGGACAAGATTCACTTTGAAGGGATGCAGTACCGCACCGACATCGGACGGAAAGGAGTCTTAAAGAGCCATGCCTAAAGCCAAAGTCTTAATCTTAACCGGCAGCAAAAATGATCTGGAGATATTGAAAGTAACTGAGGAGCTTTTGGAACAGTTTGGAATTCCATACCAACGAATAGTCTCTTCGGCTCACCGTAATCCGGATAGAACCAGAAAATTGGCCGCCGAGGCGGAGAAGAAAGGCATCAAAGTCATCATAGCCGCGGCGGGAATGGCTGCGCATTTAGCTGGCATGGTGGCATCTTTAACGACCTTGCCGGTAATCGGAGTTCCATTGCCTGGTTCATATTTTAAGGGAATCGACTCTTTTCTTTCGACACTCCAGATGCCGGCCGGGACACCGGTAGCCACAGTAGCGGTCGGCTCGCACGGTGCTAAAAATGCCGCTATTTTAGCGGCTCAGATTTTAGCCCTTTCTGACGAAAAACTGAAAAAGAGGCTTAAACGCTATAAAGCAGAACTTGCAAAGAAATAGAAAATCATTTACCAATCAAAAACTTACAGGAGGATGAGATGGGAGCTTTAGGAATCATTCTGATTCTGATTATTCTGGTAATATTCTATCTAATCGTGCTTTACAACCGTTTAGTCCGTCTGCGCAACCAGACCGATAATTCCTGGCATCAAATTGACGTCCAGTTGCAGAAAAGAGCTGACCTGGTGCCGAATCTGGTGGAGACAGTAAAAGGTTATGCTGCGCATGAAAGAGGAGTATTCGAGAGTGTGACTCAGGCCCGCTCTCAGTGGCAGAAAGCCACCACCGTAGGGGAGAAGGCTGAGGCGACCAACATGTTGACCGGCGCCTTGAAATCACTCTTTGCCGTGGCAGAGAATTATCCGGAGCTGAAAGCTAATCAGAACTTCTTGATGCTGCAGGAAGAGCTGGCCGGAATCGAAAGCAAAATTGCCTATGCCCGGCAGTTCTACAACGACTCGGTCATGAGCTTCAACAACGCCCAGCAGACCTTCCCGGCCACCCTTTTCGCCAGAAATTTCGGCTTTACTCCGAAGGAATACTTCCAGGTGGAAGAAACTAAGCGGGCCGTGCCTAAAGTGGATTTCAAGCAGTAACTGTAGCTTCCTACCATCAACATGGGAAATATTCTACGAATTATAAGAACCCCACCTTTCTCCTCCCCTCTTTTATGGTGAGCTGGTCGAACCATAGGGGAGGAGATTTTTCACCCTCTCCTATGAGGAGAGGGCGGGGTGAGGTTTTGTCTCTTCTCGATGAGTAGCCATGAAAATCAAAACCCCTCCTTGGTCCTCCCTTCAGGGTAAATCCTTCAGGATGAACCCCTCTAGGGGAGGAAAACATGCACTCTCCCCTTTTAGGGGAGAGCAGGAGAGGGGTAAGTTCTCTTTTACTATATTTGTGACCGAAGGCGTAGGCTGATACTATGGCTTCGATGTTCGACCTCATCCGCTCCAACAAGCGCAATTCTTTTCTCTTAATGTCCTTCTTTGTTCTCATTTTCGCCGCCATGGGGTACTTAGTCGCCTATCTCTACAACGACTACTTCTGGTTCGGCTTTTTCTTAGTAGTCGCATTTCTGATAACTTTCTTCGCCTACCAGTACAGCGACTCAATTGTTCTAAAATTGAGTTTGGCCAAGCCGGTCACCGAGCAGGAAAATCCCTACCTCTATAATGTGATTGATGGATTGGCCATCGCCGCAGGAATACCTGCACCCAGAGCCTATATAATAGAGGACGGCGCCCCTAATGCCTTTGCCACCGGAAGGGACCCCAAGCATGCAGTCATATGCGTAACCACAGGGCTACTGGAAAAGATGAACCGCTTAGAATTAGAAGGGGTCATCGCGCACGAGATGTCTCACATCAAAAATTATGACATCCGCTTCATGACCATGGTTACTGTCTTGGTTGGAACCGTAGCCTTATTATCCGACTGGCTGCGCCGCTCCTTTTTCTGGGGAGGCGGCCGGAGATCTTCCCGAAGAGTGGCGACCAAAGGACCGGCTGCTTTAATCTTTGTGGCCCTAGCAATCCTGGCAGCCGTATTAGCCCCCTTGCTGGCTAAGCTGATTCAGCTGGCTATTTCCCGGCAGAGAGAATATTTGGCTGATGCTTCCGGGGCCATACTGACCCGGTATCCGGAAGGCTTGGCCTCCGCCCTGGAGAAAATAACCGCCGACACCGAGCCTTTAGAAGTTGCCAACAAGGCCACCGAGCACTTATATATAGTCAATCCCTTAATCGAGCACCGCAGCATGCTGAACAACTTATTCTCCACTCACCCGCCCGCCGAGGAGAGAATCCGCCGCCTGCGGTCGATGTGATATAATAGCAGCCATTGCTAGGAACGATAGTGATGAAGCAATCCGATTTCTCCGCAGTCATCGCGAGCGAAGCGTGGCGATCCCAGTGAATAGTTACTGCGTCATAATTCCAAGGGATTCCCACGTCGAGCCGATAGCCATCGGCTCTCCTCGGAATGACAGCTTATTAATACTAACCCCTCCCTATCCCCTCGGGGTGAATCCTCGGGATGAACCCTCCCCTTATAGGAGAGGGAACCAATCACTCTCTCCTTTTAGGGGAGAGGTGGAGAGAGGTAAGTTTTCATGGCAGTAATTGCGATCTCTGAGCGGAGTCGAAAGGGCGTGGCAATCCCTTTGTATAGTTGACGCATAAAAATATGTCCCTAATCATCTACCTCTTCGAAGACCACACTTACCAGAACTTTTATCCTCTGACCTACAACCGCCCGGTCTATGAGCTACTATTTGGGGCGATGAAACTCCGAGAAAAAGTAGCCTTGCATTTCCCCAATGCAGAAATCCGTTTACTCTGCCGGGATTATCTGCAACCTCTATTAGAGCAGAAGACCAAGCTCAAGGTCAACGACTTCAATCTTTCTAAAGCTGATAGAATTCTGCTTTTGAACGGCAGAGCCATCCTGGATTCAACTTCAGTTTCCAGAATTGATTTCGACCAGGAAAAATCCTACTGGCACAAAGAAGAGTTAGTTGCCGTCATTTTATCGGCTGAGAAATTCAAGAAGCATTTTGAGTCTATCAGATCTTTACCTGACCAACCAACGGAAACCCTGCAAAAGGATTTTCCAGCCGAACAAATCGCAGCCGAGCTCTTGAATTATCTCTGGGATTTCGTCTCCGGCAATCCGGAAGAAATCAACCGAGACTTTCAATTGCTCAAGCCTCGGCTGAACTTCAAACATATGTTCGATAATTGCAGCGTCGATCAGCAGGCTGTGATTTACAAACCTGAAAACGTCTATATTGGCCGGAATACTAAAGTCGAAGCCTTTGTGGTTTTGAACGCCGAAACCGGCCCCATTTTCATCGATGATGACTGCACCATTCAAGCCTTCACCAGAATCGAAGGACCAGCTTATATAGGCAAGAATGCCCAAATTTTCGGAGCCAAAATCTCCGGCGGATGCTCTTTTGGTCCGGTCTGCAGATTAGGTGGCGAAATCCAACAGTCTATCTTCTTAGGCTATTCCAACAAATATCATGACGGTTTTATCGGACATTCCTTTTTAGGAGAATGGGTCAACTTAGGAGCAGGTACTACCAACAGCGACCTGAAGAACAATTACTCCGCAGTCCGGGTAAACTTTCCGGACCGCTATGTTGACACCGGTCAGAGTAAAGTTGGTTCATTCCTAGGCGACCATGCCAAGACCGGCATCGGCACATTGCTCAACACCGGAGCCTATATAGGAATCGGAGCCAACCTCTTCGGTGGAGGAATGTTTAAATCCAAGTTCATTCCTTCCTTTGCCTGGGGAAATGCGGAGGGGCTGCGCGAATATGCCTGGGATAAGTTCATTGAGACTGCTGAAATTGTGATGCAGCGCCGGAATGTAGAATTGTTGAACTCCGAAAAAGAAATTCTAAAGAAAATATTTGAGCTGACGAAACCAGAAAGAGAAAGCACCAAGCCGGCCTGAAGTTATAGGTTTCTTCCCATAGCCGCAGCTTCAAAGGGGGAATAATTTTCTTCACAAAAGGGAAGTTCCTTCTTCCTTTGGCATTCTTTCAATTGCCGGCCAGCTTTTCAACTCTCTGACAATCCCCGTCCTAGCAATGAGTTAAAACTCTATTGTCGGACTTTTCCCCCTGAGGCACAGTCCTTGCATAAAGAGGCGCTATCAAAAATTGAACTTAAAGGAACTAAGGAGGACTTAATGATAGCGCAGGCCGATTGGGAAACTTACCACCAGACCAAAGACTTAAAGATCAGAGACAAGATTGTCACCAGTTATCTCCCTTTAGTAAAATCAGTGGCCGGGAGAATGGCCTTGGGCTTTCCCAAGTCAGTGGAATTAGACGACCTGGTATCTACCGGAGTCTTGGGCTTGATGGAGGCTTTATTCAATTTTGACCCTAAACGCGGGGTTAAGTTCGAGACCTACGCAGTCCCTCGTATCCGGGGAGCCATCTTAGACGAATTAAGAGCCTTGGACTGGGTCCCCCGCTCCACCCGGGCCAAATCCAGACAGGTGGAAAGGTCAACCGCCAAGTTGGAAAACCGGCTGGGGAGAAGTCCTACTGCCGCTGAATTAGCCAGGAATCTGAAAGTTTCCGCCCAGGAGGTCTATGAGACCTTGAGCGACGTCTCCGGAGCGGTGATGCTTTCTTTGGATGAAATGGTCTATAAAGAAGATGACAACCGCCAGGTCCCCCGGGTTGAGACCTTGGAAGCGGAGCATCATGACAATGTCCTAAGCAACATTGAGCTTAAAGAATTGAAGGCTTATTTAGTTTCCGCCTTCCACCACATCTCCGAGCAGGAAAGACTGGTTTTATCTCTTTACTATTATGAAGAGCTGACCCTGAAGGAAATCGGGGATGTGATGCAGATTTCCGAGTCCAGGGTTTCGCAGATTCACACCAAGGCGGTCATGAAATTAAGGAATTTGATCCGGGAAAATTTAGGCTATTAGTTTTGACAAAGACAGAGGACCAGCCAACTCAATAGCCAATGCCAGATAAAAATCTTTCCCCTTTGGAGCCGGACTTGGTAACCTGCCCGGCTTGTGAAAAAAGTTACCTGGAGCAGAGATTAAATCCCCAGTCTTATAGAGTCACCGCTTCTGATACTGATTTTTATCCTTCCCAGAGAGTCTGGCTTGATTCCCAGATCAATCAGCTCAATCCCTTAGCCTATTTCATGCAGACCTGCCCCAACTGCTTTTTTACGGTTGAGGCTAACGGCAGCTCCAGTTTAAAGAGTGCTCAATTAGTTACTGAAAACCCGCAACAGCAGCTGCAGATAGAAAGGCATAAAGAACTCCTTCCCAAACCAGGGAGCGGCTTAGATAAGTTAGCCCACAGTTACAGAATTGCTGAAGACCCCTTCAGTAAGGTAGTCTTGAAGTTTCTGTTAGGCATTTTTGATGAGAAATTAAAAGACCACTATTCCAACTATAACTTAGGCCGCTATTATCTCCGTTTAGCCTGGGTCTTCCGAGAAGGGCAAAATTGGGAAAAAACTGACCCGCCTAAAGACTGGCCCACCCTGGGGCAAAATCTGAAGGATCTATCCGAGCGGCATGAAAAATATCTAGGACCGGTAGAGAAGCTGCGGGGGTTATTGGATGAGAACTTTCTTGCGTTAGACCAGAGGGAAGAGCCGGGCAAACAACATTACAGCTACGACGAGATTCTCAGGCAGCTAGAGAAAGAGGTCGTTCCGGATGGCCAAAAGCCGGAGGAAATCTGGGGGCAAATTAAACCGCGTCCAGGTGATAATTTTAACCTTAGCCGCCCGGTTCAGAATTTCTTCGACCTGTCCGGTTTTCTCCTAGACTTAAAGAGCATCTGGCCCGGAGTCCCTTTGAATGAGATTGAGGCTCTCAAATTTTCTCTTTCTTATTATCACCAATATTTCGAATCGCTCCAAGAGGAAAGCGGCACCCGAAAGATTCAAACCGCCTATCTAATCGGCGAGCTCTCCCGCAGAGCCGGGGAGTACCCCCAATCCCGGAAATTTCTCAATTTAGCAATAGCCCTGGGACAGGATTCTCTGCAGAAGGAAAAAGAGACTTACCGCACCGCTTTCACCCAGAAGATAATAGACCTGGCTGCTCAACAGCACTCCTTAGCGGTGCAAGAACAGCGCTTATCTACCTGAAGGAAAAATCTTAGGTACCGGCTAACCGAGACATATACAAATTGAAAGGATGCATGTGTCAGTAAAGAAAACCTCCCCTACGGCTGATTCGCAAAAGAGAGTGTTCATCCGCCTGGAGCTGAAAAGCCGGGTCAAGTTTAAGCGGGTGTTTCACTCCCATAATAACGGCCAGTCAAATTCCCAAAGGAACCACCCCGGGATTATGCTCAACATCAGCCGGGGAGGAATGCTTCTGCTCACATCTGCGGAACTGGAGCCGGATGACTTTTTAGCCATCAGTTTTGAAATCCCCAGGCTGGCTTCTCTTACTAACGTGCTGGGGAAGGTCAAGCGTGTGGAGAAGGATAAGAAAAAATATGTGGTCGGAATCGAATTCTGCGAGTTGGCCGACTTTTATCCTTATATGTCTATAAGGAATTCTGCCGCGCTCCCCCGGGGCCTGGAATCCTTCCGGCACAAGTTTGAAGACCTCTTGCTCCGCAGGAAATTAGCTGCGTTGGTTTAAATCGGGCTTTTTCTCCTCCAGCCAACTTTTTTTAGGACTAGGAGTTATCCTAAAAAAACTTCTCTTTTTATCATTTTTTTCTTGACAAGCCCAAAGGGGGGAGGTATATTCGTCGAAATTTTACTGGCTGTCTCATGGCGAGGACTGAGTCAGCCAGAGGAAGAAACATGAAACTAAAACCAGGAGGAGGGATTATGCCACAAAGGCTAAAGTTCTTCGCACTCTTCGCAGTAATCTCCTTATTTCCCCTAGGCTTTGCCAAAGACATGGATAAGGGGGATAAAGAGAAGAAGTCAGTTGATTTTGAAGTGGACGGCAGCGTTCGCTACCGCTACGAGAACTGGCAGCAGCACCCGTTCATGTGGGATGGCAGCGCTTACCCGGGCTTCTTTTTCTCTGACCCGGACCTGTTTAACCACAACTACACCAACTGGCATCTTTTAAGATCCCGGATTGGAATCAAGGCCAGTCTGAACGAGGACAAGTTCGCCTATATCCAGTTCCAGGACTCCCGCCACTTCGGCGGGGACGCCAGTCTGGGGTATCAGGGTTTCTCCGGGATGACTCCGGACATCCACAACTACGGGATTAACACTCTCTTCTTCTCGTCTGCGGCCAGCTCTTTCGGAGTTACCCAGGCCTACCTGCAGGTCAACAGACTCTGGAACAGCCCCTTCGGTCTGAAGATTGGCCGCCAGTTCTTGGAATACGACAACCAGAAGTTGGTCGGTTCGGACGACTGGAGCCAATTCGGGCAATCTTTTGACGCCATCAAGCTGATGTTCAGGCATGAATACTTTGACGGGGATTTTTTCTACTCTCAGTTGTTCCCCTATTACCCGTTGGACGACATATATCCGAATATCAACTTTTTCGGCTTCCACGGTACGATCAAGTATCACCAGGACCATAACCTGTCAGCGTACCTGTATGGGTATCGGGATGGCAGCACTGGAGTTTTTGACCCCAACGAAGATGCCGCCTTAGCTGATCCTACGGCCAAGACCATGCAGTGGACCCTTGGCGCCCATGGCGAAGGGGATTTTCCCTTTGGTTTAGGGTACTCAGGGGACGCTGCTTTCCAGTTTGGGACATTCTACGGTTTTGACGTCTCAGCCTTCATGTTTGAGTTGGAGGCCTGGTATAAGCTAAAAGACCTCAAGGCTCAGCCTTATTTTGGCGCCAGCTTGACTTATGCCAGCGGGGATGACACTACCGACGACACCAGGCACACCTTTGTGAGATTATTCCCCTCTCCGCACAAGCACTTAGGCAACATGGATCTGGTTGGGATGCAGAACATCTTCAGCTTTGGTCTGATGGCCGGAGTCACTCCGGTAACCGACTTAAGCCTGCACGCCGCGTTCCACTTCTTCTTCCTGAATGACACCAGCGATGCCTGGTACAATGACTATGGCTACAGGTTCGACGTCCCCTTTGGGCCGACCCCGGGACGTGGCATCGGTTTTGCGGAAAAGAGCTTGGGGCAGGAGTTCGATTTTGCCCTCAAATACAAATATGACGGCGGCTTGTGGTTCAAAGCCGGCTGGTCCCACTTCTTTACCGGCGCTGCCTTAGAAGGGCTGAGCAATGATCCTCCGGGTCCAGGGCCGACCACAGCCGACCTGGAAGATCCAAACTGGATTTACATTCAGACCGGCTTAGACTTCTAGAGACAGATTCTGACTGTTCAAAAAAGGGCGTCTTAAAGACGCCCTTTTTGTTTTATTATTTTCTCTGAAGTAGCCTTCTCTTCAGGAAATTTTCCCTTTGCCGATGATATAGTTTAGATAACCCTTAAGGCTATTAAACAGAAGGGGGAAGCATGCTGATACTGACGCGCAAAGTCGGAGAATCGATTACCATCGGCGATGACATCAAGATTACGGTTTTGGGAATTCAGGGGCAGCAGGTCCGCTTAGGGATTGTGGCCCCCCAGAAGATTGCGGTGCATCGGGAAGAGATCTATCTGAAGATTCAACAGGAAAACAAAAAAGCCGCCCAGACTCCCAAAGAAGATGTAGATAATTTAGCGGCAGCCATCCGGTCTAAGCAATTGGAAGGAAGTTCACCCAAGCAGAATCAATAGATGCTCTGGCCCAAGAAGAATCCTGGCCGCAAGCCCAAGCCCCCCTCTGGGGTCAAGAACATTCCTGCCGGCCGTTTGATCCCTGCTCACAACCCGGACAAACCCTGTACTTCTGACCGCACTCCTTTGCCTCCTTTTGACACCGGCTTTGTCTATTACGAGGAAAAGTAGGCCCTGGTGGGTCAGGTGGGGTCATGCGCCTTTTTACCTCCCGCTTCGGTGAAATCAGCTACTCCGCCAAAGAGATAATCACTTTTTCTGAGGGAATCTTAGGGCTGGAAAATCTGACCCGCTATCTGATTCTCAAGCCGCCCGAAAGCAAACCTCTCCTCTGGCTGCAATCTTTAGATGACCCCCAAGCTGCTCTGCCGGTTATTCACCCCGAGATGATTGTTCCAGACTACCCGGTAGAATTAAGCGATGACCTAAAAAGGGAACTGGAAATCAGGAAAGGAAATCGAATTGAAATCTTTTGCATAGTCCACTTGGAAAAGGATTTCAAAGCCAGCGCGGTCAATCTTTTGACCCCGGTGATAGTCAATCCGACCAATGGCAAGGCTAAGCAAATGGTTCAGGAAAAGAAGCCATATACCAGCCGGCACAACCTGTTCGAGCTTTTAGCCAAAGCCAAAGGCTGAAGAGTCTGGAAGCAGAGGTTAACCAATACCTTTTATTTTCAACTTGCCTTTGAAGCTCCCCCGTAATAAATTAAGAGAGAATCAGCCGAATAAAGTACCACTGTGCGGCAGTCGATAATGAGAGTAGATAGACCAAGCGAGCCTATATGAGAAAGAGAGTCGCCCATAAGAAAGGCCGTGGCCCGGCTTCTAACCAAGCCGGCATCCGGCCCGATAAGGTCCAGCTGGCCAGGGAGCGTTTGGCCCAGGGATTCTATAATTCTCCTTTAATTGAGAGTTTAGTCGTCGAGCGGCTTTTAGCTGACCCGCAGTTTTTGAAGACCGCGTGAGCCTCCGGTATTGACTTCAATTCGGTGTTTATCCCTGACTTGACAATAATGAATAGCCGGTGCTATAATAAGTTATTAGCCGGGCGATTAGCTCAGCTGGTTAGAGTGCTTGCTTGACATGCAAGAGGTCACTGGTTCGACTCCAGTATCGCCCAGATAAAGAGGCCGGAAAGGCTTTTTATTATATGGATAAAATAAAGGTCACTTTTTCAGACGGACAGGCAAAAGAATTCCCCCAGGGAGTTTCTCTTAAGGAAATCGCCCAACAGGCTTTTCCAAAAGAGCTTAATGAGATTTTAGCCGCCCAGGTTAATGGAGCGGTCTTAGACCTTTTCCGGATCCTGGAAAGTGATGCTCAGGTGGAATTTTTAACTTTCAATCAGCGCCTGGGTAAGGAAGTCCTCTGGCACTCTACCGCCCATGTCATGGCCCAGGCAGTTCAGGAGCTATTTCCGGGGACCAGATTAGCCATCGGCCCGC
>Ga0214473_10004561_pt1 | contig 16642 bp, 18 predicted proteins | sample RVTome_7_FD_203509 | JGI IMG/M metagenome (GOLD analysis project Ga0214473, IMG submission 203509) | Soil microbial communities from uranium-contaminated site in the Upper Colorado River Basin, Wyoming, United States - RVT98D197 | ecosystem: Environmental > Terrestrial > Soil > Contaminated >... | reverse complement strand
TAAAAAGGTCGAAACTCATTTCAGGGATACAGAGCCTCTGGCAAGACCGGTTCATCCGTTCATGGTATTTTTGAGGTCGAAAAATATTAATTGCCCCCATTCGTGCGTGAAATGCTTTGAGACCCTCAAAGATCATCTGCCCGTAATGGAATGAACACATTGCGGGGAAGACCTCAATCGTTTCATAGGGAACGATTCGGGCTGGACCCCATTCCCCATCTTTGTAGTCCATGATCAACATGTGGTCTGAGAAGACCTCTCCAAATCCCAGATTTTCGAAATCGATTTGATCCCTTCTGCTGTGGTCTGTTTTTATGATTTCCATTTGCGAGCACCCCTTCTGACAACAACGGTCTGTTTGAATAAAGGCAGATTCTTGGTAGAGCCCTTTTAATAGCGACTATTATACCCTTATGATTGGTAAAAATAAAATCTAAAATTAAGAGGGGGATGGCATGGGGTCTTTCAGCTTGCTTATTTCATGACACTCATATATATAAGTTATATTTTTGGCGGTGGAGTCATCCTCAACGAATCATCTAAGATGAGTCATCCGCCCTTTCATCCCTGCTAGCGGTAAGCAAGAGGGGATTTAAGGAATTTAAGGAGGACCCTATGGAGCAAGGGGAAAAAACAGTCGATGGATTCCGGTTTCTTCCGCCCGGGTTAGCTGCCTGGGTTCGAAAATTTATTCCTGATGAAGAATTCAAAGGATTCATTCCCTGGGCACCCCTGGCGGAGCCTTTGAGTCAGACGACACTCGCTTTGGTGACCAGTGTTGGTATCAGTTTAAACACGGATCCTCCTTTTGATATGGAAAGAGAGAAGAGAGAAGCCATATGGGGTGACCGCTCCTATCGAGCGATACCGAGAGAAACCACAGAGAAGGATATTGAAGTCAATCACCTCCATATCAATACGAGCTACATCAAACGGGATATCAACGTCATCCTTCCTTTGGCCAGGATGGCCGAATTCGAAAAAGAAGGGATCATCGGCCGTCTCGCCCCTACATCTTATTCCTTTTACGGTTTCCAATGGCAGAATACCGATTTCTTAGAAAAAGCGATTGAACCTATTTCCAAAAGGATGAGACTTGAAGGAGTCAAGGTAGTTCTCATGACCCCAGCCTGACCCTTCTGCTGTCAGTCCGTTGGACTGGCTGCCCGGTTCTTAGAAGAGGCTGGATTTTCCACCGTTGTCCTCACACCCACTTATGAATTTCATCGGGCGGTAGGCATACCCCGATCAGCTGCCATCGAATATCCTTACGGGAGACCCGTGGGGCAAGTCGGAGACCGGGAAGGTCAAAGGAGAGTTCTTCTGAAAACTCTTGAAGTACTCGAAAAGGCCAAAAAACCAGGAAAAGTCTGGCATCTACCGTTCACCTGGCCAGAAGAACCCAAAAGGACAGACTGGCAACCACCTGAAATGTCACCACTCATCAAGTTCTATTTGGAAGAAATTAGACAGGCCAGAAGGGGTTAATGCGGGGAAGAAAGAAGCTCCTCTAAGTTATCAGAAAAAGATAAGGAACGGTTATTTAACACTTCATTTAACAAACTGATTTTTTCATTTATCAATGTTAAATGTTCATTTATCATATAAATGACTTCATCCGATAACGCCTTTTCCGACGACTCTCGCCAATAGGTTCAAGAAAATCTATTGAACTTAGTAACCTTGAGGCCCGCACTAAAGCACTCGGTGAATTACCCAAACCTAATAACTCTCTACATTCACTATTGTTAATAGAGTTATGTTGCTCCACATAAGCACGTATAAGTTCCGGATAACGCACAGCATCAATGTCTCGTGTTCGGGTGTAAGTGGCTTTGCTTAGTAGCTCGCTGGCAGCACTTCGACTTAAATGATAGGTAACCCCCTTTTTTCTGCCACGTCGTTCTAACCATGCGCCCGGTTGAATGGGTAAGCTTTCAAGAATATCATGTATCTTATCTGGGGATCGTTGGCAAAGCTTCGATGCGGTAGTCCCATCAATTTCAGCATGGCTCCGTAAGTAAGATAGAAGCAATAATTCATCTACATAATTTTTAATGAGTCGAATGGATTCCAAAATATCTTCAATAAATAGCTTCCACTCCCGCTTAGACATAAGTCAAATCCTCCATGATATACCTCCTCCGGTTGGGTTTGATGGCATCTGGTGTTACCAAATCAACTTTAGATTCTAAGATTTCTTCAAGAAAATCTGCGAGATGAATAAAGAGAAAACCCACGGGTTCTTTAAACTCGACTAAAATATCAATATCGCTTCCTTCACTTTGCTCGCCCCTCGCATAGGAGCCAAATACACCAATCCTTTTGACCTTGTACTTTTTTTCTAATTCTAGCTGATGCCGGTTAATTATCTTCTCGATTTCTTCCAAGGTTTTCATAATTCACCCCCCTTTTATTGATGGGAAGTATACAGGGTATTGTTAAAATGCCAGTGCCCATTATACTCCTATTGCCAGCGAAAATAAAATCCAAAATTCAACAATAAATCTAATCCCCCCACCCCCCTTTTCCCTCCGGGCCAGAGGCCCTCTTGGGCCGGCGGCTAAGGGGGGGAGGGGGGATTAGTAATTTTCATGGTTTGTGGATGGCCAACTGGCCATGACTAATTTGTTTGGAAATTGGGATTTGGTTATTGGGATTTAGTTTTGCTGAAGAGGATATCTCCGTAATAGGCGGTTGCTGACTCAATGGTGTTGTCTGTATCAGTCATGATGGCAATGCCTGAGATCATCGGCGGTTCTTGGCCAAAGGCCCTCTTGTAATCTTCGAAAACATTTCGTTCTTCATTCACCCATTGATTGAGTTTGGTCTCGCCGCTCTCCACCACAATCATCTTAACCCGGTCCGTATAAGGATTCGGGGCCATTGTTCCCACCGGAACCTTGCTTTCCCAGATATAGTTGATCGCACCGATAGGCGGGTACTGTCCATACAATAGTCTAATTGTTTCGTATTTTGCCTTTTCAAAAAAACTCAGTTTGCTCGGGTTGTATTCAAAAGTAATATAGATCCTGGCTGGATAGTCGTCCCCTTCTTTTCGGTGAACATCCCCCTTCTTCAGGATGTTACTAACTTTCCAGCGCCACTGTATGATGGGAAATTCCTTGGGATTGATCTTAACCTCCCTGGTTAAGCCAGAAGCCGATGTTTCAGCTACGGCCTTGACGACGACGATATTGTCATCCTTGACCAATGTATAAGCAGTATGTTTTTTGATTTTCTTAAAAGCAAGAGGCTTCCAGTCAGGGGGTAACGTGTCTCCGACGGTTGCAGCAGAAAACTTTGCCACTTCAATCATGTCAAGGGAGAGGGCGTGATCGCTAAAAAGAAGAATCAGCAGAGTCGTTAATGTGCACAAGAATATTTTCACCCTACTGATCATCCCATAAATTCTACTTTGGTATGGCTTTACAATCAAGAAATTTCTTCTGTTAATTTCTAAATAGAGTATCTTTCCATCCTTTTCTATAGACTGTTAAATTCTTAGAGAAATTGATATGGTGCGTGATATAATAAAAAAAAAAGGGGTCGACTACTATGGGTCCTATTTTGATTGTGGAAGACGATAAGAAGACGGCATCCCTGGTGGCGCTCTATCTTGAGCGGGAAGGGTTTCAAACAGTTATTGCCTATGATGGTCAGCAGGCTTTGGAATTGGCACAGCTTGACAAACCGATCTTCGTCATTCTCGACCTGATGCTTCCCTCGATCGATGGCTGGGAAGTGTGTAGACAACTCAGAAAATCCTCTGATGTTCCCATCCTAATTCTCAGCGCCCGGGAGGAGGAAGTCGACCGCGTCTCCGGATTGACACTGGGCGCGGATGATTATGTGGTAAAGCCCTTCAGCCCCCGGGAACTGGTAGCTCGCGTGAAGGCCATCCTCAGGAGGGGGCGTCTTTCGACAACGGCAAATAAAAAACTTTTGTCCTATGAAGGTCTTGTCTTAGATCAGGAAAAACGGAAGATTACGTTGAACGGAAGCCAGATTATCCTTACACCTCACGAGTTCAATCTTCTTCAGACCCTTATGGCCTTCCCCGGAAAGGTCTTTACTCGAAACGAGCTTTTGAACCGTCTTTATCCAAGGCATGAAGCCGTCGTGATTGACCGGGTCGTCGATGTCCACATCGGAAAGCTCAGGCAGAAGATCGAGAAAGACCCATCCAACCCGGAATTCATTTTAACCGTAAGAGGAATTGGATATGAATTTGCAGAAGGCAACGCCCAATAAGGAGTAAGATCGAATCGTGACAAAAAGCCTTCTTTGGAAGCTCCTCGGAATTAATATCCTGATCATCGGGTTTGTCATCATCATTGTGTGGCTGGCCGTTGACACCCTCGCTGCAGGTTATTTCATGACCTTGATGGAGAAGTACAATATTTCGCCTACCTCCAGCCATCAAATGTTTGTGAGTTCTGTGCATCGATATCTCATCTGGGCCAGTTTGGCCGCTATTTTACTTGCTGGTGTACTCAGTTTCTTGCTCATGAAACGGGTCCTAGGTCCGCTGACTCAGATGACGAACATCACCCAGAAGATCGCATCCGGCGACTATTCTGGTAAAGTGCCGATTACCACTCGAGACGAGGTGGGCCAGTTAGCACTCGCTTTTAACCGCATGGCTGAAAGCCTTCAACACATCGAACAATTACGGAAAACGATGACGATCAATGTGGCCCACGAGCTCAGAACCCCCTTAACCAACATGCAGGGTTATATCGAGGCCTTAATTGACGGGGTCCTGACCCCATCGGAGGAAACTTTTCAGCTTCTCCAGGAAGAAACAATGCGGTTGGTCCACCTGGTGGAAGATATTCTCCGCCTGGCTAAAGCAGATGCTGCCAAAGCTGACCTTCATAAGATCGAGATCAAGCTCTCCGGCTTGATCGTCCAAGTTCTGGAATCCTTTCAGCTTCAATTCGAAAGCAAAAAGATCAGCGTGGAAACGCATTTCATTGGAGAAATCAACCCACTGTGGGCCGATCCCGATAAACTGTCGCAGGTGATCATTAACCTTCTTCAAAACGCCTGGCAGTATACTCCATCAGGGGGCCTCGTGAGGATTTGGACCGAACATATGCCAGGACAGATCAAGACTGTTTGTGCCAATACCGGCGGTGAGTTAGTGGAGGAAGATCTTCCCTTTATTTTCGAACGCTTTTACCGGGGCGAAAAATCGCGTTCCCGCGAACATGGAGGGGCAGGCATTGGCCTGGCCATCGTCAAAGAGTTGATTGAGGCTCACAACGGCCACGTTGGGGCTGAGATCTTTCACAATGAAATACGCATCTGGTTCACCCTACCCGTTCAAGGAACCTAACCCTTAATCTTTACCCAATCTTTACATTTTCTTTATCTTCTCTTTAACATCAATGATTATTATTGTCTTGAAAGCAAAGGACAAAAGCAAATGGTCAAAGCAAATATCGAATTGGAGGTGGTGAGTAAAATGAAGAACATATTCGTATTAGCAATGATGCTAATTTTCATCATCATGGGTTGCCAAAGAGCTGATTCTCGTCAGCAGGAGGTGACAAATGAGATGCGGAAAGAAGACAAACTGTTAAAGATCGGGACATTTGCCGGAGGCTGTTTCTGGTGCACAGAGGCTGATTTCGAAAAAATGCCTGGCGTTGTGAAAGTTATTTCTGGCTACACCGGAGGGCATAAAGAGAATCCCTCTTATGGGGAGGTATCCTCTGGTGCGACCGGGCATGTGGAGGCGGTTCAAGTCTATTATGATCCTGCCAAAATAACTTATGAAGCATTGCTCGATTACTTCTGGAAACACATCGATCCTACGGATTCCGGGGGACAATTCGTTGATCGTGGTTTCCAATATCGGAGTGCCATATTCTACCATGACGAAGAGCAAAAACGATCAGCGGAGAAATCCAAAGAAAGTCTGAGCAAATCCGGAAGGTTCAACAAACCCGTTGTGACGGAAATCATAAAATTTGACAAATTTTATGATGCTGAGGAGTATCACCAAGATTACTACAAAAAACATTCCTTAAAATACAGTTTTTACCGTCACCGTTCGGGCCGGGACCAATTCTTGGAGAAAGTATGGAGGAAGCAAATGGAGACCGTGAGACCCAAAGAAGAAAAATCCTTTCAGAAACCTGATGATTCAACCTTGAAAAAGAAACTGACTTCCCTTCAATACGAGGTGACCCAAAAGAACGGAACGGAGAGACCCTTTCAAAATGAGTATTCGGATAACCATAAAGAGGGGATTTACGTCGATATCGTTTCTGGAGAGCCTCTTTTCAGTTCCCGTGACAAATTCGATTCCGGGACAGGGTGGCCAAGCTTTACCAAGCCTCTGGAACCAGGGAACGTCGTTGAAAAAGAGGACAGAGGCTTTTTCATGAAGCGGACCGAGATAAGGAGCAAGCACGGCGACTCTCACCTGGGCCATGTATTTGACGACGGGCCACCACCAACAAGGCTTCGGTATTGCATGAACTCTGCCGCATTGAGATTCATTTCGAAAGAGGATTTAGAGAAAGAGGGCTACGGAGAGTATTTGAAACTCTTCACCCAAAAGTAGGATCTTGAACCCATTATGACTGTAGGGATGGGAATTTATAACCTCTTTCCAAGATACAGGAGCATAAAGGGAGATGGCTCATCAAGAAAAAAATTATCAATCCGGAACAAAAGCAGATGCCTCGCAGAATCCTTATAATTGAAGACGATATCGATATCGCCCATCTCCTGGATCTCCACCTGAGGGAAACAGGATATGAAACGAGTCTGAGGCATGATGGCAATTCAGGTCTCGACCAGGCCCTCTCGAAACCCTATGACCTGATTATTCTAGATCTGATCCTCCCAGAGGTGGACGGACTGGAGATCTGCCGGCGCTTGAGAGCTGCATCCATCTGCACCTCCATTCTGATGCTGTCATCCAGGGCTTCCGAACTTGACCGGGTTCTCGGCCTGGAGATCGGAGCAGACGATTACCTGACCAAACCTTTCAGCATTCGGGAGCTTCTGGCGCGGGTCAAGGCCCTATTCCGTCGTGTGGAGTGGCTCCAGTCGGTGGCATCTCGGAAATCGCAGAAAATGATCGAAGCAGGTAATCTCGTTGTTGAAGCTGAAAATCGGAAAGTCACGCTCCGGGGGAATCCCGTTCCTTTGACAGCCAAAGAGTTCGACCTCCTGCTCCACTTTGCTAGTCACCCGGGGAGGGTGTATACACGCATGGAGCTGTTGAATCTCGTCTGGGGGTACCGCTATGATGGCTACGAACATACGGTGAATTCCCACATCAACCGACTGAGGGCCAAAATCGAGGAAGATCCTGCCAAGCCTCGTTACATTTTGACTGTCTGGGGGGTGGGTTACAAGTTCTCCAATTCAGAGAATTCTTAAAAGGGGTAATCTGATGTCTCTTTGAGCCGGCCAAGCTGGATTCATCCGGTGTCTCCTTCCGTTTACAAATTCTTCGTCCGTGACAAAAATGTTATTCTTTCGTGAGGATGTTGTGATTTTTGGCCGCTAACTTGGAATTAAGAAGCACCCTCAGGCTCCATGCAGAGGTCCATTTATGAAATTCAGCATAGGCAGCACGCTAGAGTAGACTCATACGAGTTCTTGACGCTTGGCACAGAGGCATAGAGTTCGTGCAGCAAGGAGATGAAGAGAAAGGGAGGTGATGAGAAAAGAGATGGATCAAACGAAGTGCAAACGGAGGATATCAAAGGGAACAAGGAAAAGGGATAGGTAATGAAGAAAGAACTTAAGAAACACCCATCAGCCGCGTACCTCAAAAGAGGGCATGAAATTGAAAGGAGAGTGCAATGAACAAGAAAATATTCTTAGCAATTTTAACTGTAACCATAATGATGATCTCGACAGTTGCAGTCTTTGCAAAAAGCTGGGATGGCAAGGACTTAGCCGGCGCTGTGTATGCCATGACCAACGCCACCACGGACAATGAAATAGTTATTTTTAATCGGGACGACGAAGGCCTTCTGACAAAAGCAGGTTCAATATCGACAGGCGGTACGGGTTCTGGCGGTGGGTTGGATCCGCTGGGTTCTCAGGGGTCTCTTGTGCTCAGCGCGGACCACCGATGGTTGTTTGCCATTAATGCAGGAAGTAATGAAATTTCCGTCCTCCGGGTTTTGCCAAGTGGACTTAAGTTAGTCGACAAGGTTGATTCAGGAGGAATATTTCCCGTGAGTTTGACCGTCTTCCACAATCTAGTCTACGTCCTTAACGCCGGGACGTCGCCTAACATCACCGGGTTCTACCTAAGCCACAGAGGTCAATTGATCCCTCTTGATGACTCTACTCGATTACTTGGATCTGGAGGGTTTGCCCAGGTGGGGTTTGACCCGCAGGGCGAGACACTGGTAGTGACAGATAAGGCAAATAATAAAATTCTTGTCTATTCCGTGGGCCATAGCGGATTGCCTGCTATGAATCCGGTTATATCGCCGTCGAATGGTCTTGTTCCATTCGGGTTTATCTTTGACGAGCGGGGACATTTGTTGGTCGCTGAAGCAGGCAGTGGCGCTGTTTCATCTTATAATATTTTGTACAATAACACCTTGAAGGTAATAAGCCCGTCGGTGGCCAACGGCCAAGCAGCGACCTGCTGGATAGGAGCAAATCAGCGTGGAAACGTTTTTACTGCCAACACCGGCAGCCAGAATATTGCCTCTTACAAACTCACGGCTCGAAATGGGAAACTTGCTCTGCGTAACGCAACTGCTGGCTTTGGCAACAGGCCCATCGACCTGGCGATTACCGTGAATGGTCGGTTCCTCTATGCTTTGGACCCTGCTAATGGAGGTATAGACATGTTCCAAATCGAACCCAACGGCAGCTTGATCGATTTGGGCACACTCGCTGGTGGACTCTCCATTTTTGCGCAAGGCATTGCGGCCCGCTAAGACATTTGGCTTAGCGAACAAACGAATACCAATAGGCAAGAACCATGGGGGGGGTGCAGTGCGAAACCTCTGTATGCCCACTTCCTTTGCGGAGTGGCTTGCTCTCACTCAGAAATGGGTTCTAAGAGAGCAGATCTAAAGGATAAAGAGACTGATGGAATTGGCCTCGAAATGCAGTCTTTTCCTACACAAAATACGGTGTTCACTCTATTTACCTGAAGCATATCAGTGAGAAATACTATCCAGATATAGGGCGGTTCCCTACTTTAGTCTTAACTGGTTGCCACCCTTTGAAGAGATTCTCGTGTAACAAGAAAGGAGGTTATAGGGATAGTCTTCAGAGTCAGAATTGAAGAATGGTGAGCAGGTGGTTTCTTTTTCTCGATGGACTTACTAAATAACAACAAAAGGAGGATTTGCCATGAAAAAGATATTTGTATCAGCCACAGTAGTTATTTCCACGATAGTTCTGATGCTTTCCATCTGGGTCAACTTCTCACAAGCCGCAGAAAAGATGATGGAAAAAGATATGATGATGAAACAGGGCGAGATGATGATGGACAAGGGCAAAATGATGAAGGAAGGCATGATGGATAAGGGGACGATGATGAAGGAGGGCGAGATGATGATGAAAGAAGGTGAAATGATGATGGATAAAGGCAAGAAGATGAAGGAAGGCATGATGAAATAAAGTGTCCTGAACGAGAGTTAATTCACCTTATTTACTTGTCACCCTATTTCAAAAAAATTATAAGGGAGGTATTATTTATTCGATCAAAGCAGTCTTGGACAAGGCTGATGCAACTTCGCTTATACGAAAGAGACCATCTTAAAATCAATGGCGAGCCGCAGAAAAGCAATTATAAAAGCCTCTGTCCTTGTGACCTTTATCATTGTGGCGATCTACGTTATCCGTTTCACTTCAGTTAAAGAGTTTCTGCCACGGGAAGCACTGAGCCGTTTCCTGAAAGCTGCCGGATTCTGGGTACCTCTGGCCTTCGTATTGGTTTACACAGCAGGGATATGTTTCTTTGTCCCCGGTACCCTGCTCACTGCTGAGAAATGGAGTGCGGAGGCGAACGAATATATTCGCAAGTCCGAGAGAACTGGCCAAAGATCCGTTCGAAGGCTCCTGCAGAACTATGATCGCTGGGAGATAAAACGATTGGTCAGTTGGGTCGTGTAAAAGGGAGGCAGCTTGAAATGAGCTGCCTCCTCGGATAACGAGGCAAAAAAGATCATGGAGAAAACTGTGCCTAAAAGCGGGTCCATGAGAACCGTATTTTATTGGGAGGATTGGTTACACGGACAGCATCCCTTACTCTCTTTCGCACTCGGGTGACAAATTCCTGGCGTAACAAGAAGATTGCTTGTCTTAAACTCGAATCGTCAACAGGCAATATCGTATCAGAGTTTCTTCGAGGATCTTAAAAGCGATAAAGAATGGCGAGACGAATAAAAAAACCAATAGACGGCAGGCTGAGAAAATTATGGAAGAACTTGAGCCTGACCGTTTCCAATGGATATTCGTATTGCAGGCACTCGTTCTCTGTGCTCATTACGCACTGCCGAAATGCCATTTTGCTTGCTGCACTCAGGATGAGACGAATAAATAAACTAATAGACGGCGAGCTGAGAAAATTATGGAAGAGCTTAAGCCGCGCCGTTTCAAGTGGATATCCGTATTACAGGCATTCAGTGCCTGTGCGCATTATGCACTGGAGCAATGTCGTTTTGCTTGCCATACTCCTGATGAGCGGTCTCAATATTTTCAACGCCCATCCGGCGCTCTACTGGGGCAAGTCGTCTTACCGCGGCGTTCCCCCCATATTGGAGATGCGGGGCCAAGAAAACGATAAAGGAAAAATCTCCGGCATCACCCGCATCTTTGGCCACGACTTCGATACAACCGGATTTCTCGGTGTCTCCAGAAACCCGTCGGGGGAATTAGCTATACGGGGCTTCCCATCCTGGCTTACCATACCCGGCTGGCAATGGCTTGCTATGGCCCGGCGCTGGCATTTCTTTTTCGCCTGGCTGCTCGTTGTAAACGGTATGGTCTTTGTGACGTACTCTATTCTGAACAGGCATTTGCACCGCGATCTTGTTCCCACGGTGCAGGATTGGCGTTCCATAGGCAGATCTATGATTGATCATCTGCGCTTTCGAGATACCACAGGCGAGGCGGCCAAGCACTACAACGTACTGCAGAAATTCGCTTATTTGGCGGTGATCTTTTTCCTTCTCCCCCTGATGATCCTGATGGGACTGGGTATGTCGCCGGCGCTGGACGCATTGGTCCCCGGCTGGGTTGATATCTTTTTCGGCCGTCGATTCGTAAGAACCATCCATTTCGTTGTCGCTTGGGCACTGGTGCTCTTCGTGATCGTTCACGTGTTTGAGGTAATCGTCACCGGCTTCTGGAACAACCTTCGTTCGATGATTACGGGATATTACAGGGTGGGATCGGAGGTGAACCATGAGCGATGAAAACAAGCTCACCCGGCGTGGTCTCATGACGCGCCTTCTTGCGGTTGCAAGCGTAATGGTGTTTAGCGGGTGCGAAAAGCTTTCCCGAACGACCTGGTTCCCGAGGGTGTTGGGTCTAGGCGAAAAGGCGACGTATAAAATTCAGAGACTGGTCCTGCCGCGGAAAGCGATGGCGCAGGAATTCCCTGCAACCGACCTGTCTCCGCAATTCCGCAGCAACGGGACGTCAATGCCGAATAATCCAACATACATGGCGCTTGCAGCCAATGGGTTTACGGATTATCGTCTCGAGATAGGCGGTTTGGTCGAACGGCCCATGACTCTTTCGCTCGCCGAAATCCGAAGTTTTCCCAGTCGCACCCAGATAACGCGGCATGATTGCGTTGAGGGGTGGAGCGCAATAGGCAAGTGGAAGGGAGCGCGCCTCAGCGCGCTACTCGAAGCAGTACATTTGAAACCCAATGCTCGTTATGTCGTTTTCCACTGCGCAGACCCCATGGCGGAAGACGGCAGCTCCCTCTATTACGAGAGCATCGACCTGGAAGACGCTTTTCACCCGCAGACGATACTCGCTTATGACCTGAATGGCAAACCGTTGCCAATCGAGAACGGTGCACCGCTTCGCTTGCGATTGGAACGACAGCTTGGCTACAAAATGGCGAAGTATGTCATGCACCTTGAAATCGTCGAAGATTTTTCCGGGATAGCCGGAGGGAAAGGGGGTTACTGGGAAGACCAGGGATACGAGTGGTATGCTGGCATCTAAGTAGTCCTGACAAAGTCAGGAATACAGGACGGGTCGGGAGTACGGGATATCCACCATTTTACTGGAGATCTTCGATGCCCGAAAATGCCCCCAAGGCTTGACTTGGTTTAACGATAACCAGAAAGAAGGCCTTGGAAATCTTTTTTAAGAACGCCCAATATCGTTACGTCTGGAGAAAGGGACAATTACCCTGTTTTGGATCGGTGAAGTCGTGGTAGAATATGCCATCATCATCTACTATTGGAACAAGGAATATGGTGGTGGGATTGCTTCTATGGATGAGTTTTATGTCAAACACACATGGCGAAGAAAGGGGATTGGCACACCTTTTATCGATCATATTGCCACCGTGAAAGCCGGGTGGTTGAAAGGTCTTCAGGTGGAGATCACCCCTGCAAGTGGACAGGCACTTGCTTTTTACTCACGGCAAGGTTTTTCACCCGTGAAGAATCGGTGTTTATTTAAGAAATTGCATGGGAAGCCGGCTGGGGTGAGTGATATTTTCGAATCGAATGAATCGAGTTTCCAAAACCCATCATGACTGGCTAAGACTCATAACAAAGAGGTGACCGGCTATGAAAAGAAGACTAACTCGAAGGGATTTTTTCAGAAGGATTGGGGTAGGGACAATCGGGTTGGGATTGGGTGCTTCCATTTTTGACGGGCCTTATCAATATGCCGATGCTTTGACCGAAGAAGAGGCTCATGCCCTTCTTATGAAGGGAACCGTCAATTTTATGGGGTTTATGGCAAAAGAGATTACACCGAACAATGAATTCTATATAACAACGTACTCCTCGAACGTCCCTACGATCAATGTGAATACCTTCGTATTGAGGATAGAGGGGCTTGTCGAAAAACCCTATGCGCTTACCATGAAAGAACTTCAAGACATGAAGGACAAAAGGGAGGTTGTCACCCTTCAGTGTATCGGCAACCCGGTGGGAGGAGATTCGATTGGAAATGCTCTCTGGGAAGGGGTAACACTTAGAAAGATTATAGAGAAAGCTGCGCCCAAAAATGGTCTGGTTAAAACCGTCTTCCATGCAGAGGATGGTTACACAGATAGCATCCCTTACCCTCTTTCGCTTTCAGATGACGTATTCCTGGCATTCAAGATGAATGGAGAGGATCTCCCAGGGGTCCATGGCTATCCTCTCAGAGCCATTGTCCCCGGTATTTATGGAATGAAAAATGTCAAATGGCTTTCAAAGATAGAGCTTGTCAATTTTGACTTTAAAGGATACTGGGAGAAAAAGGGATGGTCGGATGAAGCGATCATTCCGATTAAATCTCAGATCCTCATGCCCATGGGAGGGAAGAAAATACCATTCGGTAACTATGTTATAGGCGGCATTGCCTATGGCGGAAGATACGGAATCAGTAAAGTTCAGATATCCACAGACGGAGGGAAGAACTGGCAGGATGCTGATATGAAAAAGCCTCTCTCAAAGTGGGCATGGGTATTGTGGAGCTATCAATGGAAGCCTGTAAAAGAGGATAAGTATACGATTAAAGTTCGAGGATTCGATCGATCAGGAAAAGTACAGGAGTCAGAGGCGCTAAAGGGGCATCTTTTTAGGAGTAGCGCTTTCCCAGATGGTGCGAAAGGAATTCATTCGGTGAGTGTGACCGTGCATAAGACATAAGGACATCCCATGAATAACAAAATCACGAGTCATCGATTCATTAAGGCTTTCCTTTTTTTTGTTCTGATTTTTCTGCTCATATTTTCAGGAAATACGGCTTTTTCTTCACAAAAAGATGGAGAATCTAAAGTAATCTTTTTTGTGAGGTGATATGACGTTGGAAAAGAAGCCCTGGAAGGGCTGAAAGGTGTGAAGAAAGTCGAAAAAGGTTTTCGTAACTCGAAGGAGATAAATACCGTTTATTACGACCCAAATGTGATAACGATTGAGGAGATGGAAATGGCCTTAAAGAAGGCTGGAACCTATCTGGGAACGTTAGAATGAATTATCGGAAGATAAGCTTTCCTCTTCATCATGGCAAACAGACCCAGGACCACCCAAACTTCGGAAGACGGGTATTCCTTAAGGGCATCGGGATTGCTTGCCTGGGGTTTGCTTCGTTTCTTCAGGCATGTGATCATTTAATATCGGGGAAAGAAAACACGGAAGCGGTAGCAAAGACAAGTTCAATTCCCAAAGCCATGAGGCCACCTATGGACGCGGCTGCACCGGCTAAAACAGAGACAGCCACTTTTGCCTTGGGTTGATTCTGGGGTCCAGACTCCCGGTTCGGGAGCATCAAGGGTGTGATTCGGACCCGCGTCGGATACGCCGGAGGGACGAAAAAGAGTCCCAGCTACCGCCATTTGGGGGATCATACCGAGACCATTCAAATGGATTACGACCCTGCTGTGATCTCATACAAAAAGCTTCTCGATGTTTTCTGGGATAATCATTACTCGGCTGCGCCTTCATGGTCAAGACAATATATGTCCATCATCTTCTTCCACAATGACGAGCAACAAAGGTTGGCCATCGAGTCAAGGGACCATCAGGTAGTCAGGACCCAAGGCAAGATTTTTACAGAGATCGTTCCTGCCACGGAGTTTTACCTGGCCGAGGACTATCACCAGAAGTATCGACTTCGGTCTGAGGGAGATCTGATGAAGGAGTTCAGCGCGATATACCCCGCAGAAGAGGATTTTGTGAATTCCACGGCAGCAGCCCGCATCACCGGATATCTCGACGGCTATGGCACGCTTGCGGATTTACTGGAGGATTTGCCCGGTTTTGGGTTGTCCCCGGCAGCAAGTAAGAAGTTGATGGACATCGTGAAAAGACGAAATGGGAAAACCGCATGCAGACTGTGATACAGTTTGTATCTTCCTTGTATGCTGGATGATACGAAGGTACGATCCATGAATATTAAGAAATGGCTAACGGCTTCGGTGATGATTTTCTTCTCCTTGATCATTGCAATCACTGGAGTTTGTGGCTGGTAAAGGAATCCATGGGTGTGAATAGAATCGTCGACCTGGATAAAGGAATGTCCAACCCATGGTTCATTTAACAATGGGTGAAGCATTAGGATCAATAGGATCGCATGCTTTTCTTTCTTGCTTAACAACTGGTGGATAATCAGTGTCACCAGCAACACCTCAAGGACAAAAGCAATATCTCCGATCAGGTAAAAGAATATATGGTGGGCATCTCTAAAAATGGCGTAATGGATGAGATAAAAAATCGCAGAGAGTATAATGAGGGACAAACCCAAGAGAATCTGTCAGTTGAAACGGTTCATGATCCCTCCGTAGAATACACTAATTCAAATGTATTGAATTCTTTAGCATTGCCATTGCGAGCGATCCCGCCTTAGCGGGAGAGCGCGCCTGCACGCCGGAGTGTATTCCGCAACCGAAACGCTTTGTGCAGATAAATGTTTCAGCACGCAGGCGTGGCAATCTCAATCCATCAACACAAGATTGCTTCGTCATTTCATTCCTCGCAAGAACACTTTACTTAATACGTTTCTATGAGACAATCAATCTCAGCATATCGTTGCGGTGCAAAACAACGACTGCTGAAATATGGATTGAAAAATTCAAGGAATCCTGGTAGCCTATGTAAAATAGAGGCGGGTCGCCGTAAAGAAAGTTCGTTAAAGGGTGGGTAAGCCCTTCAGAGAATGAGAAAAGAGCCGTCATCAAAAACCCAACATTCTGGGAGATGGGGCAGAACGTGACGAGCGAAATATTCTATCACGGTTTTGAATATCTGAATGTCTGCCCGGTCGAGATAAGGAGGGGGAAGGACGATGATTAAGTTTATCATGGGAGTGATCGTGGGGCTCCTTATTTTCTTTCTCTTCATCTACTTCGGCGGAAGTAGGACGGTGAAGAAGGTTGGAGAAGGGTTAACCGACACCGGGAAGAAAATGGAGGTGATGGAACAGATGATCAAAAAGGAAAAAGGAGAAGTGGAGAAGGATGTGAAGAAAAAAATATTGAAAGAAGACAAGGGCGTTACCAAAAAGATGGAAGCTCCACGCTAACAGAGCATGGAGCTTCCCAGAAATGGAATATCATTTAATATTGTTTATATTATGCTCCCCAACCTCGCATAGTGGCCCGGTATTCTGGGCACATGGCCACTCAATAAGTGACAGAGAAGTCCTCAAACTCATCCGTATAATTTTCCCAAGTTGAATGAACTTTTGTCACCCTTGCCTCAGATGGGCCACGATGGCACCACTGGATGATCTGATCCACGCGTTCCTGATCGCCTTCAAAAACGGCCTCTACAGAGCCATCCCTGCGGTTTTTAACCCAACCTTTTACCCCCAGTTTAAAAGCCATCTCCTGAGTGTGGTTGCGAAAGAAAACTCCTTGGACCCTCCCTTCAATGATGACGCGTGCTCTCACCTTTTCCATATCGATTTGACTATTACCACAGGATTTGTTTGAAATCAAACCAAAAAATCT
>Ga0214473_10004559_pt1 | contig 16646 bp, 9 predicted proteins | sample RVTome_7_FD_203509 | JGI IMG/M metagenome (GOLD analysis project Ga0214473, IMG submission 203509) | Soil microbial communities from uranium-contaminated site in the Upper Colorado River Basin, Wyoming, United States - RVT98D197 | ecosystem: Environmental > Terrestrial > Soil > Contaminated >... | reverse complement strand
ATCCGAATTCGCTGAGGATCATCGATTTCGGGGAGGACTCGGACGGCACGCTGTACATCGCCATGGAGTTCCTCGATGGCGACGACCTGCTGACCCTCATCGAGCAGGACGCGCCGCTCAGCCCCGCCAGAATCCTCTTCCTAATGCGGCAGGTCCTCAGGGCGCTCGAGTCCGCACACGCGGCCGGGATCATCCACCGCGATCTGAAGCCAGAGAACATCGTCGTGCTGCAGCACGGTGGCCAGGAGCACGTCATCGTGTGCGACTTCGGCATCGCTAAGATCCCCGAAGCCGAGGGCGGCTCCGCGCTCACGGTCAGCGGGTTCGTGTGCGGCACGCCGGAATTCATGGCGCCCGAGCAGGCACGGGGTGAGGAGCTCGACAAGCGTGCGGACATCTACGCCGCCGGGTGCGTCCTGTACCAGATGCTCACGGGCCTGCTCCCCTTCGTCGCCGAATCGGCCCTGGGCATCATCACCAAGCACCTGACCGAGGAGCCGATTCCGCCGCGGACCCGGAAGCCCGAGTGGAATATCCCCGCGGCCCTCGAGCACGTGTGCCTCGAGGCGATGCGCAAGGCTCGCGGCGATCGCTATCCCGACGCGGCAGCCATGAGCGAGGCGCTCGAGAGCGCGGTGGAGAGGCTCGGTGAGGCCGCGACGGAACGGTTGGGCACCGTGGAAGGGGACCCGACCGCGGAGATCGAAGTCGTACGCCCCGAGGCTCCGGCAACGCGCCGCTGGTCGCCCTGGGCGCCCCTCGCGTTGCTGTCGGCGGGCGTGGTGGCGTTTGTGACATTCGTGAGCTTCGGGAGCGACGGCGCGGGCACCCTCGCGATCCGTCCGCACGACGACGCCGAAGTGGCGGCCCAGGACGCCGGGGGGGTCGCCACCACAGCCGACGCCGGGTTGGCGCCCGCCACAGACGGGGGGTTGGCAAGACCGGATGCCGCACCCGACACGGCCACGGCCGACGCGGGACGGCGAAGCGCGGACCACGACCGGCGCACGCCGCGGGAGGGCTCCCACGGCGGAACCGGGGCGCCGCCCGAAGCTCCACCCGAAACCCCGGATCAGCCGAGCCCAGGTCAGCAGGCCTATGAGCAGGGGCGGCAACAGTTCCTCGCCAGGGACGTGCGGGGCGCCATCGTGAGCTTCGAGGAGGCGGCCCGCCTGATGCCAACGAACGCGCAGGTGTACAAGCAGCTCGGTCGCGCGAATATGCGCGCTGGGAACGTGGCCCAGGCGGTGGAGTCCTACCGGCGCTACTTGGAGCTCGCGCCTAACGCGGCCGATCGCACCATCGTCGAGCGGATCATTCAGCGCGAAGGGCGCTGAAAGAGCGCGACCCTCAAGAGGCGCCTCTTCAGGTGGTCATTTCGACGCGCAGCAACTGCTTGCCCAAGAACAGGTAGTCACTGTGGCCCAGGACGTGCTCGCCCCGGATGCGGAAGTAGGTCCCGTTCTTCGACCCCGCGTCCGCCAGCCGGAAGGTGTTGTCTCCGCCGAGCTCCACGCGGGCGTGGTTGCCGGACATGTAGATGTCCTCCGGGAAGTTCATGTCGCATTCCTCGCGCCCGACCGTGACGACATTCTCGCGTGCGCAAAGCACCATGCCGACGGCCCCTCCCCGCAGGATCTGCACGACCCGGAAGGGGCTCGGACGCTTTGGAGAAGAGTAGTAGTACGTCTGATCGCCGTCCGGCCCGGAGCTGTCCTTGGGCGTCGCTTCGAGACGGAAGACCTGCTCGCCGCACAGGAACTGATCGCCAACCTGAATCTGCACGGGCTGGCGCACGCGCACGTACACGCCGTTCACGCTGCCCTCGTCCCGAACGACCAGCTTGTCGCCCCGGTAGATGAAGTTGGCGTGCCGGGGGCTCAGCCAAGCGTCCTCGGGAAAGAGAATCTGGGCGTCCTGACGCCCGGCCACGTGCTCGGTGCCCTGCAGCAGGTAGCTCAGTCCATCGACTCCCTGGTCGCCCCGGATCAGGATGAGCCTGGCCTTGCCCGGAGTCTGCATGGCGCCGAAGTAGTCGGTCTGCAGATTCTGGATCTCCTCGGGGACGGTGCCTCCACAGGCACCGCAGAACTTGTGCCCCGACGGGACGGGGGTCGAGCACTGCTTGCAGACGTAGTTACGTGCTTGCTCCATCAGCTCCTCCAGAGTGGGCTGCGACTCCATCGCGGACGTGGCGGTCGTCGGGGCACTTTCCCCCCCGGCCGCGAGACCGATCGACAGACCGTTCTCGCACGCTGGGCAGCGGACCGTACCCATCGGGCTGAACGTGTCGCACACGCCACACGCGATCCCGATGTCTTGTTCCATCTTGAGCGGATCACCCCTTTTCCCGGAACATTGCGACTTTGTAGGCGATCTGCCTACCGGTCGTCAACGCGTGCAGTCAGCCGGGACCAGATTTCGTATCAGGGAGCTTTGCCGGGTCGTGAATCTCGAGGAGGGTCAGCTCCAGGTTCCACAGCACCACCTCGACGAGATCCTCCCGCAGGTGCGGGGCCAGATGCCCCGGCAGGAACTCGGCCAGAACGGATCTCAGCTCGAAAGTGGCCGCCAAGTCCGGCCCCGAGCCGATGTCTCGCAGGCTCGCGTCGAGGACCCGCCTGGCGACGACTGGTGTGATCAACAGGCTCAGCTCCTCGAGGAGCCTCTGGTAGGCCCGCGTGCCGTCGGGGTTCCCATCCGCGTCGCCCTCCGCGGGAGGGGCGGTCACGGGCGGCGCCGGGGGAGGACCGCTCACCAGAGCCTCCCTGATCGCGTCCTTCAGGGTCCCGGGACCGCCGGCCAACGCCCTGTAGGCATCGAGGACGGGGTCGAGGCGGGTCCTGGAACGACTCATCTGGCCCGAAACTCTTGCATAAATCCCGCCTCGCCTCAAATTCCGGCCAGGTCAGGCGCTGCCCGCGGGGCCGAGCGGCCTATCGCAGGCCGCGCATTGCAGCCCGAACGCGGGCGTCGCCGCTCTGCCCAGCCCGCTCGAGCACGCGGCGCGCGGTGGAGTCGGGTGTGGCGCGAAGGGCTGCGGCGGCTGCGGCGCGCACCCGCGGCTCGGAGTCGGAGAGCAGGGCGTGCTCGAGCGCGTGGACCGCGGATGGGGCGCGGATCTGCCCCAGGGCCGCGGCCGCCTGCTCGCGAACGAAGGCATAGCCATCACCCGTCAAGGCCGCCGCAAGCGGCGCCACGGATCCCTCGCTGCCCAGGCTCGCGAGGGTTCCCGCCGCCAGCGTCCGCACAGACCATTCGGGATGGGACCGGAGCAGCTGGGCGACTGGTACCGTGGCGGCCGGGGCGGCTCGGGAGCCGATCGTCCCCAGAGCCTCGAGCGCCGCCCGCTGCACCGTCGGCTCGTCATCGTCGAGCAGAACGATCAGGGCCGGGGTTGACTCCATGGCCGGGACGCGAGCCAGCAGGCGGGCAGCGGCCGCCCTGACCGACGCGTCCGGGTGGCGCGCTCTCACCAAGAACTCAGGGAGGAGCGCGAGGGCCAGGGCCGAGAGCTCCTCCTCGGCGGCGGCCCGCACGGTGGGTTCCCACGACCGCATTCCCTCGGTGAGGGGTCCCAGCCCAAGCCCATCCCCGCCGGGGCTCGAAAGCACATTCAGGGCCGAGATCACCCCCTCGACGGGACCCCGAAGGGCCGCGCGCGCGGCCGCCTCGAGGGCCGGTCGGTGGGCGGGGAGCCCGGCCGGGGCTTCCATGTCGGCTGCCTCCACGTCGAGCAGGCTCGCCAGGTAGTCGCCCGGCGAGTAGGTGCCCCCGGGCACGGGGAAGAGATCGGAGACACCTAGCCGGCCGCTCAGATGCACTCGTCGAAGCGCGCGGGCGGCGGCGATCCTCAAGTCCCCGTCGGGATCGAACAGGGCACTGGCGAGCGCGTCGAGGGCGGAGGGATCGCCGATGGAGCCGAGGGCCGCAGCCGCGGTCACGGCGACGAGCCCAGCACGCCCACGCAGCGCCGCTATGAGCGCTGGGACGCGCGCGGCGTCACCGAGACGACCGAGGGCCCAAGCCGCAGCCGCCCTCACGTAGATGCTGCGGTCCTCGCGGAGCAGGCGCTCGATCCGGTCCGCGGATGCCGTATCGCCCGCGCGGCCGAGCCCGAGGGCGGCGAAGGCACGCACCGCAGGATCGCCGCGATCGAGAAGGTCGCGAAGCGCGGTGACGCCCGCACGGCCGCCGGTGCGCGCCAGTCCCCAGGTCGCGATTGCCCGAAGGCGCCGCTCGGGACCGTCGGCGAGCGCGGCCAGACGAGGCGCCAGAGCCGCGGGCGCAACCGCTCCTGCGGCTGCCAGGGCTCGGGCGCGGAGCTCCGTGTCGCCGTCGCCCTCGGCAGCGGCGAGCAGGGGAGCGGCGGCATGGTCGTTGCCCAGGTGGCCGAGGATGTTGACCGCGACGCGTCGCTGGGCCGGGTCGTCGTCGGCAAGCGCCTCGAGCAGCGGCTTGATGGCCCGTGTTCCAAGGCGGCGCAGCTCGTCGCTCGCTTGCCGCCCGGCGGGTCCGCCATGGCGCACCCTCTGGATCAGCGGCCCCGTCAGGCTGTCGTAGAGCTCCACCACGAGCTTGCGGAAGATGGGGCGCTGCGGGTGTCCGAGAGCGAGCGGGAGCAGGTCGGTCTCCAGGTCGCCGAGCGTTCCCGCCCCGAGATTCGTCTGGATCGAGGCCCGCGCCGCGCGTGCCACCAGGTCATCGTCGGGTGAGGCGCGGACGACACGGCGGAACAGGCTGTCGGCATCCTGGGGCTCGCCGCGTGCCAGATGGATCTCCGCGAGGTCGAAGTATGTGCTGAACAGGCGGTCGTTGAGCTCGATGGCCCGCCGATAGCTCGCCACTGCACGCACGGTGTCCTGCCGGGCGCGGTACAGATCGCCGAGGCGGCGGTGGCCCTCCGCATCGTCGGGACTGAGCTGGACGGCCTCCGCCGCGTAGCGCACCGCTTCTTCGTCGCGGTAGAGCGCCAGCGCGTGCTCCGCCATGCGCTGAAGGTACGAAGGTCCGCGACGGGGATCGGCCTCGACGAGGAGCCGGAGTACTTCGATGGCACCCGCGAGATCTCCGCGAGCCGTCCTCACGCGCTCGAGGGCGAGGAGGCTCTCCACATCTCCCGGTGTCAGCGAGATCACGCGATTCAGGATCTGCTCCGCCTCGGCCGCGCCGGGGGGGCCTTGGCGCCGGTATGCCTCGGCCAGGAAGCGCCCAGCCTCCACGTCGGGCGGGTGCGCGTCGAAGCGCCGCCGGAGCTCGCGGACCCGCTCGTCGAGCCTTCGGGTCCGCGCCCAGATGGCGACGATTCGCTGGCGGGCCTCTCGCCGCGCGGGTCGGTCGTTGACGGAGAGCTCGAGCACGCGCATCCACTGCTCCACCGCGTCGTCATCCTGGTGCTGCCGCTCGAGCACGTTTGCGAGGCCCCGCACATGCTCGATCGCGTCGGGGTCGATCCGTACGGCGTCCCGATACTCACGCGCGGCCTCCGGCAGCATGTCGTGATCGGCGAGCACACCTCCCAGGGTGGAGTGCGCGCCCGCGCGATCGCCGTCGGCTCCCAGGATTCGGCGCCAGGTGGCCACGGCGGCCGGCTGGTCGCCCGCTTCGAGCTGCTGCTCGCCGAGGGCGATCAGGTGGGCGGGGTCGTTGGGTTCGATCCGCGCCAGGATCGCCACCTCGCGCGCAGCCAGCTGATCCTCGCCCCACCGGGCGTACAGCTCGGCGAGGGCTTGGTGCACCGCCGTTTCCCGCGGGTATCTCCGGCCGGTCTGCTCCGCCATGCGCAGGGCGACGTCGCGGCGCCCCACCTGCATGAGGAGCTGAGCGAGCTCGACGACAAAGCGGGGCTCCCGCGGGGCCGTGCGCGTCAGGGCCTCGTACTCGGCGATGACTTCGTCGATGCGGCCCGAGCGGGAGAGGAGCTGGATGACCCTCACCCGTGTGTCGATGTGCCGGGGATTCGTCCTGAGCGCCCTGTGATAGGCCTCGAGCGCCTCCTGCTCGTTTCCGAGCTCGTCGTGCAAGCGGCCGAGGAGCTCGAGCACCTCGAAGCCTCCCCGCTCGCGGCCGAGCCGCTCGGCCAGCTCGGGCAGCCGGTCGGCGCGCCGGTAGGCCTCGACGAGCGTGTCGTAGATCTCGGCGCGCGTTCCGGCCTGCGGGCCGGCCAGCCGCAGGGCCCGATCGAGTGTCTGGATGGCCTCGTCCGTGTGGCCGCTGTCGAGCTGGGCCTGGCCCATCTCGCGCAACACGGGAGCGAGCACGCGGTTGTCACCGCGCAGCATGCCGAGCACGCGTTCGTACTCGGCCACGGCCCGCTCGTGCTGGTTGCGGGTTGCCAAGGCGCGGGCGTACTCCGACAGCAGGTACACGCTGCCCTGCGCCGCCCGGGCGATGCGGTCGTAGTAGCCGCGCGCCGCGTCGAAGTCGCCCTCGTCGAGGGCGATGTCCGCGAGCTGCCGCAGCAGCTCCTGGCGCCCAGCGGTATCGGGCGTGCGCTCGAGGGCGGCAGCGTAGTGCGATCGCGCACCCGCGTGGTCGTCAGCAGACCGCGCGATCTCGGCGAGCGCGATGCGGGGCGCGGCCGCGTCCGGCCGGAGCCGCGAGGCTTCGTCGTACGAGGCGCGCGCGTCCGCAGCCCTGCCGTGCCGTTTGTAGACGTGACCGAGCAACATGCGGGTCGCGTACGCCTGGGGGTCGGCGGCGAGCCGGGCCTCGAGATCGGAGACGAGGCGATCGATGTTCCCGTCACGCTCGCGGTGCAGGTCCAGCAGCCGCTGGAATGCGAAGGTCTCGCGCGGGTCGGCCTCGAGGACGCGCATGTAGCGCTCCATGAGGAGCTCGGTCCGGTCCCGCCCCGCCTCCGCACCCGGCCGCGCCTCGCCCGGACGGCGGCCGGTGGGACGTTGCCCCCCTGGCCTGCGCCCCGTGGGGCGCTGACCGGACGGACGCGTGAGACCCCAGTCATCCTGGGCCCGGGCTGGCCCAGCCCCAATGCACCACGACACGGCGAGCGCGCTCGCCAGCAACACCGGTCTCACTGGCCAATTGTAGCGCACGGGTGTGGGACGCACGAACGATCTCGCTGGATCTACGCTCCAGGGCACATGAGACTTCCGACAATTCGTGGACAAATGGGTTCCATACGTCCTGGTCGGCGCCCTCGGACTCGGGTTGCTGGTGATCCTGGGCTGGGTGGGCGTCCGCGGACTCACGAAACTGACCGAGGCCGAGCCCTACACCGCGCCCGCAGCGGCCGATCCGGTTCCCGCGTCGCCCATCCTCGTGGGCCTGCCGGGCGCGCTCGCCCTCGACCCACCGCCGCGCTACCGCGTGGCCCTTCCCCACAGCCTGCAGGAGCACCGCGCCCTCGGCCACCTCTACCCGCCCCCCCGCCACGTGGCGGCATGGCTCTCGGGAGGACATTCGGGGATGCGGCGGGAGCTGCTCGATGCGGCCGCCGCAGCGGCCCGGGCGGGCGTCGGACCCGAGGAGCTCCGGGAGATGTTCGGCGAGAGCCTGGCCGCCGAGCCCAGCCCGACCCACTGCGCCTGGCTGCGCGAGGTGCTCTCGGCGCGACCGGTCACGCCCGTGGCGGAGGCCCTGTGGGCGGGCCTGGTGAGGTGCGACGGACCTTCGGAGGCGGTGTTCTTCGAAGAATCGGACGTGCCGCCCGAAGCGCTGCTGTGGTGGTACGATGCACACCTGCTGTCCCTCGACAACCCGTGGAATCCGAGGGTCGAGGCCGCGGCTCTGCAGCTCACGCGGCAGAGCCCCGAGTGGGCGCCTGTGGCGGCGCGGCTGGTCGTCGCGCTCGAGCCCGACAAGCGTGCGCAGGTCATGGAGCGACTGGCGGAATCGGGCCGCGATCGGCGGCTCTTGCAGGCGGTACAGGACCTCGTGCCCCAGTCGCCGGAGGGGGCAGCGACTGGGTCGCGCGACTTCGACGCCCTCCTCGCCAACGGGGCGGAGCCCCAGATCCTCGCGGCCAGGGCGGGAGATCAGGCGCCCCAGCTCGCCCGCGCCTTGGTTCGGTGCGCGGTGGGGAACGATTCGACCTTTCTGGCGGCGGAGTGCCTCGGGGTGCTCGCCCACGTGGACCGAACGATGGCCACCCAGGCCGCCCACGCGATCCTGGCTAGCGATCCCAGCCCCGGCCAGCTGCGCGAGGTCGGCGTGGCCCTCACGCAGTTCTCGTCCGGCGAGGCGTTGCTCGACTCCATGCGAGCGAGCGGCCTGCTCGGACCCGCGGACGGGCCTGCCGACGGGGCCGCCCACGCCGCCTCGGCCCGCGATATCCTCGTCGGTTCGGGCCGGGCGACGTGCTTCGACACCGAAACCGGGACGGTACCTGCCGGGCACGACTCGACGATGCAGCGGCTCGCATTCCTGGCGACGCCCGCGCTCGACGATGTGATCTTCGAGGAGACGCCACCGGTGGTCGACGACGCTGGCCAGAGCTTCGGCGGCTACAACATCCACGCGTACATGGACGGAAGCCGCTACACGCTGCCAGCGACCGACTACGGCGACTGGCTCGACGTCAACGCCATGGTGTCGCTCCTCAACGCGCTGCTCGTCCAGCGCGGGAGCGCCGTGCGCATCGCGTGGCTCGCCAGCGAGGACCAATGGACGTGCCTGGTCGCGGGCACGGAGTCCGGGCTGCTCGCCGCCGAGGCCACCGGGCTGATCACCCTCGCCCAGCCGGAGGTCGACGAGCCCGAGCCTGTCGCCGACCCTGCGGATTTCCAACGACTGATCGAGTCGATCGGCGAACAGGGCGGGGGCTACTGAGATGCATGGGGAAGATGCGATGCGCGTTGACGCCCTGATCTTCGATCTGGACGGGACGCTCGCCAACACCCTCGACGACATCGCGGACAGCATGAACGTCGTCCTCGGGCGCTTCGGTCTGCCGACGCACGGAAGGGACGCATATCGAGTGTTCGTCGGCGAGGGTGTCGCCAAGCTGGCCGAGCGCGCCGTACCGCCGGACCGCGCGGACCTGGTGAAGGCCGTCATCTCCGCCTTCCGCGAGCGCTACGCCGAACACATGCTCGACCAGGCGGCACCCTACCCCGGCGTCCCGGACCTGCTCGATGCGCTCGCCGGCCGCGGCGTGCCGCTCGCGGTGCTCAGCAACAAGCCCGACGCCCTGACGGCGCACATCGTTCGCGCGATCTTCCCCCGCACCCGCTTTTCCGCGGTGCGCGGTCAGCGCGAAGGCGTTCCACGCAAACCCGATCCCACGGTCGCGATCGCGCTCGCCCGCGAGCTCGCCACGGACCCGCGCGATTGCGGCTTCGTCGGCGACACGCGCACCGACATGGAGACGGCCGTCGCCGCCGGCATGGTCGCGATCGGAGTGCTCTGGGGCTTTCGGGATCGGGCCGAGCTCGTCGAGCACGGCGCGAAGGTGCTCCTCGAGCGACCCGAGCAGCTCGTCAGCCTCGTCGGCGACGGCGCCGCCCGAGCGTGAGCACCGCGACGAGGGCCGCCATGAACGGGACGACGCGCTCGTCGCGGCCGGCCGCGGTCCGGCAGCCGCAAGCGCCCCCGGCGACGTAGCCAACAGCGCCGGCGTCTATGCCGCCGTCCGGAAGCACCGGCGACGGGCAGTCGATGGGTTGGGACGCCGCCGTGGGCAGGCCTCCGTTCGACAGGGGCGTCTCGTAGTTGCCGCTATTGAGATTGTCGTGGCGATACTCGGGCCAGGGCATGGCGCCGTTGGGATTGCCCTCGGTGTTCCACGCGAACAGGTACCCGGCGCGCGTCGCCACAACGGCTTCGTTGAGGCCGTCCCCGTCGATGTCGCCGACCGCAACGCTCGCCGCGATCCAACCTCCGGTCAGCTTCGGCCAGCCCTCGGGCTCGCGTCCGCAGGCGTCCCACGCATGCACGTAGTAACCGGCGGAGCCCAAGACCACTTCGGGGTACTCATCGCCCCCCACGTCGGCAACGGTGGGGCTGACGAAGAAGAGGTAGTCCTCGATACGCCGCGGGAACCCGGGCAGCATGCTGCCCGCGACCGTGTCCCACGCTCCGACCTGATGGGCGAAGGGCTCGTTCGCAAATCCGCCCGCGAGGTTCAGGGCGAGCTTCAGGCCGGCGCCTCCCGTCACGAAGTCGGGCTGGCCGTCCTGGTCGAGGTCTCCAAAGGATCCTGTGGCGAACGTATTGAGCAGGGGTCGATCCGAGGGATCGGTCACGCTCGTGAGCCGGCCGCGCGTGTTGGAGTCGAGAATGATGATCGGCACGGGGTCCTCGCCCCCGGGGCGCGGCGGCTGCATCGCGTCCAAGATGGTGATGCGCCCGGCCGTCCCGGCGACCGCGATGTCGGTCCGGCCGTCGCCGTTGACGTCGGCCATGGCCAGGGGCGAGACGATTCCCTCGCCCACGAAGGGGAAGAATCGGAAGGAGTCGAATCGGATGGGCCAATTGGCGTGCTCGGGCCCGCCCGCGTGGAGGTTCCCGTCGCCGTGCACCAGGTGCGCGGCGCCGGTCATGGACTCGGAGCCCGTCTCGTTCGAGCCGAGCGCGATGTCCGGGATGCCGTCGCCGTCCACGTCGCCGACCGCCGGGGCCGTGACGATGCGGCCCGGGCGAGCGTCGGCCGGATCGACCCAGAGCTGGGGTGCGATGATCTCCACGGGGAAGCCGGGTTGGTCCGTCCCGTCGTGCCGCAGCACATACACGTGACCGTCGGCGGCGGCGATGACGATCTCGAGCATGCCGTCCGCGTCCAGGTCCGCGAGCGCAGGCGCGGCCACGACTCCGCGTTCGATGGTGCTGTCGGGATTCTCGGCCCCAGCCGGCGGGTTCACTTCGGGCAGTCCCACGGGGAAGCCCGCGAGCGGAGTCGCGTCGCCAGCGTGGAAGGCGTACACGTCGCCCTCCATGGTCGGGACGACGATGTCGAGCGACCCGTCGCCGTCCACGTCGCCGATGGCGGGAACTCCCAACGCCACGCTCGAAGCCACGTCGTCGCTGGGCACGGCGCCGGAGGCGTAGGCCCGGGCACGCAGCAGGTTGTTCGGGTCGGCGGCGTCGAGGCCGCGCAAGTGCCCGAGCTGGACCGGATAGCCGGGCACCTCCGTCGCGTCGTCGTTGAAGACGTGGAGCAGACCATCCGTGTCCGCGTACACGATCTCGAGCTTGCCGTCGCCGTCCACGTCCGCGAGCTTGGGCGAGCCCTCGCCCGAAGCGGCGGGGTACTCGTCGGCGGCATTGCGCACGCCGAGGGCGACGGGAAAGCCCGGCAGCAGGGACGAATCCCGTCGGATGTGAAACGCCCGCCGCTGCTCGCCGCGCACGTCCCCGAGGGTGCCGCCATAGTGGGCCGTCACGCGGATGCGCACCGTCGTCAGGTATCGGTTCACGACGTCGCCCGGGTTGTCGACCGTGATCGACGAAACGTCCCAGGTGGCGAGCGTCCCCTCGATGGGGGACGTTTCGCCGACGCCCATGGTGATGGTCTGGAAGTCGCTCTCATCGGGCTCCACCCCGGGCGCCCACTCGACGACATAGTCGAAGCTCGACGCCCTGCGAGCCGCGATGCGTCCGGTGAGCGCCACGGTGCGCGTTCGATTCGGGTAGATGACCCGAAACCAGTCCGGCGTCACGATGTCGACCTCGGGCGGGATGCGCCCCTCGCGCACGGCCAGCGCGGCCTCGTAGGTGTTCGTGCGTCCGTGGCCGAAGCGCTGGTCCCAGCCCTCACCGCTCGGATACCAGGTGCGGTCGTAGCTCGGGTGAGCCGGATCGCTCTCCGGCACCCAGATGTCGTCGGCGTTGGTGAGGATCAGCTGTCTCAGCTCCTCGGCGCTGAGCGGCGGATCGATCGCTCCACCCGGTCTGTCCGAGGCGAGGCCCGCGGAGTAGACGAGGCCCGCCACGCCAGCGGTGACCCCGGTCGCTTCGGATGAGCACGACGACCCGGCCGTGCTCAGCACGAGCTGCGGCCCGAAGTTCGAGCAGTTGTTGTAGGCGAGGAAGCTCCGCGCGTTCTGGGCGTTCGCCCCCGCGAACTGGATGGCGTGGACGTAGAGCGTGTGATTGGCCGTCGCCGGGTAGTTGTGGTGGAAGCTGTTCTCGTCAGCGGCGCTCGCGACGATCAGCACGTCGTTCGCATAGGCATATGCGTGCGCGCGGCGCATGTACGTCGTGTTGTTCACCGTGCCGAGCGCCTCTTGGACGACCCTCGCGCCGGAGTCCACCGCGAAGATCACGCTCTGTGCGTAGTCCTGGGCGTCCCCGACGAAGCTGTCGGCGGCCCGGAGCATGAGCACCCGGCATCCGGGGCACTGGCCGATGTCTCCCCGCCCGTCGTTGCCCTCCGCCGTGCTCCAGCGTGCCTCGCCGGTGCCGTGGTTGCCGTGGTAGCCGTTTCGGTTCGACGCCGGGTTGTTGTCGTCGGCGAAGAAGTCCCAGCCCGAAATGTCGTCTACGTAGCCGTTGTCGTCGTCGTCAGTGCCGTCCGAGCAGAGGAGGATCAGGTCTCCTGGATCGGCCACGCCGTTGTGATTGCCCGCGTCGTCGAGGGCGGTGCGCAGGGCGGCGGCCTCGTCGGCCGACTTGCCCGAGAACCAGTCGCGCATGGTCAGGTATCCGTCGCCGTCCACGTCCACGGGATCGCCGGTGTGTCCCGCGGGCGGCTGCGGCAGGCACTTCTCGTCGAGCCCCGGAGCCTCGAGCTCGGCGCGGCTGATGTAGTACTGGTTGACGAGATCGCCTTCGCCCCAGTCGATGCCGCTGTCGAGCACCGCGATGATCACACTCCGGTCGCCCGTCGTGATCTGCCAAGCCATGTCGGTCCAGTTGCCCGCGCCCATGGTGGTCTCGGTGGCCCGGAATCCGTCGACGCTCGCGGATTGGGGCGGAACCCAGGACCAGTAATTCCAGTCCCCACCCGTGGCGTTCGTCCAGCACCGGCCGCCCGACTCGTCGATGCAGGACATGCCGTCGCCCTCGACGTCGTATCCATAGCCGGGATCGTCCGGCCAGAGACTCGGGCTCATGAGCTGCTCGGGGGTGGTACCGAAGGGCGGTGGCCAGCGGGGATTCTCGGCGGTCGCGTGGGACGTCACGGTCGCCGCCGCCGCGGCCAGCACGAGAACGATCCACGCTCTTCGACGTCGCATCGATGACTCCTCCGTGCGGCGGCGCTGGCGCCGCCGGACTCACATGGGTTCGCAGAACTCCGACGGGCAGGTGTATCCCGCGGGGCAGTGGAACATGGCGTCGCCGCAGGGCTGCAGGCACGTCATGGCGGACCCGCACTGGCCGGGCGCTGGGGTGACCCCCACCGGAACGCACTCGGCGTCCGCCGCGCATGCCTGCCCGGAGAAGGCGGCCAGCCATCCCGTGCAGGACCCGACGCGCGGGGTGCAGTGGCTGGTGGTGTCGCAGCCGAAGCCCGGATTGCACGCGGCGTCGTCGGCGCACGGAACGACGCAGACGCGCTCGTGCTCGTCCCCGCGGTCGAGGCAGTCGCCGAAATCCGTCATGTCCACCGCCACGCAATCGAAGTCATTCGTGCAGGGCCTGCACTCGCCCGCGTTGAACGCGACGCAAGTGCGGTGAGCGACGTCGCAGATCGGCGTCGCCCCACCGCACGTGGACGAATCGAGGCAGGCCACGCAGCCGCCCCCGATCGGGTCGCACACGGGCGTGGGCGCCTCGCACATCAACGCCGCGCACGGGTCCCCGGCGTCCGTCCCGGCGTCGGGCGTCGGCATGGTTCGCGACACACACACACCCGAGCTACAGCTCTCGCTCCTGGCGCAGTCCGCGTCGTCGGCACACCGCTCGTAGCAGCGACCCTGGAGACACGTCTGCCCGCTCGGACAGGCTGCCGGTGCTACGGTCGAGGAGCCGTCCATCGCAGCCGCTCCCTCGGTGCATTCGATGCCGGCGTCGCGCTCGGGCTCCGGGAACGTGGGGACATCCTCACCGCAGCCCACGACCCACAGGCTCGCGGCGATCAGGGATATCCCGGCGTGCCCTCGTCCCACAGGGCGGGCAGTGTACCATGGCCCGCGAAGCGTGGGCACCCTGTCCCGGCGCTGGCGCGTGCTAGGATGCGCCCCCATGGCGAGGCTGCATCCAGGAGCGCTGCTCGATCGCCCACCGGGGCCCAGATACTGCGACGTATTGCGGTTCGCCGAGGTCGCGCCCCAGCCACCCCTTCCGCGACCCGGGACGCTGGACCGCTGGCGCGCCGGCACTCCGGAGGATTTCGCTTTCGCGCTCGTCGCGCCGCTGTCCGCGGTCACCTCTCCGCGCGGCCCCATGCGCTTCGACGCCGACCTCGAATCCGCCGTCGGCTGGATGCTCGATGCGGCCACGGCCCTTCGGGCTCTCGCCATCGTCGTCCCGACGGGAGCGCAGCTGACGACCGGCCAGCGCGATCGCGATCTGCTGGCCGCCTATTTCGATCGAATCCGCCGGGATAGTCACCAGATCGTGTGGGCGCCGACGGGGCTCTGGGAGCCCGAGACGGCCAGGGCCCTGGCCGAGCGCCTGGGTGTCCACTGTGCGTTCGATCCGTTCGAGACCAAGGCACCGGCCGGCGCATTCGCATACGCGCGACTTCGCGCCATGGGTGGCCGCCTGCGGTTCTCCGATGACATGCTCCTCGGGATCGCGGCCGACGCGCTCGCCCACGAGGCAACCGACGTCTACGTGGCCATCGAGTCCCCAAGGTCCTTCAGGGAAGCGTCGCGGCTACACCAGCTGGCGACCGACGCGGCCTCCGACGGCTGAGCGTGGCGCCGCTGCTCGGGGCTCGGATCCGCCGCGTCGACATGCCCGATGTCGACCTGCTGGTCGTGACCCTGGACCGCGCCATCCTCGTGTTCGCGCTCGGGGACGGGCCCCGCGGCGTCGGGATCGTGGACAAGCGTCCGAGCGGTCGCCCGGCGGGTCCCTTCGCACGACGACTGCGGCAGGAGATCGTGGGGGCCACCGTCGAAACAATCGCCATCGAATCGCCGGGCCTGATGCGCCTGGGCGTCGAGCGCGGAGGGATCGCGGCCACGCTCATCGTGTGTTGGTTTGGTAGGCATCCGAACGCGGTGCTGGTGGGCGAGACCGATCGCGTCGTGGCCGCGATGACGCAGGACAGGCGCGGCGACCCACGACCGGGCGAGAGCTGGACGCCCCCGCCGTCACGAGTCCATCACACACCCGCGACCTCCGTGGACGAGCTCATGCGGGCTGGACCGGAGTTGCTCGCTCAGCAAGATCGCGCGCAGATCGAGCGCGCTCGACGATCGCTCGTGCGATCGCTCGCCCGGGCGGCGCAGCGCCTCGAGCGCCGGATCGTCGCCCTGGAGTCCGACACGGCCAGGGCCCTCGAGGCGCCCTCGATGCGCGCGCACGCTTCGATCATCCTGACGAACCTGCACGCGATCGAGCGCGGGGCGCAGCAGGCACGGGCAATGGACTGGGCGTCCGATCCCCCGCGGGAAATCGTGATCGAGCTCGACCCGGCCCTCGATGCCCGGCACCAGGCCGAGCGCATGTTCCATCGCGCGCGCCGCCTCGAACGGGGCGCCCTCATGGCCGAGACCCGCCGAGCCGCCACGGACACCGACAGGCGGTCCATCGTCGGGCTGCGCCAACGCTGTGAAGAGACGACAACCATCGCCGGATTGCGCGCCCTGGCCGAGGAGGCGGCGCGCCTGAAGGTGCGAGGAGCGCTCGACGCCTTCGCCGCTGATCGACCGGGCCGGGCAAAGGGCGCTCCCGCCCGCGTGCCCTACCGGCGCTTCGTGACCGAGGGCGACGAGGTGATCCTCGTGGGGCGCGGCGCCGCCGACAACGATGAGCTCACCCTGCGCCACAGTCGGCCTGGTGATCTCTGGCTTCACGCCCGCGGCGTGCGGGGCGCGCACGTGCTGGTGCCCCTGGGCTCCAGCCAGTCGTGCCCCGCTGGTCTGCTGGTGGATGCCGCAACGCTCGCTGCACACTTCAGCGACGCTCGCGGAGAACCCATCGTGGAGGTCCAGTACGCGCAGCGACGCCACGTGCGCAAGCCGCGCGGCGCGGGGCCCGGCGAAGTGGTCGTCGACCGCGAGAAGGTGCTGGCTCTCCGCCTCGAGCCCCAGCGCCTGTCGCGCCTGCTCGCGTGCGAACGACCGACTTGAGGCCGCGTCCGGCGCCGTATCGTCCCCCAGAAAGCACATCGCCCCAGCGGGCGTGCCACCGGGGCTGTGCTTCGTGCCTCCCCTCCACGCCGACGGGCTGTCGAACCGATAGCCCCGGCGGGTCGCCCCGCCGGGGCGGCGGTTTCGCCAGCCCCCCGTCGGAGGAGGAAAGTCACGTCAAGCAGAATGTCAATCGAGCACCCGTCGGCGCTCTCCTCGGGACGCGACGCGCCTCAGCACGCCGCGCGTCCGGTCACCGTGGGGCGACCGGAGCGATCCCTCAGATCGCCGGCGGAACGGGGGAGGCGGCCGGAGCAGTAACAGCCTTCTTGGCCTTCCGCTTTGGCGCCTTCTTCTTGGCCTTCTTCTTGGTGGCCTTCTTCTTGGTGGCCTTCTTCTTGGTGGCCTTCTTCTTGGCCGGCTTGCGAGCCTTCTTGGCCTTCTTCTTGGTGGCCTTCTTCTTGGCCGGCTTGCGAGCCTTCTTGGACTTCTTCTTGGGCG
>Ga0214473_10004558_pt1 | contig 16646 bp, 9 predicted proteins | sample RVTome_7_FD_203509 | JGI IMG/M metagenome (GOLD analysis project Ga0214473, IMG submission 203509) | Soil microbial communities from uranium-contaminated site in the Upper Colorado River Basin, Wyoming, United States - RVT98D197 | ecosystem: Environmental > Terrestrial > Soil > Contaminated >... | reverse complement strand
CAGCTCACCGCCGACCCCGAGCCCGACCCCGTGTCCGTCGAGATCGTCGAGCGCTACTTCGAGGACCTCGGCCGCCGCCGCTACGCCGAGATCGCGCGGGCGATGAAGCTGTCGCTCGACCGGATCATGGAGTCGGTGGACGAGATCCAGGGGCTCGAGCCCAAGCCGGGCCGCCAGTTCACCGTCGTCGACTCGCGCTACATCGTCCCCGACGTCACCATCCAGAAGGTCGGCGACGACTACGTGGTTGTCCTCAACGAAGAGGGCATCCCCCGGCTGCGCGTGAACGCCCTGTACCGGTCGCTGCTGCGGCGGTCGGGCGACGAGGCCAAGCAATATGTGGAACAGAAGATCCGCTCCGCCGTCTGGCTCATCAAGAGCGTCGAGCAGCGGCAGCGCACGCTGCGCCGGGTCGCGCAAAGCCTCGTGAACTTCCAGCGCGAGTTCCTCGACAAGGGGCTGCCGTACCTGCGGCCCCTCGCCCTGCGCGATGTCGGCGACGACATCAGCATGCACGAATCGACCATCAGCCGGGTGACCACGAACAAGTACGTGCAGACGCCGCAGGGGCTGTTCGAGCTCAAGTACTTCTTCCACAGCGGCATCGCCTCCAGTAGCGGCGCCATGGTCTCCTCCGTCTCCGTGAAGAAGATGATCCGCGACATGGTGGAGGCCGAGGATCCCGCCGCCGCCCTGTCCGATCAGGAGATCGCCCAGACCCTCCACGGCCAGGGGCTCACGATCGCCCGGCGGACGGTCGCCAAGTATCGCGAGGAGCTGAGCATCCTGCCCTCCCACCAGCGCCGATTGCAGGCGAAGAAGCGCTAGTGTCCTGGCTCGGACGGTGGCCGACGAATCGCCGGGCGCGGCTGGGGACCCTCTCCCCGGAACACGGTGAGTCGCGACCCGCTGCCTGCACGCGCAAGGGGCCACGAGAATGAGGTCTGCCACTTCGGCAACGCGCAGAAGCAACGGTTCCGGGGAGAGGGTCCCCAGCCCCGCCCGGCGCCGCGAGTTGACGAACTTCTGATCCGGGACTCCGGGAGGGTGTGGGGCGACATGCAGGCGATCATCAGCGCGCGGGGGCTGAGCATCTCGAAGACGTACAAGGACGTCCTCACGCGCCGGCTGTCGAAGCTGGAGCCCATGCTCCCCGACGTTGTCGAGGCCAAGATCGTCCTGTCCAAGGAGAAGCACCGGCGCACCGCCGCCCTGACCCTGATGGCCAAGCGCCACACCTTCAGGAGCGAGGAGACGGCGGGCGAGCTCGAGACGGCCGTCGACATGGCCGTGGACGCCCTCGCGCGCCAGGTGCGCGAGATGAAGGATCGGAGCAGCCGCAGGGCGCGCAGCGCTCCCCGGCGCGCTCCCGCCGCGGTCCGGCCGAGCACGCCCGCGGAGCCGGACGTGATGGTGCGCCGGGTGCCGCTCAAGCCCATGTCGCTCGTGGAGGCGGCCGACCAGCTCCAGACGAGTCCCGACGACTTCGTCGTCTTCACCAACGCCACCACCGACGCCGTCAGTGTGCTGTACCGGCGCCGCGACGGGGGCCTCGGGCTCGTCGAGCCGGTGGCGTGAGCCCGGGGCCGCCGTCCGGGGGAGGCCGAGCGCGGTGGCGATGACGCCGATCCGCTTCGTCGTCATCACGGGCCTGTCCGGGGCGGGCAAGAGCTACGCGATCAAGTGCTTCGAGGACCTCGGCTACTTCTGCGTCGACAACCTGCCGACCACCCTCATCCCGACGTTCGCCGAGCTGTGCGCGCAGTCGAGCCGCGACATCCGGAAGATCGCCCTTGGTGTCGATGTGCGCGAGGGCGAGTATCTCGAGCACCTGATCGATGCGCTCCAGGCGCTGCGGGCGCGGGGGCACAGTCCGGAGGTCCTCTTCCTCGAGGCCGCCGACGAGACCCTCGTGCGGCGCTACCACGAGACGCGCCGCCGCCACCCCCTCGCCGGCGACGGGACCGTCCTCGACGGCATCCGCGCGGAGCGGCGGGCCCTCGCCCACTTGCGGGTCGAGGCCGACCGCATCATCGACACCACGGGGCTGACCGTTCACCAGCTCCGGGACCGGCTCGTGGAGCTCTACGGCGCCCGGGAGACGCGCGGGGCGCTGACGATCTCCCTGGTATCGTTCGGCTTCAAGCACGGCATTCCGTACGACGCCGACCTCGTCTTCGACGTGCGCTTCCTCCCCAACCCCCACTTCGTGGACGAGCTGCGCCAGCTCGACGGTCGCGATGCCTCCGTGGCGAAGTTCGTGCTCTCCCACGACGAGAGCCGGGATCTCCTCGCCCGCCTGGAGGAGCTCCTGCGCTTCCTCCTGCCGCTCTACCAGCGCGAGGGCAAGGCCTACCTGACGGTGGCCATCGGGTGCACGGGCGGGCGGCACCGGTCGGTGACGCTCGTCGAGTCGCTCCGCACCTTCGTCGAGAGCCTGGGGTTCGCGCCCATCGTGCGCCACCGGGACCTCGACCGTGAGTGATCCGCTCGACTTTCTCTTCGGCGTTCACGACCACCAGCCGGTCGGCAACTTCGAGTCCGTCATCGAGGACGCCGTCCGCCGGGCCTACCACCCATTCCTGCGCGTGCTGCGCGAGGTGGAGGGTCTGCCCGCCGCCGTCCACTGCTCGGGCGGCCTCCTGGCGTTTCTCCGCGAGCGTGCGCGGCCCACCTTCGACCTCCTCGGCAGCCTCGTCGCCGACGGCCGCGTCGAGCTCCTCACGGGCGGCTTCTACGAGCCGATCCTGCCGATGCTCCCCGATGGCGACAAGGTCGGCCAGATCCAGGCGCTCACCGCGTTCCTGCGCGCGAACTTCGGCGTGGCGCCCCGCGGCATGTGGCTGGCGGAGCGGGTGTGGGAGCCGCAGCTGCCGAAGGTCTTGCGGGAGGCGGGCGTCGAGTTCGTTCTCCTCGACGACGCGCACTTCGGCCTCGCCGGCCTCGACCCCGAGAGCCTGAGCGGCTACTACATGACCGACGAGCAGGGCGTCGGGCTCGCGGTGTTTCCGATCAACCAGCGGCTGCGCTATCTCGTGCCCTTCGCCGATCCCGGCGAGACCGTGCGCTACCTCGAAGGGCGGCGGGACGCGGGCGCGATCACCCTCGTCGACGACGGGGAGAAGTTCGGCCTCTGGCCCGGGACCGACCGCCTCGTGTACGAGGAACGCTGGTTGATCCGCTTCCTCGAGGCGTTGCGGGCGACGCCGTGGCTACGCCTCTCGACGTTCTCGGGCTATCTGGACGCGCATCCGCCACAGGGGCGGATTTACCTGCCGACGACGTCCTACACCGAGATGGGCGAGTGGGCCTTGCCCGCCGCCGCCGCCGCCGAGCTCGAGGAGGGGCGAAAGCGCCTCGCGGAGCTGCCCGATGGCGCCCGCCTCTCCCGCCTCTTGCGCGGGGGGTTCTGGCGGAATTTCCTCGTGAAGTACCCCGAGGTCGCCGACGCGTACTGGAAGATGCTTCGGCTGTCCGCGCGGGTGGCGCAGGGGCTGGCGGCGCGGCCGGGGGATGCGCGCCTGGTCGCCGCCCGCGAGCGGCTCTGGCAGGGCCAGGCCAATGACGCCTACTGGCACGGCGTCTTCGGTGGCTGCTACCTGCCGCACCTGCGGCGGGCGGTCAAGTCCGCCCTCATCGGCTGCGAGGAGCTGCTCGGGCCGCGGGAGGGACCGTCGGGTGTCGAGTGGGAGCACGCGGACCTCGACGGTGACGGCCGGGTCGAGGTGACGGCGCGGACGCGGGAGCTCGTGGTGACGCTGCGTCCGGAGCGGGGCGGTACGCTCACCGAGCTGGTCGCGGTGGCGCGCGGGATCGACCTGGGCGACGTGCTCACGCGCCGCCGCGAGGGCTACCACGCCCGGGTCAAGGACCGCGGGGCTGATGCCGCCGCCGGCGAGGTGCGGACCATCCACGCCGAGGCCACGGCGCGCGAGGAAGGGCTCGCCGCGTTGCTCGACTACGATGTGTTCCGGCGGGGGTCTCTCCTCGACGGGCTCTTTCCTGACGCCGGCGCGCTCGACCCGCTCCAGCCGTGGCACGTGGCCCGCGTCGTCATCGGGGAGCGCCCCATGGCCCACGAGGTTCGCGACGTGAAGGACGGCGTGGAAGCCGTCTTCTCCCTCGCGCGCCCCGACGGCATCCCGCTCCACGTCGAGAAGTCGGTGCGCGTGCCGCGGCGGGGCACGGCCATCGAGATCGGCTATCGGCTCGGCTGGGACGGCCCCGAGCCTCTGGCCGCGCGCTGGGCCGTGCAGTTCAACCTCGCGCTGACGGCGGGTGACGCGCCGGGGCGCTACTACCGGTTTCCGGAGCGGCCGTCGCTCGGCAGCCGTGGACGCCTCGGTGATCAGCGCGGTGTCACCATGGTGGACGAGTGGCTCGGCTGCGAGCTCGGCGTGCACTGGCCGGTGCCGGCCGAGGTCGCCTGGGCGCCCGTGGAAACGGTCTCCCTCTCGGAATCGGGCTTCGAGCGCATCTATCAGGGCTCGGCGGTGCTCGTGATCTGGCCGGTGCAGTTGGCCGCCGGTGGGACGTGGGACGTGCGGTTGCACCTGACCATCAGCTGAGGGTGTCGCGATGTGGCAGGCGGGCCGGGGCGCGCTCCGGGATTTCCCTTGAGAGCCCCCGGCCTGCATGCTACAGTTTCGTGATCCAGGTGCGGCCCAACAATTCAGGGGAGGGGACGGATGGCGCGTGAGGAGTACCTGTTCACGTCCGAGTCGGTGACGGAAGGGCACCCGGACAAGATCGCCGACCAGATTTCCGACGCGGTGCTGGACTCGATCCTGGCTCAGGACCCGGTGGGGCGGGTCGCGTGCGAGACCCTGCTCACCACCGGCCTCGTCGTGGTGGCGGGGGAGATCACGACCTCCTGCTATGTCGACATCCCCAAGATCGCGCGCGAGACCATCAAGAACGTCGGCTACACCCGCGCCAAGTACGGCTTCGACTACGAGACGTGCGGCGTGATCGCCGCCATCGACGGCCAGTCCCCCGACATCGCGATGGGCGTGGACAACCTCGGCGCCGGCGACCAGGGGCTCATGTTCGGGTATGCGTGCACCGAGACCGAGGAGTTGATGCCGCTGCCGATCATGCTCGCCCACAAGCTGGTCCAGCGGCTCACCGAGGTGCGTAAGAAGGGCGAGCTCGACTATCTGCGGCCGGACGGCAAGAGCCAGGTTTCGGTGCGCTACGTGGACGGCCGGCCGGTCTCCGTGGAGACGGTCGTCATCTCGACCCAGCACAGCCCGGACGTGACGCTCGAGAAGATCCGCGAGGACGTCATCGAGCGCGTCGTCCTGCCCACGGTCCCCGCCCACCTGATCGACAAGAAGATCACGTATCACATCAACCCGACCGGCCGCTTCGTGACGGGCGGGCCGATGGGCGACACCGGCCTCACCGGGCGCAAGATCATCGTGGACACCTACGGCGGGTCCTGCCCGCACGGCGGCGGGGCCTTCTCCGGCAAGGACCCGACGAAGGTCGACCGCTCCGCGTGCTACATGGCGCGGCACGTCGCCAAGAACATCGTCGGGGCGGGGCTCGCCGAGCGCGCCCAGGTCCAGGTCGCCTACGCCATCGGCGTCGCCGATCCCGTGTCCATCATGGTGGACACCTATGGCACCGGGAAGGTCCCCAATGGCCGGATCGAGCAGCTCATCCGCCGCCACTTCGATTTCACCCCCGCCGGCATCATCAAGTACCTGAACCTGCGCCGCCCGATCTACAAGAAGACGGCTGCCTATGGCCATTTCGGCCGGAGCGAGCCGGAGTTCACCTGGGAGCGACTCGACCGGGTGAAAGACCTCCGGGACGACGCCGGGCTCTGATCGCAGACTGCCCGGCGACAGCGCCGGGGCATGTCGGACGAGAGGGGCGGCTCGAGCGCAGCGCCGTCCCCTGGCGTGACGGCTCGCCGGTCCGCGCAAGAAAGGACGTACGGATGACCAATCACGACGTGAAGGATCTCGCGCTGGCCCCGGCCGGCAAGCTGAAGATCGAATGGGCCGAGCAGTCGATGCCGGTCCTGCGCCAGGTGCGGGAGCGCTTCGCCAAGGAGCAGCCGCTCAAGGGTATCCGGCTCGGGGCGTGCCTGCACGTGACGACGGAAACAGCCGTGCTCATGACGACCCTCAAGGCCGGGGGCGCCGAGGTCGCGCTCTGCGCCTCCAATCCGCTCTCCACCCAGGACGACGCGGCCGCCGCGCTGGTCCGGGAATACGACATCGCGACCTTCGCCCGGAAGGGCGAGGACAATGCCACCTACTACAAGCACATCCAGTCCGTGCTGGCGATCCGGCCGCAGGTGACCATGGACGACGGCGCCGATCTGATCTCGACGCTGCACGGCGACCGGAAGGACCTCCTGCCCGGCGTGCTCGGCGGGACCGAGGAGACGACCACGGGGGTGATCCGGCTGCGCGCGATGGAGAAGGACGGCGTGCTCGCCTTCCCCGTCATCGCCGTCAACGATGCGGACACCAAGCACCTCTTCGACAACCGCTACGGGACGGGCCAGTCGACGGTCGACGGTATCCTGCGCGCCACCAACGTGCTCCTCGCGGGCAGGGTCGTCGTGGTGAGCGGCTACGGGATGTGCGGGCGCGGCGTCTCCGCGCGCGCCCACGGCATGGGCGCCCACGTCATCGTCACCGAAACCGCGCCGATGCGCGCGCTGGAGGCGGTGATGGACGGCTACCGCGTCATGCCGATGGCGCGCGCGGCCGAGGAGGGGGACGTGTTCGTGACGGTCACGGGCAATACCTCCGTGATCCGGGCCGAGCACTTCGCGCGGATGAAGGACGGCGCCATCCTGGCCAACTCCGGCCACTTCAACGTCGAGATCGACCTCGAGGCGCTTGCCGGCCTCGCTCAGTCCCGTCGCGCCGTGCGCCCCTTCGTGGAGGAGTTCGGCCTGCGCGGCGGCAAGCGCATCTACGTCCTCGCCGAGGGGCGGCTCATCAACCTCGCGGCCGCCGAGGGGCATCCCGCCATGGTGATGGACATGAGCTTCGCCAACCAGGCGCTGGGAGCCGAGTACATCGTCAAGCGCGGCGCGGGCCTGGAGCGCAAGGTGTACGTCGTGCCCCGGGACATCGATCTCGAGATCGCGCGGCTCAAGCTGGCCTCCATGGACGTCCAGATCGACGTGCTGACGCCCGAGCAGGAAACGTATCTGTCGTCCTGGACCCATGGCACCTAGGGGGATGCGTGGCGCCTAGCGGCCCCCGAGCGGTGGGGCAGACGCGCCGCCCGCGCTTCGGGTTCTGGCTCCTCATCGCGTTCGTCGCTCTGGGGGTGGTCGGCCAGGCGGTGCCGCTCTACACCGACTGGCTCTGGTTCAAGGAAGTCGGCTTCACCCAGGTCTTCACCACCCGCCTCACGCTGAGCGGCTGGCTCTTCATCGGGCTCGGCGGCGCGGTCCTCGCGTTCCTCTTCGCGAACCTGTCGGTCGCCGCCCGCACCGCCCCGCCGGACGTGCTGTGGGAGCTCGAGGATCAGCTCGGCCTGCCCGGCCGTGCGATCCTCGAGCCGCTGGTCCGCCGGCTGCTCCTGCCCGTCATCTCGGTGATCGCGTTCTTCGCCGGGGTCCGCGGCACGGCGGCCTGGGATACCATCCTCGGGTATCTCTATGCCACGCCGTTCGGACGCGTCGACCCGCTGTTCGGGCGCGACCTGGGCTTCTACGTGTTCGCGCTGCCCTTCTGGCGCCTGCTCTATGGCTGGGCGACGGCCCTCGTGGTCGGCACCATGCTGCTCACCGCCGCCGTCTACGTGCTCCAGCGGAGCCTCGTGCTCACCGCGCACGGCCCCCGGCTGGCGGCGGGCGCGCGCATGCATCTCCTCGGCCTCGGCGCCCTGCTCCTCGCCAGTCGCGCGGCGGGGTTCTGGCTGGACCGCTACGATCTCCTCTACTCGGCCCGCGGCGTCGTCTTCGGCGCCTCCTACACCGATGTCCACGCCTCGCTGCCCGTCCTGCAATGGCTCACCGCGCTCGCGCTGCTCTGCGCGGCCGCCTGCGTCTTTCAGATGTTCCGCCCGGGGTGGCGCTTTCTCGTCGCGGGGCTGGTCGTGCTCGTCCTCTTCTGGATCGGCGGGCTCGGCATCTACCCGTCGCTGCTCCAGCGCTTCCGGGTCACGCCCAACGAGCTCGTCGCCGAGCGGCCCTTCATCCAGCACAATATCCGGATGACGCGGCAGGCGTACGGGCTCGACCGCGTCGCCGAGAAGGAGTTCGCCGCCGCCGACAACCTCACCGCCGCCGCCCTCGACCGCAACAGCCTCACGATCAAGAACATCCGGCTGTGGGACAACCGGCCGCTCCTGATCACGTACGGCAAACTGCAGGAGATCCGGACGTACTACAAGTTCCTCGACGTGGACGTCGACCGCTACATCGTCAACGGTGAGTACCGGCAGATCATGCTCTCCGCGCGCGAGCTCTCCTACCGCTCCCTGCCGAGCCGGGGCTGGATCAACGAGCGGCTCGCCTACACCCACGGCTACGGGCTCGTGGCGAGTCCCGTGAACCGCATCAGCTCCGAGGGGTTGCCGGAGTTCTTGCTCAAGGACATCCCCCCCGCGGGCGCGGGACTGCCCAAGATCACGCGCCCGGAGATCTACTACGGCGAGTCGGGGAACGACTACGTCTTCGTGCGCACGCGCTCCCAGGAGCTCGACTATCCCTCGGGCGACCAGAACGTCTACGCGCGCTACAGCGGGCGGGGCGGCATCCCGGTGAACTCGCTCCTGGCCAAGCTCGCCTTCACCGTGCGGTTCGGGGAGCTCAAGATGCTGCTCTCCGACGACCTGACCGCCGAGAGCCGGGTGATGATCTACCGCGACATCGCGCCGCGCGTGCAGGCGGCGGCGCCGTTCCTCAAGTACGACCGCGATCCCTACCTGGTCGTCACCGACGACGGGCGCCTCGTGTGGATGCTCGACGCCTACACGACCACCGACCGCTATCCGTATGCGGAGCCGGTGCGGGGAGTGGGCAACTACATGCGCAATGCCGCCAAGGTGACCATCGACGCCTACCACGGCACCGTCACCTTCTACATCGCGGACGCCGAGGACCCGGTCATCCGCACCTACAGCAAGGCCTTCCCGGGCATGTTCCGGCCGTTGGCCGACATGCCGAAGGACCTCCAGGCGCACATCCGCTATCCGGAGGACCTGTTCACGGTCCAGGCCAAGATGTACGCCACGTACCACATGGAGGAGCCGCAGGTCTTCTACAACAAGGAGGACCTCTGGGTCGTCCCGCGGCTGCCCCACGACGGGCGCGACCGCGAGATGGACCCCTACTTCACGGTGATGCGGCTACCCGGCGAGCCCAGGGAGGAGTTCATCCTGCTCTCCGCCTTCAACCCGAGCGGCCGGGACAACATGATCGCCCTCCTCGTCGCGCGCTGTGACGCGCCGAACTACGGCGGCCTCGTCGCCTACAACTTCCCCAAGCAGAAGCTGGTCTTCGGCCCGCGGAACATCGACGCGCGGATCAACCAGGACCCCGTGATCTCGCAGCAGATCTCCCTGTGGAATCAGCAGGGGAGCCGCGTGCTGCGCGGGTCGCTCTTCGCGATCCCGATCGACGAATCGCTGATCTACGTCCTGCCGCTCTACCTGGCGGCGGAGCAGGGCGGGGCGCTGCCGGAGCTGCGCCGCGTCGTGGTCGCCTATGGCAACCAGATCGCCATGGAGCCGTCGCTGGAGGGGGCGCTCCAGCGGATCTTCGGCGGGCGCGTCCGCGGTGACGAGCCCGCGGCGCGGCCGGCGGAGCGCGCCGGGACGGGCGGACCGCCTCTCATCGACAGCGCGGTCGCGACGCTCGTCCAGCGGGCCTGGGAAACCTGGCAGAAGAGCCAGGAGGCCCTCCGGCGCGGCGACTGGTCGATCTACGGGCAGGAGCAGAAGCGGCTGGAGGAGACGCTCCGCCAGCTCCGCGAGCGTCGCTAGCGTCCCGTCCCGGCCCCTCGGCGAGGAATCGCCGGGCGGGACTGGGGGGTGCTCTCCCCGGAACACGCTGCCCCCCGCCCCGCCCGCCCCTTCGGCACCGGACTTGGCACACGGGACTAGGTGCGGGCGTTGAGGAAGAGGGCGGTGCCGAGCCCGGCAAAGACGACGTTGGCCGTCCAGGCCGCGAGCGCGGGAGGCAGCAGGTCGGCCTGGGCGAAGGCCAGCGCCATCGAGTGCACCATCCAGTAGCCCACCGCGATCACGATGGCGACACCGATCCCGACCGCGCGCCCGCCGCTGCGCGGAGCGGCCAGCGCGAACGGGATCGCCACCAGCGCCATGATCAGGTGCACGAAGGGGAAGGACAGCTTGGAGTAGAGCTGGACGACGTACTTGCCGACCTGGTGGCCGCTCTCCTGGAGCTTGGTCACGTAGGCGCGGAGCTCGAGGAAGCTCATGGCCTCGGGCGACCTCTGGACCTGGATGAAGTCGTCGATGTGCTCGGGCATGACGGCCAGGCGCGAGGCGAAAGGCTCCGTGCGCACCCGGTTGAGCCTGTCCACGCGGCGGACGACTCCGTTCCTGAGCTGCCAGCCGTCCGGCGTCCAGCGCGCCTTGCCCGCCTCGATGCGGTTCACGAGTCGAAACTGCTTGTCGATCTCGAGCACGAGCAATCCCTCCATCGACTTCTCCACGGGATCGAGCAGCGCCATCCGGAAGAAGCGCGTGTCCGACGCCCGGTACCAGATCTGGCTCTGCCGCTGGAGGTGGCGGGGAAGCTGGCCGCGGATCTTGACGCGGTCCACCTCCTCCGCCTTCGCGCTGATCTCGGGGAGCGCGGCTTCCTGGAAGACGATCGCGGCCAGGCTGATGACGAGCGCGGCGGCGAGGACAGGGAGGCTGACGCGGAAGAGGCTGATGCCGGCCGCCTTGAGTGCATCGAGCTCGCGCTGCCGCGTGAGGGACAGGAACAGGAAGACGGTCGCGATGAGCACGATCAAGGGCAGGCCCTTGTAGAGCTCGGGAGGCAGGTTGTAGGCGAAGTGCAGGAGGATGAGGGTCAGGGGCGGCTTGACGCGCAGGAAGCGGTCGAGCGTCTGCAACAGGTCGACCACGATGAAGAGCACCGAGCCCATGAGGACGCCGAAGCCGAGGAACATGAAGTACTCGCGGATCAAGTAGCGGTCGATGAGGAAGGTCGAGGCCCGCGGCCCCCGGAACCTTCGCAGGCGCCGCGCGCGCGGGCTCGATCGGCCCGCGCGCAGCCAGGGGCGCGGCCCGAGGCGCGCCCACGTCCGCCAGAACAGGTCGGCCCACGCCGCCGATGTGCCGACCGTGCTGGCGCGGAGCAGGGCCAGGCCCACGACGCTGAAGAGGAGGTTCGGCAGCCAGATGGCGAGCGCCGCGGGCAGGCGGCGGCTCAGCGCCATCCCCTCGAGCGAGGTGAAGAGAATATAGTAGGAGACGACGATGACGAAGCTCGCGGCGAGGGCAACGGCCCGGCCGCCCCGCTGCGTCCGCACGCCCAGCGGGAAACCCACGAGGACGAAGACGATCGCGGCCACGGGCAAGGCGAAGCGCTTGTGGATCTCGACGTAGTAGGGCGTCGCGATCTGGCCTTTCCCGGCGAGGTCTCGGGCGCTGCCGAGGAGCACGCGGAGGGGCATCTCCTTTTCCGGCTTTTCGTCTCGGACCCCGGTCGGGAGGGACGACTCGATGGGCACGATCATGTCGTACAGGCTGAAGGCGGTGTGGCGGAAGCGCCGGAGGTCGGTGGCGTCGGTCTCGTCGATGGCGCCGTCGATGAAGCGGAGCGTGATGCGGCGGCTCGCCTCGTCGCTGAGGAGGCGGCCCTCGCGCGCGACGATGATCCGCGAGCGCTGCGGATCGCGCTCGTCGGCGACGAGGATGCCGTGGAGCCCGAGCTGGGAGGCTGTGATCTCCTCGACGTAGATCACGAAGTGGCCGAAGACGGAGCTGAAGGTCCGCTCCTTGATGGCCGTGGCCGCGCGTGTCTGCAGGATCTTGAAGAGCTGCTGCTGGAAGGCGCCGATCGACCACGGCACGACCACGAGCGTGAGGCCGGCGATGATCAGGGTGACGAGGAGACCGGCGGCCAGGAAGGGCCGGAACAGCCGGAGGGGGCTCACGCCGGCGGCCTTGAGCGCGGCGACCTCGAGGTCGGCGGCGAGGCGCCCGCAGACGAGGAGGACGGCCACGAGGAGGGCCATGGGCACGGTGAGGGCGAGGAAGGCGGGCAGCATGAAGCCGAGCAGGGACAGCACGAGGTGGAAGGGCACGTGCTTCGTGATGACGAGGTTGGTGAGCTGGTAGATCCGGTCGATGAAGAGAAAGAAGGTGAAGACGCCGACGCCGATCGCGAGAGGCGGACCGAGATCCTTCCAGACGTACCGGTCGATGATTCGCCCCATGCCGCAAGCATTGTACGATACGAGCATGAGGGAAGCATGGTGGCCGGCCGCGCTGCTCGTGCTGGTGATGGCGTCCCCGGCGGCCGCGGCCGGCCCGCCCGAGGATCGCCTCGCGCGGCTCGGCGAGATCGGACGCCTGCTCGCGGGCGACGGGCCGGCCCCGGCCGACGCCGAGCCTCTCCTCGCCGAGATCCTCGCCCTCGCCGACGCCGAGGTCCTCGACAATCTCCGGACCGGGGGTCCGTTCGCCTCCGCCGCCTTCATTCAGGAGCGCCTCGACACCTTCACCTCGACCTGGGGCGGCGCCAGCTTCCACGTTCAGCCGCTCGGCCGCCCGGGCGAGACGCCGCTGACGCTGGGCGTGTTCAGCCTGGCCGGGGCCGCCCCGCACGGGTCCGTGCGCGCGTATGGGCGGGCACCGGGCGGCGAGACGAGTCTCCTCGTCGCGATCGCCCATGACGGCGCGCCCGAGGTCCATTCGTGGCCGGCCGCCCGGGATGGCAGCGCGCAGATCCTCGCGACCTGGCTCGGCGCGGGCTCCGGCGGGGGCGGCCGGCCCCTCCAGGTCGAGGTCTGGCGCCGGGGCGGCCGCGAGGGCCTCGAGCGCGTCTGGAGCGCGGCGACCCTCTTTCCCGATGGACTGTGGGCGCTGGGGTTCTTCGTAAAGGGCGCGGACATCTCCATCCGCTACGAGGCTCGCTATCCCGGCTGGAAGCCGGGCTGCGACGGACAGACCGAGCACGTCGACCTGTATCGCCCGGACGCGCGCCGGGACGCGCCCGCTCTCGCGCGCCGCCAGGTCGTGAACGGCTGGCACCGGGAGCTGCAGGCGGCGGTGGCGCGCTTGCTCGCCGCGCTCCCCTCCCGCGATCCGGCGCCGCTCGCGGAGCTCGTGCCCGATCGCTCGTTGCGAGGGCGGCTGCCGCGCGGCCTCGCCCCCGAGCCCGCGTGCGATCAGGGGAGCCCCGATGCCCCCGCGGGCGTCACCGTCGCCGCCACCGAGGACCGGAACGGGCGCCTGGTGCCGTGGTCGCTGTCGTGGCGGCGCGCGGCGCGCGGGTGGCGGCTGAGCGCCGCCGCCCCCATGCTACAATGACGCCTCGTCATGACTGAGATCTCCGATCGCTACGATCCCGGTCGCGTCGAGGCGCGGTGGTACGGATTCTGGGAAGAGCGCGGGTACTTCCATGCCGATCCGGCGACCTCCCGCCGGCCCTATGCCATCGTGATTCCGCCCCCCAATATCACCGGCTCCTTGCACTGGGGCCATGCGCTGAACAACACGCTCCAGGACATCCTCATCCGCTACAAGCGCATGGACGGCTTCGCGACCCTCTGGCTGCCCGGGACCGATCACGCCGGCATCGCAACCCAGGTCAAGGTCGAGCAGCAGCTCGCCCTCGAGGGCAAGCAGAAGGAGGACCTGGGCCGCGCGGCCTTCGTGGCGCGGGTGTGGCAATGGAAGGAGGAGTCGGGCGGGGCCATCATCCGGCAGCTCAAGCGCATGGGCGCCTCCTGCGACTGGCAGCGCGAGCGGTTCACGATGGATGCCGGCCTGTCGGCGGCCGTGCGCGAGGTGTTCGTCCGCCTCTGGGAAGAGGGGCTCATCTATCAGGGCGACTACATCGTCAACTGGTGCCCGCGCTGTCAGACGGTCTTGTCGGACCTCGAGGTCGAGCGCGAGGAGCGCGACGCCGAGTTCGTCTACATCAAGTACGGCCCGCTGACCCTCGGCACCGTGCGGCCGGAGACCAAGCTCGGCGATACCGGTCTCGCCGTCCACCCGCGCGACAAGCGCTACGCGAAGTACGTCGGCCGGACGCTCGAGGTGCCGTCGGTGCAGGGCACCATCACGATGCGGGTGGTCGCCGACAGCGCCGTCGATCCCAAGTTCGGCACCGGCGTCATCAAGGTCACGCCCGGCCACGACCCCGTGGATTTTGAGATCGGGCGCCGGCACAACCTGCCCGCGCGCACCGTCATCGGCTTCGACGGGAAGATGACCGCGCTCGCCGGCAAGTACGCGGGCCTCGACCGGTTCGAGTGCCGCAAGCGGATCGTCGAGGACATGCAGGCCCTCGGGCTCATCGAGCGCATCGAGCCCTACCGCCACGCCGTCGGCGTCTGCTATCGCTGCAAGACCGTCGTCGAGCCGCTGATCTCCACGCAGTGGTACGTGCGGACCAAGCCGCTCGCGGACCCGGCCATCAAGGCGGTGAAGAGCGGGCGGATCAAGATCGTCCCGCGCGGCTGGACCAAGACCTACTACCACTGGATGGAGAACATCCGCGACTGGACCATCTCGCGCCAGCTCTGGTGGGGGCACCGGATCCCCGTCTGGTACTGCGACGCCGACGGCAGCGTCCACGTGTCGCGGACCGACCTCACGAGCTGTCCCACGTGCGGCGGGCCCGTGCGCCAGGACACCGACGTGCTCGACACCTGGTTCTCCTCGGGCCTGTGGCCGTTCTCCACCCTGGGCTGGCCCGAGCGCACTCCCGAGCTCCAGGCGTTCTATCCGACCGCGTGCGTCGTGACGAGCTTCGACATCCTGTTCTTCTGGGTCGCGCGCATGGTCATGCTCGGCATCAAGTTCATGGGCGACGTGCCGTTCCGCGACGTGTACATCCACGCCCTCGTGCGGGACGCCGAGGGGGTGAAGATGTCCAAGTCCCGGGGGAACGCGGCGGACCCCCTCGCCGCCATGGACAAGTACGGGACGGATGCCTTCCGCTTCACACTGGCCGCGCTCGCCGCCCAGGGTCGCGACATCCGCGTGTCGGAGGAGCGCGTCGAGGGCTACCGGAACTTCGCCAACAAGATCTGGAACGCGGCCCGGCTCGTGTTGACGAACCTCGAGGGCTACGACGCCAAGCTCGCGCGGCGCGGCAAGCCGTCGGTGGCCGACCGCTGGGTGCTGAGCCGGCTCGCCGCCACCGTCGCCTCCGTGCGGAAGGCGCTCGATGGCTACCGCTTCAACGACGCCGCCTCCGCCGTCTACCAGTTCCTCTGGCACGAGTTCTGCGACTGGTACCTCGAGATCGCCAAGCGGAGCCTCTACCAGTCCGAGGATCCGGTCGCGCGCGCGGTCACCCAGCGGACGCTGGTGGAGGCCCTGGAGGTCACGCTCCGGCTGCTGCACCCGTTCATGCCGTTCATCTCCGAGGAGATCTGGCAGCAGCTCCCCCACGAGGGCGAGTCGATCATGATCGCGCCGTTCCCGCGCGCCGGCCGCAAGTGGCGCGACGCCGAGGCGGAGGCAGAGATGCGGCCGCTGATCGACATCGTCGGCGCCGTCCGGACGATCCGGAGCGAGAGCCGCATCTCTCCGGCGGCGGAGATCCGGGTGACCATCAGACCGGGCGCCTCGGGCGCCGAGGGACTCCAGGCGGCGGCGCCGCTCATCGGCGCCCTCTCCCGCTCGGTGATCACGGTCAGCGTCGACGCCGCGCGCCCGCCTCAGTCGGCGCACGGCGTCGCCGGCGACGCCGAGGTGTTCGTCCACCTCGAGGGCGTGGTGGACCTCGCCGCCGAGCGCAACCGCCTCGTGAAGGAGATCGAGCGGGCGGACAAGGAGATCGCCTTCCTCGGTGGCAAGCTCGCCCGCCCGGACTTCGTGGAGCGCGCTCCCGCCGAGATCGTCGAGCGCGACCGCGCGCGGCTGGCCGAGCAGCGGCGCGTCCACGAGAAGCTCTCCGCGAGCCTCCAGGCGATCCGCTAGTGGCCCGTCGCCGAGATTCCCCGACAGAGCGCCGGGAGTCGACGAGTGTCGGCGACAGGACCGGCCTGCCGTGCGCGTGGTGCGCTCATGAATGACCCAGGCTAGCGCGATGCTGCTCGTCATCGAGGTCGGCAATACCAATACGGGGGTGGGCGTCTACGAGGGCCGCCGCCTCCTGGTGTCGTGGCGGCTCACCAGCCGGCGGGAGCAGACGGCGGACGAGTATGGCATCTTCATCCAGTCGCTCCTGCGGAGCCGGGGCATCGAGCAGCAGCAGATCGCGGCGGTCGCCATCTCCAACGTGGTGCCCCCCGTCCAGCGCACCCTCGAGTGGATGAGCGAAGCGTACTTCGGCCTGGCCCCGTTCACCGTCCAGCCGGGCGTCAATGTGTCGTTGCCGCTCAAGGTCGATCACCCGACGGAGGTGGGCGCGGACCGCGTCTGCAACGTCGTGGCGGGCGTGGCGATCTACGGCACGCCGCTCATCGTCGTGGACTTCGGCACCGCCACCAACTTCGACGTCG
>Ga0214473_10004557_pt1 | contig 16647 bp, 18 predicted proteins | sample RVTome_7_FD_203509 | JGI IMG/M metagenome (GOLD analysis project Ga0214473, IMG submission 203509) | Soil microbial communities from uranium-contaminated site in the Upper Colorado River Basin, Wyoming, United States - RVT98D197 | ecosystem: Environmental > Terrestrial > Soil > Contaminated >... | reverse complement strand
TACATCTTGAGCTGCGGGCTCACATTGATTCTGACAGCACCCTAGTCCGAAAGACACGCTTCTTCAAAGTGGAAACAGAACCTATGTTTACCGCGAGGGAAAGCGAGCTTATCCAACAGTATTCACTGAAATTCGAAAAACTGCCGGAAGGCAATACGTAGGGCCAGAAGTCATAGCGAGCCGGGGAACACTGCCGGCGCGGGAAGGGCCCGCGACGGCACAGTTGAAGGTGCCACAACGCAGACAAGGGGAGGGAGCGATATGAGTACCTTGAGAGTACCGAGAGCTTTATCTTCGCTCATCGCAGCTGCAGAGATTGGCTTGCTTGTTGCCCTGGCGCCAGGCCAGGTTAACGCTCAGGTGGCTCAACCGGGCAGCAAGGCGGCCGCGGCGAGGCCCGTGCCGGCGGCTGGAGCGAAGGCCAAAGCCAAGGCCGTAGCGGTTGAGGTCGAAGAAATGGTGGTCACGGCGCGACACCGGGCGGAGCTGATCACCGAGACGCCCGTGGTGATCACGGCGGTAACGGGCGAGCAGATCGAGGAGAAGGGCATAGGGGGGGCGGGGGAGGAGGTTCACATTGACTCGCTGCGGCGCGGGCAGCTATTATGGCTGTGTTTGGCGGCCCGTTGTGCAGGTTGGGAAGGGTGGTGCGTCTGACCGCGAACAATTTTTCAGCAACGACTCAAACGAGTTCCACATTGGCCGCCGGCGGGGTTTCGGTCGCTCACGGGGGTGGTCCGCTTCGCGTGATTCCCCTTGGGGGCGCCGGCGAGATCGGCCTGAACTGCCTGGTCGTGGAGTACGGCGACGCCGCTATCGCCATCGACTGCGGCCTGATGTTCCCCGAAGTGCACATGCTCGGGATCGACCTGGTGATCCCGGATCTTTCCTATCTGCAGCGTCTCGGTGAGCGGTTCCTGGGCTTTGTCATAACCCACGGCCATGAGGATCACATCGGCGCGCTCCCCTACGTGCTGCGTGATCTACCTGCCCGCGTCTTCGCACCGCCCATGGCCAGCGGGCTCATCACGGAGAAGCTGCGCGAACACCAGCTGATGCACATCCCGTTGGAAGTGTTCCGGCCGCGTCAGCCGTGGGAGATGGGGCCGTTCACCATCGAAGCGATTCACATGACCCACTCGATCGCCGACGCCGTAGCCTTGGCGGTCAGCTCCCCGGTGGGCACCATTATTCACAGTGGTGACTTCAAGATCGACCAGACGCCGATCAACGGCGAGGCTTCGGATCTGCAACGCCTGGCCGAGTACGGCGCCCGCGGCGTGCTGCTCCTGCTGTCCGATTCGACCAATGCCGAGCACGAAGGATACACGCCTTCGGAGCGTTCCGTTCACGGCGCCCTCGACCGCATTTTCAGCAGCAGCTCCGGCAAGATCTTCTTCTCGACTTTTTCCTCGCACGTGCACCGCCTGGCGCAAGTGATCGAGTTGTCGCAGCGTCACGGCCGCCGGGTGGTGACCGTCGGCCGCAGCTTGAACACCTGCATCAAGATTGCTTCCCAGCTCGGCTATTTGGAATTCCCGCTTTCCCTTTTCGCTGAGGTCGGCGAACTGGAGCAACTAGCGCCGCACGCGGTGACGCTGCTCACTACCGGCAGCCAGGGCGAACCGCTTTCCGCCCTGATTCGCATTGCGGTGGGGGACCACCGGCAGGTCCGCATGAATCCCGACGACACGGTGATCCTTTCTTCGCGCATCATTCCCGGCAACGAGCGCTCGATCAGCAACATGATCAATCACATCTACCGCCGCGGAGCTCAGGTGCACCACGCCGCCGGGGCGGGCGTGCATGTGTCCGGACATGCCAGCCAGGAGGAGCTGAAGCTCATGCTCCGCTTGGTTCGCCCGCACTATTTCGTGCCCCTCCACGGCGAGTATCGCCATCTGGTTCGCCACCGGGCTCTGGCGCAATCGGCCGGCATGCGGGCGGAGGACACCTTTCTGCTCGAGGACGGGCAGGTGCTGGAAATAGATGCGAGCGCTGCCCGCCTGTCCGAGACGGTGGGGGCCGGGCGCGTCTTCGTCGACGGCAAAGGCATCGGCGATGTCGAAGACGTGGTGTTGCGCGACCGCCGCCATCTCTCCTCGGACGGCCTGGTGCTCGTTATTCTGGGAATCGACCAGCAGAGCGGCGAGCTGATCGCTGGTCCGGACCTGATCTCCCGCGGCTTCATTTTCGAGGAGCAGGGCCAGGCGTATCTCGAACAGGCAAAGACGATCGTCGTCGAGACTCTGAGGCAGATCACGGCCGAGTCGCGCGCCGACTCTCTCGAGGTCAAAGAAGAAGTACGCAAGGCTCTGAAACGCTTCTTTGCGCGTTCGCTGGAACGCCGGCCCGTCATCGTGCCGTTTGTAATGGAGATGTGAGGTGGGGCGCAGTCGTACGGCGACCAAAGACGACGTCGAGCGTGAGAGCAGCGAACTGTTCAACGAGGTTGCCGGTGTCCTCACGATCGCGCTGGCGCTGTTCGCGCTGGTGAGCTTCCTGTCGTTTCGAGACGGGGAGGTGCACTCCGACCTGGGAGGGCTGGTGGGATACGGCTTGGCAAACGTGTTGATGCACGCTTTCGGCCTGGCGGTCTACCTGCTGCCGGTGCTGCTGGCAGTCCTGGGCGTCAAGCTGTTTCGCTGCCGTTTCGAGGCCATCTCGCCCGGGCGCGCCGGCGCGGCGGTCGGCCTGTTTCTGAGTCTGGCGGTAGGCTTCGGGCTAGCGCTGCAGGGCGGCGGCCTTGGTCGCGACGAGGTTGTGCACGCCGGCGGCTGGTGCGGGGGTTTTCTTGCCAGGCTGCTGCGCGACGCCTGCGGTACACTCGGCGCGTACGTCGTCGCCGGCGTGTCACTGCTCTTCTCGCTGATGTTCACCACGGGGTGGTCATTGCGGGGCAGCACCACCTCGGTCGCTGCCGGCCTGCTGCACGTACACAGCCGCTGGCGCGCCCGACAGGAACGCCAGGCGCTTGGCGCACAGCCCGCCTCGAACCGCAAGCGCGCGCCCCTGATCGAGCGGCCGGTTCCTGTCATCGTGCTGGGCGAAGAAGCGGCGATCAGGAGCGAGCCCAAACTCGAGCCGCAACCGCGGCAGACCCTCCTGCCGTTTGCCGACAATGGATATCAGCTACCCGCCCTGAGCCTGCTCGACATCCCCCGCCATAGCGTCGTGCGAGTGGACGAAGACGCCCTGCGCCGGAACTCCGATATACTCGAAACGAAGCTGGCGAATTTCGGTATTGAGGGCAAGGTGGTTGCCGTTCGGCCAGGGCCGGTCATCACCACTTTCGAAATCGAACCGGCACCCGGCGTGAAGGTCAACCGCATCGTCACCCTGGCCGACGACCTGGCTATGGCCTTGCGGGCTATGAGCGTGCGCATCCTGGCGCCGGTTCCGGGCAAGGCAGTCGTGGGCATCGAGGTCGCCAACACCAAGCGCGAGCACATCTACCTGAAAGAAATCCTCGCAAGCGATCTGTTCACCCAGGCCGAGTCCACCCTCACCCTGGCTCTGGGCAAAGACAGTACCGGCAATCCCCTGGTGGCGGACCTGGCGCGCATGCCGCACCTGTTGCTCGCCGGCGCCACCGGGACCGGCAAGTCGGTGTCCATCAACTCCATGATCATGAGCATTCTCTACAAGGCGTCGCCGCGCGACGTCCGCTTCGTCATGATCGATTTGAAGATGCTCGAGTTGTCTCTCTATGACGATCTGCCACACCTGCTCGTGCCGGTGGTCACCGATCCGAAGAAAGCCGTGGTGGTGCTCAAGCATCTCGTCGAAGAGATGGACAACCGCTATCGTCTGCTCAAGGAAAAGGGGGTGCGGCACATCGACAGCTATAACCGGCTGATGGAACGCGCCGACGAGGACCGGCATGCGGGTGTCATTGAGCTCACGGAGGTCGTCGGCGAGGAACCTGCGCGCGCGCCCGGCGAGCCGCTAGCTGCGGCGTTGCGCCACGGGCGCATGCCCAAGATCGTGGTCATCATCGATGAGCTCGCCGACCTGATGATGACCGTCGGCCGCGACGTCGAGGAGTCAATCACGCGCCTGGCGCAAAAGGCCCGGGCCTCAGGCATCCATCTCATTCTGGCAACGCAGCGGCCATCGGTGGATGTCATCACCGGGCTCATCAAGGCCAACTTCCCGGCGCGGATTTCCTGCCAGGTTACGGCCCGCGTCGATTCACGCACCATCCTGGACTGCATCGGCGCCGAGCGCCTCCTGGGCGGCGGTGACATGCTGTATCTGCCCCCAGGGACGGCCAAGGTGCAGCGCCTGCACGGAGCTTTCGTTTCCGAAGCCGAGATTCACAAGGTCACCGAGTTCGCCAAACGCCAGGCCCGACCCCAGTACGCTCTCGATCTGCTGGAAGACGACGAGGAGGAAGAGGGCGTCGGCAGCGATGACGGCTACGACGATGTCATGTACGATCAAGCTGTGCGCCTGGTTACGGAAAGCCGGCAGGCCTCGATCTCGTGGGTGCAGCGGCGGTTGCGGGTGGGCTACAATCGCGCCGCGCGCATGATTGAACGGATGGAGCGCGAAGGCGTGGTGAGCACCAGCGAGAACGGCCGCCCTCGCGTGGTATTGGCGCAACGGATCGAGGACTGATGAGACCCGCTCATCTACTGACCTGGGCCTGGCTGCTACTGGCGGGCGGTGCTTCCGCACTCGAGGTGGCGGCGGTCGTGCAGAAGGTACAGGAGCGCTACGATGCGACGCGCGACTTCACGGCAGCGGTGAAACAGGAGATGACCATAGCCAGCCTGGGAAAGACCACCACCGCGACCGGCACCGTGGCTTTCAAGCGACCAGGCAAGATGCGGTGGGAGTTCGATCGCGGCGCACGCGACATCATCGTCGCCGACGGCAGCACGTTGTGGTTCTATCAACCCGACGAGCAGCAAGTTCTCAAGGCCCCGTTCGAAGAGGCGTTCCGCTCGACCACGCCGATTTCGTTCCTCACCGGAGCGGGGCGCCTGGCGCAGGACTTCGATGCCAGCATCGACGGCACCAGTCCCGACGGCCGACTGATCTTTCTGATGCTCGCGCCCCGAAGTGACAGCGCCACCGGTGCCGGCGCGGCCGTGGGCAAGTTGCGCCTCACGGTCGCCAGCGATACCGGCGAGATCCGTGGAGCCGAGGTGCACGACCCACTCGGCAACGTCAGCCGCCTGCAATTCGAAGACATAAAACGCAACCAGGGGCTGTCCGACGACCGCTTCACCTTCCAGGTTCCACCCGGTGTCGACGTGATCACGGCTCCCATGGCGCGATAGGGGGGCGTGATGCCATCTTTCGACGTAGTTTCCCAAGTGGACCGCCAGGAAATCGACAACGCCATCAACCAAGCCCGCAAGGAGATCAGCCAGCGCTACGACTTCAAAGGTACCAAGACCGAGATCGTGCTGGAGAAGGATCAACTGCAGATCATCTCGGACGATGACTTCAGGGTAAAAGCCGTGGTCGATGTACTGCAGTCCAAGATGGTCCGGCGTAACGTGCCACTTAAAGCCCTGGTGTACGGCAAAATAGAACCTGCGGCCGGGGGCCTCGCCAAGCAAACGATCACCGTGCAGCAAGGGATCGATACCGATAAGGCCAGGCAGATAGTGAAGATCGTCAAAGACAGCAAGCTGAGGGTACAAAGTCAGATCCAAGGCGACCAGGTGCGGGTGAGTGGCAAGAAACGCGACGACCTGCAGGCTGCCATTCAGTTGCTGAAAGTGCAGGACCTCAGCTTGCCTCTACAATTCATCAACTACCGCGAGTAGGGCTGACGCTAAGTACACGCCGGCGTAAATACGGCCACGTATCGTGCTCGTGCGCGTGCTCGTAATCGTAATCGGCGGACGCGATCGCAGGAGCCGATTACGAGCACCGCTGCGCTGAGCACGAGAAAAACAGGTTGCCGAACTTATGAACCGCTGTATCAAGCCGCCCCCAACGACAGACACTACCGCCACGTCCGTGGCCGCCTCACGCTCCGCCCCGATCCCCTCGAACCACCCCGCAGCGGTCGTTTCTTACACAAGAAAATCCGAGCTTTTGGGGGCTTTATTCTTTCAGGGCAACCGCTCCGCCACGAAAATGGTGCCAAGCGCGTCGTAGGGTCCACGCCAGCCTGAGCGGTGACAGGGCGGCACGCCGCCGTCAGAAAAGAACTCGTGGTCAGCAGCAACTATGGCCCGGTAACGCGGTTGCTCGGGTCCGCCCACCGGCTCGGTTTCCGTACCCACGTCGGCAACCCACATACCTTCCGGCTGCCACCGGCGTGAGACGGCATCAAAGCGCCACGGCCGCGCGTCGTAACTGGCCTGGCGCTGCGGCCCGTCAGCGGTTTGCACCGTGCGGTGATGGCGCAGCCGCACCTCCCGCACCTGGTACGACCAACATTCCGGGTTGTGGCCTGCGGTCTCGAAAAAGTTGTCCGCCGGCGCCAGTGCGGCGCTGTTCCAAGCGAACTCCTGCCTGAAACGATCTCGTTGCTCGGCCGGCAGAGGCAGGCGATCGACTTGGGCCCGGACGGCAGCGGCCTGGTGCGGGTCGAGTGTGAGTGCTTGCCGCAAAGCCTCCACCGCCGCGCTGGCATCCCCGGTCTTGCCTGCGGTCTCGCCGAGACGCAGGTAGCGGCGTGCCTCAGCGGCTGGTGAACGCTCCGCTGCCGGAGCATGTTGGAAGGCATTGTCGACCAGCCAGCGGGCCTCCACCAAGGCCTCGGCGTAACGTCCGCTCGCCTCGGCGGCGGTGAGCCGCGACTCGTGCCGCTGCCACGCCGACGTGCAACCCGCCAATACCATGGCCAGAAGATAGGTCCACCACATAACGCCGCCGCAGTATGCAGCAGCCGGCCGGCCCTGAGCAAGCACCTTCCCTGAATTGACACCACTTTGCGCCGCCTGTACGCACAGTAGTGATCAAGGATACAAAGGAGGGAGGATGGACCACTCTCATTGGTGGGTGGGACGCCTGGCTTTTTCCCTTGGCGTAACCGCGCTGCTGGCTTTCGCGGGTGGACCACTCCTGGCTCACTTCGGCGTAGCGTCACCGATGGCCGGCTTCGCCCTGTTCGCACTCGGCGGCGTGCTCGGCGTTGTTTGCCTCGTCGCCGGGATCGCCACGGCGCTTTACGGCGATGGCTACGGATTTGGACTGATTGCAGGTGCGGTGATTACGGTGGTGTTCGTCACACTGGCCGCTTTCGCCCGACGCTACCCACCAATCAATGACATCACCACGGATATCCTGAGCCTGCCGCAGTTCGTAAGCGCCGCTTCGCCCAGCGGAGGTGATGGGCGCGACATGGGTTACCAGCAGGCTTCGTTCGCCCCGCAGCAGCAGGCCTCTTATCCGGACATCAAGCCGTTGCCGGTTAACCTCACTCCGGACGAGGCGTTCCGGCGGGTCGAAGCCGCCGCGCGGCAGATGCCCGACTGGACCATCACGCATGACGATCCCGCGGCTCGGGTCATCGAAGGTGTCGCCACCACGCGGCTGTTCCGGTTCAAGGATGATTTCGTGATCGAAGTTCGCCCGGACGGGAATGCCAGCATCGTCCACATGCGGTCCAGATCACGTGACGGCAAAGGAGATGTGGGAGCGAACGCGGCTCGAATCAGAGCTTTCTTTGCCAGACTTGGCTAGCCCAGTCTTTCTCGTCCTGCTCAAGCCAGGCCAAAGCATTGGCCGGGCCCGCGCCGCTACCGAGCGCCAGGCCGTGGACGATGGCTCTGGAGATAAAGATCTTTGCCTGCCGAACTGCCTCGACCAGCGAGCTCCCCCGTGCCAGAGCTGCGGTGATGGCGGCAGAAAGCTGGCAGCCGGTACCGTGCGTGTGCGGCGCCGCGAGCCGTGGTGTGCCAAGCTCGAGGAGATCGGTTCCGTCGAAGAGAACATCGACGGCATCGGTTCCGGATAAGTGACCTCCTTTGATCAGACAAGCCGCGGCTCCCATCTCACATAGCTGGCGGGCGGCTTGTCCCATCTCGGCGACAGACGTGATCTGGAGACCGGTCAGCGCCTCGGCCTCGTGTATATTGGGCGTCACCAAAGTGGCCAGAGGGAGAAGGTCTCTAATCAGAGCATCGCAAGCATTTGTCTCCAGGAGCGCCGCACCGGTACCGGCCAGCATGACAGGATCGACCACCAATCTGGAAACGCGATGTTGGCGGAGCGCGGCGGCCACCTCGCGGATGACGCTGGCATTGAGCAGCATTCCGGTCTTGACCGCATCGACCCCCATGTCCGTGAGCACCGCATCGATCTGCTGGCGCACGAAATCGGCCGGCACAGCGTATATGCCCGCCACCCCGCGCGTGTTCTGGGCCGTCAAAGCCGTGATGGCGCTCATGCCGTACACACCGAAGACGGTGAAGGTCTTGAGGTCGGCCTGTACCCCTGCGCCGCCACCGGAGTCCGAGCCGGCTATGGTCAAGGCGCGTGCGATCATGGCTGCCACATTGTCGCAAAGAGCGCAGCGGGAAGCGAGGACCCGGGTTACGGGTGGTCAGAGTCCCGCCCGTAATGGAGCTCGGTCGGTTCACCCCCACGCGCGTGGGGACGACACCAACAGTTTGTATTCCCCAATTACCCCGACCCACCATATTGGGGTGCCACGGCTACACCAAGTTGTCAAAGATCCGGTGAAAGTGCTCTAGGTTACGTTTCAACCGGCCGAACGCACCGGCCTTTCGCCAGCGCTGCGCCCGCCCTTCCGCCTCGGTGGAAGGCGCGGGGTGGCATCGCCCGCCACCTGACACCGGCTCGTGCCTCGCTTGGCGCATGTCTGTCGAACCAGCGCTATGCCTTCAAAGTCTACCAGCTCGCGGCCACCCTCGCCCCAAGTGCGGTAGGAGAACCCCTGCGGCCCCTGGTCAGTCCAGATCTGGATCGCGTACCCGTGGTTTCGCGGGTGCAGGACGGTCCGGTCCCAGAGAACATCCCGGATCCGGGAGCTGGGATTGCCCAGGAAGACCCCCGACCTCACCTCGATCAGCCAGCGAGACAGCAACCCCTTCAAACTCGCCGGGGATTTCTCCAGCATCATGACCAACATCGAGCACCTCCGAGATGTCAGGCAACACCCGACGGAGCAGGCGTCGTTCGTGGAAAAGATCCCGTGATCGCATGCGGACTCGCCGCTCGATGTCCTCGGTCCCCTCCGCGACTGTCTCGAAAGCGCAAGGAATGGTGAGGTCAGTCTTATAGAGATCGGCGATGTCGTAGACGAAGGAGAGCTGCTTCCCGGTATGGACGAAGCCGATGCCGGAGGAGTAGCCGGCGGAGAGAATCGCCGCGTGGCAGATGCCGTACAAGCAGGAGTTGGCGGCTGAGAGCGCGCGGTTCAGAGGGTCGGCACGGTCCCACGAACTCTGGTCGTAGTTCCGTCCCTTCCACTCGACACCCACACGGGCCGCTTCGCGCTCGTAGCACGAGCGGACGCGGTACCCTTCCATAGCCGAATCGTTTCGATGGTGGTCCCGGAAGGAATCTCCTCGGCGAACCGCTTGCGGTACATGCGCGCGATAACGGCAAGGCGTCGCTCGGGGTCTGCCCAGGCCTCGGCCTGGCGCAACAAGCGTGCGGCGGAGTGCGTGCCGCCGGTGCCATAGGCGTAGAGGCGGACACCCTGCTCCCCGCTCCAGCACACGAGCGTGTTGTTGTCGGCGAGCATTCGCGCCGCGGCATGCGTCAGCGTAGTGCCGGGACCGAGCAGGATGATCGCGAACTGGTCCAGTGGAACCGCGGTTGATCCGCCTTGCGGATCGACGAAGCCAAGACCCTCCTTTATCTTCTGCAAGCGGCCGTGCTCCAGGTAGAGGTGACTCCAGCGATCCGAGAGGCGGGGCAGGGCGTGGAGGTCACGAGGCATGGGAAATCCTTTCGTAGGCGCGCGCTGGAGTCGCCGGATCCGTGCCGCCGAACGAAAAGGTCTGCCGGCAGTCCAGCGATGTCACGGCTGTAAGACCTCGACGTTCACCTCGGTGCAGCGCCGCAAATCGGCGTCCCCGGTGAGGACCAGATCAGCGTGCGCCTCGATTGCGGTGGCGAGATGAATAGCGTCCGGCGTCTTCAGTCGGTAGCGCGCCCGCAGCCCGGTGGCACGCTCGATAACGGCAGGGGTGACATCGACGATGCGAAGCCGCCGGCGCCCGAAGAAGGTGTCGTCCCGGCCGAGCAGCGCGACGTCGCTGGCGCGCAACGGTCCGACCCGGCACTCCAGGCGCGCCAGTCGCGAGCACACGGCGCGGCCGGCGGGATCGCGGAGCAGCTCCCGCAGGCGCGCCCGTGCGATGTCAGCGACGGGCGGGCCGCCCTCGATGAGGTAGATGATGGTGCAGGCGTCCAACGCGACGATCATCGGTCACGGTCCCAAGGCCGCTCCCAGGAATCGCGCTCTTCACGAATCTGCCGATCGATGTCCTCTTTCGATCGTGTCCCACCCGGGAGCTTGGCCAGGAAATCAAGAATGTCATCGGGCTCCTTCTCCGCAGTCGGTACCGGCCGCAACGTCACCTCGACCGGCCCGGTGAGTTCTTCAAGCGGCTCATCGAGCTCGATGTGCCGATCGTCGGTGACCCGTCCTTTCACGATCACGGCTCGTTCCATTTCAAGTCTCCTTGCTCAAACATAGCTCTCAATCGACGGCCCTAAAGTCCTCGCGTCATCAGACAGGCGCAAAGCTCAGCAGCCCAAAGCCGTAGGCCTTGCCGGATCCGATCCCGTTGATGACGGCCAGCCGAAATTTCTCGACGTCGACGATCCGGAGGACGCCGTCAAAGCGAACGCCCTGAAATGTAATCGTGGCGGAGTCACGCCGCCCTCGCCGCAGCGGCTCGCACACCAACGCGACCTTCGGCTGCCCATCCGCGTCGTGCGCCAGTTCGAAGCCATTTGCATTTCCTTTGCGGACGAGCCACTCGATACGCCGTTCGTCGTCGCGGAGGGGGACGCGGCGCCCGTTTTGCCGGCGGCCATCGACGGATTTCGTTCCAATCTTGCGCGTTGGGTTGGCGAGTAGCCGGAAGCGCAGGTGTTGGCCAACCTGAAAGTGTGGATGGAAAGGCTTCGTCTGCGGCGGTCCAGCCAGAAAGTCCACGTTGTGAAAAGCGTAGCCCCAATCTGGTTCGCGCGCCGACTGCACCAGAATCATGGCGCGGTTTCCGGGCAGCGAATCAACGCGAAAGAGGAAGTTGGACTGTTCACTGCGAGCCACGTGTACAGGTCTGCCGTTTCTCGGTATCAGGCATGTTTGTTCGCTGAACCGTTCGTCTTGTGTCGCACAGTAATTCGGCTTTGGATCTTCGAAGCCGCAAGGCCAATAAGGAGTCAAAAAATGTGGATCGTCTTTCTTGGTTTGCGGGTACGGAAGCGCCATGCACAAACGCTGATGGACGCGATGAGGATTACGCAGCCACTGGCGGCCTGGTCGCGGTCGATCCGAGTTCACGCCCATGTCGATCAAAAGGCAGGAAAGGTACATGTCTTACTCGACCTCTTCCGGCTGCAATCTTCGTTTGCGTGTTGCCAGCGAGCGAAACTGAATAATTTCACGGCGCTTGGCGATAATGGCCTCACGCCAATGTTCTTCTTCGGGGTTAATGCGGTCGAGTCCCATGCCCAGGCCATACTCGATCATCGTGCAGGCGTCGTGACAGAGACGGCAGAGAGAGCGCAGGTCTTCCTCCGCTTCGTCACCACCTGCGCGTCGGTAGGTGACGTGTTGGACCGTTGTCGCCGGGCTCTTGCAAAAGACGCAGAGGCCGTGATCGCGGGTGATCCGCTGCAGTCGGCGCTGCTTGTATTCCGTGTTGTTGTAGTCGGCGCGAGGCCGGGGTGGAGGCGGCACAGGGTGTTGCGTTGCTTCACCCGTCGGCACGACGATGGTTCTCCGGACAACGAACCGGGGATTGTGCACGGGGGGATCAAAGGAAACCGGAGCGTCGTACCAGACCTCGGCTTCATAAGGAGCGTGTGGCTCTTGCTCCGAGGACCGCCACTCAAGCAGAGCGAGAAGGTCACCCAACGGAGCTTCGCCGTCGATCGATGTCAGGCGTGGCTGCCACGGCACTGACTTCAGCGCAGCCTCAGGATCGTCAAAGCGCCGCAGGTCGGGCTCAATAGCGCCGTCATCACGTTTTCGCGTTAGAAGCACCGGAACGGACGGCGGACAGGATTTGCGCCCGAGGAACAGTGGCCACTTCGGGGCCTGTAAATCCTTTGCGACTTTTGCGATCGTTTCTTGGTTCCCGTGGAGTGCGACGAGAAAGCTGGCGTCGGTTAAGTACTCGCGGCGCGTGATAAGTGTCTCGGGCTCCTTTGTTTTCTGGTTGATCTTGATCTTACCGGCAGCCTGGAGAATTCCAACCTTGGCTCCAACGGTGTGCCAATCCCACCAGCGGATACCGGGCCGCTCAACGCGGACCCCCATGGCCAGCTTGTTCAGTTCGGGCAAATGATCGACTGCGACTTCGCGTGAAAGTCCCATGGCACAACAGATCAAACCGAGAACGCCGGATTTGGTAGGCGCGTCCATGGAGCGACGGATCACGAACTTGGACGTATCGCCCCAAGCTTGAAGCGGTCCTTCAAGACGCAGGAAGAGCGTGTTGGGCTGGCTCATTAGTGCCGCCCTGCTGTCGGCTGGATGTGGGTATTTACCGTCGTCATCACGTTTTCGACAAGCGTAGCGAGCGCCCCGATATTGTTGGCGGACTCAAGAATGACAGGCTTCTCCTTCTTGTTCTCTCGTGCGTTGCGATCAATCCAGGTAAGAGCATGACGACCAGCAGGAGAGAACCAGAAGCGATCGGCCTGGATCCCGTACCCTTCATTGATCTCATGCACATGCTGCCCCAAGCGCGCAATGCTCTCGCCAATCAGACCGCGAGGTGATTTGGCGGGCACGGGATCGGCGAAGGCATTCGCGTAGCTGATCGGTGTGGCCGCCTCCGTTTTGACCTCGACGAGAATTCCTTCCGGTGGGTTGAACGCGGCAAAACTCTTCTGCTTTCCGGACGGCATGGCCATAGTCGCTGCGAGAATAAATTGCCTGAGAGTCAGGTGGGCAAGATCGACGTCATCACCAAGGTTGCTGACAAGCTGATCCCAGTCGATCGCGAAGTGCTTGTAGAAACAAGCCGAGTTGAACTGTGCTTCGTTGACGTGCCCCGCGCCGGTGCCGACAGGCCGGTCATCGACCGCCGTAAAGTAGTCAATCTCGTTCAAGACCTCATGCGTGGAAATCGCATGGGCAGCGGATAGGCAAGCTTCAACGTGAAAGTCGATCTCGGCAAATAGACCATCAGAGTCGAGCTCGGTCATGCGGCCGCACAGAGCGATGTCGGGCACCGCAGCCTTGCGGCCGAGCATTTGAGTAAGTGTTATGCATAGATCGTCGGCCTTGGTGCTGGCGGCATGCGCATCCTTAACTGCTTGCGCCATGGCAATGATTGTCGACTCGGGTACGAACATCAGAATGTTGGTGGCGTTCGCGTCGTCTTTGGTGGCATCCTTCTTTACGCCACCTTTGGCGAAGGCATCGGTGACGAGCTTGATGATATTATCCGGAGCGGGTGAACTACCGTGAGCACGTTCAGCGAGCAGGGTAATGAGCCTGCGCGTGCGCACACCGCCGTCCCGCTCCATTGCCCGCTGAAACTCCTGGCTGCGCCGGATGCTGCGTTTGAGGCACTGGCTGGAGATGCGGGCACGGGCGACACCGCCGAAAACGCAGGACTTGGGCGCGCCCAAGTCATCGCGGTTGAGATTGGAAGGACTGTGGTTCTGGATCATGTGGATTTCAATCAGCATGTGTGGCTCCTTTCGCCTCGTTGATTGCATTCAGGTATTGCTCGGCCCACTGGTCGCGTATGTCGCGGTCACCGCCGCGCTCCCACTTCCAGAGGTCGTCGAGCAGTTCCACCCAGTCAAGTCCAGGCGCGCGTCCACGCGCCACTGCGTCGTCCACCTGTGACAAGGCCCAACGCAAGTGTGGTTCAAGGGTTGAGAGCGAAGAACAGAGCAGGGCGTCGAAGCGGGCGCGAAAGCGGCGGGCGCGAAAGCGTTTGCTGCCGTAGTCGTCGCGGGGCTCAATGCGGCCAAGAATCTTCGCCAGTGTCGTACGTTGGTCCTCCCCATCCGGCCGGCTGTGCCTGATAGGAAATGTGGCGAAAAGCTTCGCGATCAGCCAGCTCGTCTCTCGACTTGGTGCCCTGGGGCTCCTTTGCCGCAACGGCCACCATAGACCCGTGAATAGATCAAAGCCGGATACTGTTTCGTCAAGCTGCTTGCCGGCAAGACCGCGCAACACTGAACGCTCGCCCTCCTTGAGGGCTTGCAGCTTGTCGATGAAAGCGTCGGTTTGGCTCATTGCGTGGCCTCCTGTCTTTTGCCCCTGCCTTGCCGCCGCTTGCGCTTGTTGCCCTCTGTTGTTGCTGTGTTGGCTCGGTCTGCGGTAGTTGCTTCCTCTCTTGCCACCTTCGGCCTTGGGTTCAGCACGCCCTGAAGCGCCATGCGCGCTCGCGCCTGAGCCTCACGCCTTCGCAGCGGTGAGCCAGCGGTGGTGGCGCTGACAATGGCGCCGATGAGCGGCTGAAGTTGCGTTTCGAGGTTGTCCTTTAGAGTTCTTTCATCAGGGGAATCAGGGGAATATTGGTCAAGCCAGCAACTCAGGACATCGCGCAAGCGGGCCTCCAGTTCTGGCGACAGGGCATCAAGGACGGCTTTACGGTTGGGATGTTGGCGCGCAGGATTTGGCGTACTTCTTTTCAGCGCGCCCACGAGTTGCTCAGTGATGTTGAAAAGCAGGCTTAGCGCATCCTGAGTCGGTTTGGCGGCGGCTGATGAGACCGTCAGCAGCTTCACCGCGGTGGCGTCCTGATAGAGGCCCTTGTTGGCCGCAGGTCCGGCGAGGACCGTTTGAGGCCATGTGCCAGCTCCCGGGCGCGCGAGTAGCGCGCGCAAAGCCCTCCGCCAGAAGCGGGTGTGGGCCGTAACACTGGATCCGGGCGACGGAAACCCGAGGGTGGTAAGCACCTTCTGCTTGGCACCTTTCTTCTTTCTTATTGCAGCGGAGTCTGTTGAAGCCCTTTCCTGACTTGAGGCCTCAGGGTCTTGATCCGCATCGTCACTTGCAGTCCTTTCCTCGATCACCAAGTGGGGGTCTTTGTCCCAGAACTTCTTCTGCTGGCCTTTGGTTTCAAAGGGTGGCTTCCAGTTGCCCGTAAAGGCATGCTGCTTGATCAACTGCGCAGCCTTCCCGCAATAGCTGCAGGGCTCATTCATAGGGTACAGATCACCAAGGCACAGCTTGCGGGACCGCCACGCGAAGACACTGACCGTATCGAGACCATCAGCAGGAGGAGCGTCGTTACTGAGCCAGGGCGGCTGTAGATTAGAAACTCTACCCGGAGGCCAGTTCATGACCAGGGTTTGAAGCAGCGTGGTGCCTTGAGGAATCGCGTAGGCCGGCGTGGGCCCGTTCACGGCTGAGGTGTAGCGACCCCCGCCGTAGGCATTCGCCCACACACAGAACCGGATGATGCCAAGCGCACAGCAAGCCGGACACAGTCCATACTGCTTGTCGCGCACATGGCGGAAGTGGACGACCTTCGTTTCGGTGGGAAACTCGACAAGCAAGTCGCCGATAGGGCGGTTGTTCCCGGCGGCGGATTTGTCCTGAAAAAAGCGCAGTCCGCCGCCAAGCAGATCGAACACTGCGGCTGGCTCCCCCTTACCGCCGAGCCGTGGCGTCAGCCAGTCCGCCGGGATTCCCTCGCTCTCGTTGAGCGTCGTACGTTCATCCTCCGACAACTCCGGCTTGCACCATTGCAACACTGCCAGCAGAAAGCGGAGCAGGCCAACGTTGTCGATGGGATTGGACGCGGCGATCTGGCGAATCTTGCCGGCCTCCGTCAGCGCCTTCCGGAGACCGACTCGATCCGGCTTCCCGTTGCGCCAAATCACCGGAATCCATTGCTCCTCGATCAAATTGAAGTTTGCGATGCCGCTGTCGTCGTATGCGGCCTCACTGCTATGTGTCTTGGTCATGGGGCTATACCTCTGCATCCTGACCGAAACCGCACCTGCACCGGCGGACCATGCAGCGCGCGCAGCGCCTCTTCGTCGACGAACCCACCACGCTCCGCGAGCACCCCGAACAGCGCCCCAACGGCCTGGGCGTCGGCAAGTGCCACGTGCGGCTTTCCGCTCTCGATCCCCAATGCCTCACACAATGAAGCAAGGTCGTATCGACGAGCTTCGGGAAGAAGTTTCCGAGCGAGGCGCAGCGTGCAGTAGGCGCGTAAGGCGAAATGACGGACGCGCGCCCGGCGTAGCGCTTCGGCGAGGAAAGCTAGGTCGAACGCAGCGTTGTGGGCGACCAACACCGAGCCTTCACCGATCACCTGGATGAGCGACGACAGTCTCCCACGTGCAGGCGTTCGCACGGATGCCTGGAAATCGCCACGCGTGAAACGCATGACGTACTCCGTCTGGTCGTCGATGCCAAACGGGACAACCGCAAGCTCGCGGATCGGGTGTGCGTCACGGATGTGGGTAGTTTCATGGGGTTCTTGCTTGGCTCATCGTTCTACCAGCATAATAGGCTGGTAGATGGAGGTGGTGAGGATGGCA
>Ga0214473_10004556_pt1 | contig 16653 bp, 11 predicted proteins | sample RVTome_7_FD_203509 | JGI IMG/M metagenome (GOLD analysis project Ga0214473, IMG submission 203509) | Soil microbial communities from uranium-contaminated site in the Upper Colorado River Basin, Wyoming, United States - RVT98D197 | ecosystem: Environmental > Terrestrial > Soil > Contaminated >... | reverse complement strand
ATTTGCGTCTGAGGAACCGTCACCAACTGTAAACTCTCCCGTTGGCACATACACCATCTCAATCGCAATGACCTTTACCATAACCTGGTCAGTGTCGGCTACTCCATCCGCACCGTAGTTCCAGCGCAGTTGAGTACCGTTGTAGGTCACATTGCCTATTCCGTTTGCGTTCCGGTATATGAAAACACCTTTGCCATCTGCTGGGGTGGTAATCACACACCCGATTGGAGCCGTATGACCTGCGATATTGAGGGTTGCGTGTCGCCAGTCTCTGTTCCAGGCCTTATATTTCACAAATACCCAGCAGGCATCCCAGTTTATCCCATCACGCCAAGAATTCTCCCAGTTGATGTCGAATTGTACAACCACAAAGTGATCAGTTGTGTTTTGTCCGGTTAGCAATCCATTTGATAGGAAGAGATTATTGGCGAAAAGTTGATTGTTGGCACTCCCAACCACGAGCTGCAGTAGGGTCAGCACGAGTCGCCACTTACGCCCACCTTTTTTTGTCATCGCACACCCCAATCACGGTAGCGTTGATCGAACGAATCTATCCTTCAAGAGAAGAATTGGCGCAACAAACAGACAGAAAGACGCTTGCATTCTCTCGCTGTTTCGAACTACTCTCCCACAAAAAGATTCACAGGAGTCATGGGCTCAAGCTCGGCGCTCTCTTTGGGAATTTGCTTGACCACCCTATTCCTGTTGGCAGGAGAAGAATACACTTTGCTAATTGTTCCGACCTTAAGATTCTCTTTCTGAAGAGCGGCAATTGCATCCTCAGAAGTCATACCCATGATGTTTGGCACTTTGATCAGGCGAGGGGGTTGAGGCCCTTGATCTTTCGGTGCGACGGCGTTCATCTTTGATTCAGGTTCCACAACAACGTGCACGGTCTGTTGTGAGGTTCTCTGCCACGCAATGTACCCCAACACTCCAAGTCCAATGACAATGAAAAAAACAAGCACGTAAAACATTCTCCAACGAGATCGAAGTCCAGTCCCCGGCGTGAGGCGTCCTAACTTGCTCCCACTCACAGCCGAGATATGAAGGACATGATTCTTGCCAGCTTCCACTGTCGGTGCCATGGAGTCGGACGGCTTACCGATGGACACTTTTCTGCGGAGTTTGTCGGCTAACTCGGCTCCGCTCTGCACTCTTCTGTTCACATCTTTGTCAAGACACTGCTCAATCACACTATCCGTCCATGCCGGGATATTCACCAACTTTCTCGGTGGGATATAGGGTTCATTCAGTATTTTGTAAATGACCGTCTGCGGACTGTCCCCCGTGTAGGGAAAGTGTCCTGTGAGTGCATGATACAATACAACTCCGAGGCTGTAAAGATCGCTTCTGCTATCTATGCCCATGCCCGCCGCTTGCTCAGGACTCATGAACTCCGGGGTTCCTATAACGGCACCCGTCCGCGTCAATTGGGTTCCCATAGCCGCACGCGCTATCCCGAAATCTGTTAGGACGGACCGGTTCTCGCGGGTAATGAAAATATTTGAGCTCTTCACGTCTCTATGAACGAGCCCGCTTTTGTGGGCGTAAGCAAGAGCATCCGCGATCGGTGCTAGAATCTGAACGGCCTCTTCAACAGTCAGCCGGCCTCTTTGTCGAATGAGTTTGTGCAGATCCGTGCCTTCCAGGAACTCCATCGAAATATAGTGCACACCACTTTCAATTCCCTCGTCATATATTGTGATGATGTTGAGGTGATGCACCTTTGCAGCAGAGCGAGCTTCCCGGTGAAAACGCTCCAGGAATTCTTTATCGAGTGTGAACTGGGGGGGCAGGGCTTTCAGCGCGACGATCCTGTCGAGGTTCTTCTGAATTGCCTTGTAGACAATTGCCATGCCTCCACGGCCGATCTCTTCAATGATCTCGTATCTGGATGAAAGAGCGCGCTTGACAGCAGTTATCGGATCGCTCGAAACAAGAGACGTTTCTCCTGCGATCATGCTGCCACAGTAACGACACTTGACGGCGTTCGCTCTTATGAGCTCATCGCAGTAGGGACATCGTTTGGTAGGTTCTTCCATGGACTGCACTTCAGTATTGAGTGAGCCACATGAGACGTCGAGACAGGGGCACGGGTTTTATGCAGTAGGTGTGAGTACCCGGACCTCAGCTTGGTCGAGCATTTCCAGAAGGACCCGCTTTAAAAGGAAGAAACCCATTCCATCCATCGGTGCCGCGGAAGGGACAAAACGGGTTTCCAGCGTAAAGAACATGCTTTTCACACCCCGCCAGTTCCAGGGTGTATCCACGGTGAAAGTACGTCACCCTCACACAAAAGTCAAGGGAAAACTGTGTTAGCAACCGTGTAGTACGTTACCACAGAAAAGTTGCGGAGAGTGATTACCTCGCTCAAGAAAAATCTGCGATATCAAGATGCGGGTATCTTGGAAATGGAGCGCGGGGTTGTTACATTGTCCGGCAAATGTGCACTCATGTGTCTTGTGTGGGCGTTTGGTGGCGACGCCGGTCGCGCTGGTCTAAGATTTAATTGGGCTTGTAGATGAAATGCTGCACCTGGGTCTGGTGAAAAGAGGAAACTGCTGGGTACTCACTTTGCGCGGATTGATCTTTTTGGGCGCCAGTCTCGCCGCCATTCTGGTGCTTCTGGTAGTTAACATTCATTCATTCCTTGCCGTGAATCACCCGGTGCATGGCGAAATACTTGTTGTGGAGGGTTGGTTGCCGGACTATGCCATCGAGAATGCAGCACGAGAATTCAAGGATCATAGCTATCGCCTCCTCGTTACCACGGGAGGCCCGCTGTTAGAGGGATCATTCTTGTCTCAGTACAAATCCTACGCTGAGTTTGCCGCTGCAACGTTGAGACAGCTTGGCTTCAAAGACAGCCTCCTGGTCGGCGTCCCGGCTCCCGCAGTGAAGGAAGACAGGACGTATGAATCTGCAATCGCCTTGAAGCAATGGATGCATAAATCCGGCCTTTCTATACGATCGATGACTGTCTATTCGCTCGGTCCACATGCCCGCAGAAGCTGGCTTATGTTCAAAGAGGCATTAGGGGACAGTGTCACGGTAGGGGTGATAGCGGCTGCAGACATGAGTTATGATCCTGACCGATGGTGGGAATCAAGCAGCGGAACAAGGACTGTCCTTGACGAAGCAATCGCATACCTCTACGCCAGATTCTTCTTCTCTCCCAAGAAATGAGCTTGTATCGGTTCAAATTCGCAAAATCTGGTCAGATTAGGGCGATTCACCAGCGAAATTACTATTCTTATGAGGAGATTGAACTATTTCGATAATTTTGATTATATTGTATCAGTGGCATTAAGGTCCGCTACTCACTCCGGCCAGGGCAGTCGAGCGATTCATCCATGAAAGGAAACCCTCAGAATCGAGAGGAATTGCTCAGGAAACCTGTGATTGTTTGCACAGAGTGCGACACACAGCTTGAGAATTTCTGCTTTTCGCGTGGAGCTGAAGATGTTGAATCAGTTAAGAAAACCCTTGCTCAATGCAGGAAAACTGGTAGATTCGTGGGGGATTTCTGTTCGAAATTGTTCATTGCCGATGGAAAAGCCCTCGATGATTTTTTCAATGAAAATCAGCAATTGCGGCCAATCCGGTAGCGGGTGAGAACTGATTCAGGCCCTGGAATGTTATATAATGTAGCAAACGCTGGAAAGGAAGTGATAAGTTGAAGAAGCAATTCTTGGTTGTATGCAGGAACTGCGGCAATGAATTCCGCGGCCAAATTGGTTCGTATCGCTGCCCCACCTGCAGGAAAAAGGAGGCGCGATATAAGGAACAGAGGGAAAAGATGCGAAGACGGCTTCCTTTTTATCTAAGGACCGACGTCTGACCTCTTTTTGTCCGAGTTATATCAATGCCTTCCCTGGTCTCACCGGGAAGGCATTTTTGTTGGCAATCTTCCCGTCACTTTGGAGGTGTCTCCAGTTCGGTCGCCGCAGAGTTGATCAATGATGCTTCTCCCTCAAGAATCTGCGCAACCTTGACAATCTGCTCGTCGGCAACTTTCCACTGTTTCTGTTCGATTGCCTCACGAATGGCGGGAAGAGTCTTCACTCCGTAGCCGGTGTAGAACCCGGGAGCATAGATTTGATGTTTGAACCATGGCCTGCCTGGCAGTCCATCCGGGTGAGTGAGTTTTCGCTCGCTTTGGATAAGCTTCTGGTTTACTGATTTCACCTTGTTCATTTCAACCGCTGCGCCTTTTGCTTTCTCAGCTTCAAAGTGTTCCGCACTCCGTGCGAGCGCGTCGAGTGCATTCTGCAGAGGGGCGAAGTTCAGGTGAGGAGGCACTTCTTCAACTTTGGGCGGGACAAGTACCTCTCGAGGGTCTGAAATGGCCTCGAACACCCCTTCTTCAATCTCCTTGTTTCGTTCGCTGATTTCCTCCTGCTTCTTCTTGAGCATCGTTTGGAGCTCACCGAGGTATATCTTTATTGTCTCCACAAGGTTGGAAAAGTCGTACGGGAGAAGTTCGGCATCCGCCAGGCGCATAACTGCCGTTCCAACCGTTTGCGCAAGTGTGCGCCCGTAAACAAATGCACTGTCCGAGAAGTGCGTGAACCAATAAAAGTCGTCATAAATCGAATGATAGATTCCTCCGCCATCTTCGCCACCATACCCGAGATTGAGAGAAGCAACGCCAATGTGGTCAAGGAATGCAGTGTAGTCGGAGCCTGATCCCAACGCGTCGATTCTCAGGTCTTCGCGCTGACGGAGTTCTCGCCTGAGATCGGTGTCCGTCTCTGCACTCGCGATGCGTTCCAATTGAGCGCGTTTCCATACGGAGATCTTCTTCTCCGGGTCTTCAATGTCCCGGGCAACTCCATTGATGAATTTTTCAAGGGTGTGCGACCCCAACATAGAGAGAAAGCCCCGTGCGTTCGAGTCGGTGTTGATATACACGACAGCCTTTTGCCTCAGGGCATCGGCATGCGTCTCAACCCATTCCGTGGATCCGATCAGGCCTTCCTCTTCTCCATCCCATGCACAGTATATGATTGTGCGTTTGGGCTTCCACCCTTCCTTGAGAAGCCAGGCGAAACCCCTTGCCTCCTCCAAGAGTGCAACCTGACCTGAGACGGGATCCTGCGCGCCATTCACCCACGCATCATGATGGTTGCCTCTGATAATCCATTCGTCCGGATAGAGTGCGCCGGGAATCGTCGCAACAACATCGTAGATCGATTTCATGTCCCACTGGAAATTCACTTTGAGATGTACCTTTGTTTCACCAGATCCGATACGGTATGTAATGGGCAGCCCACCCCGCCATCCCTCAGGCGCAACCGGTCCGGAAAGAGATGCAAGAAATGGCTGGGCATCCGCATGGGAAATTGGAAGGACCGGTATTTTCGTCAAGGTGTGCACATCTTTCATTGGAAGACGTTTTGCATCAGCAGTTGCCCCAACACCGGGCGTCAAGGGATCTCCCGGATACAAAGGCATATCCATGACGCTTCCCCGCTGGACTCCATCGGAAGGTCGATACGGACCAACGGGGAACACCTCTCCCTGAACATATCCATCCCCGTGAGGATCCGAGTATATCAAGCACCCGACGGCCCCATGTTCTGCTGCAACCTTCGGTTTGATACCACGCCACGAGGCGCCATACCGCGCGATAACAATCTTTCCTTTGACGGAAACGCCCAACCGCTCAAGCTTTTCGTAGTCGTCCGGGATGCCGTAGTTCACATAGACAAGACTGGCCGTTACATCACCATCGACCGAGTAGGCGTTGTATGTTGGAAGCTGCTCGCCGACCTGCTGCGATGTTGGGTCTTCAGGAAGTGCCGGCTCCTGCATTCTGGCCACAAATTTCTTCGGGGCGAGAAGTTCCAATACTCTCTCTTTGGGAGTCGGAAAGAGTACTTCAAACGTCTCGATATGTGCGTCGAGCCCCCACCCTTTGAACTTACCCAAAATCCATTCGGCGTTGTCTTTGCCATACGCAGAACCAAGATGGTGTGGCCGTGCGGAGAGACGCCGCATGTGTTCACGCAGGCTGTCCGGGTTTGGCAAAGAGCGGAATGATGTTTCCCAATGACTCTTTGTCGGATAAGGTCCTGATTGAGCCAGGGCGACATTCCATGAAGCGACAAAGACAAAGACTCCCAACATACGATGCACATTGACCTCCAGAGTACTGGTGCAAATGGAATCACCGCCTCAATGTGGTGGATTCCAACCGGCACGCTTCCATTGAATCAGTTCAATGGTCACGTTACCAAGAAGCACTTTCAGTTTCCCCTTGATAGGTACCGCTGCAGAATCATCACTGAACCATCCTTTGAAGTCACCATTCATGCCGAATATCCCGCGAACGGTCGTCGTGCCGTCCACCTCGACAACACGTATGGGCCTGTCATCGGCATCTATGCTCTCGGTTGTTTTGTCGTTCGTAAGACGGAATGTCGTCTTTCCCAATTTTCCGTACAAAACAGTCGGGACCGTCACGGTCTGTTCTGAGTGTATCAGTGAACGGGGAAAATATCCTATGGAGAGCCCGTCCAGGAAATCCATGGTCTCCATCCGTATGGTGTCGCGCATATCGCGACGGTAAGGTGTCAACCTCAGCTCTTTCTGATAGGTCTCCTCGATCATCAATCGATTGCCTGCAGTGTCATAGATGTACTTCAATCCCCACCACTCATCCTCCTTTTTTTCGGCAGAACGGCACCCACGGGAGTAGAAGGCAGAGTCCATTTCTGTGCAATGAACGGCGTGCAGGTCCACAAAGGGGACATTCTCATAAGAATCAATCTGCGCTTCAGCCGAATAACCGGCATGGGACGTGAGGTGAATCGTACCAAGCTTGAAGATTGTCCAGCTCACTTCGTAGACGAGATCTTCCCCGTCCTGGAAAACCGGATTGCGAGCAACACCTGTTCCCGGTGCGTTTGCCGGGACACTGTGTTGGACGACTGGTGAACTGGAAGCAAGGAGTGTGATTGTGAGGGCTGCAATAAGGAGTTTCGGCAATTCCATACCATCAGAATATGCTGTTGGTGAGTCTGGTGAAAACGAAAGGGGTGGATTCCATATGGCGGTGCATCAACCTGGAGCTGCAGATGATTCACTTGAGATTCAGTTTCTTCAGTTTCGGCTTGATAACAAATACACAGTACGGCGCGTTCGGGTGGTTGCGAAAGTAGTCCTGGTGGTAGTTCTCAGCCTGATAAAAGGAGGCCAGTGGCTGGATTTCAGTCACAATCGGACGGTCAAAGTCTTTTTGGGCCTCCTTCTTCGATTTCTCCGCAGCTGCTTTCTGCTTCTCGTTATGGTAGAAGATAACAGAACGGTACTGCGTACCAGCATCGGCGCCCTGTCGGTTCAGTGTGGTCGGGTCGTGTGCTTCCCAGTATACCTCAAGGAGTCTTTCATAGGTGATTTTCGAAGGGTCAAACGTTAGCTGGGCAACTTCAGCATGGCCGGTGGTGCCGGTACAGACTTGTTCATACGTCGGATCGGATGTAGTACCACCGGCATACCCCGCAACGACGGACTCGACACCATCAAGTCTTTCGAAGACGGCTTCAACACACCAAAAACATCCGGCCCCGAACGTAGCCTTTTCACCATGCGCCATGTCTTTTCCTCTCTGAGCAAATGGGTGAACACCGAGCATCAGAACGATGAACAAGGTATTTGTCATTGCCATATCACAGTAGTCATTCCGAGATCCTTCGTTTGAGTCAATAACCGTTTTCGTGCTCGTGCAGTTCCCGCGTCAAATGTCTTTCCCGTCAGACTCCTTGGCGGGTATCATTCCCGGCTCATGATATCAGTGGGTTTCATCCTGTGGGTCGGCACCACCCGGACCTCACCATGGCCAAGCCTGTGCAGCGCATCCCGGGTGCACTTTTCAGCAAGGGCATTCGTGTTGCACGTCTGGCTGATATGGGCAAGCACGACAGCTCGTGGCAGTCGACGCGAATCGTGTATCACATCGGCAACGAAAGCTGCACATTGGTCGTTCGACAGGTGACCGATTTCCGAGATTCTCCGTTTGAGCCACACCGGCCTGCGGGAGTTCTCGAGCATTTGACGATCGTGATTTGATTCGATGATGATGATATCCGAGTCTACGAAATGGTCCGCCAGTCCCGTTGTTGGATAGCCCATGTCCGTCGCGACGGTTATTTTCTCCGTTGCCGTGCCGGACCCTTTCATCACTGTGTATCCGAAACAGCCCCCGGGCGAATCGTGGGGCACCTGGAAGAGGCCGATGCCAAATGAGCCCATTCCCAATGTGTCACCGTCAATCGACCTCAGCAGGCCATCGGCACCGGCCTTTTCCATGATCTCGGATTGATGGATCAGGACGCTCCCAACTTTACCCGGACAGAATACCGGTACTCCGGCATCAACAAGATAACTGAACATGGATTGCTGTACGTGATCTCGATGTGTGTGAGTCACAAGAACACCTGACAGACTGGAAATATCCAACCCGAGTTCCTTCAGGTTACGAAGGACGAATCGGGGGCCCAAGCCGCAATCGATCATCATCGCACTGGTACGATCCCATACGACCGTGCAATTGCCGGCACTCGAACTCCCGAGAACTCTTATGTTGATGTATGCCCCCTGTCTCTTTTCGTTCAGCTTATCCGATCAAATCATCATTCGCGTTCGCCGGATGTAGGGGGCCTCCGAGGGACTTCTCTGACCTCGCTCTGCCTGTTTGAGCAAGCGATAGATGTGCGGCCCGAGCACGTCAACTTCAGAAGAGTTGTATTGCTCCCCGCCGAAATGCCGGATTGTGTCTGTCTGCTGTTTCAGGATGCGCGCGTCCTGCCGGAAGATGCGCATCACAATGGGCCTCACGAGTGGCATCACAAGCCAGCCGGGAATTGGCAGGCGAAAATTGACCACGGCAAAAATGCGAGTAGAGAAATCGTGCACAGGTGTCAGAGCCGTGACCACGGACAGGTGCACCTTTTCGCCAAGCCGGTACTCAACCTGTGTAATTGATGGCAAAATGAATCTGTCGATGTGACTCACTGTTCCCTCGTGCGGTGCAAGGAGTCTGCCGATCAGGCCTGCGGGTCGTGCCTCACCAATGTATTCCGCCTCCACGCTATCGTGAGACCGTCGAATAACCACCTCGATGATGCTACGCTTTCCGTGCGATGTTCGAAAAAGTCCGCCATGCAGGTACGCCGTATGCGGCACATCAAGGGCGTTTTCCGAGACTGCATGCACTGAGCTCTCGACGGCTAGCTCTTCACGGACCGTTGTGTACCCCATCTCCCCAATCAGATCAAACCGAAAGGGTTCCCGGACAGGCTCTCTATCGGCGTCGGCGTAGACCCAAACAAAGCCGTCCTGTTCACGGATGCGATATGATTTCACATGACGTCGCTCGAGCTTCTGGTCATCGCACAGGCCGGGGACCACCTGACATTCTCCCTGGCGGTCAAATTGCCAGCCGTGGTAGCAGCATTCCAGCAACTCGCCTTGTACTGTGCCGAGTGAGAGTGGAATATTGCGGTGTGGACATCGATCAAGCAACGCCCCTGCCTCGCCGTTCCTTCCCCGAAAGATGACCAGCGGCGTACCGAGGATGGTCGCTGCCAGCGGTTTCCTGCGCAGCCTCTTGGACAAGCAGACTATGTACCAGTCGTCGGTAACATGGGCCACTGATGTGTGGCCTCTTGCGGCAGGTTCTTTGAGCTTTCCCTGAACATCGCTTGAGCCAGCCGACAGTTTACGTCGGTCCATAATGATTGATCTCATGCCTTCGATTTTGCCCCTTCAAGGACGGTTATCGCCCGGTCAAGGTCTTGAACTGGAAACGAGACCATATAAACCAATTCGTATGGCCGGGCATTTGCTTACTTCCCGCCGATGGTCATTTCTTTGACCTTGATCGTAGGACCGGAAATGGACTGCCTGAAGTCCAGATCATTTCCGATCATCTCCACGCCGGTAAGTATCTGGCTGAGGTTGCCGGAAATGGTAATTTCGGCAACCGGGTAGGCCAGTTCTCCCTTCTCAATCCACATACCGACAGCTCCACGCGAGATATCTCCGGTGGTCGGTACAAGTCCAAATCCGATTGTATCCGTGAGCAGCAGACCCTTGCTGACCGACTTGATGATGTCCGCGGGTGAGTGTTTGCCCGGGGCGAGATAGAAGTTGTTTGCACCGGATGCGTTGCCGGTTGATTTCATGTTGAGCTTTCGGCCTGCGTATGTATCCAGGAGATAGCTCTTCAGCACGCCGCTTTCGATCACGGTACTCTTGCGCGTCGCGACCCCCTCCCCGTCGAACGGCCTCGTCCCCGGGCCACCCGGCATTAATCCGTCGTCAATAACGGTAACAAGGTCGCTGCCCACCCTCTCACCGAGTTTGCCCGTGAGGAACGACTGCTTCAAATAAATATTGCTGCCGCTGACACATGTGTACAGGAAACTCAGGAGGCTGCCCGTCATCGGGGGTTCGAAGACCACAGGGACGTTCTGTGTCTGGACCTTCCTTCCCCCTATCAGACGCGTCGCACGATGGATAGCGATAGTCGCGATCTCCTCAGGCCGCATCAGCTTATCGAGGTTGGGGGAAGAGTCGGACCATCCTTCGTCGAAGAGATTTTCTCCTTCACCCGTCTGCACTCCCACACTGCATGAGCAGCTTGTACGCTGGTATGATCCGCTGAAGCCGTTGGAGTTCACCAGAATCAGTTCCCCGGCGAATGTGCCGAACGACGCGCCGTATGATTTCTTGATCCTCTTGTCCTTGAGACAGATCGTTTCTGTTTCCTTCGCCGCGGCGATCTTCTTTTCGGGGGGCATCTCAAGAATGCCCGGGTCGAAGATCTTGAGTTCGTCGTGCTTTGCCATGATGATCCCCTTTTCGGGAAGGCCCGCATACTGATCTGCAGTGGCGAACTTCGCGCGCTCGATGGCGTTATCAACGAGTTTCCTCAGTGTCTCACTCGAGAGGTCGGATGAGCTCGCACGTGCCACCTTCCCTTCAACGAATACGCGCAGGGCGAGACGCTTCTGTCCGGCTTCGACCAGCCGCTCAATTTCGCCTTCACGCACATCAACGGAAAACTCGCTCCCGTCGCTAATAGAGATCTCCATCTGTGTGGCTCCCTTCGACTTGCCGTATGCGAGGAGCTCTTCCGAAAGACTCATCAGAGTACCACGATCGTTTTTCATCCTCGACCTCCTACTGTCATTTTGCTTATCTTCAGCGTCGGTGTTCCGGCAGTAACAGGAGCTGATTGTCCATCCTTGCCGCATGTGCCCAGGAAGAAGCCCGTGTCGTTCCCGATCATCTCCACCTCGTTGAGAATCTGCACGTTTGTACCTATGAGCGTCGCGTTCTTCACCGGCCTTGTCAGCTTTCCATCTTCAATCATGTATCCCATGTTGACAGAAAACGTGAACTTGCCGGCGTCGCTCACCTGACCACCCTGGTACGTCACGGCGTAGAATCCCTTCTTCACCGATTTAATGATATCGTCCGCCAAGGCATCACCCTCTGCCAGGACCGTGTTTGTCATCCGCGGGACGGGGTTGTTCTGGTACGATTGTCTGCGTCCATGCCCGTTCAGCTCCATGCCCATCACTTTCGCGGAGAGACGATCCTGAAGAAATCCAACAAGCTTTCCCTTCTCGATGAGTATCGTCTTCCTTGTTTCGGTCCCCTCATCGTCAATGTTGATGCTTCCGCGGTAATGGGGGATCGTCGGATCGTCATAGATTGTCACGATGGGATTGGCGACCTGTTTTCCAAGCTTGTCCCACATAATCGAGGTCTTCTTCCGGTTCCCATCCGCCTCCAGCGGGTGACCGACTGCCTCGTGAATCATGACACCGGAATTCAAGCTGCTGAGCACAACAGGCTGTTCGCCTGCAGGTGGATCAACCGCACTGAGGAGCGTGATAGCTTCTTCGGCCGATTTCCTCCCGACCTGTTTCGGTGTCTCGACATTCTGGAAGTGCTTCATGCCGACACGCCCGCCGCTCGATTTGAATCCCGTGTTGCGGACTCCCTTTTCCTCAGCCGTCGTCGAAACAAACATCGCTGCCAGCGGCCGCACGTCAGACACCATCACTCCCTCGCTATTGGCAATCGTAACATACTGTATCTCGTCCGCCAGAAAGGCCTGGACCTTCGTGATGCGTTTGTCGTACGATTGCGCGGCCGTGTACGCTTCCTTGACCAGATCGATCTTGGCATTGAGCTTCACGTCGGTGAACGGCGAACTCATGTCGTACACATGCTGCATGAGTTGTCGATCTGTCAATCCGTTGACGGCAATCGAACCGCTGCCACCCGCGGCAATTGCCCCCGCCGTGAGCGCAGTCTGCTTCATCCGATCGAACGTGAGATCGCTCGTGTACCCATAGCCGGTCTGGTCACCCTTCAGTACACGTATCCCGACGCCAAGGAGAATATTCTGCGACGATTCCTTGATGATGTCCTCCTCCATGCGGACTGAATTGGAAACCTTGTATTCGAAGAAGAGTTCGGAAAAGTCGCCCCCTTTTGAAAGAGCAATCCCTAAGATCTTCCTCATATCCTCCCGTGAGATGCCGAAGCGTTCTTCGAAGAGTGCAGGCGATGCTACAGGAAGCTGACCACTGTAGAGAAGGTCGGACCAGAACCCGGAGGTCACGCCGAGAGCCAGCCCCGCACTGCTCCTACGCAGAAAATCCCGTCTGTTCACGCCACTCATATGTCCTATCTCCTGATTTGGTAAGAATGTGTAAGGGAATTGTGCAACGATCCCATGTACAAAAATTCCATGAGATGCTTTAATACTCAAAAGTTTTGTCTCACGCAAGTGGTACACGTTACTGGTAGTTCCATGCTCCGCTGCGTCTATCTTCCATCACTCTCCACCTTGCTCTCGAAACATGAGTATGTGACGTCCATGTGTTCAGGGAGAGCCGGCCGGGATCCCGCCTTTCTTCCCTCAAGCCAACGCACTCCCAGGAGGTGACACATGGTTGAGATCACCTTGGTCTCCGAAAGCGCACACGCAGTTCCTTTCGCCATGATCCTTCGAGCACATCCGGCAAAGGGGAGCTGTCCTCGAAAACAAAACCCGCCTCTCTCAGGGTCTGGAGAAATACAACCGGCTTTCCCACGCGTTTCCTCCCATCAATTGCAGAAACGAAAACATCGGCAGACCGGCCATCAGAGGAGATGTTAAGCTTCACCGTAAGAGGGCCGAACCCGGTGTACCCGTTGTTCAATTCAATCCTTCCGCCGCGAACCAGCCACTCGGGTGGAATTCCGGCAAGCATCTCAAGGTTCTCCAGGCGCTCTCTGGCAATCAAATTGCGCACAAAGTGAATGAAGACAGCGCTCGCTTCTGCATTTGAAACATCACCCGATGTTGCAGTTCCAACATCGCGTGTTTGTTGCTCTTCAACCCACGTTCCGAGAGGTGACGCATGATTGGCATATGCGTACAACAGATCGGTTGCGTTTCTGTTATCTCCGACAAAATGGTGGGCAATTCCATGAACGCCGCCGAGCCACGGCCACACCGCATCCTTCAGCCAGCCGGAATTCTGGATGAGTCCTTCCTTCAAAGTGGAGTCGAGCATTCCCAGGTTACCGTGAACGATTGCGTTGAAGAGTGAATCATTTCGATGGAAGAACTTCCCGTAAGGAAAAGGAAAGAGAAATGTGTACTGCCCTCTTTGCGGCTGACCCGCGGAGGTATCTCCGACGATTGTTGGAAGGAACATGTTGCCATGGCCATCGCTTCTCATGTCTCTTTGAGCAGCGGTTCGGAACGAGTTCATGAAGCCGTCAAACAGGGTCCGCCATCCGGCCGCATCGTTGGTTTCATCCAACCAGAGCGCTGCTTCTGTCCCCTTCTCCAGCGCGATCATTGACCACCACACCGTGCCGTAGTCGGGGTTTTCGTTTGCGACGCCCCCATCCACGAATCCCGGCGGCATCAGACCATAGAATGGAGCCCGGGGATTCGCAAGTGTTCCTTCCCTCGATTGACGAATCCAATCAATACCCTTTCTCACAACTGGCCACTGGCTCTTGAGCCATGCCTTATCTCCCGTGGCCATGGCATACTGGCATATTCCGAACACAACGGCCGGCGTTTCAACAAGCGATACAGTTGGATGCATAACCCGCACCTGTCCATTGGGAAGCTGGTAGTGCGTTCCAAGCTCAAGGAATTGTCGGGTAGCCAGCGTGTCTCCGAGCATCATCGCTGCCCAGCCTGTGAACATGACGTCGCCGATCCACAATCCGCGATACACCGTGGGGCCCGGCTGAAACTGAGCGCATCCGTCGACAACATCGCGCACCTGGTACATGTTCCGAACACTTGCATCGACAATGTATTGAATGCCGCTGTCCGGCACGACAAGGACTTGTTTTGGGAACTTGACTTTTGTGAGCCAGTAGTCGTGCGACTTCCGGATTTCTGTCACCAATTTCGGCATTGCCACGGGCGACGATGGATTCTTGCTACCGTGTATTGCCACAAGCTCAACGGTATTTGTTCCGCGGGGGAGTTCGAGATTCAACGTGTCCCCGTTCACTGTCCACTTGACTGCTTTGGGCCGCGTGATAAGACAGGAGCGACCACCGCTACTCAAAACGCCGACGGTTGAATCAAACGTGAACAGACGTTTCGATCGGACATGTATCACGGGCGTGATATCGTTCCCTTCAAACGTCGAGAGAATAGCATCAAGCCGAGCGGCCGGGGCTGTTTTCTCCGCCTCCGTGCCGCAATCAAAATACTCCTCTGCTTGTGAGGAGACCTCTCCTCGAAGGATCTCGTCAGCTGTGAAAGGTGCATTTCGCGTGAAGACCCAGAACACATTCAGGATAACGTTTGGGTCTGGGCTTTTCGGAGATGCATGCGCCTCGATGTCAAGCCAGCCATCGCCGTTGGTATCCTGAGCATCGAAAAGAAATACATGCGGTTGATTCTTTTTCCCATCAACCATCGGATCGACCGTCAGGGGCGAAGATCCTTCGACCCGCAACTCAATGAGACGTGCGCCTGCCCGGGGTTTGTACGACTCACACAAGCCCATCGCAACACGCTTCTTGGTCCCGGGCTCTACTTTCACCTGGTACTTTATGGGTCGATTTGTACCCCATGCAACGTTGCGAAAGGCAGGATCGGCCTTCCCGACCGGAGATGCCCACCCGATGCAACCATTCATTCCTCCAATCCTGCGGACTTTGCCATCAATGAGATTGTTCAAGTGCTCAGTGTTGTCGGAGACGATGGCGAATGCTTGCTGTTTCGTGGAGACTCCATCGGCATGGAACTCCGTGGTGACGACAGGGACAACAGGATCGTCAAGGTATTGACGTACGAACTGCAGCTCTTCCCCTTTTGCACCAATGGAGATTTCGGTGAGGGGTTTGGCGTAGGGCCCTGGGCCGAAGTCATATGCCAGAGAGCCCCGTTCAGTGACGAGCGATTTCTGCCAGTCGTCCGGGAAGCAGATCGTCGCAAAGTATCGCTCAGGAGCAAAACAGAAATCGACTTTGTGATGTTGAGCAGTGCATGTGGTGGCGAGAATAGCGATAAAGCAGAAGAGCGGTTTCCGTAGGGCGCGTTTCGGGCGAATCATCATTAGGTGCATCCTTGCGTCATTGGTCTCCATCAGGAATTCAGAGCTGACCACATCGAACGACATCGTTGAGAAGGAGAATGGATTTCCGTGGGGGCGTATCGCGATACGCCCCTGCAGGATCATCTCGGTGTTGCCTCAGGGAGGCCCCCATCCACCGGCAGAGTTGCACCCGTTGTCGGTGTTTGACGCGTCGCGAAGAACAACACCGCCCGGGCGACATGCACTGCGGTTATCCTTGCTTTGAGCAGATTACGTTGCCGATAATACTCCTCAAGCCCTTTTTCATCCAGCCCTCGCGCGCGCATGCGGTCGGGGCCGACTTCTGTCCATAACCCCGATTTCCGCTCGCCATACGCAAACACTGCATCGGGGGATACCATGTTGACGCGTACATCGTTTTCTGCCATCTCGAGGCTCGCGATACGCGCGAGCTGGTGTGCCGCTGCCTTCGTGGCACTGTACGCGCCGAATTTCGCACCAGGCGCAAATACATTCTTTGTCGTTATCAGGACGATATCCCCTCCCGTTCCCTGGATTTTGAAATGCCGTGCAGCCCCCGAGAGAATGTGGAGCGTCCCTTCGATGTTGACCCGTTCCAGCTTCTGAAAGGCATCCGAATCCATATCAGCGAGCAACGAGACGTGGGCAGTGCCCGCATTGGCGATCACGAGATCGACACCCCCCCAGGTTTGAATTATATACTCAAAAGCCCTGGTTACCGACTTGACATCCGTTACGTCCAGGGTAACCGCAATGAATCTTTCTCCATAATTCTTGAAGTTGTTTGCCATAGAGTCCAGATGATCACCCTGCAAGTCTGTGGCAACAACATGACATCCTTGTTCAAGGAGAGCCTGGCAAATCCCTGATCCAATCGCCCCGGCTGCCCCGGTAACAAGTGCCACCGATCGGCGGAGAAGAAACTTATCATCTGCTTGAAGCTTGGCATGTTGAAGAGTCATGTATTCCATATCGAAGAGATGCTCCTCGCTCAATCCCTCATACATTCCAGTCGAGGCGATTCTTGTCTTGACGTCCAGTG
>Ga0214473_10004555_pt1 | contig 16653 bp, 15 predicted proteins | sample RVTome_7_FD_203509 | JGI IMG/M metagenome (GOLD analysis project Ga0214473, IMG submission 203509) | Soil microbial communities from uranium-contaminated site in the Upper Colorado River Basin, Wyoming, United States - RVT98D197 | ecosystem: Environmental > Terrestrial > Soil > Contaminated >... | reverse complement strand
GCTTCCGAGCTGCTGGCCGCTGAAAGTGGGTTCTGCTCCAAGGCCTGTGAGATTTGCCCACATGGTTTTTCCCCCGCTGGTGATGACGAATTTCAGGTGCCCTATTTCCGCATCCTTCTTTTTGAACGCCGACGTCAGGATTGAAAGGAGTCTCTTCGCGAGAACTGTGGCGTCATAAGGTTGTGGGGAGGAGATCTTTACAGCCGTATTCAGCCATCCCAGGGCCGCTTCAGCCCTTGCATACCGGTCATAGTCGATTTGCCGGAGAACTGTATTGGCACCTGGTCTCTCGGAGAGGAGGATTTCCAGCCACTCTTCCATTCCGCCACCGTCTTTTGCCGATACGGATAGCACCCGTTTCTCGGGATACTTTTCAGTAATGGCAGAAAGGAGCCTTTCTCTTTCTTCCGCTTTCAGGAGATCAATCTTATTCAGCGCCAGGATATCTGACTCCTCCAGTTGCTTCTGAAAGAGGTAGGAGACCTCTTCAGGAAAGTAACTTGGCGTCTCACCCAGGAGAAGTTCGCGAACCCGGTCGGGATCGACCATGGTAGAGAAGGGCGCAAACTGGAAGGCATCCTTATAGTGAATCTTTATTGGATTGGCTACCGCTGCGACAAAATCGGTGCAGCTCCCCACGGGTTCACCCATGAGGATGTCCGGATTATGGACGAGGATTTTCTCCATCTGATTGATGAGGTCATCGAACTTGCAGCAGAAACACCCTTCCACCACCTCCTCAACCGGGACACCCAGTTCGGACAACATCTCTCTGACAATCACCGTGTCCACAAGATTCTCCGTCTGATCATTGGTGATGATCCCCACCCTCATGCCGCGTCGGAGCAGACGTTTGGCAAGATCCGCCAGGCCCGTCGTCTTGCCGGAGCCGAGAAAACCTCCAACAAAGAGCAGTTTCACAGGTTTTCTTGTTGTTATTTTCTTCGGGACGCCCATTGGCCTACCTCCCGTCTTCTAAAAGTTCCATTTCGACACTCTCAGCCCTGAGATTGAATGGGCGGTATTGGGATGGAAGGAAATAGTTTGTTGGCCCTGCGTAGAAACCTGTTGATCAATTCCCCTTGTATGTACAGGGTCTGCATCCAAAGGGAGAGGCACTCTCTACCCTCTTCTGTCAGGGAGTACTTGCGCTTGGCAGGTCCCTTAACAGGAATATCCCATTGAGAAAAGAGTACCCCTCTTTTTTCCATCAGTTTGAGATGTCGATATAGGCCCGTGATGTTCATGGATATACGCAGATCTTCCATATGGTCTCTCAGAAGCTTTTTCAATTCATAACCATGGATCCCGTCATGTTTGGACAGGATCAACAAGATCCATGGCGCTGTAAAATAGCTCATATTCTTCCCTGAACAGGGGCAGTCCTGAAAAGCGATAGACATTATACGATAGCCTCCAATGTAACCTATTATACGACGTATACTATAGATAGGCGCTTTTGTAGAAAGCAAGAAAAAAATTCAAATCTGGAGGAATCGATAGATATTCTAATAGAAAGATCTTTCAAAACCATGTCAAGGAAGGAAGAATGAAGAATAGGAAGCCATCTTGGGTTTTCTCAGGATTGCAGTCCTTCCAGGTATTCGAGGACATAGGTGGCGGCTCGCGCTCCGTCTGTGCAGGCTGTAATGACCTGACGAATATCCGTATCCCTCACATCGCCGGCAGCAAAAAGGCCGGGAAATGAGCTCATGAGCTTTTCATTTGTTTTGATGTACCCTTCAGGCGTTTTTTCTACGGGAATATCCAACATCTCTAAGTTAGGCCCCCACCCCACAGCCATGAACACGCCATCCACAGGAAGCTCCTTTTGAGGTTCTGTCCCTATGGATACGATAATCCCGTCAACCCGCTCCTCTCCTTTGAAGGCAACCAACTCGGCATTCAAGAGCACTTCTATATTCCCTTTTTTCTCGATAGCCTTCCGCATCACTGCTTCCATTTTGAGCTTGCTCCCACGATAGATGAGCAGGACTCGTTCAGCGATATTCGACAGCGAAAGCGCCTCCTGGCCTGCCATACTGCCACCGCCGATCACCGCGAGGGTAGCCTTCTTGTTTCTGAAAAGAGGGCCATCACAGAGAGAGCAGAAATAGATGCCTGGTTTGTCAGCGTTCGGCACCTTGAGCATTCTGGGGATCACCCCGCAGGATACAATAGCACTTCGAGCATCATAGCGTTGAGCATTCACGTCAATTCCCACGAACAGGTCATCCTGGCTGCTCAGTCGATCCAAGCGAGCCATGGGAAAAAAGGCACCTTCGGACTGAGCCTGGGCAAAGACAGTTGCCCCAAACTGAGCGCCGGGTATTCCTCCCACGAATCCAGGAAAATTCATCAACCGGTCAATCATATAAAGATTACCGCCCGGGATGTCTCCAAAAACGATAACCTTCATTCCCAGCCTTTGACCGTATACGGCTGCAGTCAATCCAGCCGGGCCCGTGCCGACAATCATTGTATCGTAATGGTTATCCGCCATCCGTGATTACCTTTCAATCCCCTCACTCGTTGATTCCGCCTGGGTCTGTGAGAACGGCTGATACGTTCCCATGTTTAGCCAATTCCCTGTCTCGGAAGCCCTTCCGATGCCTTCCATCGATTCGGGCGGGCCAATGAAGACGATGACGTTCTTGTGCTGGACCTGGTCTTCCGGGATCTCTGACTTCTCGATCGACCAGTCGCCCATGACGTAATTGAACAAATAAATCCTATCTTTTTCTTTCAGAAAACCCTTTGCCCGTATCACTTCATGAGGCAAGTTCTCCGCCATGGCTTCCACTTCTTTAAGGTCGTGCCCCGACCATTGATAGGTGACCGACATCAGGCGATCGGGAGGCGTGATCTCCAGACCCGGACTGTCCAAGAGGTCATCAATGAATGCATCAAGATCCTTATCGGACAATTGGGAAGCCTTCCCTTGCTCGACCGATGGAGCCAGATCAGCGCGCGCAGCCCGAAGTTCAGGGAAAAAGAATTTCTCTAAGGGTATGTTTCCATAGGTGGTCTCGTAAAAAAAGGGCTCCGGATGAAAGTTGCGTATCACTCCCTTTATTTCTGCGATCTTTTCAGGCTGAGCTTGGTCAATTTTGTTAATGATAAAGACCGTTGAAGAGGCGATTTGTTTTTCCAATGAAGTGTAGGTCTCATAAGCATCCAAGAAATGGGCCGCATCAACCATACAAAACTGTTCCACGAAATGAAAACGGTTGCTGAATATCGGAAGCTTCAGGTCCCTTTTTAGGTCTGAAGGATTGGCCACTCCCGTTGATTCAATGAGGAGCACGTCCGGTTGAACCTTTGTGCTGAGTTCATAGAGACCCTTGATAAAGTCCGTTTTCACGCAAACACAGAAGATAGACCCCTTGCTTATCTCGAGCATGTCAATGTTCTCACCCTGCACCAGGGTGCCGTCTATACCGATCTCGCCAAATTCATTCATCAAAATGGTGAGCTTTTTCTCTTTAGGGAAAAAGTCAATAATGCGGTTCAACAGGGTCGTTTTGCCGCTTCCCAGGAAACCGGTGATAAGATAGACGCGCGTCATCTCATACATAGCCTTGACCCTCGCAGTCATTTGAGAAGTCTCTTGGCGATCGGCAATATGGCGGGTTTAGACTGAAGAAAGGGTCTCTTTTATTTTCTCTTTCACCTCTTCAACAGAAAGAACCTTGCCCACCGACGCCACCTTCCCATCAATGACAAGTCCTGGGGTCATGAATACCCCCTTTTTTGTGAAATAGTTCACATCGTTGATCTTCTTCACTTCAATTTCAGCAGAAGACCCGAGATCCGACGCAGCGCACACCGTATTCTCATAAAGCTGTTCACAGCGCTTGCACCCCGACCCCAAAATCTCAATTTTCATCTTTTGACCTCCTCACATCCATCACTCACAAAGGGCTTTAGCCTCACTCTTGCCATGGATGACTTCCAAAAGATTATGGCAAAACTTGCAAACCCCAAGGGAACCGTATGATAGGGTCAGATTTCTCCAAAGCTCCGTGTACGTCTTCAACCCATTAGGGTCGAGCCTTCCGGGTAAATCTGCCGGAGCTTCCAACTTTCTGATACGGTCTGATTTCCCGCAATAGGGACACTTAACTCCAAAAAGGGCCATATCTGATTTTGGTAGAGCATGGTCGATCACAAACTCTCTCAGCGCTTGCATGTTCTCATACGTATTCATTTTTTCAAACACCTTTAAGCCCAAGTCGTGCGCAAAAGCGCACGGACGACCTTAAGCGACCCCGCAATGAAGAGATGAGAGGGAAAAGGAGGTGCGATGAAGTGAGGGAGAAAAACGGAGCCGGAGACATCTTCTGGATGCGACGGCCATCGGTGTGAGCTCATGCTGGAAAGAAACCACGCTTTTCCAAAGCCAACTCAATCGCGTTCACCAGATCGTCGCGCATAGGGATAACATCGAAAATGAGCTCTCCATCGATGAAGAGCGACGGTATGGGTGCGCATCTGAGACGCTTTTTCAGTTCCTCCTCCCCGTACAGGGAAACAGATAGGTCATAAAAGCGGCGGGCATGGGCTTTGCTCTTCATGTACTCAACCTTTGCGAAGCGAACGTGATTACCGTACTTCGGTATCACCTCCTCAACCGCCTCAGCCATATAAAAGCACGCAGGACAATGATCCCCCTGATAGATGATCTCGATATGGATCGGGTCTTCTCGCTTGCAGTTTGGAATCATGTGTCCTGAAACCATGATACTAATCTTGGGGCCCCCAGGCGGGGGCCCCGGTTTAGGGAACCTTTAACGAGTGGTCACTCTATTTCATGTCGGAATCGGTACGAGTAAACTTACCAGACCCAGCCTTCGCAAGGTTCGCCTGGATTTTGTCGAACTGGAATCCTTGCTCACGTAAGGCCTTGATACGTTTCTTCATGCCCTCGTTGGGAGCTCTCTTTGCCATCTCGTCAATGAGTTCTTCGTATTGGGGAATGATGCTCTCGAAAACAAGATCTTTTTCAATGCAGATCGTTGGCAGGACCCTCCCTTTGAGCTCCAAGAATTTGCCGATTCCATCCTTATTCTTGATGGACCACTCCCTGTATACAATCATTTCCTGGACGTCATCGGGCAGGGCTGCAATGGATTCCATCATGTATCCACACGCAGCACATTGAACGCTGTCCAGGGTCAGAACATCGATATGAATTAAGTCTGCCATAAATGGTCTCCTCCTTTCACCGTCTGGCTACCAGGAAGCCGGATACTTGGCGTAATACTGATAATACCAATTCTTTGCCTCAATCGCTTGATCCATATGTTCCACCGGAACATCGTAGGGCATGTCTCACCCAGGTGCGAATGTGTAGCCGACATGTCCACCTGCAGCAAGGCTTACAATGGCATCCTCTCTGGGAGAGAGTAGGCCGAGGCTCAGGGCCAGAGTCAGCTTCAGGTTACCACCAAAGCCTATGTTATACTTCCGGGCCATGTCACGGACAAAAACCATGTTCAACTGCTCGTCAATGGCAAACCCGTGAGTCCCGATTTTGCAAACGTCTTCCATAACCTTGGTGCAGTCACCGCAGATGAAGAAGGAGGAAGTCATGCCTTTACCATGAATCACTTTGATAGCCTGCTGGCAGTTAGGGGTTACGAACTCTTGAAATGTTGCAGACCTGATCTGCGAGGCCACCGGGTCAACAAGGGCGATGATCTCACATCCCATATCCGCATAGAACTCGGCCGCTGCAGCCCCAACCTCTCCTGCGAATTTGATGACCTCATGGGCGAAAGCCTTTTTTTTGTAAACATCGGTAAAGATCCTCACACCCGCAAGATGAGAGGCCAAGGTCAGTGGCCCGCAGAACAGCCCCATCAGCACACAATCCAGATCATCCAACTGGGGCCTGGCTATCTTGGCAGCCTCAAACAGGACCGGCCAACGCCCTGATTGTTTTGTCGGCAGCTTCAGTCCAGCTTCTGCCGGCGTTTTGTCAAAGCACGGATGAGTCTGAACCGAAGGAACGTTGTCGGGCCACCACTTCAGTTCACAACCCAGAGAATTCGCCTCTACGGAGAGGTCAAACACAAGGGGAATTCCATCTGCCTTGTATCTCTTGGCCGCATTCACCACCGCTTTTGCCAATAATTTAGGATCCTTCAGAACCTTATCTGCAGGCTCATTGATAAGAAATGCTGAATGAACGCCAGCATAGGGTACCCAGGGGGGATCTTCGGTCCTCTTACCCCTATAAGCATCAATTAGCTTCTGTTTGGCCATGAGTAGCCTCCTTGTATTTTAGGTGTTATGAGACTCGTTTCCTTCCACCAACCCGCCTTTTGATGTTAGAATCCGTCACCTCCTCTCTATGATTTGGCGCTGCCAAGTTTATGGATGGCACGCTCCAGACACGACTCAAGAGCCGCCAAAACCTGACTTTCCTGAACCTGCCAACCGACAAACGCCAGCTTCGTGGGTCCTGTTTCTGCCAGTTCCACCCACTCTGTCCGGCCCCCTACGTGATTGATGAAAAAGCGCTGATTTCCTATGAGAGCAAAGCCTTTCAGACGATACAGGTTAACCGGCATACTCTGAACAAATCCATGGAAAGAATCCTTCTTGAAAGGAATCTCATTTTCAAAAGCAAAGGCGGTGTACCCCAACTCGTTTGCATTGCCATGTTCTTCATGCTGTTCATGGGCAAGATGCGACGGAGTGTCACGGCTAGACCTGATGACAGGCTCCCAAAGCATCCCAGGATCAATCTCACAATGGTAGGTGGGTACCACTGAACAGGATGGGTTGACTTCTCTTATCCCCTGAAGCGTGCGTGGCACCTCTTCTTTGGGAAGGAGATCAACCTTGTTTAGCAACAGCAAGTCAGCCGCCTTAATCTGGTTGTAGAAGAGAGGGCCAAAACATTCCCGCCCCTCCCACAAGTCTCCGGATAAGACCGTAACGACTTTTGGCAGCGTGATCCGGTTTTCAATTTCAGAGGATTTCAGAAAAGTCAGGATGTCGAATGGATCAGCCACACCTGTCGCTTCGATCAAAAGTCGTCTCGGATGAAACCGATCCAGAATCTCTCCCATGGTCCGGAGAAGATCGCCCTGAATCGTGCAACATATACAGCCATTTGTCAACTCATAAACCGGAGTGCTTAATCCTTGCAGTAGTTCTCCATCGATCCCGATCTGGCCAAACTCATTGACCAGGACCGCCGTCTTCGATAAGTCCCCGGGCCACTTGAGAATGGTTCTCATGAGGGTAGTTTTCCCAGCTCCCAAGAAGCCTGCGATGAGAACGACGTCACAGCGAGGAGTCGCTTCCATGAGTCTTTTTACTCTTTCGTGACCTAAATCGAATGGTCACGTCCCGCGGCAGAGCCATCTCCATAGCTACCTCCACCCCTTTGAGAGCAGCTACAGGTATAGGGCAGGAGGGGTGACAGCCAGCTTTCTGCGCAGACAGAAAAATCGGATTCTTGCTTATGGGCGAAAAGAGATCTCTCATGCTCATTTCATGAAGGTTCTGAAACAGGCGCCTCACATGCTTACAATCGGATTCAGCCACCTGCAAAGAAACGGTATACCTTGCCTTCTTATGAACCTCTATGACACAGCCAAAACCACAGATGCCTGGCTCTATTTTCACGCGTATAGCCTTAGAGCTTGAAGAGGATGGATCCTCCACGAGAACTCAGCCTTTCCCCGCTCTATTTCTGATGAAGAACCCCAGGAGGAACAACCCCTTCCAGATGAGGGAAGGGATCCTTCATATGCGGTATCTGCATGCATTCCATGAACTGCTTCTGGAAGTCTGTTTCTACGGTGAGCTCAACGTACTCCACGTTGCGTGAAACCCAGTTGGCCTCGTCCCGTTTCTTACGGTTCAAGAGAGCAGTCCTGCAGCCGTCCCCTGCTGCGTTTCCCACAGAAAGGATCTTTTCAATCTCGCAGTCAGGGAATAATCCCATGATCAGGGCCTTGGTGCGGTCCACATGGGTTCCGAAGGCTCCGGCGATCTTGATTTTTTCCACCTTGTCCATACCCATGCGGCGCATCATGAGCTTGCAGCCGGCATGGAGCGCCCCTTTGGCAAGTTGGATTTGCCTCACGTCCCTCTGGGTAATGACGAGGTCTTTCCCAATACTCGTCTCTTCAGCCCAGGCAAGAACGAACTCCGGCTGGTTGTTCTCTGTGTTCCTCCGGGACCGTTTAGACTTCTGTTCTCTATTGAAAACCCCGCTTTTGGTGATCACCCCCGCCCTGTAAAGCTCAGCCAAGACATCCAAGATCCCCGAACCGCAAATTCCTTTGGCCTGCATCTCTTTGGCTTCAGAATAACTCCGCCATGCGTCCCGGCCGATGACCTTGTAATCCACCTCATGGGTGTCAGGATCAATCTTGATACGTTCAATAGCGCCTGGGGCGGCCCTCATCCCAAACTGAATTTGGGCGCCTTCCAGGGCAGGGCCCGTAGCACACGAGGAAGAAATCAACTTCTTCTTGTTGCCCAATACGAGTTCACCGTTGGTCCCGATGTCAATGATAAGCTGGATTTCATCCGCATGGTAAGGCTCTTCGGCAATAAGGACTCCCACGTTATCCGCGCCCACAAAGCCTGCTTCATTGGGGAGCACGAACACGTAAGCCGAGGTGTTGATACGAATGCCCAGGTCCCTCGCCTTGATGTCCAGACTGTGGTGAATAACCGGTGGGAATGGGGCAAGGCCCACAAATTCGGGGTTGAGCTGCAGCAAGATATGGTGCATGGCCGTATTGCCGCAAATGGTGAGATCTTCAATATCCTCTCTCGTGAGACGAAGGTAGGTTTTGCCCTCTTCAGGAACTTCTATCCATTCCTCCTTAACCTCTTCCCCGTTGCCTTTTTTTACTTTTTTCTTGGGTGGATACGTGTTCTTGACAGCTTCGTCAACCAGCCAATTAAGTCCCTCAATAATGTCATCGTTCATCCTCTTGAGACCATCGTCGGTCGTCATATGGAAGGTGATGCGCGCCATGACATCTTCACCGTACTTGCATTGAGGGTTCATGAGGGAGACCGTATCGATGACCTGCATTGTGTTCAAATTGCAGAAGTAAGCGGCCACCGTAGTGGTCCCGACATCGATGGCCACGCCATAGGAGGCTTCGGCTTTACCAGGCCGCACTCGAATGACCTCTTTCCCCTGCCAGACGCTTACAGTTACCTTCCAGTCGCCAGTTCGAACAGCAGTAGGTAACTGGCGGAGGGTGAAAATGTCAATTGTGAGATCTTTGAGGCCGTATTGTTTGTCCAGTTCCCTGCAGATACGCTCGAAATCTCCCGTCGGTTCCTCGAAGGTCGGTGGCTCCATTTCCACATAATAGATTCTTATGGCGGGATCGTGTTCGATATAAATATCTCTTGCAGCCTTACTGACGACCTGCTTCCCTGCCCTCGACTCCTCTGGTACGAAGATGAGCAAATCTCCTTCGACCTTCGCAACGCATCCCAGCCTGTATCCGGCCTTTTTGCCTTCCTCGTTGATGAATTTGGCTTCCTCCTCCAGCCAGGGATTCGTGTGGGTCCTTTTCGACTCAATTCCGAACTTCTGAAAAAAGCCCTCTTCAACTCGGATTCTGCACTTCCCGCACTTCTTCTTTTCCCCACACAAGGCCTCTATATCCACACCGAGCAGCCTCGATGCCTCGATCAGGGTTATACCTTTTGGAACTTGCCCCCGTCGTCCAGAAGGTTGAAAAATGACCATCGCCTGATTGTCTTCCATTCGCCCATATCCTCCTTGATGCTGGAATCAACCTGAGTCAGCTTGTTCTCTTCATTTCAAAGAGTCAGCGTCCATCGCTTATCGACATTCAGTGGAAAGAGAAGCCTCACCTACGATCTCATCATCTCCCCGCTCAATAATGAGGAGAGAGAATATCTGGATGTAAACACTGGTTTCAATAGGGCAGGCGAGCCCCAGTCACTTCTGCACCTCGGGGTCAAGCTTTCTTTTTTTCGTACTCCCTGAGGCGGCCTATCATTTTGATGCCCTCCTGAACCGCATTGCCTGCAGATTCAGCATACCCGTCTGCTCCAAAGAGCTTGGCCACGTCCTGGGTAACCGGGGCCCCGCCCAGCATGATGGCCACGTTCGGGTTTTTCTCCTTGATCATCTTGATGACCTTTTTCATCCCCAGCATGGTTGTGGTCATCATGGCGGACATGGCCACCACCTCTGCGTCTGTACGCAGCTGCTCTTTTACAAAGTTCTCGAGAGGAACGTCCCGGCCCAAGTCATGGACCATCCAGCCCGCTACATCAAACATCATCTTCACGAGGTTTTTTCCAATGTCATGGACGTCTCCCTGAATACTCCCGATCACCACCTGGGCAACTGCCCCCTTTTCCTGCTTGGGAATATGAGGCCTGAGTATATCCAGACCCCCATAGAGGGCATCCGCGCACATGAGGACCTCAGGCACAAAGTACTCCTGTTTCTCATAGAGGTCGCCCACCACTTCCATGCCGGCAGCCAAACCCTCCATGATCATCTCCAGTGCCGGATAGCCTGCATCGACTGCTTTCTGGGCGGCATCCTTCACTTGATCGTCTTTGAAATTGATCACGCCATCCTTCAAAAGCTCAATCAGTTCTCCTTTGTTATTGTTAGACATATCTAGTTCCTCCTTACATCTTGAAATTAATTCAATCTTCCAACAGCCGGAGTCGGGCCGGCTTTGTACGTCCTGGCGGTTTGTTCCATGGCACGGAAGTTCTCCTCCTTGATGGCCGGCCAGAGATCGCAACCTGGCCAGACCGCGTCAACCAGTCCATCAATATTTTTCTTAATCCCATCAACGGCTTGCTCTACAGTGGTCTCTTCCGCGCAAGGTAGCTTGTAAACATCAAAGTTGCCGAGGATAAGAGCATCATTTCCAAGTTTCTTTCGGCTTTCCACAATATTGTTCTTCATGTCCACGCTAACGGCTTGCGCTCCCGAATCCTTTACGATTTGCCACATCATCTCCACGAGGGGATCGGTGGATCCGCAGATATGCAAAACTTTCGGAGACCTCCATGCGCTCAAAATCTTCGTTAACCTGGGCTGGATCAATTCCTTGAACGTGCGTGGACTGAGGAGGTCTGCGGCCACTCCAGGCTCCCGCAAGGTAATGAAATCCGCGCCGGCGGCTAAGAAAGCTTTCCCATTGTTAATGATCATGTCTGTAAACTTATCCAGAATGTCTTCTACGCGCTTTCTCTCCTTGAAAACCCCCTTCAGGACCTTGTCCAGCTCGATGGTCTGACCGCACTGGGTGAAAGGCCCTAATTGCCAGGCGCCCAAGGCCAGTTCCGGGGCTTCTTTCTTGACCGTCTTGATGGCCTCAGGGATCAGGTTCATGGGATACCTGTCCATAAGGTGGTCCACATCATCGTTTGTAATATGGACCTGATCCAGCTCGGCCCATTTCTTGCGAGGAATGGTCGGATAAAGTATATCCTCCGACTCCTCATAGAGGCTGATCTGATTACCCAATGCCTCTGACTCCCAGCACATATCGTAGGGAATCACAATCGAATCCAGTTTGAACATTCGGGCTGACTCGATCCCTGACCAAGCAAGCTTATCTGCATGCCTGTGAACCGCAGGGAATTTGTATCCCAGTTTTTTGATGGCCGGGAGGAGCACCATCCCCATCCCGGAAAAGAAGGGCATGATGTCAACAGGTTCACGCTTGAAAAAATGCTTCACTCTTTCGATGGGAGTAAGACTAGACATGACAAAGGCTCCTTTCTTTTATAGATGAATTATCCTATGGACAGTCCGCCAGATCGACGGACCCACTGCAAAGATTCATGCTGCGCCTCTCAGTCCGACAAAAGCTTGCAAAGCGGGGTGATCAAAAAAATCATTGCTGGGTTATTGAAACGGCCGAAGATCACGGATGACGCTCTTCTTTGTACAGACATTAAGCCCTTCTTGAGAATCGTCTAAAAGACTATTTTGAACCGCAAGTGAGATGATTTTTCGCTCTTAGACAACGACCGTAACCACGCGATAGCAACGGAGGCAACGCTCAGCTTCAGCCACTGCATCGGGACTTGTGAAGCCCATTTCCACTTCGTCAAAATTGTCTATCCTGCTCTCGGGGGAAAGATTAGAAAGTTTTTTCCGGCTCGTCGGCTCGACCCTCTGCTTCACCTTTTCATTGGGATCGTAGACCTTCACAGACCTGAAGAGACTATCAAAATAGTCCTCGGTGTCAGGTTCGACGGGAAAATGATGGATAAAGCGGTCAATGCTTATAGCGGCCCTCTTCCCGCTGGCTGCTGCTCCTACCACGGATTCTGGTCCATAAACGGCATCCCCGCCTGCAAATACCCATCCCAGTTCGGTCTGAAAGGTCACAGGGTCGGCATGCAATCCTCCCTGGGGGGAGGTTGGGATATTCTGGCCCCGCGCAAAACCCTGGTCCGCGCTCTGACCTATGGCCAGTATGACGGTTTCAGCAGACAGGGTTTTGCGGTCTGTTTCATCATACTGGGGATTGAATCGGTTATCCTCATCGAAGACCCGGGTGCAGCGTTTGAATTCCACACCGCTCACCTTTCCCTCTTTTCCCTGGATTCGCCTGGGACCATATGCATGGACGATCTCAACCTTTTCTTCAAGGGCTCCTTTGATCTCCCGGTCCCACGCCGGCATCTCATCACGTTTTTCAAGACAGATCATGATCACGTTATCTGCACCGAGGCGTTTGACAGTCCGGGCCACATCAACGGCCACATTGCCTCCGCCCACCACAAGGATACTCTTGCCTATTCTAACCTCCTTGCCCAGGGCCACGTCCCGGAGGAATTGAATGCCGGGAATCACGCCTTCCAGATCTTCCCCCTCCACATGGAGTCTGCGGCCCCCGTGAAGCCCGGTGCCAATGAATACCGCATCGAATCCTTCAGCTCTCAGTCTGTCCAGGGTCATCCCATCCCCAAAGGAGACGCCGGTTTTTATAGAGACACCCATTTTTTCGATGACCTTGATCTCCCGGTCTAGGATATCCGGAGGGAGGGAGTATTTCGGGATACCCACAGCCATCATGCCTCCTGCCAATGGCAGTTTTTCAAAGATGGTGATTTGGTGCCCCATCCGGGCCAAATGATAGGCGCATGTTATGCCGGCTGGACCCGCACCGACGATGGCTACCTTTCCGGACTTTTCTAAAGAGGTGACCTGAAATGCAGGTTCCTTTTGCGCAGCCAGCTCGCGGTCCGCTACAAACCTTTTGAGGGACATGATGGCGATGGGTTCATCCACGAGAGCCCGCCTGCAGTGGTCCTCACAGGGCCGGACACATATCCGGCCTACAACCCCTGGCAGTGGAAGGCGTTCTCGGATGACATCGAGGGACTGCTCGAATTTTGCGTCTTTGATCAGCTCAACATACTTTGGGATATCCAGATGAATGGGACAGGCGTCCACGCAGGGCGCAGTCAGTTTGGAGTAATATTTATGGGTTCTCTCAGGCTTTTTGCCGCTCAGGGCCTGTTTAAAGTTATCCCCAAAATATTTAAGGGAGTGAAGAACCGGGGTAGGTCCTGCTTTACCTATGGTGCACTTTCCAGCATCTACAACAGCCTCGGCAGATGATCCCAAGAACTCCAGGTCCTCTTCACGGGCATCCCCGTTAAAGATATCCTGAAAGACCTCCAGTTGCTCTTTCCAACCCGTCTTGCAGTAGTTACACTTGTCACAGGTTTTTGCGTGCTCATAATTAGCCTCAATATATTCTCTGAGGCTGTCAAGGATATCAACGTCCGATGAACGAATAATGATTCCTCCCCAACCAAACACGGCCTTTATCCTTTCATCCTTCTTGAAATATTCGGGCAATTCCACATCATCGACTTGTTCATAGGCCTTGGGATCTCTTCCCCGGTTATCGACGATCCGGCCTCCCCATGAACTGAATAGGATGTCGTCCATGATCATCCCCTTCTTTCTTGCAAGACAGTTTTAGACCTTCGCCATCCAAGATTTCCCGGCTATCGCCTTGGAATGACACTGCAACGCAGTCTCCAAAGGAGGGGAATTCTGATTGATCCCCAAAAAGCACCTCGGGAGGCTGACGAGACGGTGGTTATCGTTCCACTTTTTTCAGCTCTGCTGTTTCCTGCCATCGCGCTTTGAGGTTCTTGGCAAAATCGGGCCACAGCTTATTTATGGGATGATTCTCGGCCTTTGGAAGTTCTTTTGTTTCATAAAAGACGGCAGTGGCCAGGAATGCATCTGAGAGGGCAATCGCCGGTATGACCCTTGGAGCGCCTGCAAGAGGGCCGGTAAAGACAAGGTCATTGTAAAAGACCGCGGATAAGGATTCTACAGCGGCATCAATGGCGCCCCAGCTCTTAGCGCCCCACATCTCCATAAACCGCTTTAATTCCATGTAGGAACCATTGCTGGGTGCACTCGCCGTTGCAAAGCCCCACTTCTCTTTGATCATTTTTCCCGCTATGCCGCATAGTGCCTCAGCAGGGCCATTCAAGGTCGTCGTATCGACAATGATGGTTTCAAACTTGGCTCCTGCCTTTTCCATGGCATTCAGCAATCTTTGGGCTCCACTAATCCTGCCCGTTGGCATTTGATCGGCTTGGTCAAAGGCCACTAGGAGGACATGCTTTACACCGATCTGCACAATTTCTTTAATCTCGACTTCTAACTCTGCTGGATCTGCCCAGACCGTGATACTGTTATAGAACATCCTGTCCAGCAGGCCCTTTTCTGCACAATAAGCTGCACCATCGAGCTTTGTCTTGGCCTGAATGGCATCCACACAAAAAGGCATCTTGCTTACCGAGGTAACAAAATCCACATACCTGTTGAATTTCTCCCCAGGGCTTGCCACGATATCCGCCATCACAGGGACACCGGTTTCAGCGCTGAATTTATCCGCGGACTTCAGCAATTCCTCCCCACGTTTTTCATTAAACCCTTTTCTGCGGGCTCCCTTATCAAAGAGTTTGTCGCTTTCTTGGAAGATAGAAAAGCAGGCTACAGTGGAATAATCGCCGGGTTGCCCGCCTAGCTTCACCCCCCCTATCTCATAAACCTTTGGCGCTCCGCTTACCCTAAACATAGTTCGACCTCCTTTTTTGAAAAGACGTATCTCCTATCCTCAAACCACCAAAAGACCCTAAGGTAACCACTATGCTCTAAGGACCAATCTTCCTCTACATGGAGAGAGCCATGTTGGAAATCATCTAAAGGATGATTTTTCAGGACAAAAAGGATGGTTTTCACCGGGAGGGGGATAACAAGGTGAGCAGATCTGATTTGTTTACCTTACCATAAGCGGCTATATTGAGATGTTTCTCATCTGCTTCTTTAACCAAAGATTTTAGTTTCTTGGAACCTTCCGAGGTGATGACGTGTTTCTTGTCCGGAAGGCCTTGCACCCATTTGTTTTTAAGAAGGATATCCATGACTTCATCAAGACTTCTCTCCAGGGTGTGGCGATAACCAAAGTCGCCATAGACGCTTCTCAGCTCTTCAGGGATCACAAAATCCGATTCATTCCTTGAGAGTAGATTCAGTAATTCTTTCTTGCTGAGGCCTTCTCCTTCATTTTCAAGAAAAAGAATCAACATGCACCATAATGATTTGATCGTATGATTTTTTTTCTCCTCTGCGAACCAAACTCTGACCTGCTCTAAAGCTTGTTTCAGTTTGTGTGCATCCACATGATCGCCTGGGTAAGTTCTAACGTGAAAAGAGGTCGAGACACCCAAAAGGGCATAGGTTCTCTGTTTGATTTCTTCAACATCAGGATCGTAGCTCACGTAATCATAAGCAAGCCAACAGGGTTTGAAGTCTCCATCGCGTTCTTTCTTCAAGAGAGGAGTGGGAATTCTCTTTAGGTTATCCCTCGCTTCTAGAAGCTTGTAAATATCCGAGCCAAAGAGCGGAAAAGTGTACAGGTGAACATGAATTGTGGACTGCCCGTTTTTTATGCAAGAGAGAGCCAGTGTTGTCGTGATTCCTCCATCGTCTATCGTTGATTCAGGGGAAAAGAGCTGCACACTGAGTCGAGGCTGTATTTTTGATTTAGCTAGATCTTCTATGGATCTGTTAACCTCAGCGACCGTGCACCCCCTTCTCATCCTTTTGGAAAGATCCTCGGTCAATGCATCAGCCCCTATGAACGCGACCCTGAAATTGGTTTCTGCCATTTTTCTAAGCAATCTTTCGCCTAGGCCTTTGGGTCTCAAGAAACAGGAATAAATGATCTCTCTTCCCAGCTTTTTTCTCACGCTTTGCAAACAGTCACAGATCTTGATGCTCCATTCTTCACTGATATTGAACGTGTCATCCCAAATATCCACATACTGTACTTCAGGATTATTCTTCAAATACTCACTGAGCTCTTCGACGAAGTGATCGCTTTGAACCGCACAATGGAAGTTCTTCCCGAATTGGCTTGCTATGGCGCAGAAAAGACACCCGCCTTGAGATTTTTTAGCCCAAACACACGCTCTCTGGAGGGTCATGGCAATGGTTTTGTCCCCGTACCTGACGTAGGAGAAGATATCTTTCTCTTCTATTTCCACAGGGGATCGTTCAGTGGAGATCAAGGCCTTTTTCCCTGGCAGCCAAAACACCAGATTGGGTATCTC
>Ga0214473_10004554_pt1 | contig 16655 bp, 13 predicted proteins | sample RVTome_7_FD_203509 | JGI IMG/M metagenome (GOLD analysis project Ga0214473, IMG submission 203509) | Soil microbial communities from uranium-contaminated site in the Upper Colorado River Basin, Wyoming, United States - RVT98D197 | ecosystem: Environmental > Terrestrial > Soil > Contaminated >... | reverse complement strand
ACGGGCAGTTGTCCGAAGTCCGAATTAAACGGAATAAATTTCATGGCGATTGGAACTATGAAATCCTTCCAAGCCAGTGACCACCACTCATCAATATTGGTAACTTATTGTTTTGCAGTTCCTTAGTTTGTAATCCATTTGGATAACCTGGCTCTTGCCTCTTCGTGAGAGATTCCTTTGCCGTCGCGTATGGCTTGCTGGCCCTTCTGGATTTTATCCAACACATACAGGTGGTATTGGATGTCTTCCACTGTGCTGTCATCCGGGAGGCTTCGGATCATTTGTTCTACATTTTGCTTTAGCGATTTCATAACAAATAGTATAGCTCAATGGTCACAAAATATCAAGCACTTTTTGATCCGCGGACTTCTATCCAAATTTGGTCATGGACTTGTCCGGCGTAGCCCGTAGGGCGAAGACGGATTCACACCCATTTACACGGTTTTCGATTCACCACGAAGGACGGGGAGGATTCTTGATCCTGCACCGTAAGGCGTCCCTTAGAAAGATACTTGATTCGAGATGTCGCAGGCGCTCGGGCCCCGTGATATTGGCAGCATGGGCAAGCAAGTTGCCCACGCTACCGGCCGGATAAGTCACGATAATCACGTGCTCTAATTAATCGTTTCTCATCGTCAAATTGATATCGAACTTCTTCTAACATTGTTTGAGCCCATTTCTTATATCTCGACATTTCAGGATGTCCTGACCTAAGTCTTTCAAATCTAACTTGGCACACCACTTCAAAATGTTCAGACCAGAACGGATCGTTCTTCTTATTATCATAGCCCAAGAGCCATTGATAGTCACCAAGCCCCACTGACCCCGCACGCTGAGTAAATGCAATAGAAATCTCAGTAATAAAAGGATTCTTCAGGAAAAGCTTTTTTTGGTATTTTGACGTTTCAATGCAAACTGTTGTCTTTGGAGGTACTTTCATTTCCTTAGACCAGAATTCCTTCGAAAAATCATTGATTAACTTATACAAACTATCATTAGGATCCAAGATATCGAAGAAGCTTCTCCAATTCAGAGTAGCAAATTGTGGCATGGGTATATTTACCTTTCGGATCCTTGTTAGACTATTACCCCTTCGTGTTGAATCGAGGTAAATGTCCCATGACTCAGGGTAAATCGCAAAGAAACTTGAAATCAATCTGACAAAAGCAAGATCAAAATAGAAATCCCTAACCTTCCCGCCATCTTTCTGGAAATCAAGTGTACCAAGTCCAATTTCAACTATCTTCTTACCTATGAAACTAGGAGGGCTACTATCAAACTGAGTTCCACCATAAGCATATTGATTGTTGCAGTGATCGTCCAGGGGCCTTTTGTCTGCTTTACTAAAGTAGTGAACTTTGGCCAAAATCCCGAGATGTAAGTGATAAGAAAGAAGCCGACAACCCGATATGTAGGTTGGATGACCAACAATGTATTGGGAGGTCGGCATGGATGCTCCATCTCTTGTATCGGCATGGGACAGTCTTGTTCTTCAACTTTGCCATATTTTTACCGAGCCGTCTGCCAGGACTTGGCAGCAGATTGTACTGGGCTGGATTCTCAGACGCGGCCCCATGACCGTGACGGGCATATTTCGGACTCTCGGCAATCTGGCCGACCGGCACTGGACGGTCTATCAGAAGTTCTTCTACCGGGCGGCATGGTCCCTCAACGAGTTGAGCGTGGCGTTGTTGGCTTATGTGATTTATCCGATGATCCTCGAATCGGGTGCCTTGGACGAATTCACCGGCAAGCCCGTGGCCGACATGGGGATCGACGATACCACCGTGGGCCGATGTGGCCGGCATGTCGCCCATGCCGGCTGGTTCAAAGACGCCTCGGCCAGCGCCTGTTCGCACAAGGGAACGGTCATCCACTGGGCTCACAACTGGATCGTGGGAGCCATTACAATAAGGCTGCCGCGGTGGGGGATGATTCGATGGGTTCTGCCTGCGGTCTTTATATTGTATCGAAAGCGTTCGGATTGCACGACAGACGAGGTCTTTCGCTCGCGTCAGGAACTGGCCGGCCAAATGATTCAAACCACGGCTCGGGCTCTTCCCGCCGTGCAATTGCGCGTCTCGGCCGATGGACAATATGCCAAACGTCAGGTGGTTCAGGCGTTGCCGCCCAACGTGAATCTGGTCAGCCGGATTCGCAGAGACGCCGCCATTTACGCGTTGCCCTCCAAACAGGTACCCCAGGGCAAACGGGGAAGAAAACCGAAGAAGGGAAAGCGTCTGCCGTGCCCCCGCAAGATCGCGGCCTATCGAAAAAAAGGCTGGAAAAAGATAACGGTGTTCAAACAAGGGTATCAGGTCCAGCGTCTGGTTCTGGGGATAACCTGTCTGTGGTATCATGTTTGCGGAAGTGTTCCCATCCGCATGGTCGTCGTTCGAGATCCTTCCGGAAACGAGAGGGACGATTTTTTCTTTTGCACCGACGCGACCGTGCCGGATGCCGAAATCGTACAGCGGTATTACGATCGGTGGGGAGTTGAGGAAGCGATATTGGAATCCAAGCAGCATATGGGCTTTGAATCGACGCAAGGCTGGTGCAGTAAGACGGTCAACCGCCAAGCTCCCTTGGCGATGGTGTTGGTGACGTTGGTGAAGGCATGGTACGCTCGTTATGCGACGGAAGAGCCGTCGTTGCTGCCTGAGACTATGCCATGGTATGAACATAAACGGCATCCATCCTTCGCGGATATGTTGTCTGCCTTGCGAAAAGTCTTGTGGCAACATCGAATTTCACCCAACTTGAGGTTTTCGCCACAAGTTAAACAATTGATTGAAACGGTTTCTTATGGGCTTTTCGCCGCATAGTAAATGGCTAAACCGCACTAAAGTACAATGTATAATTAAATTGGGTATCTATAGTTTCGCTCTTAGTACTGAACCAGATTGTGAAGAAAATCCCTATCAGTCCTATGAAAAAGGCTGGTATGACTTTAGACCAAATTGTTTCTGATGCTCTGTTCAAACAAAGTAGCCAGATACTGCCAGCAACTAATCCAATACAGGCAATTATGCCTGTCCAAATGAAAATTTTCATTTTTCGTTCTTTTCCTTGCTTAATCTACTGCCAACAACGGAATCATAGCCTAGCGCGTTCGGATTGCCACGACTTTACAGATCCAACAATGTCCTGAATTCAGGGGCCATCTTACTCATTTCCTGACGAGACACCTTTTGCAGAGGTGCTGTTTCCGCCAGACAATTTCGCACGTCCCATGGATTCCTCACGCACATTTCATATATCGCTCTTTGCAGTCCCTTTTGCTCCTTCGAGAAGTAAAAATAGCGCAAGGCGACTCAAAAGTCAAAAGAAAAATCCTTCGGGAAGATTGCCGCGGCCTCCACAGGACGCCTTACGGCGCTGGGGGCCTCGCAATGACCGGCTCTCTCAGATTCCTCGACGGAGTTTACCCTGAGGGGACTTGAAGGGCCTCAGCATGCCTTCGGGCTGCGCTCGGAATGGCGGCGGGCGGCTGTGTCGGGCCACGTGACATTGACAGCATTCCCTTGGGGACGCCCTACGGCGGGGCAAACGGGTTGTTCATCCTACAAGACTAAGCGTTGTGGGCGGGGGGTCAGGGAGTTACTTTTTGATTGTAGATGCGGACATCGTCGATCAGGCCGGACCAGAAGCCGGCGGGAGTGAGGTCTTTGTCGGCGCCGATCTGCATCGGGCCAGTTGAACCCACCAGCGAAGGCAGGGCGTCCCGGGCGACCTCCGCGTCATCGACGTACAGCACTCGCTCGGCGCCGTCCCACACGAAACCGATGCGGTGCCACGCGCCGTCGGTAATCGCCACTTGGCAGATCAGCGGGGGCGGGAGGACCCGCGTGCCGCCCGGCCGGGATAGGCTGGTCATGAGCATACCTGCGGCGGGGTCGGCCATGAGCCAGTTGGCGCCCGCCGCCTGCGAGAGGACCGCCTGTCCTGCGGCGCCGCCTTTGATCCGTGCGAAAACGCTGAAGGGCCCATCCGCCGGGTCCAGGACGAAGGGGGTGGTGACATAATCATCAATTCCGTCGAAGTCCAGCGAGCCTTCCCCTGGTTGCCAGGCGGGATTGCCGTGGAGCGTTCCGTCGAGGCCGCCCGCGCTGTCAGGCGCGACGGCGCCCTCGCTCTGGTCCAGTGCCCAATGTGCGGCCAGGCCGATATCGCTCAGCCAATGATCCGCCAGTGCCTCCACGTCCTTCCAATCGACATCGCCATCCGGCCAGGCCTGCGCCAGAAGCGAAAAGTCCTCGAAATCCACAAACGCATCCCCGCTCAGGTCGGGCGATCCCTGCGCCTTGGCGGTCAGCGTGAACTGCCTGACCGCGAAGCTGTCCGAGCCGGCGAAGACCAGGTGACACGTCTTGCCGTCGGCGCTGATCCACTTGGCGGGGACGTGCACGCTCTCGCCCGGATCGATGTCCCAGCTCTCGGTGTAAAAGACGGTCGTCCAGGGTCCCCACGGCTCGGGCGCATCGTACATGCTGAACTGGTTCTTGCCGCCGGCCTGGGCGCGGCTTCGCATCGCGAGCAGGTAGCGCTTCAGCGGCGCGTTATAAGTGACATCGAGGCGGTTGCAGCCGCCGGGGAAGGTGAAAACGGCCTTGCGCTGGCTGATGTCACTCGACCATGTCGGATTGCCCTGGCCGTCCGGCCCGGAGAAAAACTCATACGCCGCCCGGTCCCTGATGCTTTGCTTCGGCACGCGCGCCAGCACGAGCGTGTCGGTCTCCTCGTAGGCGCTGGGCGTGTCGGGCGAATAGAGATAAACGTAGCCGTCTCTGGCCCCCTCGTAGTTGCGCCCGAAGTTCAGAAAGCACGGGTGGCCCAGCTCGGGGAATCTCCACGTGCTCCAGGTCCAGGTCGCCGCGTGGTCCGAGGACCAGGCGAGCTGGCTCTGCCCGCCGTTGTTGTCGGCGTTGCGGACCAGCATGTACAGGACGCCATCGACCATCAGCATCCCGCTGGCCTTTTTGCCCGCGCGTCCGTCACCCAGCAGCTCGCCGGTGGCCGAGCGGATATTGACGCCTGCGCCGGGCGGGCCGCCGCTGACTTTGCAGAAGCCCAGGCTCAGCTTGGCGGGGACCTTCGGGTCGAAGCCCCAGCCGTCGCCGTAAGCGGTGTACTGCTCGCTGTCATCGGCCCAGGTGATGGGCCAGTTATCGCTGCCGTCCGCCTGATGGACAACGGTGGCCGCGTCGGCCCAGATAATCTCGGTGATCGCGGCGCTGGGCGGGTAGGGCGCGCCGTTAGCAACAGATAAGAACAAAGCCGCGAAGATTGCGAACGTCAGTCCCGTCGGTTTGCCCATCCGGCTCCTCCTCTTTGCTTGAACGCCCGTTCTGCAGAATCGAAGTTGGCGCATACTATTATGCCAAATAAAACACAGCGAGTCAAACCAATTGCCTTCATAAACGTCGGATGCAGGTCATGATTGTAGTGGGTTTTGAGGCTACCAGCAGCCAAAGTGACTAAAGTGAGCTAAAGTGACTAAAGTGAGCTAAAGTAAGGCAAGGGCCACGGCAACTTTAGGCACTTTCAACTTTAGGCACTTTCAACTCCGCAGGTTTGCTGCCAGCCCAAAGGAGAGAAACGCCGAGCACGCGGCTATTTCGATTGACAAGGGTTAGCGATGCGCCTATGATACGGGTGTAAATTGCACTTTGGAAGGATGGCCCAAGTTATGTCAGCACCGTCAGGCGTCCCTTACGGGAGTAAAGGATTTACGCACCTTCATTTGCACAGCATGTATTCGCTGCTGGATGGCGCGATATCGCTCGATAATCTGCTCGATCAATGCCGCAAGCTCGACATGGAGTCGGTGGCCGTCACCGACCACGGCAATATGTTCGGCGCGATCGAGTTCTACACCAAGGCAATAGCGGCGCAGATCAAGCCGATCATCGGCATCGAGGCCTACGTCGCGCCGGGCAGCCGGTTCGACCGGACCAAGACCAGCATCTCCGACGCGGCGTATCACCTGATTCTCCTGGCCCAGAACAACGCGGGTTATCAAAACCTGCTTAAGCTCGCCAGCACCGGCTTTCTGGATGGCTTCTACTATCGGCCCAGGATCGACAAGGAAATCTTAGCCGAGTTGAACGAAGGTCTTATCTGCACGACCGCCTGCATCAAGGGCGAAGTCACCGCCGCGATAGCGAGCGGCGATACGAAAGCGGCGCGCTCGGCGGTGGAAAGTTATCTCAAGATTTTCGGGCCTGACCGATACTTCATCGAGATACAAAGCCACCAGGGTGACGACCCAAACCTCGTCCAGGGGCTGGTTGACCTGGCGGAAAAGATGGGAATCGGCTTAGTGGCGACCAACGACGTGCACTTTCTCGAAGAGAGCGACCACGAGGCGCACAATTGCCTGTGCGCCATCAGCACGGGAAAGCGCTCCGACGACCCCGACCGGATGATTTATCCGCCGGACGTGTATCTCAAGAGCGCCAAAGAGATGCGGAGGCTCTTCCCCGAGACGGCCGAAGCCTGCGACAACACGCTGGCGATTGCAGAGCGATGCAACGTCGAGATCGATTTGAAGGCCCGGCACGCGCCGCGCTTCGAGCCGCCGGACGGCTCAAAGCCCGAAGACTTTCTCACCAGGCTCTGCTACGAGGGGGCGAAAGAGCGATACGGCCAAATCACCGACGCGATCAAGGCCAGGCTCGACCGGGAGCTGGAGGTGATCGAGTCGAAGGGCTTCGCCAGCTACTTCCTGATCGTGTGGGACTTCTGCAAGTACGCCCACCAGCACGGTATTCCCATCGGCGCCAGGGGCAGCGGCGTCGGGACGCTGGCCGGGTACTGCCTGGGCCTGTGCGACGTGGACCCGATTCGCTACGATTTGCTCTTCGAGCGTTTCATGGACCCGCATCGCAACGAGATGCCCGATATCGACATCGACATCTGCCAGGTACACCGCGGCGAGATCATCGACTACGTCCGTCACAAGTATGGCCACGTCGCGCAGATCATCACGTTCGGGACCATGAAGGCCCGCGCGGTGATTCGCGACATCTGCCGGGTGCTCGGCGTTCCGCTGAGCGAGGCGGACAAGCTGGCCAAGCTCGTGCCGTTCTCGCTCGATATGACGCTCGATAAAGCGCTCCAGAGCGAGCCCGAACTGAAGACCGCGTACGATCAGAGCGAGCAGACGCGCAAGGTCATCGACGTCGGCCGCAAGCTCGAAGGGCTCGCCCGGCACGCATCGGTTCACGCGGCGGGAGTGGTCATTGCGGACGAGCCTTTGACGAATTTCATACCGCTCTATAAGGCATCCGGCTCCGACGACGTCGTGACGCAATTCGAGGGGCCGATGGTCGAGAAGGTCGGCCTGCTCAAGATGGACTTCTTGGGCCTCAAGACGCTCAGCGTCCTCGAACGCGCGCGCCAGTTGGTCGGGGAAGTCCACGGCGTCGAGATCGATCTGGAAAAGCTCGATCTGGCCGACGCGAAGGTCTTCGAGCTTTTCGCGGAAGGCAGGACCAAAGGCGTCTTCCAGTTCGAGTCGGGCGGTATGCAAAACCTGCTGATGAAGATGAAGCCCGACCGCATCGAAGACTTGATCGCCGCCAACGCGCTCTACCGGCCCGGCCCGATGATCCTGATCCCCGACTACATCGACCGCAAGCACGGCGCCAAATGGAGCCTGCCTCACCCGATCATGACCGAAGTGCTCGAAGAGACCTACGGCATCATGACCTACCAGGAACAGATAATGCGAATCTGCAACCGGCTCGGTGACATCCCGCTGCGCGAGGCGTACACGCTGATCAAGGCCATCAGCAAGAAGAAGGCTCAGACCATCGCCAAGGAGCGCGAGCGTTTCATCGCCGGCTGCCAGAACAAGGGGCTCAGCAGCAAGCAAGCCGAGGATATTTTCGAGCTGATCGAGCGATTCGCCGGCTACGGCTTCAACAAGAGCCACTCGACCCGCTACGCGTTTATCGCGTACCAGACCGCCTACATGAAGGCGCACTGGCCCGTCGAGTTCATGGCGGCGCTGCTGACCTACGAAATGGACAACACCGACAAGATCGTCGATTACATCGCCGAGTCCAGCCAAATGGGCATCGAAGTACTCGCGCCTGATATCAACGAAAGCGGCGTCGATTTCACACCTCTCTACGAACAGAAGACCGAAGACGCGGGACAGCAGGCAAAGGCCCCAGCCGCCGAGAACGGCGGTAGCAAGGGCGTGATTCGTTTCGGCCTGGCCGCCGTCAAGGGCGTGGGCGAGAAGGCCGTCGAGCAGATCATCGTCGCCCGCAAGCAGGTCGGCCGGTTCCGCAGCCTGTTTCATTTCTGCGAGAACGTGGACCTTCGGGCCGCCAACAAGCAGGTGCTCGAATCGCTCATCAAGGCCGGGGCGTTCGACAGGCTGGGCGGCGGCCGGGCACAGATGATGGCGGGGCTGGAGAACGCCATGGAGCACGGTTCGGGCCTGCAAGCCGACAGACAGGCGGGCCAGATGAATTTCTTCGGCCAGATGGCCGGCGACAGCGACTATTCCAAGGACCACAAGCGCCTGCCCGACGTCGCGCCGTGGCCCGAGCCTCAGATGCTGGCTTACGAAAAGGAGGTCCTCGGCTTTTATGTCACCAGCAATCCGCTGAGCCACCACGCCGAGACCATCAACGTTTACTCCACGCACAACAGCTCCGAGCTGACCGAGACCAATGGCGAAAAGCAGGTCGTCATCGGCGGGATGATCACGAAGATTCGATACAACCTGACCAAAACGGGGCGCAACGCCGGCTCGAAGATGGCCGTCTTTACGTTGCAGGACCTGCAGGGCCAGATCGAGGTCGTCCTGTTCCCCGAGGTGCTCAACCGGTATGGTGACATGCTCGTGCCCGATACGGTTCTGTTCGTCAGGGGCAAGGCCGATTACCGCAGGGAAAAGCCCAACGTCATCGCCGAAGAGATCATCGCGCTGGAAGGCGTGCGCGAGCGGCTTGCGGCCAAGGTCAAGATCGGCCTGGACGCGGCGCACGTGACCAAAGAAAAGGTCGCCATGATCAAGAGCATCTGCCAGCACCACAAGGGCCGCAGTCCCGTCTATGTGGCGGTACGCACCGGCAAGGGCAAGGTCTATGCCGCCGCCGACAAGGAGCTCAGCGTCAACCCCGACCTGGAGTTCTGCCGCAAAATGCGCCAGCTCGTCGGTGAGGAAAACTTCCAGTTGGCTAAATGAGGAATTATTTAATGGGAGCTCTACCTTCTACTGAATTAAGAGGTTATGAAATATTGAAAGATAGAGTCCAAAGTGTACTCGACTTACTTCAAGAGGGAAGGTCTGTAGATTTTAAGAAGGCATCCTCTTGGGATAATCTTAAGCAAGGAATTCCTAAACATGTCTTGGCAATGTCTAATTTGCGAGATGGTGGCATAATGATCGTTGGTGTTGAAGAGAATAATAATATATGGAATTGCACAGGGATTACCGATGAGCAAATTAATACATATAATCCAGACGATATGATTGACTACGTTAATAAATACGCTTCTCCTTCAATAAACTTCGATATTGTCACACATGAAGATGATAAAAAATTGAAATACTTGATTATACAGATACACGAGTTTGACGAGAAACCTATAGTCTGTAAAAGAAACTGTGCTAATGAACTCAGACGAGGAGCTTTTTATATTCGTCCTCTTGGAAAAGCGGAGAGTAGAGAGGTTCAAACGGCAGAAGAGATGCATGACTTATTAGATTTGGCTGTTGAAAGAAGGATGAGGAATTTTTTGCGACAAATTCATAGGGCGGGTATTGATCTTGAAACTGTCAAGTTGGGAAAAACCGATGCGGATAGGTTTGATGAAGAACTGGAAGGACTGTAATGCCTATTGATGTTCAAAAATTACCTGACAAAATAAAAGAGGGTCCTCATTGGCGAGTTAGTTTTAGACCTGTTGTGTATAAAAAAGACGACGAGAATTATTATAAAATAAGTTTCGATACAGTTCAAAAAAGCCAAATTAGACTTAGAGGTTGGCCGTATCCGTATATAAGTAATTATAAGCGTGAACAAATACGAAATTCAGACTATTTAGCTTCAGGATTAGAATATAGTGGACATATAGAATACTGGAGATTGTATTACAGTAGACAATTTATCAATTTATTTGCTGTAAGAGAAAAGACAAATTTAAATTGGGATGAGAAGCTTAGAGAACAGGCAAAACAGTGGATAATATTACCCGATAGACTTGAGCTATCAAATATACCAGGCTTTATAGATATTATAAATTTACTGTATCACCTGACCGAAATTTTTGAATTTGCATCAAGGCTTTGCAGTAAGGATCTATACCATGGCGAATTGGAAATTGATATTCAAATTATAAACATAGAAGGCTTTTGTTTAATTGCACAGTATCCAAGGGCTTGGGATGAGTATTATCCTACTACTTCTGATTCTATTATAAAATCAGCAGTATACCATTCGGGGGAACTTGTTGCTAAGAGTTCAGAATTAGCCTTAGATTGGTCTATCTACTTTTTTAATCAATTTGGGTGGGATGATCCATCAGTTGATATCCTTAAACAGGAACAAGAAAAGTTTTTATTAGGTTGAGCTATATGAAAATAATAAAGTTAGATTCAGCATGGGCAATCCGCCATAGGCGGACCCATCCTGCATGGTACGAACTGTGAGAGGTGGAAATCCCCCTGGAGATTTATATGCAAACGCGACGACAATTCCTGAGCAGCGTAGGACGCACAACCACGTTGCTTACGGTCGGCGGCTTGTGCGGACTCGTGAAATCCAACGCCGCCCCGGCCCGCAAACCTGCGTCCCCCAACATCCTGCTGATCCTCACCGACGACCAGGGCTGGAGCCAACTGTCCGAAGCGTTGCATCTCCAGGTCCCCGAGGCCCGCTCGCGATATTTGAGCACGCCGAATATGGACAGAATCGGCCGCGAGGGAATGCGTTTCACCAGCGGCTATTCGCCGGCGCCGCTGTGCACGCCGACGCGCCGCAGCATCCAGTGCGGAACGACCGCCGCCCGCAGCGGCAGCGAATTCGCGAGTTCCTGGGTCCCAGCCCAACACATGACGATCCCCAAGGCCCTCAAACAGGCCAATCCCAACTACCGCTGCGCCCACTTCGGCAAATGGGGCGAGCAGATGATCTCCACCCCCGAGCAGTGCGGCTACGACGCCAGCGACGGCACGACCGGCAACAACACCGGCGGCATGCCGCAATCCCTGAACCCGGACAACCCCAAGGCCAGCCACACTAACACCCCGCCGCACTACATCGACAACGAGGACCCCAAGCGAACGTCCACCGTGACCGCCAAGGCCATTGCCTTCATGCGCGAGCAGGTCCGGGCCGGACGCCCCTTCTATGTGCAGGCCAGCTACTATGCGGTGCATCTGTCCGTCGTTTGCCGGGAACAGACGCTCAAGAGGTACCAGCAGAAAGGCCAACCCGACCGGGGCTACACCCAGGCCTGGGCCGCGATGCTGGAGGATCTCGACGTCGGCGTCGGCAGGCTGCTTCAGTGCCTCGACGAGCTCGGCGTCGCTGATAATACCTATGTCGTGTTCACCGGCGACAACGGCGGCCGCGGCACTCTGCCGGGCGGCGACGCATCGGGGACGCCGCCGAACTTCCCCCTGACCGGTGCCAAGCATAGCCTTTACGAAGGCGGCATCCGTGTCCCCTTCATGATACGAGGGCCGAAGGTCAGGCCCGGCTCGTGCTGTCACACACCCGTGGCCGGATACGATTTGCTGCCGACGTTCTACGAGCTGGCCGGCGGCACCGCCCCCCTGGGCGATGAAATCGACGGCGCGAGCATCTGCGCTCTGCTGAGCGATCCGAGCAGGGGCCGCGTCACGCGCGACCCGGACGCCCTGATCTTCCATCGCCCGGGCAACGGGTTCTCCGCGATCCGCCAGGGCGACTACAAGCTCATGCTCTTCTGGCGGCCCGACGGCCAGGTCCGCAGCCGCGAGCTTTACCGCTTCGATCCCGATCCGCGCGAAGAAGGCAGGGACCTGGCCGCAGAGCTGCCCGACAAGGCCGACACACTGCAAGGACTGCTTCTGACCTATCTCAAGTCCGTCAACGCCGAGACCCCAAAGGCCATCCCCGCGAAGAAGGCCGCCAAAAAGCCCGCTGAGAAGAAATGACAGGTCCGGCCCCACACGCAGCCCGTTCGCATGAGCCATCTGATCCATGCGCGGCAAACCGCAATCGAAGAAGGCTATCGGGTGGCAGCCTTCCCCAAGGGAGGGATGGCTTTCCATTGCGTCGGTTCGGGTTGCGTGGAAGGCTGACAGGTCTTGATATCGCCGAAGAAATAAACGATAATACCGAAGTATGTTTACGGAAGAGCAGAAACAACTGCTGAAGCGGCGTTTGGTCAATTCTCTCAAGACCGAGAGGGAGGTGTGCCGGATTGTTATCTTTGGCTCTTTCGTGAATTCAAACGATCCACATGACCTGGATGTCGCGATATTTCAGGACAGCGACGAGAAATACCTTCCGCTTGCTATGAAGTATCGCAGAAAAACTCGTGACATCGCTCGCATGATTCCTATGGACATCCTACCGCTAAGGGCTGGCATACAGGGTGACACTTTCCTGGACGAGATTGATCGCGGCGAGGTTATATATGAAAGATCAGACGAAGAAGTGGCTTGAATATGCCGACGAGAACCTGCGGTCTGCAAAGGTGCTTTTGGATAGCAGGCTTTTCAATCCGTGTCTGCAAAATGTGCAACAAGCAGTGGAGAAGATGCTCAAGGCCGTTTTGGTGGAATCGGGGGTCAAAATAAAAAAGACCCACAGTATTAGCGAGTTGGTAACGATCCTCGCTGAAGGGGGAACGAAAGTCAATATCGAAGAGCATGAGCGTGATCTGATTGACTCGATATACCTGCCGTCAAAATATCCGATAGGTGGTATTTTGCCGGATTTTGAACCGGATCTCCAGATCTGCCGGCAATGTGTAGCCATAGCAGATCGTTTGAGAGACTCGATTAGAGACCTCCTGTCGCGAGCGGATTGACAGAACGGTAGAATGAGCACATTCGTCTGTGTTTGAAGACAATGATTTGAAATTCTCGAAAGGATACACCATGAAGCCTACGTTAGCAGCCATATCGATTTTGATGGCCCTGTTCTTGTTCTCATGCCGGCAGAAGGAGGAACAGCCGCAGGAGCAGGCGGTCGAGGCTCCGCCGCAGATGTCGGCGCATCCGCAGATCGCTGGCGATCTGCATACGGGTGTCGTTCAGGAGGTCCTGCAGGCCACCGCCTATACGTACCTGAACGTCAGAGAGAACGACGCGAATTCCTGGATCGCCGTGACCAAAAGGGAAATGCAGCCGGGACAGACGATTTCCTACGTGGGCGGTCTTGAAATGAAGAATTTCGAGAGCAAGGATTTGCAGAGGACGTTCGAGACGGTCTATTTTGTCGATAGGTTTGCCGGTGACGGGCCTTCCGTCTCGGCAAGCCAAGAGTCTGCTGCAATGCCTCACCAGACGAAGCCTTCCATAGACAAGAAGGAGATTTCGATTGAGCCTGTCGCAGGCGGAATAACCATCGGCGAGCTATTCACCAATAGAGATTCCTACGCCGGCAAGACTGTCCTGATCAAGGGCCAGGTCACGAAAATCAATCGAGCCATCATGGATAGAAACTGGATTCACCTCCAGGATGGCACCAGCGGCGCAGGGAGCTTCGATCTGACGATCACGACCCAGGATGACGCCGCCGTCGGGGACGTGGTCACGTTTGAGGGGACAATTACCCTGAACAAGGATTTCGGCTCCGGCTATGCGTACGAAGTCCTCATGGAAAACGCTAAGCGAAAGACCCCTCAATGATTTGAGCCTGATGCGAAGGGGGAGGGCGGCGGGTCGATGGCCTTGGCGGCTTTGGTCAGGTCGTTGTTGGCGAACAGCCCCGCGTCAGTCACGTCGCGATGCGTGAGGAACGTCGTCGTGCCCTCGGCCGCCTGCGAATTGCGGATGACGACCCCGCGCACCGAATCCAGAGCGATGGCAGCGCTGCCGTCGCCCGAGCCGGGCTGGCGGCCCCGGAAACCGTCGATCACGACGCGGCTGGTCTGCTCGCACCAGAGCGCGTGCGAATAATACGGCGGCGGTTCGGAATCCCAGCTCACATCGAAGTGGTTCAGGGTCAAGCCGCTCGCTCCGTGGCAGAACAGGCCCGCCAGGTCGTGCTTGAAGAGCGCCCATTCAGGGTTGAAGGCGGGCCGCAGGTCGATATTACCGCCGTAGGACGCGCTGAGCGGACCTTTGCGCACGTGCAGCCGGACTTGATTGAACGTGACATCCTCAATCCGGCCGGGCTCCTGCGCCCAGATCACGATGCCGCTTTCGCTCTCGGCCAGGATGTTCGAGAACGTGACGTTCCGGACCCTGCCCAGCGCCGTGCTCGATTCGCGGTCCGGCAGCACCGAGATATGGATCGGTTCGCCTTTGCCCCACCAATGTCCCGTGTGGAGCCTGGTTTGAATGACGATGTTGTTGAACAGCACGTTCTCGACGGATCCCTGCTGGCGGACGAACAGGCCCAGCCCGCGGTTCGAGTCGCGGATGACCAGGTTCTCGAAGACGCAGTTGCGGATGGTGTTCATGCCGTAGCCGAGGCGCACGCCCGCCGAGCGCGAGGTCAGCGTGCAGTTGGATACCGTGACATTTTCGCACACGCCCGGCTCGCGGCTGTTGACGCTGGTGATACAGATGGCGTCGTCGCCGCAGACCAGCTCGCAATTGGCGATGTGTACGTTCTGGCAGGTCTCGCAGTGGATGCCGTCGCTGTTTGGCACCAGCAGGTTGTTGAGCACCTTCACGCCCTCGACGTTCACGTACCGGCAGTCGGCGAAATTGATCGTCCAGCAGGGGGCGTCGGTCAGCAGCACGTCGCGCATGGAAACGTGGCTGCAATTGTAGAACGCGACGAGGCGGTTTGGCCGCGAGCGATAGGTCACCGGTCCGTCGGCGCCGCCGAGCTCGGGCGACATGAAGTCCTCGCCCTGGCGCGTGAAGCGGCGCTCGAAATCGCCGGTCGCGGTTCGGGGCTGGTCGAGATTCATAAACGTGCTGCCGCGTCCGTCAATCGTGCCCGGCCCGCAAATCGTCACGTTCGCAGCGTCCCGCGCCCACACCAGCGGGCGAGTTCTGCCATCCACGCGGTAGTCGGCGACGTCCTCGCTGCCTCGAAGCACCGCGCCGGCTTCGAGCCGCAGCGTGACGTTGCTCTGGAGTTGAATGGGTCCGGTGCGATAGACGCCCGCCGGCACGAGGACCGTGCCGCCCTTTTGCTCGACACAGGCGGCGACCGCTTTCTGGAACGCGGCGGTATTCAGCGTGGTCCCGTCGCCGGCCGCACCGTGGTCGAGTACGTTAACGGTCCCAGCACCTGCTGCGGCGGAGAGAACCAAGACGTAGAACCAGGCCGTTGTAAGTCGAATCATCATTGCACTCCTTAACTTGCCTAAGCCGAAGTTCGCACGCAGCGTTTCCCGTCCCGGATATGCTAACTCCCGCCTGCGCTGATGACAAGCTCCGTATCCCACCTCCCCCAGGAATAACTGGAAAACTCCGCACGTTTCGGGTATCGTTAGTCTGAGATTCAGGTCTGTGGGGATTTTGAGTTATGGGCTTTTGTGAAAATTGCCTTTGTTCGCAGATTGTAGGGTGGGGCTTGCCCCACCGGGTTCCTACATGCGCGAAGCACGTGCTCGCAGGGAGGTCCTTCGCTGGCGCTCAGGACGCCTGCGCGCGCAGGTCCGCTTCCGCGAACCGCGTGCTCGGCGGCTTCACGCTGATCGAGCTGCTGGTGGTCATCGCCATTATCGCGCTTCTATTGTCGATTCTGATGCCGTCATTGCGAAAGGCCAAAGCCATCGCCGCCCGCGTGGGCTGCGCGCACGGCGTCAAACAAATCGGCCTGGCCATGGACTTCTACCTCAACGCCAACGAGAACACCTACCCCTGCACGCAGGACCCGGTCTCGGCGGCTCCGTCCTACTGGCTGTGGATGGGTCGCGGCTGGCGGGCCTTCGTCGAGCCTTACTTAGGCGGCCACATCGACGCGAACAACCCGTCCGTGCTGTACTGCCCGCAGGACCGCACCGCGCGCGACAAATTCGAGTCCACCAGCTACGCCTATTCGATGGCGTTCTACCACAGCCCGCAGCAGATCGACGCGATGAGCACCGCCGCCGATACCTACTCGAACCCGCAGCCCTCGATCCCACAGCGGAGCGCCGACGTCGCCCGGCCGTCGGGCAAGATTCTCATCGGCGAATGGCAGAGCAATCACGTGCCCATCCGCGACGACAAGGGCTGGTGGTGCTGGGAGGGCGCGCGAAACTACCTCTTTGCCGATGGCCGGGTCAGCTTCCTAAAAGCCCAAGAGATTCGCCCCGCGAGGGACGGCCTGCCCGACGCCAACCTGACCCTGCGAGGTATCAAAGGCACCGACTGGCCGTAAGCAGCGACGGTTTGGGTTTAGCCACGAATTAACCCAGCGCGGCTTCGCTGCGCTCAGCCGCAACCAAAAAAGTCATGGAAATGAATGGGTAAGAAAGTATAGTGGCATCCTTTATAGGTTCGCACTGGAAGTAAGCAAAATAAGGAA
>Ga0214473_10004553_pt1 | contig 16659 bp, 11 predicted proteins | sample RVTome_7_FD_203509 | JGI IMG/M metagenome (GOLD analysis project Ga0214473, IMG submission 203509) | Soil microbial communities from uranium-contaminated site in the Upper Colorado River Basin, Wyoming, United States - RVT98D197 | ecosystem: Environmental > Terrestrial > Soil > Contaminated >... | reverse complement strand
ATAACAAGAGGTAAAAATGTTTAAAAGTTTCTATGTGGCTATTTTATGCATATCGTTATTTGCATTCGGTTTATCAGGAATCCAAGCACAAGAGTTAAATAAGCAAATATCGAAAACAGCATTTAAGGATGCCCGTTTAGTGTTCGAAAAGGCTGGTGAAGCAGCTATTGATATTCAATTTAAAAACAATAATGCTATACCTATTGAATCATTTTTCAGTGAGTATAGTAATGCATTTAACCTGTCAAGCGACAATGAAGTAAAATCATTCCAAGTTACTAAAGATAACCTCGGACAAACGCATCACCGTTATAAACAATACTACAAAGAATTTGAATTGGCAGAAGTTCAATATATTCTTCATGAAAAAAATGGACAAGTAATTCATGCCAATGGAAAACTTATCCACGGTTTGGACATGGATGTAAAACCCACACTTTCGGAAAATGAAGCTCTTCAATTTGCATTGGCAAACATCAATGCTGAATCTTATATGTGGGAAAGCAAAAACAACGAAGCTCATTTCAAAAAAGAACAAAATAATCCTTCTGCAACAATGTATCCCAAAGGGAAGTTAATGCTTAGTGCAAAAAACTTCGATCTGAAAAAAGAAAATTTTCGTTTGGTTTATAGATTTGATATTTATGCCGAAAAACCAATGGACAGATACTATATTGATGTAGAGGCGAGCACAGGTGAAATAATTAATAAAATTTCGAGAATACAGTCAGGTGATGTTCCCGGGCAAGGTACATCTGTCTATAATGGAGTTGTACCGTTAACAGTTGCTGATACAGCCATTTCAACAAATCCGCCAAGCAGATGGCATGTGGACTCATGGATGGCTTATGAAAGTGGAGCGAGTTGGTGGGTTGCCGATCCATCTTTCGGGAACCAAGGTGGTTATGATAATGGTTGGTACGAAGGGCTTGATACTGACCCTGTTTTGTTAACCGGTACAGATCTGAAATTACAATTTGTTCATCGTTACAGTGTAGAAAGCCCTGGAGGTGAACCCGCCGGTTACAATGCCTGGGATGGTATGAATGTTAGAATTTCAATTGATGGCGGTAGTACATGGCAAGTATTACAAAATCCTGTTCCTGCTTATTCTAATTTAAGCTTATATAGTTTTGGAGAGCAGCATGGAGAGGGACCAGGAATTCCAGGTTGGACAGGAGTGCAAAATACGTGGACGAATGTCAGTTTTGATTTATCTACATTCTCAGGACAAAGTATTAAAATAAGATTTGCATTTGCTTCTGATCCCGGCGTTTCAACCAACGATGGTGCTCCTAATTTATTTGGTTGGCAGATTGACAATATTGTTATTTCAAGTTCGTTAGGTACATTGTACAGCAACAATGGAGTCTCAAGTGGAGTAACAGCGATAAATCTTGTCAGCGAAGCAGCTTTTATTGAAGGCAATTACCGATTAAGACAGTATAGTCGTGGTGATGGAATTGCAACTTATGATGCAAAACACGGGATTTCTTACTCTTTATCAACTGATTTTGTTGATAACGATACAAATTTTGATTCAAATAATGGAAATGCCGGTGTAAGTGTACATTGGGCATTAGAGCATGCATATGATTATTATCTTAATGTTCTCAATCGCAATAGCTTTGATGATAATGGTGGAAAACTAATTGCTTATGCTCACTATGACAGCGCATGGTTCAATGCACAGTGGGATGGAAGTAGAATGAGATTTGGAGATGGTACGGCAAATAATATTCCTTTAGTTTCAATAGATATAGTTTCGCATGAATTGACTCACGGTGTTACACAGTATACTGCCAATTTAATTTATCAGAATGAATACGGTGCCCTAAACGAATCATTTAGTGATGTTTTCGGAACAGCAGTAGAATTTAGAGCGTTAGGTCCCTCCGCAAATTGGTTTATGGGAGAAGGAGGAGCGAGATTGCGATCCATGTCTAATCCAAAACAGTTTGGTCAACCCGACACATACCATGGACAAAATTGGTACTTTGGTACTGCTGATGGTGGAGGTGTTCACACCAATAGTGGTGTACAAAATTATTGGTACTATTTGTTAAGTGAAGGAGGCAGCGGTGTTAATGATAATGGCTATTCATATTCTGTAACGGGAATAGGTTTAGATAATGCTTCTAAGATCGCTTATAGGAATTTAGCGAACTATTTAATACCAACTTCTGAATATTCTGATACTCGTTTAGGTTCAATTTATGCTACACAAGATCTTTTTGGACAGGGCTCTTCGGAGTTACAATCGGTTATTGAAGCCTGGAATGCAGTGGGAGTCATGAAACCAAGTTTGGTCCCAACGGTTGGGGTCGAAACTGATACGGTTAAATTTTTTGCGGAAGCCCAATTTAACACCGATACAGCAGATATTACAATTTCTAATTATGGATTAGAAGTTCTGAATATCAATCAAGTTGAACTAAATGGTACTAACTTTCAAATTCTTATATATCCTGCCTTCCCGTTAAATCTAAACTATGACGAATCGTTTTCAGTTAAAGTCGTATTTTCTCCAACGCAACCTGGTCAAGAACTTGGAACACTAACCATAACAAGTAACGATCCTGTCAATCCGAGTAAAACCTTAATATTACAAGGTGATGCTTTTACAGTTCACCCGGCTCAAGATGGAAAGATTTATGCTGTGACATATCAAACAAATAGTACTTTTTTAACTCTTAATCCTAATAATGGGACCGGAACAAATGTTGGTCTAACCGGATTTACAAGAGTTTATGGAATAGCAATTCAACCTTCAAACGGAAAGATTTATTCCACGCTTGTTACCGCGGACGTTACACCGTTGCTAAAGATTGATTCCGAAATAGGAAATGCTTATGAAGTGGCTAACCTTCCTTTAGCTAATATTAGAGCAATAACTTTTGATACTAATGATGATCTTTATGGTGCTTCATATGGTGGGAATCTTTATAAAATTGATTTAGTGAGCGGCAACCTAACCTTAATAGGTTCAACAGGAATTACCACCCTATCAAGCTTGGCCGTAAATCCCGTTGATCGTCAATTGTGGGCTACACCGCTTGGAGGCGCAATCTATAAAATCAATAAAGTTGATGGTTCTTCAACTCTTGTTGGCAATACCGGGTTTTCACAAACACCTTCCATTGCATTTGATTCAGAAGGAAAGTTTTTTGGAACTACAAATTTTTCAGGCAGCAAAATAAGTGATCTGATTAGTATAGATACATTAAATGGAACCGGAACAGTGATTGGACCAACCGGATTTTCATTAGTATCCGGACTGGTGATGAAAGGAACAGTTGTCGTCGGTATTAAAGAGAATACGATAAATCAAGTGCCGATTGATTACGCTTTAAAACAAAATTACCCAAACCCATTCAATGCCACAACAAAAATTACTTATTCAATACCAAAATCATCTAAAGTCAGCTTAAAAATTTATGACATTATTGGTAATGAGATAATAACACTGGTTGATGGAACAAAAGAAGCCGGTATTTACGAGGTAGTTTTTAATGAAGCAAATTTAACCAGCGGTGTTTATCTGTATAAATTAACAGCCGGAGATTTTATTTCAACTAAAAAAATGATTCTCTTGAAGTAAATTGAGCTTAATCTAAAACTTTAACTGGGGTATTCACAACTGACCAGTAATTCTATGTTTTTGCGATTATAAAATTATCAGAATATCATATAGGATTTGAAAATATGTTTACTGAACTTTACTCCCAAAAGCATACAAAAATAGAACAAGCTTTAAGACATGATCATATCATAGGTCAGGAAATTATGACTAATTCTGAAACTGGACAGAAGTGAATACCCCATTAAACTATAATAGTGTTGGATCGACTTCCACTCTGTGGAATAGAAAATTAGCAATATCGCCTGCGCATGCTTCCCAAGAGCGCAGGCATTTTTATTCTTCCTAAAGCATTTGCATTTCCTCATATCATCATATTTGTTCACAGATTGGATTTGCTTCTCTATTGTAATTTTTAATCACACGCAAATATTTATGTTTCAAATAGTTTTATTTTTATTTACTTTTCTTTGTAAGAAATAACACCTTGAGAGGAAGGCTGCATAATGCTGACCTTCTGCTAACTCTTGAAATACTGAACTACAATTTCCCCCCAAGGCGTGATAACATAATTATTCTTTAACATTGGAGAATAGAATGATTGTATTCGCCGATGGTTCATCCACTTAAAATTTCCAACGAATAACTGTACCTTCGGGTGAGATAAGCTTTTCTATTTATATTTTAAAATATTTTTTTAGGAGGTAAAAAATGAAAAAATATCTATTGATGACAATATTTCTTTTAAATAACAATCTTTATCCACAATGGGAGCTTAGAATAAATGGATTACCGAATTGGAGTGTTGCCGATCCCCTCAGTGTTGCGGAGGATAGTACCATCGCTGTATTCGTAAGAACAAGTTATTTTCCAAGACCAATTAGCATCTCAAATAATTTAGGGAATTTGTGGACTAATTATAATACTCCTGATCAGTGGGGCGGAAGCGATATTTCAGTTTTTGATAAAAGAAATATTTGGTTTTGCACTGGTGAGGGGAAGGTTTATCATACCAGCGATGGTGGAATTAATTGGGAAGTACAATTTAAAGATACAGTTAATGCTCCTTTTTTTAATTTCATAAAATTTTTTGATAAGGATAATGGTATAGTTGTCGGTGATGCAATATCCGCACTATCACCAGCGGTCATACTTAAAACGACAGACGGGGGAAATAATTGGATATCAATCAATGATAATTACTTAATAGGGGAATTTTCAAGAGATGTATTCTTTCCGATCGAATTTCCCAGTTTATCCGTCGGGTATTATTATGGTAGTAGAAATAATAAATTATATAAGACCATTGATGGTGGTAATTCCTGGCAAATAGTTTCTCTATCGGATGGCATTAATAAAGCTTATATGCTAAAATTTTACAATGAAAATATTGGAATATTAGTAAGTGATATTCATCCTGGAAATGATTCTATATATCGCACAATAAATGGAGGAGATAGCTGGACTAAATTATCTCTTCTGACAAATACTAATCACCATGATATTGAATTTTTACCGAGTTCACCATCAAAGATCTGGTTTACAGACCATGATCATCTTTTTTTCAGTGCCGATACTGGAAATACCTGGCAAGAAGTAACAGTAATTAGTGGAAGCTTGGAAGCAAGGAACATCGAATTCCTTAACGATACCATAGGATTCATTTTGTGTGATAACGGAAAATTCTTTACCACAGAAAATAATGGTGGTATTATAACTTCTATAGGTGAGAAAGAAATGATTGTTGCGGAGAATTATTTTCTTTTTCAGAATTACCCAAATCCTTTTAATCCAAGTACGAAAATCAGTTGGCAATCACCAGTCTGCAGTTGGCAATCTTTGAAGATATATAATGTATTAGGTAAAGAAGTGGCAATACTTGTTGATGAAGAAAAACCAGCGGGCACTTATGAAATAATTTGGCACGCGACAAATCTTCCAAACGGTGTTTATTTCTACAAATTAAAAACGGGAAATTTTATTTCAACCAAAAAAATGATTCTCTTGAAGTAATTTGATTTTATTCTGAAAATTTTATATTGTTGCAACAGCTTTCGCTCTATCGGAGTAGAGAAAATAAGCTATGCCTGCGCTTTGCCCCCCATTGAGCGCGGGCACTTTTATTTTTTATATATCTGACAATTAAAGTTTTTAAAGGTTTTGGTTCAGGCCACAAATAATTTTAAGCAAAATAAAGCAATTAGTTTCTATTTGGAGAAAATAAAAGTTACAATCTTTATTTCTGCTTATCCACAATTAATCTGTGATCAAGATTAGCTAATCTTTCGGCTACACCATAAACAAGCTGTGCAGTTTTTTTGATTTTATTGAAATCAATTTTTTCATAGTCATCTGTGGGCTTGTGATAATCCTCATTCATGTTATCTGTGAAAAAAACTATTGATATTCCATGCTTAGCATAATTGTAGTGATCGCTTCTATAAAAAATTTTTTCAGGATCATTTGGATCATCGAACTGATAGTTGAATACAAATTCAGTGGTTTCATTATTTACAGATTCCACTATCTGTTTTAGTTCGATGCTCAACTTATCTGAACCCACCGAGTAAAGAGTATCAATGTGTTCACGTCCAACCATATCTATATTTACTTGAACGACTATTTCATTCATGATATCAATGTTGTCCGTCAGGAACTCCGAGCCAAACAATCCTTTTTCCTCAGCAGTATGAAATACGACGAGAATAGATCTCTTATTGGTTTTTTCTCTTGCAAATGCTTTAGCAACCTCCAAAACTGTTACTGTGCCTGAAGCGTCGTCATCTGCACCATTAAAAACTTGTCCATCAACAATCCCTTCATGGTCATAGTGTGCGCCAATAGCTACATATTCGTTTTTAAGTTTTGGATCATTTCCCGGAATTACACCAACAACATTATATGATGTTCGTGTTTCTTCTTTTTGATCTACTGAAAAGCTTAAGTTTCCGGAAAGTCCAAAAGAGTCAACTCTTCCGTTATTAGAAATTTTTTCTAATATATCGTGATAGATATCATTTTTTGAATGCTGTAAATGACTGAATACTGCTTGATTTAATAGGCCAAAGAAGGGAGTCTCATACTGTGAATCGCTTGAATCAGGCAAATTAAATTTAGGTTTTGTAGAATATTGTTTAATAAATGGCCAGTAACTTTCAGTCCTGTCATCAGCTGCAAAAAAACATCCTAATGCACCATTGTCTTTAGCAAGTGACATTTTATAATCATGCTTCGAATATTTTGTCTTTTTAATTCCATCAAAGAAAAGCGAATCACCATTTTGAGGTTCCCCATCGAAGATTAAAACATATTTATTAGTGACATCAATTCCGTCATAATTATCATAATTAAATTCCGGGGCACTAATTCCAAAACCAGCGAACACGAATATGGCACAATCTTCATTTAGATTTTTTAATTTGCCTCTAATTATGAAATCTTCTCCATAACTTAAATTGATTTCTCCGATGTCCGTGGTAAATATCAATTTGCTTGATGTATTTACTTCTGTAATTTTCAATTTAAAGGGTTGTAAATATGATGAGTCACCAACGAAGGGTTTAACGCCATATTTCTCTAACTCAGTTGCAAGATATAACGAAGCTAATTTTTCACCTCTTGTAGTTGTTTCTCTACCCTCAAGTTCATCGGATGCTAAAAATTGCAAATTTGCTCGAATGTTAATTATGTCGATCAGCTCGACTTCATTACTACTAAATCTTGATGATGAACATCCACACAGATAAAATATTGAAATAATGAAAACGATCTTTTTCATGTAGTTAACTTTTGTAATTATTGGCAGCAGGAATATATCAAAAAGTCGGTTAAATATTCCTCTTATTTTAATTCTTTTTCAAGGAAGTACTACTGGTAAAATAATTCGATATGTGAATTTTCAAGAATGTATGTTAAAATTCTAAGATCAAACGAAGTTTGCTTGACGTATGAAACCAGTCAATATTATTTAAGAATAAAGTTTAAGCTGATAAAATCCCTCATACAATTTTACTATTTTTGAATTAAGAAAAAGGAAGATTTATGAAAACTAATATTATTATCCTGTCGTTAATTCTTTTCTTATCTTTAACAATTTTTAGCCAGACAAATTCTGATAATAAAACACTTCTCATAAGATGCGATGATATTGGAATGTCGCATTCTGTTAATATGGCAGCGAAAGAGTTGATTGAATCGGGGCTTGTGTTCTCGGTTTCAATTATGTTTCCATGTGCTTGGTATCAAGAAGGTGTTGAATTATTGAAAGATCATCCAGAAATAGCAACCGGGATTCACCTAACACTAAATTCCGAATGGAAAAATTATAGATGGGGTCCTATTGCTGGCAGAGATCGAGTTCCAACTCTTGTTGATTCAAACGGATATTTCTTTCCTTCAAGTGCATTATTTTTTGCCAATCATCCAAAACCGGAAGAAGTTGAAATTGAATTGCGCGCTCAGATAGATAGAGCAATTAATAGTGGGCTGAAAATTTCTTACTTGGATTATCACATGAGCACTGCAGTTGATAAACCTGAATTAAGAAAGATAGTTGAAAAGCTTGCTGCTGAATACAAATTGGGGATATCACGCTACTTCGGAGAGATTGATTTGGAAAGTATGTACTCTGTTCCTATCGACGAAAAGAAAGATTCTTTAGTCAATAGAGTTAAAATGCTTGAAGCTGGTAAAATTAATTTACTTGTCTGTCATATCGGGAAAGATAATGAGGAATTAAGAGCAATGATTGATATGAACTCATTTGGATTAAAAGGTATGAGCAAACATAGAGAAGCTGAATTAAATGCTTTGCTTAGCGGAAAGAACGAAAATATTTTCGAAAAGAATAAGATCACATTAATTAATTATAATGACTTGATAAAAGAAATTGGATTGGATAAAATGGAATCACCTTTAGAATCTGGTTATTAGAGTAGCGGCAGGATAATTCATTCTTTGAGTCTCTTAAGGATGATAAAATTTTCGCCATATTTTATCGGTGAAGTAAATTCACTTTCCTCAAGTCTAGAGAGAACATCACAGATATCTTTTGAAAAATGATTAACATCAACAACTCCTAAATATCCTTTTAACTCACGAGAAGAGCTTATCGAATATTTCAATGCAAGCATAGAAAAGTCTGAGCCGTCAACCAAAGCTTTATAAATGGAATCTGCTAATGAAATATCTTTGACTTGTATTTCAGCTAGAGAAATAAGTATAGGTCTTTCATACATGACGATAAATTTTCGGCGAATTGTTAATCTAATTGGTTTACCATCCACAATTGCGGGTGAAAATTTCCAGGCAAGAAGAGAGGTGGTCGTAAGTGAATCCCATGTTTTATCACCGCTGCTGGTTAATAGATTTGCTTTTTCAACATTGCCATCTTTGTTTATAACCAATTGACAATAAAATTCATAACTGTCGCTAAAAGCGGATTGTTTAATCGGCGGAAGTGCCGACTGTTTTAATAGCTTTGGCTGGATTATAGATGATTCTTCTGGTTGAAATATTGAGCAGCCAGCAAAGATCAGTACACAAAACAAAAAATTCAGTTTATTCATTTTAATCTCCTAAAATCTAGAAGATCAAGATCATTTCAGTTAATTATTAACTAAGATCGGAACGTAACTCTAATTCAAAGAAGATATATTCATAGTAAAAAGCTTAGAAATCACTAACTGTAATAAGCAATTAATTCTGATTATTGTCAATAAAGTTACAGACACACATTTTGCCATGAAGAACCCGCTTGTGTTTATGGTAATCAGGTAATTTCGGAATAAAAGTAGGAGGCACCCTTTTTAGAATGTTCCTATAACAATAAGTGTATAAATCCGCTTAGAACTAAGAGCATATGTTTTAAGGAATAAAATACTTAAAATTATTGCATGTCCTTATATGCGTTAAATCTTTTTTCAGACTTACTAAATTGACTCAGAATAAAATGAAAATATTTAGTATCCAGAACTATAAAGTCCAAATTTCATCTGCCTTAAAATAATGATGTGATCTATAAACTTTAATTATCAATTATTATTTACTATCTTTATTCATAAAATATATCATTTCTGATATTTTTTAATCTCACCGATGGAGGGCTAAAAATCAAGATTTTAATGTTATGCTATGAATATCCGCCTCTTGGAGGAGGTGGTGCAAAAGTAGTCGACGGTCTCACCCGTGAACTAATAAATCAAGGACAACAGGTCGATTTAGTTACAATGGGCTTTAAAGATCTTCCTAATTTTGAGCATAAAAATACTCTTAGAGTATTCAGGGTAAAAAGTGCGCGATTAAGGACATCAATCTGCACATGGCCTGAAATGTTAATCTATATATTCTTAGCTATACCTGTTATAATAAAACTTTGCAGGCAGAATGATTATTGTATTAACCATACTCATTTCATTTTTCCCGATGGTATCTTAGCATATTTATTAAAAAAGATAAAAAAAATACCTTATATAATTACTGCACATGGTTCAGATGTTCCTGGCTACAACCCTGATAGGTTTAAAATTCTCCACAAGCTTTTAATTCCCTTATGGCGTCTAATAACATCAAATGCGGAACAATTGATAATTCCGAGCGAAAATCTGAACCGATTAGTTAAAAAAGTATCTACGAATAATCATACTACTATAATTCCTAATGGCATCAATCTTAATAAATTCTCCCCTCATAAAGTGAGGGAAAATAAAATACTGGTTGTTACAAGAATGTTTGAGAGAAAAGGAGTGCAGTATTTTATTCAGGCTCTTTCGGGTTTTAATCATAATTTTATAGTCAATATTGTCGGAGAAGGACCATATTTAAAAACTTTAAAAATTCTTGCTGCAGAATCAAAATCAAATATTAATTTTGTGGGAAATCTGGATAACGAATCACAAGAATTACGTGAATTGTATGAAACCTCGAAGATTTTTGTATTCACATCCGAAGCAGAAAATTTTCCGGTAGTACTTTTAGAGGCAATGATTGCCGGTTTAGCAATAATTACAACCAATGATACTGGGTGTGCGGAAGTTGTGGGTGATGGAGCGATTTTAGTAAAATCAAAAGACTCTTCGGCAATTAAGGAAGCGCTGATAAAATTAATTGATGATCCAGATCTGTGCACTAAATTAGGAAAAATTGCCAGGACAAGAGCAGAAGAATTATTCAGTTGGGAAACTGTTGCGAAGAAACATATTCATCTTTACTCAGAGCTTCAAAGCAAAGAACTATTCAATCAAGTAAGTATTGTGTGAATGCGTTGAATAGTATGTATATAATATCCAAAAGTATCCCGCAACATTTTTTTTGTTTAAGAATAAAATTGTTCTTCAATTAACATAGTGGTAACGAAATGAAAAAAATCTGTATCTGGGGCACCTCCTTAAAAAAAATTGCCGATGAAGCTCAGGTAATTGCCATCATAAAAATTATTAATGATCGCCTACCTGGTTCTGAAATTACTTTACTATCAAGGTATGGTACTTTAATGATAGAATTATTTAAAAATGAAGACTATAAAATTAGAACAATTAGGACCATTAATATTCCTAAGGTTATATTTGCGCTATATAAAACTGATATATTCATCTTTGAGGGAGGACCCTTTTATGAGCAACTACAGCAAGCTTTGGTCTGTTGGGGACTTCTTTCGATCAGCAAACTATTCAAAAAACCGGTTGTTGCCTATGCTGCTACAGCCTTCCATTTCCGAACTTGGTGGGGGCGCACAATCTACAGAAATATTTTTAATCGAATGGACGCAGTGACAGTTCGTGAATCTATCGGAAAAGAAATATTAAATGATCTTAAAATTAAGAATGAGGTTGAATTATTTGCTGATCCACGTTTTATACTTTCCCCTTTAAATCAAGATTATATAAATGAAATTTTAAAAAAAGAAAATGTAGATATTTCTAAACCTTATGTATGTATAACAACAAGATTTATGCATGATAAAATTCCCAAATGGGTCAAGAAGAGTCATCATTATACTGAAAAAATTGTTCAAGACTCAAATACCTGTATTTCTAAAATAATAGCTTATTTAAGTGAAATTAAACAAGTTGTTCTAATTCCAATGCATCCTGAGTATGAAGAAGATCAGCAGATGGCGAATACTCTGAGAAAAAATATGAAAGATCCGTCTAGATTAATTCTTTTAAGTAAAAGATACAGAGCCTTGGAAATTCTTGGAATTATTAATTATGCTGAAATGATTTTAGCTTCACGTGTTGGTTCAGCAGTTTTTGCAACTGTGACTAGAACTCCCATAATTGCTATTTCTTATGAGCCAAGGATGGTTGATCACATGAAAAGATGTGGTTTGGGAAATTACGTGTTCGAGTGGAGAAAATTAAATTATACGGAATTAAAGAATTCAATCGAAGAAATTCTTCTGGGGAAGGAGAATATTAAAGGGATATTAGATGGAAATGCAGAAACATTTAAAGAAAAAGCTATATCTAATTCCGATGTTATTTTAAGATTTATCTAATCCCTCTATACCAAAATGAAAATTTGTTTTATATGTATGGAGATTTTTGCCTGGAATAAGTATGGAGGTTTTGGTAAGGCTACTCGAATGATTGGAAGAGAGTTGGTTAAAAATGGAATTGAAGTATTTGCTGTCGTTCCCAGAAGAAAGGAGCAGAAAGAATTTGAAATTCTTGATGGTATAAAAGTATTCTCTTTTCCTAATTATAATCCATTCCTTGTAAAAGATATATTTAATAATATTAACGCTGATATTTATCATTCTGAGGAACCTTCATTCGGTACGTACCTTGCGATGAAGGAAATGCCAACTAAAATTCATTTAGTGACATCAAGAGATACGAGGTTCTTTAAGGATTGGTTTAGAGAATTTATTCATCCTTCTTTTAATAAAATACAAGTGCTGGCAAATTATCTATACGAGGACAACTTTTTTGTAAAAAAATCAGTTCGAAAAGCAAACAAAGTTTTTTGTGCAACGAAATTTCTTAACGATAAAGTTTCAAAAAAATATTCATTGAAAAACGAAGTTGGCTTTCTACCAACTCCCATTGAAGTACCGCAGACAGATATTATAAAATCTGAATTACCTACAGTCTGCTATTTGGCGAGATGGGATAAAAGAAAGAAGCCTGAGCTATTTCTTCAATTGGCAAAATCCTTTCCGGAAGTGAAATTTATTGCTGTCGGAAAGGGACGCAATCCTAATTATGATGATTATCTAAGGAAGAAGTATTCTAATTTAAAAAATCTAACCATGACAGGTTTTATTAATCAGTTTGAAACTGATGAAATATCTAAAATTTTAGATACAAGCTGGATAATAATTAATGCTGCAACAAGGGAAGGATTACCCAACGCTTTTTTGGAGGCATTGGCGCATAAATGTGCAATATTAAGTTCATTGAATCCTGAAGAGGTTACAGAACGGTTCGGTTATTTTGTAAAGAATGGTGATTTTAAGGAAGGATTGATCAACTTATTAGAAAATGATAATTGGAGAATCAAAGGGGAACAAGGGCAAGCCTACGTAAAAGAAAATTACGAGTTAAACAGATCTATTGATCAGCATATTAAAATTTATAAAAATTTATTAAACAATTCCAGCAGCTAACATGTCATCAATAAATAAAAGATGTATTCTTGCAATTGCTCTTGGTGAAGCAACTTTTGATTTGATCCTTCCATGGATAGAAGAAGGTGAATTGCCAACTTTTAAAAAATTTTATGAAGAGGGAACTACAGGAAATCTCAAGTCATCGGTGCTGATGATAACTCCTCAAATGTGGGGCAATATAGTTACTGGAAAAAATCCCGGGCATCATGGTTTATTTGATTTCTGGCAGAGAGGAAATGACGGAAGATTTAAGGAAATAAATGGTTCCCAGATAAAGGCTAAACCAATATGGAAAATATTAAGCGAAAACGGATTAAATTCAGGGGTCGTTAATGTTCCATTTACTTATCCACCACAAAAAATAAATGGTTTCATGATTTCGGGAGAAGATGCACCTGGAGCTCACCCTTCCATTGCTTATCCAAATAATATTTATAATGAGATTGTAGAAAAATTCGGTAGGTATCGGTTAAAAGATATTTTTCCCGGAGGGCGCAAGAAAGAGGATTATCTCACATTGGTTGAAGAAGATATAAGGAAACAAACTGATGTTCTCTCATTTCTTATTGAGAAGAAGAATTGGGATTTCTTTTTAACTTTTTACAGTGCAACGGCAATAACTCAGCATTATTTTTGGAAGGATATGCAGCAGGGAAATAATGAATTTAGAGATGTAATCAAAACAGCATATAAATCTTTGGATTCTGCAATTGATCGTTTAGTTAAAGCTGCAGGTGAGGGCACAAATGTATTTATAATTTCCGAGTGCGGTGCAGGACCGCTGATTTCCGGAATTCAAATAAATACATGGCTTCAAAAAGAAGGTTTTCTTACATTCAAAAAATCAAATCAAATTTCTTCCGAAGGAATGCTGCAAAAGTCAAGAGAAAAATCTTTTTTGCGTTCAAAAGTTTCCAGCTTTAGAAGAAATGTTCAAGGCCATATCCCAAAGTCATGGTTCTTCTTTGCAAATAAAAATGTTCATTGGCTGAAAAGCTGGATTCAAACATATCTTGCTGGCTCCGATATTGATTGGGGTAAAACCTATGCTTTCTCCAGAGGAAAAGAAGGAGATATTTTTATCAATCTTAAAGGAAGAGATCCCCATGGAATTGTAGAGCCTGAACAATACGAAAAAGTAAGAGAAGGTGTTATTGAAAAGCTGTCGGCTTTGATTAATCCTTCAACTGGTAAAAAAGCAGTTGAAAGAGTTTTTAAAAGAGAAGAACTTTACTCTGGCCCTTTTATTGAATTTGCGCCCGATTTATTAATTAAATGGGCTGATAGCGCATATATGCCAACCGAGAGTGATAAAGATAAAGATTCCATCTTTGTAGAGAGATGGAGAGAGAATATGAACTGGCCGACTTCCGGAAGCCATAGAATTGAGGGAATTCTTTTAGCTAAAGGACCTGGCATCGCAAAAAATAAAAGGATTGAAGGCGCAAGAATAATTGATATGACGCCAACTTGGCTTCATCTATTAGATCAAAAAATTCCAGATGATTTGGAAGGTAAAGTAATTACCGGTTTATTGGATAATATAAATATCAAATGAGAATTTTCATGGAAGAAAGAATTTATTATGAAGTACAATAATTTTGGGAGTACAGACCTAAAAGTTTCGGAGCTTGGACTGGGATGTCAATCAATGGGTGGAGGTTTATATTATCGAGATGATAATGAATCTATTAAAACGCTGCATAAAGCTTTTGAATATGGTATTAATTTTTACGATATATCCGATCATCATAGTCTGGGTAACAGTGAAAAATTAATCGGCAGAGCATTTAGTGATAGAAGAAATAAGGTCATTATCACCAGCAAAGCAGGTCTTATGTATTCGCAAGCAGGTTCATTTGCATTAAGAATGAGACCGCTAATTAGACCTGTTAGCAATCTTTTACGATCTCTTAAAAGCTCTCTGCACTTTTTTAGAGCTTCTCAATTACGCTTTAATTATTCGAGTGAATACATTACTCAGGCTGTTGAAAAAAGTTTAATCCGGCTTCAGACAGATTATTTGGATTTATTTCAACTATACAAACCTTCCGCACTAATAATAAAACGAGGTGAATTTATTGATACGTTAGAGAAGCTGAAAACTCAAGGCAAAATTAGATATTACGGTATTACATGTCTTACTGTTGATGATGCTATCCTCTGTCTAAAGTTTCCAAATATTTCTTCACTTCAAGTTGCGATTAGTTTAATTGATCAAGAGGCAATAACCAAACTCCTACCTCTTGTTCAAGAAAAGAATCTTGGACTTATTTCACGCCATCCGCGAGCAATTGGACTTTTCACAAAAAATAAAGATGATATAATGGGGGACAGTTCAGTTTTCTCAAAGGAAGAGTTTGAAATAAGAAAGAAAAAAGCAGCAAAGTTTCAATTCCTGGTAAAAGAGAATCGGACTATCGCACAAGCTTCAATTCAATTTATTCTGCAGCTTGATGGAATTTCAGTAACACTTCCTAGAGCCGTTAATCGAGATGAACTTGATGAAAATGTCGGTTCTCTTACTGCTGCTCCACTTACAAACGATGAACTAAAAAAAATCTATTCCTTAGCTAACTAATTTATAAAACTTCAGCCCTTATCGCTCTCATTATTAAGCGAGAGGGTGCTGAAAGAGGTTCAATAACATCTGATTAAATGAATTACAGAAGACTTGGCAGTACAGATTTAATGGTTTCCGAAATTGGATTCGGATGCCAATCAATTGGCGGTGGACTTTACTATAAAAATAATGATGAATCGGTAAAAACTCTTCTTGATGCTTTTGATTTTGGCGTAAATTTTTTTGATACTTCCGATCATTACAGTCAAGGTGAAAGTGAGAAGCTAATCGGAAAAGCATTCAAAGGTAAAAGAGATAAAATCATAATTGGAACTAAAACCGGAACATTGTACACAACTTCTGGCTCTGCTTTACTTAAGCTTCGCCCGCTCCTGAGACCCGTAAGCAAATTTTTACAGCCAATGAAGATTCCTTTTCATTTAATGCGTGCAAAACAAAAAAGATCTGACTTCTCTGAAAATTATTTGACCCAAGCTGTTGAAAAAAGTTTAAGAAGACTAAAAACTGATTACATTGATCTTTTTCAGCTTCACAAACCCTCTAAGTTTATTTTAGATAAAGGCGATTTTATTGAAACACTAGAAAAGCTTAGACAACAGGGTAAAATTAGATATTTTGGTATTTCCACTTCAGAAAATGAAGATGCATTTATTTGTTTTAATTATTCGGGTATCTCTTCTGTCCAAATAATGGTTAATCTGCTTGAAAAAAAACATGTGACGAAAATATTAAATATTGCAATTAAAAAGGATGTTGGAATCATAGCGCGAAATCCGCGAGCTCATGGGCATTTGACAGACGAACTAAGTGATATCATAGCTGAGACATATGCTCATAACAAAAAAGAATTCGTAGTGAAAAAAGAAAGTGCAATGAAGTATC
>Ga0214473_10004552_pt1 | contig 16659 bp, 14 predicted proteins | sample RVTome_7_FD_203509 | JGI IMG/M metagenome (GOLD analysis project Ga0214473, IMG submission 203509) | Soil microbial communities from uranium-contaminated site in the Upper Colorado River Basin, Wyoming, United States - RVT98D197 | ecosystem: Environmental > Terrestrial > Soil > Contaminated >... | reverse complement strand
TTCTTGCCGCCCATCTCCAGGATCACCTTCTTGATGCCGCGCTGGGCCTCCCGCGTCCGCACCGCCTCCTCGGCGATGCGCAGCCCCACGGCGCGGGACCCGGTGAACGCGATGAGGTCCACCCCCGGGTGCGCCACCAGATGCGCCCCGGCCTCCTCGCCGATCCCCGGCAGGTAGTGCATGGCGCCCGCCGGCGCCCCCGCCTCCAGCAGGATCTCGTGGAAGAGGGCGGCCACCACCGGCGTCTGCTCCGCCGGTTTCAGGATCACGGCGTTGCCGGCCACCAGGGCCGCGGTGCTCATGCCGGCCAGGATGGCCAGGGGAAAGTTCCACGGCGCGATCACGGCGGCGACGCCGCGGGGCTGATACCCGTAGTGGTTCACCTCGCCCGGCTCCTCGCCCACCACCCGCAACGGCGCCAGGCGGAGCATCTCCCGCCCGTAGTACTCGCAGTAATCAATGGCCTCGGCCACGTCCCCGTCGGCCTCGCGCCACGGCTTGCCGGCCTCCAGCACCTCCCACGCGGCCAGCTCGGCGCGCCGCGCCCGCAGCAGCTCGGCGGCCCGCAAGAGCACCTGGACCCGCCGGGCCGGCGGGGTGGCGGCCCACGCCGGCCAGGCCGCGCGCGCGGCGGCCACCGCCTGATCCGCCTCGGCGACGCCCGCGCGGCCGGCGAAGCCGATCACCTCGGCGGGGCGGGAGGGGTTCCCCGAGACCACCTCGCCCGCCGTCGACGCCCGGTCGCCCGCGATCACCACCGGGTACTGCCGGCCCAGCCGCCGGCGCACCTTTTTCAGTGCCTCGGCGAAGGCCCCCCGGGCTTCCTCCCGGCTGAAGTCCAGGTCGGGTTCGTTCCGGAACACCGACGTCTCCCCCCTCCCTCCCGGGGAAAGAGGCTGGAGCGGCGGTTGCGGGTCGCGGGCCGGTGGGCGCGGCGGCCGGAGCAGGGCCTCCTCGGCGACGTGCTCGGTGAAGCTCTGGCGCAGGAAGGATTCGTTCGAGGTGTTCTCCAGGAGGCGGCGGACCAGATAGCTCATCCCCGGGATCAGCTCGCCGAAGGGCGCGTACACCCGCACGCGCTGGCCCATCTGCACCAGGACATCGTGGATGGGCTCCCCCATGCCGAAGAGCACCTGGAACTCCACGGTGCGGTCGGGCAGGCCCAGGTGGCGCGCGGCGGCCTGGGCGAAGGCAAGGCTCCGCACGTTGTGGGTCCCCACGGCGGGGCGCAGGTGGCCGTGGCCCGCGTGCTCCAGCAAGCGCAGCAGGCACCGCTCGAAGCCGGCGTCGGTCTCCCACTTCTCCGTGAAGACGGGCGGCTCCCATCCCCGCTGCTCGGCCATCGCCACCTCGGAGTCCCAGTACGCCCCCTTCACCAGACGAACCCCCACGGAGGCGCCGCGGCGTCGCGCCCATTCCCCCAGGGCCGCCAGGTCCCGCTCGCCCTCTCGCAGGTACGCCTGAAGGGCCGCGCCGAATTCGGGGTAGTCCCGGAACTCGTCCTCCACGAAGATCTCCTGCACGATCCGGAGGACGAGGTCCTTCACGTCGTGGTGCTCCATGTCCACGGTGACGTGCGCCCCGCCGCGGCGGGCCGCCCGCAGGATGGGCCGCAGCCGGTCCTTCACCGCGGCCGCCGAGCCGGCCGGATCGATGGGATCACACTGGGAGTGCAGGGCGGTGAGCTTCACGGAGACATTCACGCGCGGGATCGGGCCGGCCGGCCCCTCGTCGATGAGCGGCACGGCCTCCCAGCCCGCTGCGCGGGCGGCCAGCCCCTCCAACAGGGCCAGGTAGCGCCGCTGGCAGGCTTCGGCCTCGGCCTCGCTGAGGGTGGCCTCGCCCAGGATGTCCATGGTAAAGGCCATCCGGCGCTCCCGCAGGCGGCGGATGGCAGCCGAGGCCTCGTCCAGGGTGGCCCCGGCCACGAACCGCTGCCCCATGCGCGTGACCCCGCGCCGCACCGCCTCCGCGATGAGCCCGGCCCCGGGCAGGTGGTGCCCCACGAGGTGCATGCCCCAGTGGGCAATGGGGGGGAGCAGCCGCTCGTCCCCCACGAAGTACTCCTGCAGGTGGCGGACGACCTGATCGGGGGTGCCGAGGGCCGGGAGGACGTCGAGGAAGCGGAACATCTGGACCTTGAGCGCCTCGTCGTGCATGCAGCGCTCGAGGATCCGATCGTCCCACCAGTCCAGGGAGAGGACGGAGGGCGGCCGCACATGCAGGCGGCCGAAGATCTGCCGCCCGATGATCTGCGTCTCGCGCTCGATGGCCTGAAGGTCGCGCTGGCCGAGCCCCATGACCGCACCCCCCTGGTCAGTCTAGTGGAGCCCCATGCCCCCCGCAACGGCCTGGAGCCGGGGCCACAAACGGCAACGCCTCCCGGGAAAGGGAGGCGTTGCGGAGCGCTTCGCGGTTTCAGGCGGTGAGTCCCGGCGTCACCCCATGGCCGGCGTGGCCTGGAGGGTCTTGCAGAGCGGGCAGCGGGCCACGTGCCACCGGCCGTCCGGCGTGAGCTCGGACCGCAGGACGACCCAATCACTCATCGGCATGCCCCCCGCCTCTGGGATGCCGGCACAGAGGTGTTCCACCTCTTCGGCCGGTTCGGGCTCTACCACGATCCGCCAGTCACGATCCAGGTGGAGCGCCAGCCGGATTTCTTCCTTCGCTTCCATGCCGGGCCTCCTTTCGTGAGAGCGCGGGTCAGCCGGAAAACGTTCGGCCGTCCGGCTGTTCGACCGTTCGGCCGTTTCATGGGTCGAAGGCCCCGGTGGACCCGGTGCGCCCATGAAGAGCCTAGCCCAAGGTGGCGCCCGGCACAAGCGGGCTTCGTTCCTCCCGCCGTCGTGGCCATCGGACCTGCGGGATGATATAGTCCGGTGTCCCGGCCGGCGCCCACGCGCCGTTCCGGTAAGGGGTGCGTCCAAGACCACGCCGTTCATTTCGCGCGAGGGAAAGTGCCATGGCGGACCGCGGCATGCGCAAGGGGTTGACAGACTACGGCGACAGGGGGTTCAGCACGTTCATCCGGCGGGCCTTCTGCAAGGGCCTGGGCCTCACGGACGCGGACCTCGATAAGCCCGTCATCGGGATCTGCAACACCTGGAGCGAGCTGAACCCGTGCCACCGGCACTTCCGCGAGCTGGCCGAGGCGGTGAAGCGGGGCGTGTGGCAGGCCGGCGGCACGGCCCTGGAGTTCCCCACCATCTCCCTGGGCGAGACCTTCCTGCACCCCACCAGCATGTTCTTCCGCAACTTGCAGGCCATGGAGACCGAGGAGATGCTGCGGGGCCAGCCCCTGGACGGCGTGGTACTGCTGGCGGGGTGCGACAAGACGGTGCCGGCCCAATTGATGGCCGCCGCCAGCGTGGACCTGCCGGCCATCATGGTGCTGGCCGGGCCGATGCTGGCCGGCCGGTATCAGGGCGCGAGGCTGGGCGCCTGCACCGACTGCCGGAAGTACTGGAGCGAGCACCGCGCGGGGGCCATCTCCGACGAGCAGCTCGCGGTGGTGGAAGGCGCCCTCTGCCCCAGCACCGGCACGTGCATGGTGATGGGCACCGCCAGCACCATGGCCGCCCTCACCGAGACGCTGGGGATGACCCTCCCCGGCGGGGCCGCCATCCCGGCCCCGCTCTCCGAGCGGGTGCGCCACGCCGAGGACTGCGGCCGCCAGGCGGTGGCCATGGTGCAGGAGGACCTGCGGCCATCCCGCATCCTCACCCGCGAGGCGTTCGAGAACGCCATCCGCGTCCTGCACGCCTGCGGCGGATCCACCAACGGCGTGATCCACCTGATCGCCATCGCCGGGCGCCTCGGCATCGAGCTGCCCCTGCAACTGTTCGACGACTTGAGCCGCACCACCCCCATGCTCGTCAATCTGCGCCCCTCTGGCACGTACCACATGGAGGACCTGTGGGAGGCCGGCGGCATCCCCGTGGTCCTCAAGGAGATGGAGCCCCTGCTGCGCGGCAACGCCCTGACGGTGACGGGCAAGACCTGGGGCGAGATGCTCCCCCGCATTCCCCGTGCCGGGTCGTGGCAGCAGGTCATCGCCCCGCGCGAAAAGCCCCTGCATCCGGAAGGCGGCCTGGCCATCGTGACGGGCAACCTGGCCCCCGACGGGGCCGTGGTGAAGCAGTCCGCGGCCAGCCCGCACCTCCTCACCCACCGGGGCCGCGCCGTGGTCTTCGCCTCGCAGGAGGACTTGGCGCGGCGTATCGACGACCCCGATCTGGACGTGAAGCCCGAGGACGTGCTGGTGATGCAGAACGCCGGCCCCATCGGCGCCCCCGGCATGCCCGAGGCCGGCTACCTGCCCCTTCCCAAGAAGCTGCTGGCGCAGGGCGTGCGCGACATGGTGCGCATCTCGGACGCCCGCATGAGCGGCACCGCCTTCGGCACCATCGTCCTGCACGTGGCCCCCGAGTCCGCCGTGGGTGGCCCCCTCGCCCTGGTCCGCACCGGCGACGAGATCCTCCTCGACGTCCCCCACCGGAAGCTGGAACTCCTGGTGTCCGATGAAGAGCTGAAACGGCGCCGCGCCGCGTGGCGCCCCCCCGAGCCCGCCTTCCGCCGCGGCTACGGCAAGCTCTTCCTGGACCACGTCCTCCAGGCCCCCCAGGGCTGCGACTTCGACTTCCTGCGGCCCGTGCGGTAGGCCGGCCCAGTCCCCTCCCCGGTCGGGCGCCTGCGGAACCCGGCGTCCCACGCCGGCATCCGGAAGGCCGACAGAGACGTCGCGACGGTTTCCGGAATGTCGGCCGGGGTGGCCCCGCGGCTTCGGAGGGCGGCCGTTCCTTCTCTCGAGGTTCGATGGGTTCCCCCCCCGGGGGGGGACTCGCGCGGGGGCCGACGGACGGGGGGAGGCGGCGGGCGCCTGCGGGTTACTTGGACGCGGGGGCGGGGGTCTGGGCGGGGGGATTGGCCTTGATGGTGATGCCGCGCTTGCGCAGTTCCTCCACGATGGTCTGCGCCCCCTGATTGCCCTGGGCGGCCAGGTCGGCGGTCTTGCGGGCGATGGACTCGATCTGGGCGCGGAGCTTCACCGATTCCTGGTAGGGGGTCTCCAGGTTCGCGCGGGCGGCGTGCAGCGCGCCCCGCTCCCGGACGAGATAAACGGCCTGGAATCCCGTCCACAGGAAGAGGGCAACCACCGCGAGCGCCACCGGGAGCATCAGGCTCGGCGGGGCCGGCGCGGGGACTGGGGTGGCCGCCTGGGGTTCAGCCGGGGGCTCTTCAAGCATGGCTCAACGCTGGGCCTTGGTCGGGACGGTCTGCCCCGACGGATTCACGGTGAAGGTGATGCCGTGCTCGGCCAAGAGGTTGCGGAGCTGCTCGTCGTTGTTCCGGACGGCCAGGTTGGCCAGCGCGGTGATGATCTCGCGGTTCAGGCGGTCGAACTGCAGGGTCTGGTTGACGAATTGCTGGCGGGTAGTGACTTCGCCCTGGATGGACCGGTTGCCCAGGAAGAGGACGATGTCCACCAGGACCAGGATCACCGCGAGCCCGGCGACCCCGGTGAGGGTCCAGACCTGCCAATCCTTTGGGCGCATATGGTGATCCAGGTTTCCCAGCCGTCCCAAGGGCGATGGACGCGTACTGCCACGGCCGCGACGGTGGCCGGAAACTACCAGGGCCCCCGGACCGTGTCAAGGGAGCGCCCGGCGCCGGGAAGGAACGTGAGGGGGGAAGGGCATGCGGCCGCAAATTGTGCTTGCCGGCCAGGGGGTGGTCGGGGTATTCTGCTGAGCATACGATGTTCTCTTGAGCGAACGACTGTCATGGAACACGACACGGAGATCCGGAGCGCGCTGGTGCCGGCGGTAGACCGGGCGGTGACCCTGTTGCGCCTGCTGCAGGACGGCGGCGGGGGGCACGGCGTCTCGGAACTCAGCCGCAAGGCCGGGCTGCACAAGAGCACCGTCCACGACATCCTCCACACCCTCTGCCACCACCGCCTCGTGGAGCAGGACCCCGTCACCAAGCGCTTCCGGCTGGCCGCCGGCCTGCTGGAATTCAGCGCCCACGTGCGCGAGCGGCTGGACCTGCGGCGCGTCGCCCGGCCCCACCTGGCCGATCTGGTCCGCGCCACCGGCGAGACCGTATTCCTGGGCACGTTCGATGGCGACCACGTGATCATCATGGACAAAGAGGAATCCGCCCACGACATGAAGATCACGTCGCCGGTGGGCCGCCGCATTCCCTACTGTGCCGGCGCCTTCGGCAAGGTCTTCCTGGCGGCCATGCCGCCGGTCGACCGGGATCGGCTCTTCACACGCCGCCCCCTGCGGGGCTTCACGGCGAGGTCCGTCACGGACGCGGGCGCCTATGTTGTGGACCTGGCCCGCGTCCGCCGCGACGGCTTTGCCCTGGACGACGAAGAGTATCTGGATGGGGTGCGGGCTGCGGCCGCCCCCATCGTGGATGGGTCCGGCCATGTGGTTGGTGCCCTGAGTGTGGTGGGTCTCAAGGCGCGCCTGAAGACGACCGCCTTCCGCGCCCTGGGCCCTCAGGTGGCCGCCGCATCGCGCGGCGTATCGGAGCGGCTGGGAGCCAGCCGGTATCCCGCCTGGAACGGCTTGTCAACCGCCGAAGGAGCAGCGGCATGAGGCAGCTCATCACCCTGAATGTCAACGGCGAGGACCGCGAGGTTGCGGTGGAGGTCCACCACACCCTGCTGGAGGTCCTGCGCGAGGACCTGGAGCTGACGGGGACCAAGCACGGCTGCGAGCTGGGCGAATGCGGCGCCTGCGCCGTGCTGGTGGACGGCCAGCCGGTCCTCTCGTGCCTGGCGCTGCCCATCGAGATGGTAGGCCGAACGATCCTCACCGTGGAAGGCATGGCGGACCGGGGGAAACTCCACCCCCTGCAGATGGCCTTCGCCGAGCTAGGCGCCGCCCAGTGCGGGTACTGCACCCCGGGCATCCTGGTCACCGCCAAGGCCCTGCTGGACGAGACGCTGAACCCCGGCCGGCAGCAGATCCGCGAGGCCCTGGCCGGCAACATCTGCCGCTGCACCGGCTACACCAAGATCCTGGACGCGGTGGAGCTGGCGGCGCGCCGCATGCGCGCCGGCGGTCCCGCGCCGCACGGCGCGCGCCCCGAGGCCCGCGTGGGCGGTCTCGTCGAGGTCGAAGACCCGGCGCAACCCGGCGGCGTTGCGCTCGGCATGCCCCGCTAAACACCGACGTTCGAAGTTCACGGTTCGACGTTCGAGGTTGCCGATACACGCACGGCTGGAGGTCCCGGAACCTCGAACTTCGAACGGGGAACGTCGAACAGTGGAGTGGACGATGGGCGAGACGCTGAATGTCATCGGGAAGCCGCTGATGAAGGTGGACGCCATGGCCAAGGTCAGCGGCGAGACCAAGTTCGCCGACGACCTGGAGCTACCCCGCGTCCTCTACGCGCGCCTGCGGCGCTCCGATCATCCCCACGCCCGGATCCGGAAGGTGGACGTCTCGGCGGCGCAGGCGCTCCCCGGCGTGGTGGCCGTGATCACCGGGGACGACCTGCCCATCCTCTATGGCATCCTCCCCGTGAGCCAGGATGAGTACGCCCTGGCCCGGGAGAAGGTGCGCTACGTGGGGGACCCCATCGCCGCCGTGGCCGCCATCGACGAGGAAACGGCAGAGAAGGCCACCGAGCTGATCCGGGTGGACTACGAGACGCTGCCCTCCATCATGTCCATCCAGGATGCGCTCCAGAATCCGGGCGTGCGCATCCACGACTACGGCGAGGGCGGCAACATCCACAAGTTCGTCGCCTTCGAGTTCGGCGACGTGGGCGAGGGCTTCGCCCAGGCCGACCACGTGCGGGAGGACACCTTCTACTTCGAGGGCAACACCCACCTGCCCCTGGAGCAGCTCTCCGCCATGGCCCACGCCACGTCGGACGGGAAGCTCACCCTCTGGTCCTCGACGCAGACGCCGCACTACGTGCATCGCGCCCTGGCCAAGGTGCTGGAGATGCCGGCCAGCCACATCCGGGTGATCGCCACGCCCAACGGCGGCGGTTTCGGCGGCAAATCGGACCCCTTCAGCCACGAGATCGCCATCTGCAAGCTCTCCATGATCACCGGCCGACCGGTGAAGATGACCTTGAACCGCGAGGAGGTCTTCTACGTGCACCGGGGGCGCCACCCGGTGCTCATGTGGGTGAAGACCGGCGTGAAGAAGGACGGATCCATCACGGCCATGCACTTTCGGTCCTACCTGGACGGTGGGGCCTACGGCAGCTACGGGGTGGCCAGCACCTTCTACACGGGCGCGCTCCAGACCTGCACCTACAAGGTGCCCCGCTACAAGTTCGAGGGCCTGCGGGTCTTCACCAACAAGCCGGCCTGCGGGCCCAAGCGGGGCCACGGCACGGTCCAGCCGCGCTTCGCCATCGAAGTGCACCTGGACAAGATTGCGGCGGACCTGGGGCTGGACCCGGCCGACATCCGCAAGAATCACATGGTGGACGAGCAGAGCATGACGGTGAACCACCTCAGCATCACCACCTGCGGCCTGCGCGAGTGTCTCGACGCGGTGCTGGAACGGAGCCGCTGGTACGAGCGGCGGGGGAAGCTGCCGAAAGGGCGGGGGCTGGGCATCGCCGCCAGCGCTTACATCACGGGGGCGGGCCACGCCATCTACTGGAACAACATGCCCCACTCGGGCGTGCAGATCAAGGTGGACCGGGGCGGGGGCGTGGCCGTCTTCTGCGGCAGCACGGACATCGGCCAGGGGTCCGACTCGATCCTGGCGTACATCGTGGCCGAGGTGCTGGGCATCGAGCCCGCCGACATCCGCATCGTGACCGCCGACACCGACCTGACGCCGGTGGACCTGGGGAGCTACTCCAGCCGCGTCACCATCATGACGGGCAACGCGGCGCTGCAGGCGGCCGGGCGCATCAAGACGCTGCTGGTGGGGGCTGCGGCCGAGAAGCTCGGTGTGCCGGCCGAGCGGCTGGAACTGGCCGGGCGCAAGATCTTCGACCGCGACGATCCAGACAAGGCGGTCCCCTTCGTGGACGCGGCCGTCCTGGCCGAGGCGAAGCACGGCACGCTGGGGGCCGTGGGCAGCTACTGGCCGCCGAAGCGTGGCGGCAAATTCAAGGGCGCCGGCGTGGGGCCCACGCCGGCCTACAGCTATTCGGCCGTGGTGGCCGAGGTGAGCGTGGACGCCGAGACCGGTGAGGTCAAGGCCGAGAAGGTGTGGACGGCCCACGACTGCGGCAAGGCCATCAACCCTTTGCTGGTGGAGGGCCAGGTGGAGGGAAGCATCTACATGGGGCTGGGCGAGATCCTCATGGAGGAGCAGGTGTTCCGCAAGGGCCTCCACAAGACCCCCTCCATGCTGGACTACAAGAGCCCCACGACGCTGGAGACGCCGGAGATCGAGACCGTCCTGGTGGAGACCCACGACCCGGAGGGCCCCTTCGGCGCCAAGGAATCCGGCCAGGGCCCGCTGCTGCCTGTCATCCCGGCCGTGACCAACGCCGTGTACGATGCCGTGGGCGTATGGGTGGACGAGGTGCCGTGCCTCCCCGAGAAGGTGCTGCGGGCCCTCGACGAGAAGGCCAAGGGCAAGCCGGGCCGCTACGGCCCCACCGGCGTCCCCGAGGTCCAGTTCCCGGAGCCCATCCGCGTGGAGCCCCCCGAAAAGGCCCCACGCCTGCCGGTCGCCGCGAAGAGTTAACAGGCCGCCCTCACCCGGCCCCTCTCCCTCTCCGGGGCGAGGGTATCGGGAGGGTGAGGGTGGCCGGACGACCAAGCACAACGAGAGAAGCTGAGAGGTCTGCGATGCTGCGCCTGCCGCCCTTCACGTATCTGGCCCCCCGCACGGCCGCCGAGGCCGTCGACATGCTCGGCCGCCACGGGAACGACGTCATGCCCGTGGCCGGCGGGACCGACCTGTTTCCCAACATGAAGCGCCGGCAGTTCGAGCCCAGGATCCTGGTGGGCCTGCGGGGGCTGAAGGAGCTTCAGGGGATCCGCGGGAGCGGGCTCGAAGGGATGACCATCGGCGCCGGCTGCACGCTCACCGAGGTGGCGGACCATCCTGCCGTGCAGCAGGCCTATCCGGCGCTGGCGCGGGCCGCGGGCTGGGTCTCCACGCCGCAGCTCCGTACCATGGGCACCATCGGCGGCAACCTGTGCGTGGACACCCGCTGCACCTATTACAACCAGACCTACGCGTGGCGGCGGGCCATCGGGTTCTGCATGAAGAAGGACGGCGACATCTGCCTGGTGGCCCCCACGAGCCCGCGGTGCTGGGCCGTCTCGTCCTCCGATACGGCCCCCGTGGTGATCGCCCTGGGGGGCACCCTGCGGCTGGTAGGGCCCGGCGGCGGCCGCACCATCCCGGCACAGGCCCTCTACAACGACGACGGGATCAAGTACCTGGCCAAGGACCCGCGCGAGATCCTCTGCGAGATCCACCTCCCGCCGGCAGACGGCTGGCGCGCCACCTACTGGAAGCTGCGCCGCCGCGGCTCCTTCGACTTCCCGATCCTCGGCGTGGCCGCCGCCCTCAAGCAGGCGCCCGACGGCACCGTGGAGGACGCCCGCATCGTCCTGGGCGCCGCCTACCCCACGCCCGTGGTGGTGGAGCAGGCCCGCATGCTGGTGGGCCAGCGTCTGACGCCGGAACTGATCGAGAGCGTGGCCCAATCCGCCTCGGGTCCCGCCAAGCCGCTGGACAATACCGACCTGACCATGTGGTACCGCAAGCGCATGGCCCGCGTCTACATCGCCCGCGCCCTGCGCGAGCTGGCCGGCCTCCCCGTGACTCCCGCCGCGTAGCGTCGCTCGCCGTCATCGCGCCCCCGGGCCAGCGGCGGGACGCGGCCTCCAGCAGACGGTGATACCTCTGTCCGCCACCAGGCTGTGGCCGGTGACCTAGGAGGCCGAGTCGGAGCAGAGCCACAGCACCGCCTCCGCCGCTTCCTCGGGCTTGCCCACCCGCCCCATGGCGATCCGCTGCCGGTACCAATCCCACATGGCCGCCTGGTGCGCCTCGAACACCGTCTGCCCGCCGCCCGACGCCCTGATGGCCTCCTGCGCCCGGGGCCCCCGCTCGGCGTTGCGCCCCGCGATGACAACCCGCGCCGCCCCCTAGGCAAAACGGGTCGCTGCCGCTAGGCCGATGCAGGAACTGCCCCCGTGACAAGCACGACGCCGCCCTCGGACCATTGCATATTGTCCTCCCGATCCGGCACCGAAGCGCCGGCGAAACGGGACACGGCGGGCGGACCGTCCCGGGCAAGCCCCGATCGGCGTTGTGACGGGCCTGGAAGGCGGACGGCTGAGCAGGTGGGGATCGGGGGGGGGGAGCGGGCGGGGCGGGCAGGCGGCGCTTGGGACCCGGAAGCCGGCTCAGACGGCGCCCATGCCGTACTTCTTCATCTTCTTGCGCAGGCCCTCGCGGCTGATGCCCAGCACTTTGGCGGCCCGTTCTTTATTGCCGTTGGTCTTCTCCAGGGCGTCGGAGATCATCTCCATCTCGATGCCCTGCACGGTGGCCGGCATGGTGCCGAGCTGCTTGTACTTGCGGAACTTTGCCGTCGTCCCCTCCAGCAGCTTCTCCGAGAGGACCTCCTTCCCGATCACCTGGACGCCGCCGGAGAGCGCCACCGCCCGCACCACCTCGTTCTCCAGCTCCCGCACGTTGCCCGGCCAGTTGTAGGCCTTGATCAGGTCCATGGCCTCGGAGGAGAAGCGGCGCGCGTTCTTGCCCAGTTTCTCCCGCGCCTGCCCCAGGAAGAAATCCACCAGCAGGGGGATATCCTCCCGCCGATCGCGCAGGGGCGGGATGTGGATATTGACCACATTCAGCCGGTAGTAGAGGTCCTCGCGGAACTTGCCGGCCGCGATGTCCGCCTTCAGCTCGCGGTTGGTGGCGGCCAGCACCCGGATATCCACCGGGATGGGCTTGGCCCCCCCCACCCGGACCACCTCGCGTTCCTGCAGGGCACGGAGCATCTTCGCCTGCATGGGGGGGCTCATGTCCCCGATCTCGTCCAGGAACAGGGTGCCCCCGTTGGCCACCTCCATCTTGCCGATGCGGCGGTCCACCCCGGTGGCCACCCCCTTCTCGATGCCGAATAACTCGCTCTCCAGCAGCGTCTCAGGCAAGGCGGCGCAGTTGAGGGCCACGAAGGGGGCGGCCCGGCGGCTGCTGTTGTAGTGGATCGTCTTGGCGATGAGCTCCTTCCCCGTGCCGCTCTCGCCGGTGATGAGGACGTTCACGGGCGAGTCGCAGATCTCGTTCAGGAGTCGCAAAGCCTCCTGGAGCTTCCCGCTGATCCCCACGATGTTGGCGAAGTTGAACCGGCGGCTCACTTTCTCGCGCAGGTCGGCGTTCTCCCGCGCCAGCGCATCCTGGGCGCGGCGCAGATCATCGAAGTACTGGACGTTTTCGATGGCCGTGGCCGCCTGCGAGCCCAGGAACTGGAGCAGTTCCTCGTCCTCGGTCGTGAAGTCCCCCGACCGCTTGTTGACGGCCTGGAAGGACCCCAGGATCTTCCCGTCCTTCGTGCGGAGCGGAACGGCCAGCACGTTGCCGGTCTTGTAGCCGGTCTTCTCGTCCACCTCGCGGTTGAAGCGGGGGTCGGCGTAGGCGTCCGCCACGTTCACCACCTGCCCGGTCTTGACCACGTGCCCGGCGATCCCGCGGTTGGCCGCGAAGCGGATCTCCGCCTTCTTGTCCAGCCCGAGGGCCACCCGAGACCAGAGCTCCTTGCGCTCCGCGTCCAGCAGGAAGATGGTGCTCCGCTCCGCGCCCAGGACCGTGGTCGCCTCGCGGCAGAGGATCTCCAGCAGGAAGTCGAAGTCCCGCTCGGCGCTGATGGCGGCGAGGGACTTGAGGAGCAGGGAGAGGCGCTGGATCTTGTGGCGGAAGCCGTCCCGCGCGGCGGGGTCGGTCACGCTGAGGGCCTGATCGAACAGTTCGTCGAGCAGGTTCAGGTCGAACTGGATGCTGAGGGCGTTGATGAGGTCTTCCTCGGCCAACAGCCCGCGGCGCACCAGGATCTGTCCGAGAAGGCCGCTGCTCGCGGACTGGATCGCCAGGGCCTCGTTGAGTTGGTCCTCGCTGATGAGCCCCCGCTCCACCAGGATTGCCCCGATCCGTTTCCGTCGCATCCGCGCCTCCCGAAGCAGATCGCCAGACGCCGGTCAGACTATCCCCCGGCCCACCGCAAGTCAAGCCGCCGCCAACGAAGTTGGCAGGGCGGGCCGCCCACGGCGTGTGCATCCACGAGTGGCGCGATTCCAGGGCGTTGCCGCCCATCCGGACCCCGGAGGTCACTCGCGCCGGAGGATTTCGGACATCCCGCGAGAGATGGCCTCGCCCACGGCCGCGCACTGCATGGCAAGGAACTACCGCAAAGCAAACGCTTTGCGCGGGGCCGGGCACGGCCATCGAGGCGGCACAACCCTTGCTCTTCCTCCCGTTCGACCGATAACGGCGAGGAACAAGACAGTGCCTACTCGAAACGGGAACCGTAGGAAAGGTGGCTCACCACGGTGGTCTTCCACGCCCCCGTCAGGCCACGCCGAAATGGCGCCGATACCCCACGGGGGGTGGAATGCTCCTGTGACCGTGGTGGACGCTCTGGATCTGGCCCTGGCCCGGCAAGAGGTCCTGGCCGCCGCCAATTCGTCGAACCCGCTGGCGCGGGCCATCATCCTTCGTCTGGCGTCCACCCTGGGTACGAACGGACGGAACGGGAAGGAACGGTGAGGCCCGGGACGCGGCTTCCGGGGCCCAGCGAGAACCGCAACAGCAAACCCTGAGCGAGCCGAAGCGCACGAAGCGGAGGCGGATATGGATACCATCTACTACAAGGTGATCGCGTTCATCCTGCTGTTTCCCTGGTCGATCCTGGCGTTGACCGTCTTCGGGCACCTCCGCGCCCGGTGGGCCCGCAAGGGATGACCGGGCCAGCCTTCTCCAGCTGACCCGGTCTGCGCCCCGCCCGGGAACCCGTGAGTCGGGGGGTTCGCAGGCCGGCGCACAAAGCCAACCCAGGATCGTTCACGGCCGCTGGTCGCCCAACCAGCGGCCGTTCCCTTTTCCAGGGGTCGTGGGTCGGGGCGAGGGGTCGGGGCCAAGGGAGAACCGGAGGTGGGGCAGGAGACGGTCAGGAATCCTCGACGGGTTCGGCCTGCGGCTTCTGGGCCTTGATCCCGTTGACCTGGATGATGTCGCGCCCGGGCAGCACCAGGCACGTCAGCTTCCCGCCGAACACGCACCCGGTGTCGATCCCGATGCGATCGTCCTGGTTGTAGACATCCCTGAGCGGCGTGTGCCCGAAGACGATGGTCGGGCTGAACCGGCCCGGGTGCTGGTAGAACTCCCGCCGGATCCAGAGCATGTCCTCGGTGCGCTGCTCCTCGAAGGGGACGCCCGGGCGGATGCCGGCGTGGACGAACAGGAAGTCATCGGTCTGGCGGAAGGGCGCCAGGCCGTAGAAGAAGTCCAGGTGCTCCTGCGGGATGTTCTCCGCGCCACCGTAGCTCTCCAGCGTGGCCTGGCCCCCGTTGGCCAGCCAGACCTCGGGGTCGATCCCGTCCAGGTAGTTGATGAGCATCCACTCGTGGTTGCCCATCAGGCAGGTCACCTTGCCGGGCCGCTGCTTCCGCAGTTCCAGCACGTACTCCACCACGCCCTTGGAATCCGGCCCGCGGTCGATGTAATCCCCGATGAAGAGCAACTCGTCGGTCTTCCGAAGGGACAGCTTCGCCATGAGCGCTTTGAGCTGATCCAGGCACCCGTGGATATCCCCGATGACGTAGGTTTTCTGGCGCCGCAGCGATTTGGGCATGATCTCGATGGTGTGCCAGCGCGAGACACCCGGCACCGCGCTTAATATCAGAACTCCTGACCTTGCGCAAAGTGGACTGCAACATTTCCGGACGTAGGGAGGCACCTGGTGTGCCTCCGGCTGGAGGCGAAGCACGGGATCCGGAGCGGCGGCAGACGAGCTGCCGCCCTACGTCGCCCAGGCGAAACCCCGAAAATGTTGCACTGATTATTCCGCATCGCTCTTGGCCATACCCGTGTTTCCGAGAGGGTACGGCGGCACGTCGGGAGCTCTGAATATATCACGCACCCCGACCCCTTCCAAGGGGCTCCGCGGGCCGCGGCAACCGCCGATGGACCGTCGCGAACCCCACCGGCGGGCAGGACCGCGCTTGTCCCCCGCCCGGATTCCGGATAGAGTAGATCAACAATGCAACGACGATGCCTGATGGCGGTCCCGTCGCCCTTTCGTTTCGATCTCACCGCTTCCTTCTACGCACGGTTCAACACCGAGATGGTGGACCAGTTCAGCGGCGGGGTCTACCGGCGCGCCCTGCGGGTGGGCCGCCGGGCGGTGGCCGTGCGCGTCCGCCCGCAGGGGGCCGGCCTCGCCGTTGCCATCGAGGGGGCGAAGCTGACCGACCGGACGGTGAAGGCCGCATGGGAGATCCTGGCCCGGATGCTGGGCGTCGGGCAGGACCTCGCCGGGTTCTACCGGATGGCTCGGCGGGACCCGGTGCTGGCGCGCACGCTCCCCCGCCTGCGGGGCCTGCGGCTGGCCGGCTACGCCTCGCTCTTCGAGGCCCTGGTCATCGCCATCCTCTCACAGCAGGTGACCATCCAGTTCGCCAACGTCCTGAAGGGCCGGCTGGTGGAGGCCTACGGCAGCCGCATCCGGCTGGGCGGGTCGAGCCTCTGGGCCTTCCCGCGCCCGGAGGATCTGGCGGCGGCGAACGTGACCGACCTGCGGGCCATGCAGTTGAGCACGCGGAAGGGCGAGTACGTGGTGGGCCTGGCCCGCACCTTCGCCGACGGACACTGGGAGGAGGCGGCCCTGGCGGCCCTGGACGACGAGGCATTCGTGCAGCGGGTGGCCGGGCTGCGCGGTCTGGGCCGGTGGTCCGCCGAATGGGCGCTGGTCCGGGGGCTCGGCCGCACGGACCTGCTACCCGCCGATGACGTGGGAGTGCAACGCGCGCTCTCGGAGGCCTACTTCGGCGGGCGGCGGGTGACGCCCGCGATGGTGGATCGGTTCGGCCGGCGCTGGCGGCCGTACCGCAGCCTGGCCCTCACCTACCTCTTCACGGCGCGACGGATGGGGCTCTTCCAGCGGAAGGATCTGGGCGGCGGCACGTGACGCTGTTCCCGATTCCCGGTCCCCGGTCCCCGGTTCTCACATCGGCATGAGGCCAGCGGGGGGTTGCGGCAGGACGGTCAACCGGGAACTGTGAACCGGGAACCGGGAACCGGCGCAGCCGTCAGCGTTGCGCGGCGCGGAGCCGCCAGACCCAATGGCGCACGCGGTCCGCCCGCGCGCGCGGCACACCCTCCATCACAAGGACGTCGGCCCCCTGCCGCTCCACCACCAAGGCGTCCCACCCGTGGCGCCACGTCCACCTGTTGCCGCCGCACCGCCCGGACCGCGCCGCGGGGAACTTCTTCGGCACGAGGCGCGCATAGGCGTCCGCGAACTCGCGCGCGTCGGCCTCGCCATCCCACGCCGTGAGGAAGACCAGGGCCCGCCGCGCCCCCCCGGCCCCCTCGTAGGGATGAAACTGGTCCCCGCCCCACCCGGCGCCCGCCGTTCCGGCCTCCGCCTCGGGCAGGAACCGTTCCAGCAGGCCCCGCACGTCCGGGAGGA
>Ga0214473_10004551_pt1 | contig 16664 bp, 8 predicted proteins | sample RVTome_7_FD_203509 | JGI IMG/M metagenome (GOLD analysis project Ga0214473, IMG submission 203509) | Soil microbial communities from uranium-contaminated site in the Upper Colorado River Basin, Wyoming, United States - RVT98D197 | ecosystem: Environmental > Terrestrial > Soil > Contaminated >... | reverse complement strand
GGGGTGGGCTCTCGGATCGATTTCCAACTATTGAATTAGATGCATTTGTTGTGATGCCGAACCACGTCCACGGCATTCTCGTTGTAGGGGCGGCGCTTGCCCCGCCCAAGAGGCGCAAGGTGGGGGCAGGGCTTGCCCTGTCCCAGGGGGGCGCAGCAAGCAGCGCCCCTACGAGATTCGCATCTGCCACGTTAGGGACTGTGGTGCGCGCATTCAAATCGATATCCGCGATTAGCGTGAACCGCCTCTTGTCACGTTCTGGGCAATCGCTCTGGCAAAGGAGTTATTACGAACACGTCATCCGCGGTGAAGAATCCTTGAACCGCATCCGGGAGTATATTTCAACCAACCCCTTGCGCTGGCAGCTCGACCGCGAGAATTCAGAGCGTACAGGCGACGACCAATTTGATCGTTGGTTGGCAACATTCAAAAGGAGACCGCCGGGGGTTCTCGAGCAGACCCGCCGGTAAAGGGAGAGTCAGCCTTCATGGGAGGTGAATGACATAGATTTCAAGTGCCTGAGCCATATGTCAACATTCAAGTGTTTCGTACATCCACCCTAATGGGTTCGCATCAGGTTTCCTGCACCTGAAAAAGGGATCATTAGCTTGACGTTACGGAACGTTGGGGTTAGCTTGATTACATCCGGCGATGTTTTTACGCGAATGGTTCTTACGTGGGGTGGAGAGCAGCAGCAGCGCCCCTTTTACATCAAGTTGGGCGATCATACCGGGGAGCATCAGAAGATATCATGCGTTGGGACATGCTAATTAACAAGGTGCGCCGCTCATTTGGGGGAACGTGCCTGCTATGCACGGCACATCCAGCGAAAACCAACGAGCACATCTTCGCGTCGGCATTGGGCGGTACCGTGTATCTCAAGTTGCTTTGTGCCGGTTGTAACAACGATGTTGGCGGAACGCTCGTCAACGCTTTGAAGCGCGATGCACGACTAATAATTCCAGTCTACTATCAGCTCCGACCCCAGCTTCCTGGGGTCGCACATAAATTCCTGCGAGGCCTGCCGTTGGTGGGCCACCGTAACGGGAAGCAAGAAGCGCTGTCTTACGGACCCGCAGGTATTGAATTTCCTGAAGGCACGGCTGAAGTCGATTTCACAGAGATTGAGCCGAACCTTACCGCTGCAGACGCACCTGATGCTGCGTTCTTGTTAGTTGCATACGAGATGGCCGCTCTCGCCGTGGGTGCGCCTGTACTGGATACGACACTGGATCCTCTACGTGCCGAAATCTTGGCAATGGCGAAATCAACGGGCAGGGTACAGTTTGCTCATCAAGGGACTGGCAAGCTGTTTCATGGGGCAGCCATTCGGTGCCTCGAGTCAATACTGACGGTCGATATCATATTTTTCGGCTCGGCCCGATTCTCTGTTGAGGTCGTTCAAGCACACGCTTCGTCCGAGTGGAACGGGTTTGTATACACCCAGGATCTGCGGACCGGTCTGCCGGAGGTTCGAAAATTATCGTGACATACTTGAGGCGGCCGATCAACCCACCGCCATGTTGGCAGCGGTTCCGGCGACTGAACGCCCCAGAGTCGATGAAAGAGGTTCATGACGGAGCGAAGTATGTCAACGGAGTGCGAGTCCAGGAACGTCCCTGGGAGGATGCCGCCTGACTTCTTTTTGCACACCTCTTGACATGACCTCCGAAGCTTGGAGGGAGAGCGCTTCGGGTCGTTACGCTGGCTGATGGGCGAACGATCCATAATGCCTTTCCAGATCGGGACTTCTCCCCAGGGTAAGGAGGAGAGCGTGAAACTTCACTACTACGAAGAGACCGACTCTTTATACATCGACCTCAGCCACCGGGTCAGTGTTGACTCTCGAGAGGTGGTGCCGGGTGTCATTCTCGACTTCGATGAGGAAGGGCACCTGGTGGGGATCGATATCGATAACGCCAGCAAGGTTCTTGATCTGACAAAACTGGAGACCGAGTCGGTCCCAATCTCCGGAAAGTAGTATATGGCGCTCCCCTTGGCAAGGCCATTCTCCGCTGTCGTGCGTTACCGTTTAGTCCAGCCGCCCGTCCACCTGGAAGCCTTCCCGTCCCCGTGTGAATAGTCTCGCCGTTGCCAGAAAAGGCGATGGTCGGCTCCGCCGGCGAGGCCCTCCCGACCAACATCTAGTGCTATTCCAGCGGTATAGGCCCGGATGGTGAGACTAGAGAAAGCGATAGGCCTTGGCGGGACACCTGTCGGCGATGATCCGAAGCGAGTTGGAACGACACCAGATGGGCACGCGGTGATTGCGGTTGACGCTGATCGTTGCCCATCAAACACGGCGCTCATTACCTTCAATGAACTGTTAACTCGGCATACCACAGGATTGCTATCGGGAATTCTGTCGCAACGCATACAAATTGAAAATGTTGGAATCCTTAAAAATAGGTTCCTGCTCCAGTGTAATCTTACGAAACCCGTGTCCTTTGAGCAGGGCCGTGATCTTTTTTACTCGATGTTCCAAATCGTGCACTTCAACAACTACTTGGTTAATCTTTGGCCAATCCTGACCTTCAATGCCCAAGAGCACATCCAGCTCACTTTTCTCCACATCCACTTTGAGCAAGTCAATTCGCTCCACAGCGTGATTTCGCAGGATATCTGATACTGTTCTCAATTGGCAAGTGACCGGTTCAATTTGAAAAGCCCTCCGCAACCTATGGTTGAGAATAAGTGAGCGGAGGGACGGAGGAAGCAACCGAAGCCGACGGAGGTACGGTGGCGCGTTTTTGAGATTGCGCAGAATCGCCCTCTTTAGTTGGTCTCGCACCTCATTCGACCCGTCCGGGTATGCGGTAGACAGCGCTGTGGCTTTGGGATGGTACGCGAAGGTGGTCGTCTTGCACTCCGTCGAGAGTCCACAGAGAAAGACCTTGATATTTTCTGGATCAAAGCGTTCCGCATTCCGTTGCAGCACATCAAAAATCGCTGGGATGGGCTCAAATGCATAGATGCTGACGTTCTTCCTGCACACTTGATATACGTGTAGGGCAAATAGACCTATATTGGCTCCCACATCAAACACAGTGTCCCCTTCGTACAACTCGATCCCGTTCTTAAAGTACTCCTGGATTTGTTCATAAAGAATCGGCACTTCCTCCTTCCGCAGGTAGAATATTTTCATACCATTCGGAAGCGTGGTTTCTGGGAATAATGTTCGCATAGCTATACGACCTCCACAAGGAGAAGAATTCCTGACAACTTCCTTTATCGGTTAGCGTGTGAACCGCCGTGCGGTACAGGTCGTGTCGCCTCCTGCCGCTGGCCGCTATCTTACCCGGAAACGACGACACGAACAGAATATCTGTGACTATCTTCAAGCCTGGGGGAGTGTGAGCATAGAGCGTATGCTATCGCCGAGGGGAGATATGCCCGAATGCACGTCTGTGTCGTGCGAAACAAAAGAGTTCACCAAGAACCTGTTGCTCCAGGACCTTGGAGGATATCAGGACTTTCTGAGGCTTTCTTCTTGATCTCTCGAAAGGTGGCAAACGCGACCAGCAAGACTTTCAAATTCTTAAGTACAGTTCGAAGGTTCGTTTCTTCCGTTCCCTTGAACCTTCGCCGAAATCCAATGAGATCCTCAAAAATGCTCCAAGGGAAGCCGGTAGAGATAATTGAACTCACGTTATGTTTTCCATAGGTTAACTCCAGCGCATGAGCACCGGCAATCCATCGATACATCTGTTGGATCCACGCTGGTTCCGTCAGACCATCTGTTGTCATATCAGTGACCCTCGGGACTCGGTTTGTAAACACAACGTCCATGAGTATGTCGCCTTGGAAGCCTGCATGGTACGCTAAGATAGTAAGTTGAACATCCTCAGTTCTTGCCCCAGGATACCTGGCTGCAATCACAGCGAGCAGGCTTACTATCACATCAGTCCTGCCAATTGTACCTCCCCCTGGTTTCCATTTATAGCCTTTGAATCTACCGTGAACGGCCCTCAAGAACCGCTGAATGGGAGGTAACGGCTCTCCAAAGTCAGGAAGGAACACTTCAGCTCCATCAGCCAGACCTTTTCGATAGACGGCATATTTGGGACCTGCGCCAAGAAGATCTATCCTTGGATTATTTTGAAGTTCGCTGACTAATAGCGTCAAACCGTTAGACTCTGAATCTGGAGCTCCCCCATCCTGATTTACCAAAAACTGAGATTCAGCATCGAAAGTAACCAGCGCCTCAGGTGGCCTCCATCCATTTTCGATGCTCTTTATGAGTAATGATCCGTAAATATCTCCTAAGATACGTATTTTCCCGGCTGAGTACGGCCCCTCTTTTTGGTGGACAATGAAGATCCTATGCTTTGAGCTCTGAAGGTCTGTGTTGCTCAACTGATAGGGCGCACCTTCGCATTTCTCATTCGCAAATACCTTGGCTGGCGTAGTGCTCCCCATCTTTTTCTCTGTATATAGATGGATGACTTGGACGTTTGGAAGTAAAGTGAAGCGGTCTATAGCAGTCTGACATTCGTACCCATTATTCAGACCGATAATAATATCAGCGCCCTTTCCCATTTCGGATATTTGCCTGATGATCTTTGGGATAGTGTAAGGTAAGTAATGTTCTGCCCCTTTACCCGCTGCTACAACTCCTAATGTTCTTGTTTTGTCAAAGGTTCTATTCGTTTTACCATTGATCCATTCTCGGGAAGACTGAACACTTTCAACATCTGCCGTCAAGGTTCTGTCCTGTTTTTCCCGCAATGAAATTGTTGGCACTACAGTGGTCCTCGATGTGGGCTAATTCCTAGAACGGGGTCGCGACGGTCCGCGGAAGAGGAAATCAGGGCGAGACCTAGCTCAGTTGGACATGGAGAGCTGCGTACCACAGCGGGGCATGAAAGATCCCGGATGAGGCAGTTCCAGGGGTCGGCAGAGCCCCAGTATACCGGGCGTTTACGGTCAGTTGTGAAAAGGGAATCTCCTGTTGCTCTTCACACGTGGATCGAGGCGCCGCCGTCGAGGACGAGGGTCTGACCTTGAACCATGTCGCTGAGCGGACTGGCCAAGTACAGCACAGCGTCGGCTATATCACGCACGGTTAGCGGCCGATCCCCCACCATGCTCTTGGCCCGCCGGTGTGCTAGGATCTGTTCCCGGTTGGGCATCTGGCGAAACGAATCGGTCTCAACGAGTCCGGCCTGAATCACGTTTAGATTGATGCCATGGTCCCCGATCTCCAGTGCGAAGTGGCGGATGATACTCTCTAGCGCCGCCTTCGTACTGCCTATGAGGCCGTACATTGGCAGCGCTAAGTGCGAGCCGAGGCTCGAGAGGCCGATGACCTTTGCACGGCCTTCATTTCGTTTCAGCAAGGGCATCGCGGCCTGCACCAGAAACATCAGGGCTCGGACGTTCGTATTCATAGCCGCCTCGAAGTGCTGGGCCGTTGTCGCCAGCAGCGGACGAAAACCGCCCGTGGCGGCGCTGCTGACAAGGATATCCAACCCGCCAAAGCTCTCTCTCACGAAATCAATCATGGAGACGACGTCCTCCTGTTCGCTCACGTCAGCTTTGACGACGGCTGTGCGCCGACCGAGGCCCTGAATCTGGTCCGCAACCTCTTCGGCGACGGATCGTGAGGTCACGTAGTTCACGACTATGTCGGCGCCCGCCTCGGCCAGGCGCAGCGCACAAGCCCTCCCGATGCCGCGAGAGCTGCCCGTTACGAGAGCCACGCGTCCTGTAAGATCGATCACTGAGTTGCCTGCGAGTCTGACGAGCCCGCTATAACGATCGCCGCCGTTTCTCGGTCAGAATCCGCGATGTGGATGGTGTGCGCGGCGTCCGGTTTCGCACCGTCCCAATGGTAGGTGTAACCCCCGCCCGCACGGGGACAGACTTCGATGCGGAGTGGGGTGAACTGCTCGCCGTAGCTCACCGCCTTATATATCGCCTCTTTGACGGCCCACAGGGTCGATGCCAGACGCATCTCCCCCACGCTGTGCACCCACCGCCGTTCCCCCGGCGTCAACCACATCTCTAGAAACCCATCCTTCCAGGTCTGTACCGGCGCCACATCCACGCCCACGGACACTCCGGGGGCGCGGGACAGCGCCACGAGCACGGATCGATCGGAGTGGGCGATTGATAGCGCCCACGGCTGCAGCCGGCCGCGCAGCGTCACTCGTGGAGCCGTCGCTCGTCCGAGACCGTCACGTGAATGGATATCGATCTCGGTAGGGTGGATCGCCTCGCCGCCGGCCGATGGCGCGAGCACGTCATCCAGAATCAATCGTTTGGCAAGCAGGCGACCGCAGAGCCATCCATCACGCCGGCCGGCATCGCGGAGTTCTGCAAAAACCTCTCGCTCGCTAGGGCTGAGCCAATCTTCGGCCTCTGTTCCACGCCACGCGCGGAGCAGAATCCTTTGCGATAGATAGCGGCACACGAGCCGAGTGCCGACCATCAACTTGCCTTTCGAGAAACGACGATGCACCGATAGCCTTCAGCGGACAGGATCACCGTACCATCCTCTCCGAAAAGCGCGAAGTCAAAATCCGTGTGTGTGGCTTGTCGATCCCGCATCACCAGGCGGACTATGCACGTCTCGCCATCACGAGGCAGGCGTCCAACGCGCAATCGTTCGGCCGCCCGCGGCAGTTGCAATGTTGCATACACCTTATACATGAAGGCGCCAGCGGTCTGGAAGCATGAATCCAGCACCACTGATGGGACAACCCAGCCATCACCTCGCCGGAGCCCTGCCAGATCAGTGAGCGGCGGCGCAACGATCCGTCCCCAACAACCGTCCCGCTCAAACGCCACATCCCGCAGACGTTGTAGCGGTGTACCCAGATAGATCCGACCCCCCTGAATCGCCTGCTGAGGGTCCAGATACTTCATGGCGTTCCAGTTGCCTGGCTCACCAGGATGTGGAAGGTCGATTGCCGTGGGCCTGTCAGCCAGTTCCACGACGCCCTTTAGGTAGACGCGATCCGGATCCGTGAGCCGACCTTCGCGATTATAGAAATCGGCGCTTAGCACACATTGAATACCGTTATCTGCCAGCATCGCATGAATGCGCGCACCTTGAGGTCGGTCGGAGAAAAACCGGAAGCCGCTGGTGACATCAAGGTTGCGCAGACCGACGACGGTCCGTCCTGGAAACAGAATCGAGGCCGCCTCGGCGAATAATTCGATACCGACGACAGCCGGCAAGATAGGGACACCTTGATGTCGGTGCTCAACCAGGAATCGATCTTGTGTCGGATCAAAGCGTGCCTCGGCCACCAGGCTATGTCCCTCGTGCAGTTCATAGACACCGTCGATCAGCGGCGCCCTGGAGATCTGTTCTCTGCGCTGCCGATAGGCTTGCAGTTGACTGGGCGTGGGGGTGGTCTTGTCGAGGTCCAGTCTACCGGGCCGGTCGATGAGGAGCACTTCCGCTTCCGGAGCTCCGGCCCGGAGTTCATCGATCAGATGCTCAACGCCCTCGAGCGGGGGCATGAATCGCTGTTGGGCCAGCGCCAGCACCACTTTGGTCTCCGGGCGAACGGCCATACCCAGCTCACCCCATGGCGGCCAGTGGACAGCGACGGATGCGCACGCCGGGCGTTCGGCGCGAAACCGGCCGATCAGCTTGCATAGCATGTCCGATGCCAAAGAGTAGTCGGTCTGTCCGTGACCGCCGAATCTGCCGCTGATGGAACCGAAACCCACGAAGTACTGCAGCGGGTCCTCGCGTGTCAGAGCCATGAGCGCGGCGGCACCATCTACCTTGGCGGCGATGGTTGCCGTCACACTATCGAGCTGCTTGCGGTCGAACCGGGCGGCGGCTTCAACACCTGCGCCGTGGATGATGCCGTGGATCGGTCCGGCGGATCGGCGGATGCGCTCTAGCACCCCCCCTAAAGCCTTCCGATCCGAGACGTCGCAATCATGGTAGGTTGCGCGCACCCCTTCTTCGGCAAACTCGCGCAACGTCTTATCGAGCTCGATCGCCCTTTCGACCTGGCGCCACGCGGCCAACGGATCGCGTCCGGTTCGGCGGGCCTCTTTGGTGACGGTCATTTTCAGTTCTTTCAGGCTGTGAGCCGACAGATTTCGCCAGACGGCGTCAGCTTGCGGTGCGGGGATTGTCCCGATCAGGTGCAGCTCCAGTCCGAATCTGCGGCCGAGTTCACGCGCGACGAAGCCTGTTATGCCCCGGGCTCCTCCGGTTACCACCCAGGTTCCTCCACGAGGAATGTCCCTCTGTTCCAATAGCGCTGGAGATCGTGGCACGGCCCGCACAAGGCGCCGTCGCCCGCGGACATAGCCGACTTCGACCTCTGGTGTGCCGGCGGTCAGCTCGGTCCAAAGAGCCGCGACCACCTGCCTTGGCGATTCCTCTGGTGGTGTATCGACAACCTTAACAAGCATCCCCTCAAACTCGCGGCGAATGCTCTTCAGTAGACCTGCCAGCGCCCCCCCTTCGACCGCCGTTACACGGCCGGAAAAGCCGAAGTCACCGCCCATGGCAGTGGCGGCGACGAGGGTTGCCTTATCGAGCAGATGTGACTGGGAAACAAGCCACGTCCAGCGCTGGCACACGAGGTACGGCAACATCACGCCGCGGGCGCGGCGTCGAGCCCACGCTTCCTCGTCGTCCCCGGCGGCGGCGTCTTCGTCTCGAGCGGTCATGAGAAACAGGTGCGGCGTTGGGTGCGCCTGCCAGAAACGATCCAGGGCCGCAAGCGTTTCCTCAGGGTCGTCGCAAACGGGGAGATCCATCGCCGTGGCGCCGGACTCTTCCAGGCGCTCGCGCAACGCGAGGGCCGTCGGATTCTGGCCCATGACGACCACTGGTCCGTGGAAGTGGGGCGTCCGTTCGGTCTGACCGTTCAGTGGTACGTCGGCCACCCGAAGGACAAAGCGGCTCATAACTCGACCAGCCTCATCGGGCTGGGCCTCACCTTCCGGTAGGGCTGGTGCCGCATCGGATCCATAGGCGACGGCGCGGCGATCGTGAACCTGGTCGGTGGGCGGCACCTCCGACGCGAACAGTTCCTTGAGGTTCAGACGACGGTAAGAGTCCGCGTTCTCTTTGTCCAGGGGACCAGGCGTCGCCCAGACCTCGCCAGACGCAGGTCGCATCACAATGCTCACCTGATTGTCGATGCGATGAATCGTGTTCATGGTCGCGTGAGGCGTGATGCGTCCCCGGCCCAAATCGTACCGGTCACGCAACGCTGCTTGAGCGTGACCCACGGTAAACCCCGCCCGCCCGTTTTCGCCCAGCAGGTTCCGCAGCCGGGTGAGTCGGTAACTCGAGTGTGGCGGGACCTCCCGGGAGACGTGCAGAAGGCAGTGATTGGTGGTCATGACGAGATCCTTATCGTGCTGGACATGCAATGAGGAACCGTCGTACTCGAGATAGCACAATCGGTCGGTGAGGTGATGACTGATGCAGAGGCTGAAGGCCCCCATCCGCTCGACCCCTCGCACGATCTCCACGGCGGACTCTATGTCCTCCGCCCGTTCCAGAATGGTCATCACCAAGATCGGGTGCATGATCCCAACTGCCCGGACGGCGCGCCGGGGACGATCGAGCAGCAGCGTGCTGCTCACCGCGAGGCCGCGAGCATTGAGACCGTTCACCCCACCGAGCTGCCCGGAGGCCGTGAATATGATATGCGGGATGCCGGCGGCCGGATGCCGTACCTGCACGATCCGGGTGAGGCAATCTGTCAGACTAAGCGAGAGGGGTGCGTCCTCGTTGACGCCATGAATCATGCTGCCGCCATTCCGGCGCGCCGTGACGGCGAATTGCGTGCAGCCAGCGGGATGGTCGGGGTACAGGCCCAGGTTGTAGGCGATCAAGGATTCGAGCGGTACGTCGAGTCCAGTCTCCATCCCACGGAGTTCCTCAAGCCCGGCCGGGGTGAAGAACGCCTCCGCCTGCGCGAAAATATGTGGCAACTCCTCCATGTGGCTGAGCTGCCCTTTCAACAAATCCCTGTATCTCCCGAGGATGTTCTTGATCTGGTCCGTCTGGTTGCGAGCGTGTTGCACGCCCATCTCGTACGGTGTGCCGGCAACTCTCACAACATTCAGGATGCTCATGGGAGCGTCTACAGAATCATCAGCCATTGGATCGGCGACGCGGGCAACCGCAGCGGCCGCAGCTCGCACCGGTTCCGCGCCGTTGCCTGCCGGCGGTCCAGGGGCCTGCGTGGAATCGGGAGTGGTGTCGCGAGCGGCCTGTCTGCGGCTGCAACCAGACTGCCTCAGGAAGTCCAGCACGTGTCGTAATGTCGGAAAATCATCCAACGACAAGCGATCGACGGGCTTGAGATCGAAGTGCTCACGCAGCTCGCCGAAGAGATGCGCCTTCTTGATGCTGTCGATCCCGAGGTCCGCTTCGAGGTCGGCATCCAGCTCCACGATCTCCGGTGGGTAGCCAGTCTGCTCGCAGACGAAGTTGATCAGGAACGATTCCAGATCGTCCACCGACTTCGCCGTGGAAGCCGGCTGGCGCCGAGAAGTTGTGTCCGACACGAGATCTGCCGATCGTCGCATTCTCTGCCTGCGGCGAGCCGTGGCATCAAAATGGATGATCTCACGCTCGACGCCGGGCTTGCCCGGAACGATCGCCCTGGACTCGGTCTGCCGCGTGTCGCCCGTCTTCGTGTGGCCGATCAACACGCCGGCGCATTCGAGCAGCGCCTGAACGCGGCACAGTTGCTCGATACCGGGTCGCCTGGGGTTATCGCAAGCGATGATGGCGGCGTCGCGCTCGGCCAGGATCCGTCGGTGCAGGCGCGTCAGAACCTGCCGTGGACCGATTTCGACAAAGACCGTCACACCGTCGTCGGCAAGGCGAGTAATCAGATCGACATAGCGGACGGGAGTGGTCACCTGCTCGACAAGGTGTGCTGGGATGTCCAGCGGATCTGCGACGTAGCGATTGGTGATGCTGCTCAGGAGCGGTATCCTCGGCGGGAGGATCCTTTCCCCCCGTAAGATGTGGCGCATTGCTTCTTTGACATCAGCCATCAGCGGCGTGTGGAACGGACGAGGCACGGGCAGCAATTGATTCTCGAAGCCCTCAGAGGCGAGGCGAGAATCGAGCTCGGAGACGGCCTCCTGCTGACCCCCGACAACGGTCTGATCGGGGGCGTTATGGTTTGCCACACAAACAGTTCCTTGGATACCAGCGGTCAGGCGCTCGACCACCTCGGGCGGCGCGGTGGTAGAAAGCATCACCCCCCTTGTCTGTTCGCTCGACTCGATGGCATCGCAGCGCGCACGAGTGATTCGGATGGCTTGCTCCAGGGTCCAGGCCCCGGCGGCGACCAGGGCTGGGTACTCCCCATAGCTGTGGGCGCTGATAACATCCGGACGGATTCCGAGCGACGTCACTGCGGCGTGCGCGATGGTATCGGCCAGCAATACCGACACCTGTGTCCGCCAGACGTCGGCGCCGAGTTCCTCGCCGCCTTGCCAGGCGATCTCTGCAAGGGTGGGATAGCCCAGTCGGGACATCGCGCCGTCGATGTCCTTCAACATGGCCGCAGCAGCGGGCACCTCGCTTACCAGTTCGCGGAGCATGCCAGGGTACTGCGATCCCTGTCCGGAGAACAAGAACGCCACGCGGGGCGGCTCCTGTCCCATCTCGCGATAGAAGATGCCCTGTTCCTCCAGAGCAGGACGGGCATTGGAGATGGCGAGCTGCTCAGAAGCGAGTCTGAGCTTCCGTGTCAGCGAGTCCGGACCGTCTGCGACGATGGCGAGCCGGGCGCGGTCGCCGGGGGTAAATCCGCCCATGTGTGCTGCGATAAACAGCGATTCGGCATGCTCCTGGCGCCGCGCCACGTTCTCGAGAAGCTCCGCGAGTGTCGCTGCGCCGACCCTAACGATCCGCCAGTCCGCGGGCTCGGCCGCCCGCGGCGCGGGCGGTTCAAGGGGCCGTTCGACCAACACGTGATAGGCCAGGCCGCGCAGGGCGAGTGCGCTGACACCGGCGAGGTGACGCCCCTTGTCAGACGTGAGGGGTATTGGTAACGATTCCGGCAACGTTTGAAGAACTGACATACGGTCGGCGACCGGGTTGGCCGGTTGCGCCAGCCCAACACTGGCAGGCAACTGTCCGTGCTGAAGCGCCAGCGTCAATTTGAGGAGTGACGCCATACCGGAAGCCCCTTGCGTGTGGCCGATCTGCCCCACCAGGGACCCCAGCAGCAACGGGTGTTTCCGAGACCCCGAGCCGTACACGTTTGCCAGCGCCTCAGCTTCTTCGGCGTCAATGTGCGGCTCGCCGATGCCGGCTGCTTCAACCACAGCCACGTCGCCGGGATCGACCCCGGAAGATGCCAGCGCACGCTCGATCGCAAGACGCACCGCGGCACCAGGAGATCTAGCATCCGTAGCGGCCGCGAGCCCCCGGATAATCGCGCAAATCGGATCGCCATCGCGGCGGGCATCGCGCAGGCGTTTCAACAACACCATGCCAACGCCTTCACCCGGTACGAAGCCATCGGCACTCGCGTCAAAGCCGGCCCGCGGACCATCGGGCGACAGCAGACCCCGTGATGCGTACCACTCATACAGGCTGACATCCATGGTACGCTGTGCGCCCGCGCAGAGTACCACATTGCATGCCCCGGACAGCAGCAGGTCCACTCCAGCGCCGAGCGCCGCCAGTGACGACGCCTCGCCGGCATCCACCGCGAAGGCGCCTCCCATCAGGTCGAACGTCTTAGCGATCCGGGATGCCAGTGTACTACTTGTGTAGCTGCCCGTTTCGTCGTGGATTGCCTGGTGGTGCCGCGCGAACACTTTCGCGAATGCCTCGCACACCTCTTGGGTCGATTCCTCCGGCACACCGTGCTCGCGTAGCGCCCGCTCCAGCGTCCGCTGGACCTCAGGTAAGCGGAGCGCCCTGTTCAGTTGCCCGGCAAAATCGCCACCGAAGCACGTTCCCACGACGACGCCGGTGCGGCGGCGGTCAAATGTCTTGCTCCCGTACCCCGCATCACGCAAGGCTTGGTCGGTCGCATCCAACAGCAGGAATTGGAGAGGGTCGGCGGTTTCCAACTGTTTCGGGGGAATTCTGTGCTTTTTCCAGTCATAGACGAAATCCGTGATGAAACCGCCCAGCACCGTCGGGGTTCGCCAGGGACTAAAAGAGCCCGGTTTAAGAAAAATGTCGGCATTCCAGCGATCAATCGGCACGTGGCTTTTTGGATCGCGTCCAGTGACAAGAAGGTCCCAGTACGCGGCGATGGTACGCGCACCTGGGAAGATGGCCCCCTGGCCGATAATGGCGACCGCATCGTCGTGCACCTCGGAATGAACATCGGCAACCTGGGGTTCGGGCAACTTCCCCGGGCTGAACACCACATTCCGCGTTTCCATGGGAAAGTCGTCCAGAACGAGGTGGACGTTAAGACCTCCGATGCCGAACGCATCGATGGCCGCGCGGCGTGAATGGCCATCGGCCGGGGCCGGCCATTCGATCTCCGAGGTGGGCACGAAAAAAGGAACCTTATCCCAGCCGATCTGAGGATTCGGCGTTTCAAAGTTGGCGGCCGGTGGGATGGTGCCGTGCTGCATTGCCAGCAGTGTCTTGATGAGACCGGCCATGCCCGCGGTCTCACGCGTGTGCCCGATGTTGGCCTTGACGCTCGCGATCGGGATCTTGGTTCCGCGTGGAAAACGGTCTCCTAACGCGGCGGCCAGGGCATCCACCTCCGTGGCGTCGCCGAGTTGGGTGGAGGTGCCGTGGGCCTCGATATACTGGAGCCGAGCTGGATCCAAGCCATGGCCATATGCGCGGTGAATCGCCTCGATCTGCCCTTCCTTGCGGGGTGCCCAGAGGCTCTTGCCGCGCCCGTCAGAAGAGATGCCGATACCCCTGATCACGCCGTAGATCCGATCGCCATCAGCAAGCGCTCGCGGAAGTGTCTTGACGAGCACGGCGGCATAGCCATCGGAGCTGATGAAGCCGTCCGCCCGCGAGTCGAACGGAAAGGACCCGGTGGAGCTGAGCGCCTGCGCTTGCGAGAAGATTACGAGGCTGTACCAGTTACTGTAGGAAGCCCCGCCGACGATGGCCATGTCGATCTGCCCGTGATGCAGCGCCTTTGCCGCTGATGCCATGGCGAACAGCGACGACGCGCACGCCGCGTCAACTGCCATATAGGGGCCGGTTAACCCGAAGGCCTCGGAGATGAGACCGGCCACGGCGTTGGAGGCCACGTCAGGACTTCTACCGACCACACGGTGTGGTTGTTGGTGATGGACGCGCTCGACGATGTCATGGACGATTCTGTTGCGGAGGTCAGGGGACAACCGGGTGAATGGGTCAACGCGTTGGAGGTATCGGACGCTTTCCTCGATATGCGTTGAATAGGCTATGTCACCAGCGAGTGAACTGCCCCTGGCATGGCCGATGAACACCCCCGTGTTTCGAAGCGGTATGGCGAGTGGATCCAACCCGGCATGATGGCAAGCAGTAGCGGCAACCTCGAGCATCGAAAGGTGCACAATGTCCGAAGAGGCGATCAAATCCTCGGAGATGGGACACAAGTCGCGGTCGAGCGGTCGCTCGGGAACCACCCCACCGAGTTTGGTGTAGGACTTGCCCGGGACGCCCATTTCCGGATGGTAGTAGAGTGCCTGGTCCAAGCGATCTGGAGGGAGTTCCGCGATGGCGCTCGCACCATCGCGAAGTAAGCGCCAGTATTGATCCAAGTTTTCCGCACCCGGGAGCCTGCAGGCCATCCCGATGACCGCAAGCGGCAGGTCCTCAAAAGTGTGTCGCGTCATCTTCTATCCCTAATTCCGCGTCAAGATGGAATGGGTGTTAGTCACTAACGAAGCTACGCCTCAAACCCACCAGTAAAGGAAACGTCCGTGGGAGCGCTTTTCACTTCCCACGGACGCCCGTTGGGTGCTAGCCCTTCCGCAAGCGCCACGTCACGGAGGAGCCTATGCCCAACGTCGCCCAGCTTATCAGAAAGCTCCGTGCCTCAGTTACGAGATTCCGCCCGCCGAAAATCGACCTCACTTATATAGCGGCTTCTTTAGAGAGAAGTCAAGCTGTTTCACCTTTACCCTGAGGAAGGGCTGGATCTATAGCGGCGATTGACCTCGGATGCAAGACGATGCTAGGATGGCATCGACGCGGGGAAATTCGTATCCACGTAGACGATACCTTTGTACGTCGCTACAATCATTCGGGGAACTCTGTCGGCGAAAGAACGAATGATTGACGAAATCGATTCCTGCTTTGCCAACACTGTGGCCGATCTCAGTGCGGTGCCGTGATGAAAAGAGTTTCGTGGCGCCTCTCTTGCCTTCTCGTGGCGATCGTGTCGGGCAGTGGCTGCGCGTTCTACACGTATCACTATCGCGAGGCCAACTACGATAAACGGGTTGAAAAGGGGACCGTCCTGCAGAGTCTCCAGCTTGACCCTCTCTTGGAGGACAAGATCCTGGCCCTCGACCCGGAACAGATCACGGAAAAAGACATCAAGGAGGTGCTGTCTCAAGGCCCCGCCCCGAGGATCACTAACCTCCACGGCGGTGCTCCGTTGGTGTACCAGGCCATGGAATCATTTTCCAAGTTCCTCATTGCGATGGGCTATCCCGAAGGAAAGATTCGAAATCCCAGGGATGGGACCTACTCTTACAGCCCCTTCAAGAGCAGCACGGAAATAGCGGGTATTATCGCATGGTATTACGAAAAAGAAGGGATGCCTGTGATGCTCGTCGGCCACAGCGCGGGCGGGATGAAGACAATGAGAGTGCTTCATGAATTGGCAGGGGCTTTCGCCGACAAGGTAGCCGTGTGGAATCCTCTTACCGAAGAGGCGGAAGGGAGGTATGCGATTATCGATCCGCTCACAGGTGTCGAACGTCCTGTAGTTGGACTCAGGGTTGGATACGCCACCGCGGTCGGTGTCGGCGGTCTGGCAAGCCTGGTTCCTGGTCAGTGGAGCATGCTGAGCAGATTTAGGACAATCCCGGATACCGTTGAGCACTTTACAGGGTTTTACATCGTTTTGGATTTCATAGCCGGCGATTTTCTTGGTTTGGTGGGGCCACCAAACAAATACCGCGCGAATGGCACCGCCAAGGCTCGCAATGTCAAACTGCCTTCTAGCTATAGCCATGTCTTTGTTCCCGTAACGGGGCATCTTGCGGAACACAAGCCGGTGCGAGATTGGATCAACAGATATGTCCCGACGGAGGAACCGGAGTTAACCGTGTCGTTTGAGACATCGAGTATCAATATCCTGTGGGCGGCAGACGTCTGGCACAGTGTCAAAAAGCAGTGGTGTCTTGAGGCCCAGCGGTTGATCCGGGCCAAAAGGAATATGAAGAGAGACCCTTGATTTCACGGTCCTATTCTCCGTGAAGCGGGCAAGAGGGAGCAGACCTGGGCGCTCCTGAAGTCTTTGTCTATCAGGCATCGGGCGCGCCGAGCCGAATGCTATCTGGACTGAGGAAACCTGCTGAATAGAGATCTGACCGTTGACACCTTCGATGCCGAGAGGATTCATGCGCGATGTGCCTCTTCTGGTCTTGATGGCCACGATCTGGGCCTACGGGATTGGCGTGGGCGTGATGGCGGTCCGCGTGCGCAGGCAGAACGTCAACCCCGCATGGCTCGTGCCCAAGGAAGGTTATGAGCGCCTCCTGTGGCTCAT
>Ga0214473_10004550_pt1 | contig 16665 bp, 11 predicted proteins | sample RVTome_7_FD_203509 | JGI IMG/M metagenome (GOLD analysis project Ga0214473, IMG submission 203509) | Soil microbial communities from uranium-contaminated site in the Upper Colorado River Basin, Wyoming, United States - RVT98D197 | ecosystem: Environmental > Terrestrial > Soil > Contaminated >... | reverse complement strand
AAACTCAAGAAACTGGCCACCGAGCTGGGCATCCCGGCGGAAGGACGTCCCCTCAGCGACGTCACACTGGACGTAGCCCAGGCGTGCCTCAACCAGTTCGGCCAGCAGACCGGTGAGATCTTCCCGACCCACCGCGCTCCGGCCCGCCGACAGGAATTGTGGCGAAAGCTGAAGCTGGTCCCGCGCGGCATCGACCGCGAGGTCGTCGACGTCCTTCACCGCACCCATATGGGCGACGACCAGGATCCGGAGCACATCCTGGATCAGGCCATGCGCACCTCCCTGGCCGACGGTTGGGGCGGATCGATGATCGCCACGGACCTATCCGACATCCTTTTCGGCACGCCCAGCCCGCTCGTCTCCCAGGTCAACCTGGGCGTGCTCCAGGCGGCGGATGTCAACATTGTGGTCCACGGACACGAGCCGACGCTTTCCGAGATGATCCTTGCCGCCACAAGCGATCCCGAGCTTTTGGACTATGCCCGCTCCAAGGGCGCCCGGGGGATCACGTTGGCCGGCATTTGCTGCACCAGCAACGAGACGTTGATGCGTCAGGGCGTACCCTCCGCCGGCAACTTCCTGCACCAAGAGCTGGCGCTGCTGACGGGGGCCATCGAGGCGATGGTCGTCGACGTGCAGTGCATCATGCAGGCGCTGCCCAATTTGGCCAAGCGCTTCCACACCGAGATCATCACCACCTCGGCCAAGGTGAAGATCACCGGCGCTACCCACATCGAATTCGACGAACACCGCGCCCTGGACATCGCCAAGGAAATCGTCCGGCGGGCCATCGACAACTTCCCGCGGCGCGGCGATGTCCACATCCCCGACGTCCGGAGCGATGTCGTGCCGGGCTTCTCGCACGAGTACATCAACTACATGCTGGGCGGCAGCTACCGCAGCTCCTTCCGCCCGCTGAACGACGCCATCATGTCGGGGCGAATTCGGGGAGTGGTGGCCGACGTGGGATGCAACAACCCGCGGACGACGCAGGACGCCACCCACATGCATCTCGTGCGCGAGCTCCTCAAGAACGACGTCCTGCTCGTCGAGACCGGCTGCGGCGCCATTGCCAGCGGCAAGTATGGCTTCCTGCTCGGCGAGGCGGCCTTCGAGTGGGCCGGGCCCGGGCTGCGCGAGGTCTGCGAAGCCACCGGCATGCCCCCCGTCCTTCACATGGGCTCGTGCGTCGACAACACCCGCATCCTGACCGTCCTGTCACAGATCGTCAGCGAAGGCGGCCTGGGCGAGGACATCAGCGAAGTGCCGGCCGTCGGCGTCGCTCCGGAATGGATGAGCGAAAAGGCTCTGGCCATCGCCTCCTACGCCGCCGCCTCCGGCGTCTACGTCATCATGGGAATCCACAACCCGGTCGACGGCAGTCCGGAGGTGACGGAGATCCTCGGCCGCGGCTGGGAAGCCAAGGTCGGCGGCAAGATCGAGTTCGTGGTCGAGCCGGATGAGATGGTCCGCCGAATTCTCGACCACCTTGACAAGAAGCGGGCGGCCCTAAAGCTGCCGCCGTATGAGCCGGGACGGTTTGGGCGCAGCGGCGATCATCGCGTCCTCGAACTCGAGAAGCTCAGCTCCGACGCGCGCGCCGAAGCGCTCTATGGAACGCCGATGGCGGGCTAGGACCGATATCCGTGCCTGTCCGCCATTTCACCCCCACCCCCCATACCCTCTCCCCCCGTGGAGCATCTAGCCGCGCGGGTGGATCCCCCTCCCCCTTTCAGGGGGAGGGAGGGGTGGGGGTGGCTCATGTCGATCCATCACGCGTCGCGAAGGGAGAGAAGCCTCTAGTCCGAGGATCAACCCCCACCCTCGCCCTCCCCCTTGCAGGGGGAGGGAGCTGCACGCGTGAGACTCAATCTCCCCCGCATTGCGAGGAGGGTTAGCATGTCGCGTTATATTGCCACCCGGGCCATTCGCGGCGCCAACGCCATCGTAGGCGAAGCCGAGACATTGCTCCAAAATGCCCTGGCCGAGAAAGGGCCCGACACGGCCGTAGCTTTCCCCAACACCGCCTACCACCTGCCCCTCATCCTGGGGATGACCGGCCGGGAGGTGACCAAGATCGGCGAGCTCCAGCCGGTGATGGAAGAGGCTCGACGCCTGCTGCATCCCGTCCCGCCCGACCGGCGCTGGACGCCCTACCTGGGTGAGACGCTCGACAGCGGCATGGCTACCTTGCTGGCCGAAGAGACCATCAACGCGCTTCGTTTCGCGTACGGCACGCAGCCCGAGCGGCTTCCCGGATTCCACCTGGCCGGCGGAACGGCCTTCACCAGCCCCGATGAAGGCGGGCCGAGCCCCAACGGGAACGGCCACCTGAACGGACCCATCGATGACATCCAGCTGCGTACGTGGGGCATTCAACTCGTCGACGGCCGCATGCCCGGCTTCGCCGCCATCGTCGGCTGCGCCAAGTCGAACGCCGTGGCCGTCAAGATCGTGCGCGAGCTCCAGCGCCGCAACATCCTGACGTTCCTCTGCGGCAACGTCAATGGGCGCAGCATCATCCACCAGCTCCAGGAGGAGGGGGTCGAGCTCGGCTACGACACCTATACCGTTCCCTTCGGCACCGACACGATCAGCGCCATCTACGCCCTGGGCTTCGCCGTTCGCTCGGCGCTGACCTTCGGCGGGATGAAAGGCGGCCAGGCGCGCGACATCCTGCTCTACAACAAGAACCGCGTCTTCGCCTTCGTGCTCGCCTTGGGCGAAGTGGACGACCTGAAGTACGCCACGGCCGCCGGGGCGATCAACTTCGGCTTTCCGGTCATCGCCGATACCGTCATCCCGGAAATCCTGCCGACGGGCGTGACCACCTACGAACACGTCGTCTCGATGCCGTTCAACGAAATCCCGGGCGGCGACGATCTCGAGCGAGCCGAGCGGCTGGTGCAGAAGTGCATCGAAGTGCGTGGCGTCAAAGTCAAGGTAACCGACGTCCCCATCCCGGTGCCCTACGGCTCAGCCTTCGAAGGCGAAGTGGTCCGCAAGAACGACATGCGGGTCGAGTTCGGCGGCAAGAAGAGCCGGGCCTTCGAGTACCTTCACATGGCCGACCTGGATCAGGTGGAAGACGGGAAGATTGAAATCCTGGGTCCGGGCTTCGAAGGGGTTGAAGACCAGGGCGCGATGGACCTGGGGATCCTGGTGCGAGTCGCCGGCCGCAAGATGGAGAAGGACTTCGAGCCGGTGCTGGAGCGCCAGATTCACTACTTCATCAACGGCGCTTCGGGCATCCAACACATCGGGCAGCGCGACATCGCCTGGATCCGCCTCGGAAAGAACGCCGTCGACAAGGGCTTCAATTTGAAGCATTTCGGCGAGATCCTGCACGCCCGCTTCCACGGCGACTTCGGGAGCATCGTCGACAAGGTCCAGGTGACCATCGTCACCAAGCCGGCCTTGCACGCCGAGTGGCTGGCCAAAGCCCGGGTGGCGTATGAAGAACGAAACGTCCGCCTCGGGTCGATGACCGACGAGAGCGTCGACGAGTTCTACTCGTGCACCCTGTGCCAGTCCTTCGCGCCGAATCATGTTTGCATCGTGAGCCCGGAACGGCTGGGGTTGTGCGGCGCCTACAACTGGCTCGACTGCAAGGCCTCCTACCAGATCAACCCGACCGGCCCCAACCAACCAATCAAGAAGGTCCAGACGGAAGACCCTGCCAAGGGCTACTTTACCGGCGTTAACGAGTTTGCCTATGGTGCCACCCACCAGCAGGTCGGGCAGGTCGCCATGTACTCCATCATGGAGAACCCCATGACGGCTTGCGGCTGCTTCGAATGCATCTGCATGGTGATCCCGGAGGCCAACGGAGTGATGATCGTCAGCCGCGAGGACACCAGCATGACGCCGGCCGGGATGACCTTCTCGACCTTGGCCGGGATGGCCGGCGGCGGCCTGCAAACTCCCGGGGTCATGGGGCACGGGAAGTTCTACATCCTCAGCCCAAAGTTCCTTTCGGCCGACGGCGGCTTCAAGCGTGTGGTGTGGATGTCCTCCGTCCTCAAGACTCAGATGGCCGAACAGCTGCAACAGGTGGCGGCCCGCGAGGGCGACCCGGACCTGATCGAGAAGATCGCCGACGAACGCGTCGCCACCGACGTCGAGGGCACGGTGAAGCACGTCACCGAGAACGGTCACCCGGCGCTTTCGATGCCGCCGCTGATGTGACCGGAACCGCGATGAGCCCGCCTTTGTCTCTCCCCCACCCCCTGTCCCCCTCCCCCTGCCCCGCAGTCGGTCCTTCATTGGACGACGTGTGGCAGGGGGAGGGGGACACTTTGTTGGGGGATGGGGGGCAGCAGAGCTGCCCCCCATCCCCCAACTACCTCCATTCCCCCCTCTCCGCTTACCGAGCGCTGAGGGGCGGACCTTCACCGCGGAGAGGGGGGACAGAGGGGGGAGAGGGACGCATCGGTTTCAACCAGAACCTCTATGACACCAGTTCAAAGACTCCTGCAACTGCCAAGGAGACGTCCCAATGCCGATAGAGATCCCCAAGGAAAAAACCGCCGGCGCGGTTCGCACCGTCATCCTGGGCGCCACGCGCGAGCAGGGCGGAACGCGCGCCCGAACGCTGACGCTGGGCGGTGAAACGGCGCTTCCCTACCTCGACTACGAGGGAAGTTTCCCGAACCCTCCGGCGCTCGCCATCGAAATCCGTGACCGCAAACCCGACGACTGGTCCCCGCTGCTGTACGCCGCGTGGGGCGAGGCGATGCAGGATCCCGGCGATTGGGCACGCGCCGCCGAAGGCGCCGGAGCGGACCTGGTGTACCTGGTGTTGAGCCCCACCCTGGCGGCAGGAGAGAAGAACAACGCCGCCAGCGCTCGGGCAGTCGTGCGCAAGGTCCTGGGGGCCACCGGGCTGCCGATCGCCATCATCGGTCCGGGCCAGGCCGAGCTCGACAACGAGCTGATCGTCGCCGCCGCCGAGGAAGCCAAGGGTGAGCGCGCCCTGATCGGGCTGTGCGAGGACAAGAACTACCGGACGATTGTCGCCGCCGCTCTCGCCAACGACCACCTGGTGCAATCCAAGACGCCCATGGATGTCAACCTGTCCAAGCAGCTCGTCATTTTGATCCATGACATGGGTATGCCGCTCGAGCGAATCGTGATGGACCCGACGACCGGGGCCCTCGGCTACGGCATCGAGTACGGCTATTCCGTCATGGAACGGTTGCGGATGGCCGCCCTTCAAGGCGACACCATGACCCAGCAGCCGATGCTCGTCAACCCCGGCGAGGAGACCTGGAAAGTGAAGGAATCCAAGGTCGGCGAAGGCGTGCCGGCCGCCTGGGGCGACTGGGAACGGCGCGCCCTCAACTGGGAGGCCGTCACCGCCACCTCGCTCGTGCTGAGCGGAGCCAACCTGCTCGTTCTGCGACATCCGGAAACGCTGAAGCGGATCCGGCACATGATCGCTGATCTGGTCGCGGTGTAGGGGCGAAGCACCCAGCACCCCGTTCGGGCCGCGAGCCCTGGCGGCCCGCCGGGGCGAGACGGCCTGCGGTTCTGGGCAGGTGTGCTTCGCCCCTACAGACCCGGCTGCCCGAACTGGAGATAGAACATGCCTCTCACCGGACTCGAGATCTACAAGCTCCTACCGCAGACCAACTGCAAAGAATGCGGTCTCCCTACCTGTCTGGCCTTCGCCATGAAACTGGCCGCCAAGCAGGCTGAACTCAAAGCCTGCCCCTATGTCTCCGAGGAGTCCAAGGCCAAGTTGGAGGCTGCCTCCGCCCCGCCGATTCGGCTGGTTCAGCTTCTGGGCGATGGGACGAAGCTCGAGATCGGCAATGAGACGGTTCTCTTCCGCCACGAGAAGACCTTCTTCCACCGACCGGGGCTTTTCCTTCGCCTCAAGGACACCGACGGTCCGGAGGTTCTGAAAACGAAGGCGACCGAGGCCGACGCCTACAAGGCCGACTATGTCGGCATCAGCCTCGGCCTGGACGGTTTCGCTCTTGAGGCCGCCTCGGGTGACTCGGCGCGCTTCAAGGCCGCCGTGGCGGCCGTCGCCGGCGTCAGCTCCAAGCCTCTGATCTTGATCGTCTCGACCCCCGAGCTCGCCAAGGCCGGTCTCGAAGGCTGCCCGGGCCGGCAGCCGCTGATCCACGCCGCTACCTCCGAAACCTGGCAAGCTATGGTGGAGATCGCCAAGAGCGCCAAGGCCCCGCTCGCCGTGCGTGCCGAGGATCTTGAGGCTTTGGCCGAATTGACCTCACAGCTGGCGAAGGCCGGTGTCGAAGACCTCGTGCTCGATCCGGGCGTCACCGCCCACCGAGATTCCCTGCACACCCTCACGCATATCCGCCGACTGGCGCTCAAGAAGTTGTTCCGACCCCTGGGCTACCCGGTCATCACGTTCCCCGGCGTAGGCGGTTCGGCCGATCCCGTCCTCCTGGCGGCACAGCACATCGCCAAGTACGGCGCGCTGGTCGTCATCGAATCCTTCGATCCGGCGGAAATCTACCCTCTGCTGGTACTGCGCCAGAACATCTACACCGATCCCCAGAAGCCGATCCAGGTGCAACCGGGCGTCTACGAGATCAACACGCCGGACGCCAAGGCGCCGGTGCTCGTCACGACCAACTTCTCCATCACCTACTTCTCTGTCGCCAACGAGGTCGAAGGGTCGGGCTGGCCGGCGTGGCTGGTCGTCACCGACGCCGAGGGGATGAGCGTCCTCACGGCCTGGGCGGCGGGCAAGTTCGACGCCGAGCGAATCGCCAAGGCCGTCAAGGGCTTCGGCGTCGCCGAGAAGGTCGGGCACCAGCGCTTGATCATCCCCGGCCAGGTGGCCGTCCTCTCCGGTGAGCTGGAGGAGGAGCTGCCGGGCTGGCAGATCATGGTCGGACCGCGTGAAGCCGTCGACATCGGCGGCTTCCTCAAAGCGATGTGGCCTAATGGAAAGTAAGACGTCCACGAGGTGATGAGGTGAGATCGGCGGCCCGGCTGCTCGTGTTCCTTGTGGCGATCGTGGGCGCCGAGATGGCGTGCGGCCAGGCGGCCCCGACCGTGATTGGCAACGTCGTCCCCGTGACGGCGATCACCCTGCCGCCGGTGTGGACGCCCACCTGGAACGGGCTGCCGTCCCCCGTCCCCGGTTGGGTGGTCCTGGCGGGGACCGGGGTTGAGCTCTCGTTGCCGGCCTCCTATCAGGGCGGCGACCCGGTTACCCGCACCCAAGAGCTGATCGACCTGATCGCCCAGGTGCCGGGCAACGAGGCCCTGGTCGAGCTCGTGCGCACCTCCCCGGCTGCGTATCGCCTGCTGGCCATCGACGAGACCGGAGGATCGATCGTCGCCGTCACCCTGAAGGACATTCCTCCCGAAATCGGGATGGCCGATTACGTGGATGGCTGGACGAAGGCGTTGCTGGATCAAACCTCGGGGGCGTCGCTGATCGACAAGGGGATCGTCCAGCTCCAGCAGCAGGATGCCGGACGAGTCATTTTCGAGTTCGTCGTCCCGTCCGGAACGTCCTGGCAGCTCAGCTATGTCGTGCGCCGCGAAGCGCAGATCTGGACCTTCCACTTCGCCGCTGCAAAGGACGAGTTCTACCAGATGCAGCCGATCTTCGAACAGAGTATCCAGACATTGCGCTTCCTGCCGTGAGCGGCGGGAAGCCTTTGCGGACGCCCGCTGAGAAGCCTGGGCGGCCGATGGAGAGAAACCAATGACCGTCCGCCTTCGAGACATTCCGCGTGACCCGTACCTTGGCTACGATCCGAGGCTCATCGCTCGTCAGGCGGCGGCCTGCCTGCAATGTGCGCCGCCCGCGCCTTGTACCGAAGCCTGTCAGCGTCACGCCGACATCCCGCGGGTGATGCGCCTGGCCGGGCAGGCGGCCTGCGAAGGTCTGGCCCTGCCCCGCTGGTTCCTGGATCGCGAGGCGGTCGAAGAGGCGCGCATCAGCGACGCCATCGCCGATTGTTACAGCTAAGACAGACGACCCGTCCTCGGCGATGGCCCTCCATCACGTCACCTTGAGCCCGTCCCTCCGGGCGGTCGATGTGCCGACCGGCACACTGCTGGCCGAGGCCGCCGCGCAAGCAGGCCAGGAACTGGCTCAACCGTGCGGCGGGCAGGGGCGTTGCGGCCGCTGCGCCGTCCTGGTGGAAGGTTCCGGGTTTCGTCGTCGCTCTTCGCTGCGCCTGACGGCCCAGGACCTGGCCGACGGTTACGCATTGGCTTGCCAGACGGTTGTCGAGGGCGACTTGTCCGTCATCATCCCTCCTCAGGAACAACTTCGAAGGGTTCTGGTCACCGACCGGGTCGCCGCTCGCGCCGAAGTTCCGCTGGCCTACGACCCTTCGACCATGCAGAGCCTACATCTGATGAAGCTCGCGCTGCCCGAGCCGTCCCTGGAAGACAACCGGGACGACCAGGCGCGCTTGCTCGCCGGCCTGGCCGACGCGGGGCATCCCTCCCCCACCGTCCCTCTCCCCGTCCTGCGTCGGCTGGGGCCGGCTTTGCGCCAGGCGGCCTGGCAACCATGGGTCGTCCTGGAGCAGGCCGAGCCGTCCGGTCCCTCGCGCCTCGTCGATCTGGCCGCCGCACCCCAGCGGCCGTTGGGACTGGCGCTCGACATCGGGACGACCACGGTGACGGCCTATCTGGTACACCTCGGGACGGGAGAGGTTCTCGCCCAGGCGGCGGAGTACAACGACCAGATCTCCCGCGGGGAGGATGTCGTCAGCCGGATCATCTACGCCACCAAGGAAGGCGGGCTGGTGGAACTCGGCGCCCTCGTCCGCCGCACGATCTCCACCCTTCTCGAGCGCCTGCAACTGCGAACGGGGATCGAGCCACGGGAGATCCTCAAGGCCACCATTTCCGGCAACACGACGATGGCCCACCTGTTTCTCGGGCTGCCTCCCGCACCCATTCGCCTGGCGCCCTACATCCCGACCGTCAACCACCCTGCGCCCATGACCGCGTCAGAATTGGACTTGCCGATCCATCCCCAGGCCCCGGTTGACATTCTTCCCGGAGTCGCCTCGTACGTGGGGTCCGACATCACGGCCGGCGCGGTCGCCGCCGGCCTGGCGGAAGCCGAGGTCCTGACCCTGTTCATCGATGTCGGCACGAACGGCGAAATCGTTCTGGGGACGCGCGAGTGGCTCGTCACCTGTGCCTGCTCGGCCGGCCCCGCCTTCGAAGGCGCCGGTGTCGTGGATGGCATGCGGGCGACGGAAGGCGCTATTGAGGAAGCCTGGATCCATTCCAGCACCTTCGAGCCGACGCTGCGGGTGATCGGCGGCGGCCGGCCGCGCGGCCTGTGCGGGTCGGGCCTGCTCTCGCTGCTGGCCGAACTTTTCGTAACCGGCGTCATCGACCGTGGCGGCCACTTCAAGATGGACCTCGACTCTCCGCGCCTCCGCCTCGGACAGCACGGCCCTGAATACGTCCTCGCCTGGCCGGATGAAAGCGCTACCGGGCGGGCTTTGGTCTTGACCAAGGTCGATGTCGACAACCTGTTGCGCGCCAAAGCCGCCATTTACGCCGGCTTCACCGTGCTCGCCTCCCGCGTCGGAGTCGACCTGGCGGATGTTCAACAGGTGTTGATCGGGGGCGCTTTCGGCAAGTACCTGAATGTAGAGAAGGCGGTCCAGATCGGTTTGCTGCCGGATCTGCCCTGGGACCGGTTCACCTTCCTGGGCAACACTTCCGTGCGGGGCGCGCACATGGCGCTGCTCTCGCGCGACTCCCGCCGGTCCATCGCCGACCTGGCCGCGCGCATGACCTACATTGAGCTTTCGGCCGACAACGCCTTCTACGAGGCCTTCACCGCCGCCCTCTTCCTGCCGCACACCGACATCCGGCGCTTCCCTAGCGTGGCCGAGGTATGGGAGCGAGAAAACGGGCAGCGCCTCTCCCCCCAGGCGGCGGAGATCCGGTCATGACCCTCGTGTCTCGTGCCGTGCTCGACTGGTTGCTCGAACCGTCCGATCCAGGGGTGCGCTATTTCGCCCTGCGCGATCTTCTCGGCGCACCCGCCGACGACGCCGAGCTGCGCGCCGCCCGGCGTGCGACCGTCCGGCTTCCGCCGGTGCGGCCGATCCTCGAGGCGATGGAAGCCGAGGGCTACTGGGTCAAACCCGGCACGGGATACTCCCCCAAGTACACGGCAACGGCCTGGCAGGTGATCTTCCTCGGCCAGCTCGGCGCCGACGGCGAGAACGCCCGCGTCCGCCGCGGCGCCGACTATGTCCTCGATCACAGCCGCACGTCCATGGGAGGCTTCACAGCCATGGGAGGGTTCTCGATGGCACCCAGGCCCGTTGGAATGGTGCACTGTCTTCAGGGCAACTTGGGAGCCTCTTTGCTCGAGTTGGGCTTCGGGAACGACCCTCGGCTCAAGGAAGCTCTCGATTGGCTGGCCCGCAGCATCACCGGGGAAGGAATCGCCCCGGCCTCGTCCAAGAATCCCGTCCGCTACTACCGCTCCGGCAACAGCGCTCCGGGGTTTCACTGCGCCGCGAACAACCACAAGCCGTGCGCCTGGGGCGCGATCCCGGCCATGGATGCCCTCGCTCGCGTGCCCTCCGTCCGGCGCACGCCGCGCATGCGACGGGCCATGCGGGTGGGAGGCGACTTCCTTCTTAGGCGCGATCCTGCACAGGCTGCCTACCCGATGGGTTACGCCTCCAAGCCCAACGGCAGTTGGTTCAAGTTTGGATACCCGATGGGTTACGTTGCGGACGTCTTGCGCAACGCCGAAGTCCTGGTCGCCCTCGGACGCGGCCGTAACCGCCGGCTGCGCAACCTGGCCGACCTTATTCTGCGCAAGCGTGACGCCGACGGCCGCTGGGCCCTCGAGTACAGCTACGCCGGCAAGACCTGGTTCGATCTCGGACCGAAACGCGCCCCCAACAAGTGGGTCACCCTGCGAGCGCTGCGCGCTCTCAAGGGGATGGGAGTGGAGGCATGACGAAGGTCCTGGCACTCGCCGGAAAGGGCGGGACGGGCAAGACGACCCTGGCGGCGCTGCTCATCCGCAGCCTGCTGCGCCGAGGCCAGGGCCCGGTGCTGGCTATCGATGCCGACCCGGCCATGAATCTCCACCTGGCGCTCGGGCTGCCTGCGCCGACCACGGTCGGTGAGCTGCGGGAGGATGTGCGCGGCGCCCAGCTCGCCATCAGCCGCCATGAGCACCTCACCCACCAGGTGCGGCTGGCGCTGGAGGAGGGCGACCAGGTCGACCTGCTGGCGATGGGACGGCCGGAAGGCCAGGGCTGCTACTGCGCCGTTAACCATCTGCTGCGCCAGATTCTCGACGACCTGGGAAAGACTTACGCCTGGGTGGTCATCGACAACGAAGCAGGGATGGAGCACATCAGCCGGCGGACGACGCGCGACGTCGACCTGCTCATCATCGTGACCGACCCGACGGTGCGCGGCGCCCGCGCGGCGCAGACCATCGCCGCCATGGCCGCCGAGGCCGACTTGCACGTTCGCCACAAGATCCTTGTCGTCAACCGCGCCCGCGGCCCCCTGCCGGCCGAGCTGGAGGCCGCCCTGGGCGCGACCGCCATGGACATCGCCGCCGTGCTGCCGGCGGACGACGACCTGAGCGATTTGGACGCTCAGGGCGTTTCGCTGCTTCAGCTCAACGGCTCCTCGCCGGCCGGACAGGCGGTCGAGGCGTTGGCCGAACGCGTACTGTCAACCACGGAGGATCGTTGATCCATCCCTGGTCTCTTCCACTGGTCCCATCGACCCGGACCCTCACCCTTAACCCGTCCCCCACGGTTGTGGGGGACGGGAACGAAGGTATGCGGGAGAAGGTGGAGGCTGAGCGTCCTCCTTCCCCCGCAACGGAAACCTTGCCCCACTCCCCGGCGGGAGAGGGGGACCGAGAGGGCCGTCTCGCGGCCCGAACGGGGTGAGGGGCTTCTAACCCCTCGGAGGAATCGATGCTCAAGATCGGCGAAAACATTCACATCATCTCCCCTCGGGTGAAAGCGGCCATCGCCGAACGCGACGGCGGATTCTTCGTCGACCTGGCCCGGCGGCAGAAGGCGGCCGGGGCCGATGTCCTCGACCTCAATATCGGCCCGCAGAAGAAGGCCGGCCCGGAGGTGATGGACTGGTTGGTCGATTGCGTCGTGGAAGGCGTGCCCGGCATGACCCTGTCGTTCGACACGACCAACCTGGCGGCGATCGAGGTCGGCTTGAAGAAGGTCGGCTCCAACACGATCATCAACTCGACCTCGGCCGAGGAAGAGCGACTGGCGAATGTACCGCCCCTGGCCGCCAAGTATGGCGCCGGGCTCATCGCACTGTGCCTGGAGAAGAGCGGGATCCCGGTCAGCGCCGATGCCCGCATCGGCATTGCCATGGAAAAACTCATCCCACGCGCTCAGGAGGTCGGTGTGGCGATGGAGAAGCTGTTCATCGACCCTCTGATCCTGACCGTCTCGGGCTGCCAAGAATACGTACCCCACGCCATCGAGACGGTGCGCATGCTCAAGATGGTCGCCGACCCGCCGCCGCTGACGGTGGTCGGCTTATCCAACGTGTCGAACCAGGTGCCCCCGGAGATGAGGCCCCTGCTGAACCGCGTCTATCTCGTGATGTTGATGGCCGTCGGTCTGGACGCGGCCATCCTCGACCCGCTCGACCGCGAGCTGATGGGGGTCCTGAAGGCCGTGCAGGGGCGTGACGAAAGCACGCCGGTGCACGCGTTGTACTTGAGACTCTTCGATGCTACCGCCGCTGGCACCGCCCTCGAGCCGGACCAGGTGGATATGAAGGACGCCGAACAGATCGCCATCTGGAAGACGGTGCAGGTGCTCCTGAACAAAGTCATCTACACCGATTCGTATCTAAGACTCTAGGCGATTCGGAACCCAACCGTGAGAGCTTCCTCCACCCCTACCCCCTTCCCTCGCGAAGCAGCCCCGTGGGCCTCCCCCAGCCTCCGCGAGGCTTCATGCGCTCTACTCGTGGCTTGGGGAGGGGTTGAATTGTTTGCAAGGAAGGGGGCGGCAAAGCCGCCCCCTTCCTTGCAGATTCTTTCTCCCCTCCCCCGGCCCCGCGTCCGCCTGTGTGGAGTCGCCGCATGCCGGGGGAGGGGATTGAGGGGTGGGGGCACGCCGAAATCTTCGCCGCACTTCATATCCCAAATTGTCGTTCCGGGCCATCAGCCCTAAGGAGGTCACATCCATGGAGACAACGGCCCCTCCCCCGAACATCGAAGCCCTATTGGCGAAGGCCAAGCAGCCCTCGGCTGACGCCCTGCGCCTGCATCCGTACTACCGGGGAAAGGTGGAAATTGCCCTGAAGTGCCGGGTGCGCGACTTCAACGATTTCGCCATCTGGTACACCCCCGGCGTGGCCGCCTCGTGCCGGGCCATCGCCGACGACCCCGAGCAGGTTTACGAACACACCCACAAATGGAACACGGTGGCGGTGGTTTCGGACGGCACGCGCGTCCTGGGGCTGGGCGATATCGGACCCAAGGCCGGACTGCCGGTCATGGAAGGCAAGGCCCTGCTCTACAAGTATCTGGGCGGGGTGGACGCCTGGCCGATCATGCTCGACACCAAGGACCCGGACAAGATCATTGAAACCGTGCTTCTCCTCCAGCCTGGCTTCGGGGGCGTCAACCTCGAAGACCTCTCGCAGCCGAAGTGCTTTCGGATCCTCGACACGCTGCGCAGCCAGGCCGAGATCCCGGTTTGGCACGACGACCAGCAGGGGACCGCCACCGTTACGCTGGCGGGTCTGCTCAATGCGCTCAAGCTCGTCGGGAAAAGACTGAGCGACGTGTCCATCGTCTTCGTCGGCTCGGGCGCTTCGAACGTGGCCTGCGCCCGCCTCATCTTCAACTCCGGCGCCGATGCCTCGCGCTGCCGCGTGGTCGACAGCAAGGGAATCCTCCACAAGGGCCGCAGCGACGTCGAGCTGCGCCGGGCCGAGTTCGTTGACAAGTGGAAGATGTGCCAGACGACCAACGCCGAAGGACGTCAGGGTGGCATCCCGGAAGCCATGAAGGGTGCCGATGTCGTCATCGCCCTGTCGAAGCCCGGGCCCGGCACGCTTCTGCCCGAGTGGGTGCGCGGCATGGGCAAGGATGCCATTGTTTTCGCCTGCGCCAATCCCGTCCCGGAGATCTGGCCGTGGGAGGCGAAGGAAGGCGGGGCGGCCATCGTCGCCACCGGCCGCTCGGATTTCCCCAATCAGGTCAACAACTCGCTGGGCTTTCCGGGCATCTTCCGCGGCACGCTCGACGTGCGCGCCACGACCATCACCGACCCGATGTGCGTCGCCGCCGCCGAAGCCCTGGCCGGGATGGCCGTCGAGCGCGGCCTGACGCGTGAGACCATCCTTCCCAACATGGACGATTGGGAGGTGTTCCCCCGCGAGGCGGCGGCCGTGGCGGCCAAGGCGGTCGAAGAAGGCGTCGCCCGTAAGCCGATGACCTATGACGAGGAGTTCCGCAACGCCTCCGAGATCATCGGCCGCTCGCGCAATCTGACGAAGTCGATGATGGCCGAAGGGTTCATCGTCGACCCCGACGCCTGAGATGGATGGGAGGAAAGCCACGATGTATGACCTGATCATCCTGGGCGGCGGGCCGGCCGGGCTGACCGCCACGGTCTACGCGCTGCGCAAACGCCTCAACGTCCTGCTGATCACGCGCGACCTCGGCGGCAAGACCAACTACCGGCTCCAGCTGCCGTTCGTCGAAAAGCACCTGGTGATCACCGGCGAGGAGGTCGTCAATCGCTTCGCCAACGAAGTCGAATACCTCGAATTCGCCCGCGTGCTCGACAAGGCCGAGAAGGTCGAGAGGATCGATGGGCGGTTCCGCGTCTCGACCCGGGCCGGGTCGACCTACGAATCCCGCACCCTGTTGGTGGCGACCGGGGCCCTGGGCCAGCGCCTCGATGTCCCCGGCGAGAAGGAATACATGATGCGGGGCTTGTGTTACAGCGCCGTCTCCTACGCCCCGCTTTTCATCGAGCGCGACACCTGCGTCATCGGCGATACCGGATTGGCCCTGCGTTCGACGGCCGAGCTGGCCCGCATTGCCCGCAAGGTGACGCTGGTCGCCCCCACCCACGGAGAGCTCGAGTCGCCCATGGGACGCCGCGTGCTGGCGGCGCCGAACGTCGAGGTCTTGGAAGGCTACCGCGTGGAGGAAGTGATTGGCGATGAGTACGCCCGCCGGCTGCGCATCCGGAACAACGGCGCCAGCCGCGAGTTGGAGGCGGATGCCTTCTTCGTGGAGTTGGAGCTGGTCCCTCAGTCGGAGCTCGTCGCGGCGCTCGTGAAGCGTGACGCCCGCGGCCGCATCCAGGTCGATGCCCGAAACCGGACCTCCGCCGAAGGGATCTTCGCCGCCGGGGATGTGACCGATGTCATCTCCGAGCAGGTGCTCATCTCCGTCGGCGAGGGCGCCAAAGCCGCCCTGGCGGCGTATGAGTTTTTGTTGGAGCAACCCGGATAGGACCCTCACCCCTTCGCCCCTCTCCCCCCTCCGCTGCGCTTCGGGGACCTTCGGCCGCCGGAGCGGGGGAAGAGGAGGGGATAAGGGTATTCAAGATTGGAGAATCGTGAGGTCGACTGGGAACTGGAAACTGGAGACTGGGAACCCGCAGGCTAAAGCCTGCGGCTACCAGCTGACGGCTGGGGGCTGGTAGCTGGTGGCTGACTCTTCCAACAGCGTCCTCGTCGTCGGAGGTGGAGTCGGCGGCATGCGTGCCGCCATCGACCTGGCCGAGGCCGGCCTGCACACGTACCTGGTGGAGACCAGCCCGGCTCTCGGCGGCCGCGTGGCCCAGCTCGGCTTCATGTTTCCAACCCACGACTGCGTATTGTGCCGCGGGACGTCCGACCACGGGTTCGGATGCACCCGCCCCTCCATCACCCCGGCCCTGCTCGACCACAACCTACATCCCAACATCACGCTTCTGACCTCGACCGATCTTCTGGCGTTCGACGGCCAGGCGGGGGATTTCCGTGTCCGCTTGCGACACCATCCGCCCTATGTCGACCCTGCCCGCTGCATCAATTGCGGCCGTTGCGCCGAGGTCTGCCCGGAGGAACGCCCAAGCGGGTTTCAGCTGGGGCTCTCGACGCGCAAGGTGATCGATAAGTCCGCCCCGCGCTCCATCCCCAACACCTTCTATCTCTTGGAAAAGACGGCTGCCTGCGACGCCTGCCGCCGCTGCCAGGAGGTCTGCCCCACCCAAGCCATCAATCTCCAAGGCCAGCCGTCCGAAGAGGAGATCGCCGTCGGCGCCGTCATTCTGGCGATGGGCTTTCAGCCCTTCGATCCGAAGGGCCTGCCTGAACTGGGTTTCGGCCGGATCCCGAACGTCATCACCTCGATGCAGTACGAGCGGCTGGCGTCTCGCTCCGGTCCGACCGAAGGCATCGTCCGCCGCGTTTCGGACGGTGCCATCCCGCGCCGCATGGCCTGGCTCCAGTGTGTCGGCTCGCGCGATCAGACGAACCCCTACTGCTCGTCGATCTGCTGCATGTACGCCACCAAGCAGGCGATCCTGGCCCGGCAGCGCAACCCCGAGGCCGAGTGCCACATCTTCACCATGGACGAGCGCGCCTTCAACAAGGAGTACGAGCTGTACTACCAGCAGGCGCGGCACGCCCACGAGATTCATTATTCCC
>Ga0214473_10004549_pt1 | contig 16667 bp, 13 predicted proteins | sample RVTome_7_FD_203509 | JGI IMG/M metagenome (GOLD analysis project Ga0214473, IMG submission 203509) | Soil microbial communities from uranium-contaminated site in the Upper Colorado River Basin, Wyoming, United States - RVT98D197 | ecosystem: Environmental > Terrestrial > Soil > Contaminated >... | reverse complement strand
GGCCGCCAGCGATTCGAGTCCGCCGCCGAGCGCCAGGTGCGGGTAGTTGCTAAACGTGCACCAGCGCGTCTCGCTCCACCCCGCCTGCTCACCGCGACCCGTCAGCCGCAGGCGAATCGCCGACGCTTGCCGCCCCAGATTCGGACGCCGCAATTCCAACGGCTGAATGACCGGCTGCTCTACAAACCGCCCGTAACGCTCGTATGCGAGCAACGTGAAGTTGACTTTGAGCCCTGCCAGCTCCAGCGGCCGCGCGGTGCCCACCTCCAGCGGCGCGCGCTGCGCCGTACCGTCGGCATCGAATGTCACGAGCAACGGTGCCAGCTCGGGCCCGGCGACGATAAACACGGGCCGGTTGGCGGCCTCGCCTGAACTCGTCGCGCCAGCACGCAAAGCCTCGTCCAGTTCGTCGGTGTTCTTAACCCAGCGGAACTCGAGCTTGGTGCCAAGGTCGAGTTGCGCGTGCTGCGGGTCGAAAGCCGCCAGCGTCGGCTCCACAGACTCCGAGCCGACCGCCAGCCGGAATCGCACCACCGGGTTTTCTCGCGCGCCCCCGCCCACAACGGCATGCTCCAACCCGGCGATATACGGCACGTAACCCGTGACCTCCATATCGAACGGCAACTCCGGCGTGTCAAGCCGGATCGGCACGCGCCATGGCTCGAACCAGCCGGTTGGAATCTTCAGCCCGCCGAGCGACAGGTGTGGCGTCGTGCGCTTGCTCGGAACCTCCCGCCCGTTGGAGTCGCGGAGCACGCCTTCGTTCGGCAGGTAGCGCTCCCGATGCAGCGGCAGGCCCGTGAGCAGCACGAAGCGTGTCAAGCCTTCGCCCGGGCGCCCGTAGTACAGCGCGGCGGTCGTGTCATCGTAGAACGTGCTTTGCGAGGGAAACGTGCGCAGCCGTAGCGCCAGCCCGTTGCCCAGCGGCGTCCCCCGCGGCGCGTTCGCGACGAGTTGTACGTCTTTGGGCTGCGTGCTGCCGAACTGCGCTCGGACCGTCGCTTCGGCGATCGGGTCGCTGCCGCGCGCCGCGACGTCCACGACCGCGAGCTTCACTGCGCCGCCGAATGCAGGCATGATCTGCTCCCACGGCTCGCCCGGCCGGGCCAGGAACTCGGTCCCGGGCAGCGGCCGCCCGTCCGCGGTCAGCAGCTCGATGCGCGGCGAGATGAGCAGGACGTCGCCTTCCACCTTGTTCCAGAAGTACCACGTCGACCCGCCGATCAGCAGGAGGAGGCCGGCATGCACGATCAGCGCGCCGGCATGCACGGGCGTCCAGCGAACCCGCGTCACGCTCGTGACGATGAGGGCGATCGAGAAGAGCACCACCAGCGTGACGAACAGCCAATGGTGGAACACCTGCATCTCGGTCATCTCGAGCACGCCCCGCACCGGCGCGAGCGCGGAGCCGACCGAGGCGTACACGAGGATCAGCACCAGCAGCGTGATGCCCAGGCGAATGCTGCCCAGCCACCGAATCGGCCCCCACCCCGGCGGCGCGAGGGGCGCTCCGTTGTTCTCGTTGTTCATGCGGAACCTGTCACCAGGGTTAGCGGCCGACCGCCGGCCACAAACCCCTGCAACCGTTTACTTGACCCTATTGTATCGCGCCGGGCGCAGGCGGCCACCGCGCCTCAGGCGAACCGGTAACGCGCTACGGCCTGTCGCAAATGCTGGGCCGTGGCGGGCAGCGCCTCCGCCAAAGGCATGTCCTCCGGCGTAATCACCATGATGTCCCGCAGGCCGAGCGCGTGGGCTAGCGGGTTGGGCGCGTGCGTGGCATGGGTTCGCACGCCGCCGACAAAGGCAACGACCGGCACGTCGACCGCGTTCGCGCGGCGTGCCACGCCGGCAACCACCTTGCCGCCGCTCGTCTGCTCGTCCAGCCGTCCCTCGCCCGTCAGGCACCAGTCGCACCGGCGCAGCTTGCCATTCAAGTCGACGAGGTCGGCCACGCGCTCAAAACCCGGAACCAGGTCAGCCTCCAGCGCCGCGGCCACACCCGCCGGCAAACCGCCGGCCGCCCCACTGCCCGGCAGCCAGCGCACTTTGCGACCGGTCTCGTTCTCCAGCGCGTCGGCCCAGACGGCCAGGCTGCCGGTGAGTTCCTCGACTTCCGTGGGTGACGCGCCCTTCTGGGGTGCAAAGCTCGGCGCAGCACCCCGCGGACCCAGTAGTGGATGGTCAACGTCGCAAAGGACTTCAACGCCCACGCTGTCCATAATATCCATTAGCCGTCCGCGCGCCGGACGACGCAGAGCGGCAACCCGCGGCAGCATGTTCCCGCAGGCCGGCGCCGTAAGCTCACGGCCACCCGCGTCAAACAGACGCCAGCCAAGCGCCTGGAGACATCCCGCGCCACCATCGACCGTCGCCGACCCGCCCACCGCGAGCATGATGTGGCGCGCCCCCGTCTCGACGGCCGTGCGGATGAGCTGGCCCGTCCCGAAGCTCGTCGTCTGACCCGCGCGGCGCTCGTGCGGTGCCAGCAGGGTCAAGCCGGACGCCTCGGCCATCTCGATCACGCCGGCCAGACGATCCGGCAGCCACCACCACCGCGCCATGCGCTCGCGGCCTAGCGGGTCCAGCACGATCGCGGTCTGCTCCGACGCGTGCAGCAGCGCGTCGGCCACCACGCGCCCCGTGCCTTCGCCGCCGTCCGCGAGCGGGCACGATACCACCTCTGCGTCCGGCAGCGCGTCCTGCACGCCCGCCGCCAGCGCTTCGCAGACCAGCGCCGCGGACAGCGCGTCCTTGAATTTGTCCGGCGCCAGCAGGATTCTCACGTGAGGTCGTCTTCGTCTTCCGGCTCGTCGGTCGCATGGACCTTCAGTCGCACGAAACCGCGCCGGGACGGCGCGCGCAGGAACGCCACCAGCCGCCGGCCCGGCTCCGTTCGTACGAGCTGCGCCACGCGCTCCACCGCCTCCGGGAAATGCAGCCCCGCGCGGTACAGGAGGCGATGGCACTCGCGCAGCTCCAGCCGCTCCGCGCTGCCGAAACCCGCCCGCCGCAAACCCACCACGTTGATCCCCACGACCCCGGCCGGTGCAACCAGCATATACGACGGCACGTCCTGGATGACGCGGATCCCACCGGCGATCATGGCCAGCTCGCCGATGCGCACAAACTGGTGTACCGACACATTGCCGCTGATGAATGTGCCGTGCCCGACCTCGACGTGCCCGCCCAGCAGCGCGCCGTTGGTTACCTTGACCTCGTCGCCGACCACGCAGTTATGTCCAACGTGTCCCGTCGACATGATGTAACAGCGCCGCCCCACGACCGTCGTCGAGCCGGGCGTCGTGCCGCGGTGAATCGTGGCGTGCTCGCGCACGACCGTCTCATCCCCGACCTGCGTATAGCTCGGCGCGCCCTCGTATTTCAAATCCTGCGGCAAATGGCCCACCACGGCGAACGGGTGAATCTGGCAGCGCTGCCCCAGCGTCGTGCCCTCCGCAACGTACGCATGCGGGTACAGCCGCGTTCCCGCTCCGATCCGGACGTTCTTCTCGACTACGGCGTACGGCCCAATCTCAACGCTCGGGTCGACTTCCGCACTCCTGTCCACGATCGCGGTCGGGTGAATCGCCATCTCTCTCGGCGTTACCTCCAACCCCCGTGCCAGATACCCAGGCGCGTAGCGACGACCACGGCGCCTGTGACCTAGCTGTCTGTTGAAAAAGGGGACAGGCACCTCGCGGGACCGCGTTCTTGGTGTCCCGGCGGGGGTTGTGCTCGGAGCCAGTCCCCTTTTTCAACGGACTCCTAGGCCTCGCTCGACGCCACCGCACCGATTCGTTGCAGCCCGGCGTCGAGCAGACGTTTCATTTCGCGAACCGCCTCCTGCAACCCGACGAACACGGCCCGCGCCACGATGCTGTGCCCGATGTTGAACTCCTCAAAACCCCCAATCGCCGCGATCGGCTGAATATTGCGGTACGTCAGGCCATGTCCCGCATGAACGACCAGCCCAAGGTCCTGACCCAGGTCGAGCGCCCGCACCAGCGCTTGGAGCGCCTGGTCGCGGGCCCCCGCCGTCTGGGCGTGTGCGTATGCGCCGGTCCACAGCTCCACGGCGTCGAAACCGCATTCCGCGGCGGCCCGAAGCTGTGCGTCGAGCGGCTCGATGAACGCGCTGACGACGATGTCGGCCTTCTTCAGCTTCCTGACGACCGGGGCGATTCGTCGCCGCAGCCGCGCCACATCGAGCCCGCCCTCCGTCGTCAGCTCCTCGCGTCGCTCCGGCACGAGGGTGCACTGGTCCGGTTGCAGCCGCAGCGCAATCCGCACAATGCCCGGCTCGATGGACATCTCCATGTTCAGCTTGGCGGCGACAACCTGCTTGAGCAGCTCGGCGTCGCGATCGTTGATATGGCGACGGTCCTCCCGCAGATGAAACGTGATGCCGTCGGCCCCGCCCAGCTCGGCCTCGACCGCCGCCCACACGGGATCGGGCTCGTCCGCCCGCCGCGCTTGCCGCACCGTTGCCACATGGTCGATGTTCACGCCGAGCTTGTTCATCGCACCTCCGCACGTCGGCAGCGGCATATCCTAATCCACTTTTCGGCCACACGCGACCGGCCCCGCGCCGCGTGCTTGGCGACCGGCTCGATCGCCACTATGCTGCGCCCGTAGCCGAGCCCGCACACGCTGGGCGGTGCCCACCTAACGACCGGTGCCGAACAGGACACGCCGATGAAGTTCGATCTCCACGAAGCCAGCCCCGGGTGCGTCGTCCTGACCTGCCAGGGCGGGCTCTCGTGGGAGGATCGCGAGCTGCTCGCGGCAACCGTCGAACAATGTCTGGCGGGCCGCAGCACCCTGCGCGGCCTCGTGCTCGACATGACCGGCGTTGAGTTCGTGAACTCCACCGGCCTGGGCGCCCTGTTCCAGCTCGTGCAGCGGCTGCGCAGCCGCGGCGGGCAACTCGCCTTCGCGGCCGTCCCGCCGACCATTCGCCGACTCTTCGCCACCGTGGGGATGGAGCGCCTGGCCAAGCTCGCCGACAGCGTCGCCGAAGCGTTGGACATGCTCGCCCAGCCACCGGAAGCCACCGACACCGGTTCCGGTCCGCCGCCCAGTACATAGCCGTGCTCGCCCGTGAGCCGCGCGGGACACCTGCGGGAGCCGCGTTCGCGCGCGGGGTCACGGTAAAATCGGGTCATGCGCCTGGCGGTCGCTCAAACCCCTGGTCGGCGGCTCGACGATTGGCAAGAGACGTGGGACTCGATCGCAGACCTGCTCGCGCGGGCGGCCGGGCAGCGCGCCGACCTGGTCGTCCTGCCGGAATGCGTCTGGCCGGCCTATGACCTGACATCGAAGCGCGCCTATTTCGCCGCCCGTGAGGCCGGCCTGCCCGGCCCCGACGCCTTCCGCGCGCGTCTCGCCCAGCTCGCCCGCCAGCATCACATCTCGATCTGTGCCGGGTACGTGGCCGAAGAGGGTGACCGACTCGCCAACGCCGCCGTCCTGCTCGATCAGGATGGGCGTGTCCTCGGCGTCCATCGCAAGTGTTTCCTGTGGGATTTTGACCACGATTATTTCGAGCCGGGGCAGACGATCAGGCCGGTCGAGGCTCCGTTTGGTCGCGTCGGCGTGATGGTTTGCGCCGACGCCCGTCTGCCCGAAATCCCGGCCACGCTCGCCGCCCGCGGCGCCACGCTCATGCTCCAGCCTACGGCCTGGGTCAACGCCGGTACGCCTGCCCAACGGTGGAATCCACAACCCGACTTTCTCATCGCCGCCCGCGCCGCGGAGTTCGGCGTACCGATCGCGTCGGCCAGCAAGTGGGGCGTCGAAGGGCCGACGACCTTCGTCGGGTCGAGCCTGATCTGCGACGCGAACGGGCGGATTCTCGTGCAGGCGGAGCCAGCGGAGACGACCGTGCTCGTCGCGGATGTTGAGCTGGCCCAACCCCGCCGGCCAGTGCTGACCGCTGCCGAGCGCACGGTGCTGCTCTCGGCCGGGGCGGTGGACCGACCTAGGCGAGATGTATCGCCGCTGACCATGCTGCTAGCCCCCGTGCAGACCACGGAGACGGACATCGCCGCGCACTTGCACGCGTGCGGGCTTGCGGACCAGCCCGTCCTGGTTCTTCAGAAACCGCCCGAGGCGCAGGCGCGGCGCGCGACGCGGCCGAGTCCGCGGCACGCGATTCTCACCGGGCTGGCCGAATTCCCGGTTGAGCTTTCCGGCGTGCGCGTCAGCGTACTGACGGCAGAAGACGCGCGCCGCTTCGCCGGCGTTCGCTGCGCGGCGCTCGGTGGGGCGCATTTGGTCGTCGCGTGGGGCCTCGGCGCGACGCTACCGCTTCTGCCAGCGCGCGCCTGCGAGAACCGCATATTCGTGGTGTCGGCCGATGCGCAGGGCGCAACGGTCTTCGACCCGCGCGGGGTGCTGCTCGCGGAGCTGGCCTGGCCGCTCACGCTGTCCGCAGCCCCGTCGGTTGCCTTGGACGTCCGGGCCGCGGCGGATAAGCTCGTCGCGCCGCGCACGGATGTGATCGGCGGCCGTCGTCCGGCCCAGTACGACTTCTAGCACAGAGTGTAGAAAACAATGCCCTGTATCTGGACGGACGAGCCGCGGGCTTCAGCCCGCGCGGCGCCGCGCGGGCTGAAGCCCGCGGCTCGTCCAAGCCCACGCGCGCCGACGCGCTTCCAGGCAGAGTAACTGCACGCAGCGAACTATTTCGTCTGGTGGAAAGGCTTACTCTGCTCGTACAGCGTCACGCGGTCCTGGTAGACTTTCGCGAGCTCGGGCAGCCCGAGTTGGTTGGCGAGGTCCACCGCCTGCCGCGTGGTCCGCACGGCGTCCTGGAAGCGCCCGGCCTCGGCGTACGCGGCGCCCAGCGTGTCCAGATAGGAGGGATCGCGGCTGCGGGCCAGCTCGTTGGCCTTCTCGGCCGACCGAACGGCCTCAGCCCCGTTCCGCTGTGCGTCGTCCGGGGACGTGGCCAAAATCCAGGCAAGAAAGTTGAACAGCGACGCCGCATCGGGGAGCTTCTCCAGCCCCTGGCGGATGACGCGCTCCGCCTCGCGCGGCTCGCGGTTATCCAACGCGGCCACCGCCAGCCGCAGGTAACCCTCGGCGAACTTCGGGTTCAGGCGCAGGGCCTCTTCCAGCTCCCGGCGTGCGCCGGCGGTATCCCCCTGCTTCAGCAACACGCTCGCCAGCGCGCTCCGCGCGGCCAGGTACTCGGGCTGCAATTCCAACACGCGGCGCAGCTCGACCAGCGCCTCGTCCGGACGCTGCTGGTTGGCCAGCCACTCGGCGAGCCGATAATGGAGCTTCACGTCCTGTGGGTTCGCGGCCACCGCCTCGCGCAAGAACCGCTCGGGCTCGGCGGAGCTGCTCTGCCGACGCGCCAGCTCCGCCAGCCCGTTCAGCGCGCTCCACAGCGTCGGTTGCTCTGCCAGAACCTCGCGCAGCAGGCGCTCCGCCTCGCCCAACTCGCCCAGCGTGAGCAGCACGTGGGCCAGGCTCACGCGCGCGGTAACCAGCTTGGGCTGGGCCTGCAACGCCTTTTCCAGTTCCGTGCGCGCCTCTTCGAACCGGCCCTGCCGCGCCCGCAAAACGCCGCGCGCCTCGCCGGCCTGGACGACCGTCGCGCCCATCTCGACCGCCTGGCGGATGGTCGCCTCCGCCCGGTCAAACGTCCCCTGCTGCGCCATCAGCAGGGCATCCCGGCACAGCACGCCCGGGTCGAGCCCGGTCCGCAGCACCGCCAGCGCCGCGGGATCGTCGCCGAATGGATCGGTCAGCCCCGCCTCGCCAGCCCGCAGGTACTTCTCGGCCTGCTCGGTCTGCCCGGTAGCCTTCAGAAACTCTCCGAACGCCCGCTGCGCTTCCAGATCGTCGGGGTTGAACGCCAGAGCTTTGCGGAAATGTTGGAGCGCTTCCTCACGCCGGCCCTGGGCCGCCGCCACGCGCCCCAGACCCGCGAGCGCCACGCCGTGGGCGGGATTTCGCTCCAGTACCTGTTCGTAATAGTGCGCCGCCCGCGCCGGCTCCTGGGCTACGAGCAAGTCGGCGGCCCGCAGGTACGGCGGCAGGTAGTCCCTTTGCAGCGCGATGGCCCGGTCGTAGGCCGCGACGGCCTTGGCCGGCTGCCCCGCGCGCTCATACGCCAAGCCCGCGGCGATCCAGCACGTCGTCTCGTTGGGGTCCAACACCGCGGCCCGGTCAAAGCACGAGGCCGCCTGCGCGGGGAGGCCGTGCGCCAGATACAGCGCCCCCAGAATCGCGAGCTTGGGGGCGCTGGTCGGCGAGTTCGTCGCCTCGTAGTACGCGGAGCTGATCTTCATCTCGAGCGCCATCGCCATACCGCGCCGCTCCGCGTCGCCCAGTTTCGGTGGTTCAAATGGCGTGATCGGCGCGGCGGCCTGGCCCGCCGCGGACGGCGCGCCGGGCGCCGTCGGCGGAGCTTTCTCCTTCGTCGCCGCCTCTTTGGTCTCCGCGCTCTTTCGCTCGCAGCCGCCCAGCAGCGCGATGACGACTACGAAGGCTCCGCTAGCCCAACGACTCACTGCACGCGTTCTCATTTGTCGAGACATCTGCGATCCGCCCTCTCGTTCCGGCCGGCGTGGCGTACCCACGCCCGCGCCGCGCTCACAGCATACCCGAACCCACGGGCAGACAGTACGGGCCCACGATACCCCTAATCGCGCAGGAAATGCCAACCCGCCGACTTCATCGTCAGCACTGGGCACGGAGCATGCTGGACGATCCGCTCGGCGGTGCTGCCGATGAGGGCGTGCTCCAGGCCGGTCCGGCCGTGCGTGGCGACCACGATCAGGTCGATCTGCTTCTGCCTGGCGTAGTCGCAGATGCACGTCAACGGATCGCCGCTCAGGACCTCCGCCACGATGCGCGGGTCATTCCCGAACTGCTCGGCGATAATCTTCGCCAGGTTCTCGCGGCAGACCTGCACCATCTCCGGCTCGGGGGCCGCAACCGGCACGTTGACCGGCAGGAGCACGGAGAAGTCCGGCGTGAACACGGGCGCCAGCACGTGGATGACGTGCAGCGCGGCACCGAAGTGCTCGCTCAGCCCGCGCGCGTACCGCCCGCCGATCCGCGATAGCTCCGAGAAATCCGTGGGCCACAGGATTTGCTTGAGGTTGACGAGCATGTTGCGTCTCCCTTCGCGCACCACCGCCGAACCGGCGCCGGGACGCACGGGCCGGTCACTCGTCCTTGACGATCCACGTACCGCTCTGGCCGGCCAGGGCGTCAGCCATGCGCGCCAGGTCGCAAATGATCACGCAGGCGTCGGGGCGCGGGGCGCGCTCGAGAAAGTCGATCGCCGCCTCAAGCTTCGGTCCCATCGACCCGGGCGGGAACTGGCCTGCCGCCAGATACTCCCGCGCCTGCGATGCCGTCATACGCTCCAGGAACTGCTCGTCTGGTCTATTGTAGTTGATCGCGACCCGTTCGACATTCGTGACGATCAACAGCGTCGCGGCCCCGATCGCCCCGGCCAGCAGACCGGCCGTCCGGTCCTTGTCGATCACGGCCTCGACACCGACGTACTCGCCCGCGGGCGTTCGCACCACCGGGATGCCGCCGCCGCCGGCGGCCACCAGCAGCTCTCCCTCGTTCGCCAATCGGCGGATCAGGTCAATCTCGACGATTGCTTTCGGCAGCGGTGACGGGACGACCCGTCGATAGCCCTGCCGGGGCACGTGCACCAACTTCCAGCCGTACTGCCGCTGCAACTCTTCGGCCTTCTCGCGGCGGTAGAACGAGCCAATGGGCTTGGTGGGGTTTTGAAAGTCGGGATCGTTGGGGTCCACCTCCACACTGGTCACGATCGCCGTCACGTTCCGCTGGATACCGCGCGACCACAGTTCGTTGCGCAGACACTGCGCGATCATGTAACCCATGCCGCCCTGCGTGTGGGCGCCGCAAATCTCCAGCGGCAGGCGGTACAGCTCGTGGGCCGCCAGCTCGACGCGCCGCAGGACGTTGCCGACCTGCGGCCCGTTGCCGTGCGTGACCACCATGTGACAGCCGGCGGCGATCAGATTGACCAGGTGGACGGCGGTCTCGCGCGAGTGCTTGAACTGCTGCGGGACATTGCCCTCCTCGCCGGGCCGCGAGATCGCGTTCCCGCCCAACGCCACCACCATGGGACCGGCCGTGCGCAGCATACAACTGAGTATACGAATCCGAGGGTAGTCTTCCTATCGCGCGGCGGACGCGCCGCGAGAGGTCCCAGAAAACCAGCACACGGGTCGGAGTTGAGCCGCGGGCTTCAGCCCGCGCGGCCGTTACGTCCCCTCGCCCGAACTGGCCAAATAGGCCGCCTGCTCCTTCGTCAGCCGGTCGATGGAGACGTTCATGGCCTTGAGCTTCAGCTTGGCCACCACGTCCTCGATCTCGGTCGGCACCTCGTGTACGCCGGGCGTGAGCTGGCGTCCGCGCTTCTTGGCCCACTCGGCCGCCAGCGCCTGCGTCGCAAAGCTCATGTCCATGACGCTGGCCGGATGCCCGGTCGCCGCGCTCAGGTTCACCAGCCGCCCCTCGGCGAGCAGGTAAATGCGCTTGCCCAGCGAGATCTGGTATTCGTCCACGTGCCGCCGGACGCCCTTGACCACCTTCTTCGACATCTTGGCCAGCGCGGGGATGTCGATCTCGACGTCGAAGTGGCCGCTGTTGCACAACACGGTCCCGTCCCGCATCTTGCGGAAGTGCTCGGCCCGCAGGACGTGCTTGTTGCCGGTGACCGTGATGAACACCTCGCCGAACTCGGCGGCCTCAATCATCGGACGCACGTCGAAGCCGTCCATCACCGCCTCGAGCGCCTTGAGCGGGTCCACCTCCGTGATCGTCACGATCGCGCCCGCGCCGCGCGCTCGCATGGCCACGCCGCGGCCGCACCAGCCGTAGCCGCCGATCACGACGCGCTTGCCCGCCAGCAGTGTGTCGGTGGCCCGCACGACGCCGTCCAGCGTGCTTTGCCCGGTGCCGTAACGATTGTCAAACAGGTGCTTGGTCTTCGCATCATTGACGGCGATCACCGGGAACTTGAGCAGGCCGTGGGCGGCCATCGCCCGCAGGCGGACGACGCCGGTCGTCGTCTCCTCCATGCTGGCGAGGATGTTGCCGGCGTCGGCCTGCCGCTGCGTGTGCAGCGTGTTCACCAGGTCGGCGCCGTCGTCCATCGTGATGTGCGGGCGCGTGTCGATTACGGCGTTCAGGTGGTCGTAGAAGACCTTCACGCTCTCGCCGCGCCGGGCGAACACGGGCACGCCGAAATCCCTGACCAGGCTGGCGGCGACATCGTCCTGCGTGCTGAGCGGGTTCGAGGCGCACAGCGCCACGGTCGCCCCGCCGGCCGTCAGCGTGCGCATGAGGTTGGCCGTTTCCGAGGTGACGTGCATGCAGCAGCCCATCCGCAGCCCACGCAGCGGCTTTTGTTTCTCGAAGCGCGCCCGGATCAGCGCCAGGACGGGCATATCGCGATCGGCCCAGACAATTCGTTTTTTGCCGTCGGCAGCGAACTTCAGGTCGGTTACGTCAGAGCGCAGCTTAGCCATCGGACTTCACTCCTTGGTCCTCCCCGGCGGGCGCCGCACCGGACAATCACGATAACCACCGCACTCTCGCCATTCAACAGCACGCCGCGAGATTAGACCACGGCTTCGGGCGGGAGGCGCGGCCGGAGGACGTTCCACACCGTCTCAACAACGGCGAGCGCGATTCGCACGGCCTCGACACTCGGCGGCGGAGGCCCGGGATACCGTGCGACCACGGCGTATTGCGTGAGCGGGTCCACATCGTCGCGCAGGTCGGCGAAGGCCGTGTCGAGCCGCGTGCAGCGCTGGAGAAGCCGACCCAGGTCGTGAATCTTCCCGGATTCGATGCCTCGGCTAACGAGGTACGCCTTCAGAAGCTTCTCGATGGCCTGTTGACAGTGGAAGGCGACGATCTCCAGCTCTGGATTGTCCGACGCGAAGAGCTTCCGCGCCGCGCTCCAGTCGCCGTGCGCATACTCGACCCAGCGCCGTACCTCCGCCTCCTCAGGCCGCATAGAGCACGCGCCCCTTCGTGCGGATGGTACGCTCGAGGGAAACCGGGAGGTCGGCGCGGGCGTCGAACTCCGCGCGTGTGTACACCAGCACGTCGATCGGCACCTCGATGTCGCGCAGCGCGCCGTAGGCTAACGCCCCGCGCTCGTAGAAGGACAGCGACGACTCGGGCACCACGACCAAGAGATCAACGTCGCTGTCGCGGCCGACGGCCCCGTCGGCGCAAGAGCCGAACAGGTAGATGCGCTCCGGGTGCAGCGCTTCGCGCAAGCGCTGCACAATCACGGGTACAACCTGCTCGGCCTGGGCCTGGGTCATCGCCGTCACCCGGGGCCTACTATGTGGCGTACTCAGGAAGTTAGCAAGGCTGTCAGGCCGGCCGTGCGGCGGCACGTTTTCTGGCGAGCTGCAATCCGACCGCGAGAATGGCCGAGACAACGCACAGCGCGGACGCCAGGAGAAACGCGGCCTGGTAGCTCCCGGTCATGGTCTTGGCGGTATTGCCCGCGTACGTGCCCACGACGCCCGCGATGCCGTACGACGTGAATACCCAGCCGTAGTTGGCCCCCAGGTTCTTCGCGCCGAACAGGTCGGCCGTGGCCGACGGGAATAGGGCGAAATTGCCGCCGAAGTTGAAGCCCACGATGGAGGCCGCGACCGCCAGCGTCAGCTCCGTCTTCATGCCGGCCAGCAGGAACATCATGACCGCCTGGAAGGCGAACATGAGCACAAACGCCGCCGTGCGGCCGATGCGGTCCGAGACGAAACCCCACAGGATACGTCCCACCGCGTTGAAAACCGCGAGCCAGCCGACTGCGTCGGCGCCCTTCTTCAGCAGGATCTTGGCCGTGTCCGCGTCGAGCGTGCCGCCCGCCGCCGCGACGAGTTGATCACCCGCGAAGCCCTTCACGATGTTGATCACCATCAACCCCGCCAGTGCCCCGCTGAAGAACATCAGCCACAGGACGTAGAACGCCGGCCGCCGCAGCGTGTCCTGCCAGTTGGAGTCGCTGACGGCTTTCGGCAAGGTCCCTGGCGGATTGCGGAGCAGGAGCGCCCCGAGCGTCACCGCCCCAAAACACACCGCGGCATGGAGGGGGAAGAACCGTACGACGCCGTGCCGCTCGATGAAACTGAGGGCGCTGAAGTCCAACGCTTTGTGCGAGAAAACGTAGGCCCCAAATCCGAACCCCGCCACGGCCAGCCCCGACACCAGCCCTTTGTGCTGCGGGAACCACTTGATCAGCGCGGCGATCGGGCACACGTACGCGAAGCCGATCCCGGCCCCGGCCAGGAACCCCACCGTCCCCCACAGCAGCAGCAGCTCGTCCAGCTCGCCGCTCTTGCCCACGTACTGGTTTCCGAGCAGCACGCCGGCGACGATGACCGCGGCGATGATGCCGAGCGGGGCATACCGCACAAGCGGGTAGTCCCCGTCGTTGATCTTTCCAAACAGGGCGTGGAACAACATGAGCAGCACGATGCCGACCGCCCCAGCAAACGCGGCGTGCGCGACGTAGAAAACGATCGGGCTGTTCATCAGCCCGGCCAGCAGGAACCCGGCCGCCAGGAGGACTGCCCCCACGAGCGCCGGAAAGCGTGGACCGGTCGCGTCCTGGATGCGGCCGGCGATCACCATGACGACCGCGAACGACAGAATGCAGATCGCGAACGCGTACTTGAGGTACGCCTGCTGCCGGTCGTGCAGCTTCTTGGCCTCGTCCGCGCTCCGCACGACGGTCAGCCCGGTCACGTCCTGACCCGCGGCCACGCGCGCGTCACGCTCGGCCTCCGCAATCACCGGCGGGTAAATCTGACTTTCGAGGGGCGTCCAGAAGATGCTGTAGCCGTACACCGTACCCAGGATCAGTTGCACAATGATCGCCCCGATCAGCACGAGCCACCGCGCCGCGGGATTGGCCGTTTGCGCCAGTGAAATCGGGACCGCCACTGTGGCCATGCTCGTGCTCCATGAAAACAAACCGGGCGAAGCGGGAAGCACGATCCCGACGCGGGTCGGGACGCTGCGCCAGAAGCCATGCCGCGGTCGCTGAGTGCCCGCCTACGCCGGCTTGTTCTCGATCAGGTGCTCGACCACGCTCGGATCGGCCAGCGTCGTCGTGTCGCCGATCTGGTCGACCTGGTTCTCGGCGATCTTCCGCAGAATTCGCCGCATAATCTTGCCGCTGCGCGTTTTGGGCAGACCCGGCGCCCAGTGGATCACGTCGGGCCGCGCGATCGGCCCGATTTCCCGGCCCACGTGTACCATCAGCTCTTTCCGCAGCTCGTCGGTGTACTCCCGGCCAAGCTTGAGCGTTACGTACGCGTAAATGCCCTGCCCCTTGATCTCGTGCGGATAGCCGACCACCGCGGCTTCGGCGACGGCCGGGTGTGACACCAGCGCGCTCTCGACCTCCGCTGTCCCCAGCCGGTGCCCGGATACGTTAATCACGTCGTCCACGCGGCCGGTGATCCAGTAGTACCCGTCCTCGTCGCGCCGGCACCCGTCGCCCGTGAAGTACAAGCCCGGGTATTGCGTGAAGTACATTTCCTTGAACCGCTCGTGCTGGCCGTACACCGTCCGCATGATCCCCGGCCACGGCTCCTCGATGCACAGCACGCCCGAGCCCGGCCCCTCGATCCGCTGACCCTCCGGCGTCAACATCACCGGCTTGACACCGAAGAACGGCAGCGTCGCCGAGCCGGGCTTGAGCCCCCACGCGCCGGGCAGCGGCGTGATCAGGATGCCGCCCGTCTCCGTCTGCCACCACGTGTCGACAATCGGACAGCGGCCCTTCCCGACATGCTTGTGATACCACAGCCACGCTTCGGGGTTGATCGGCTCGCCGACCGTGCCCAGCAGCCGCAGGCTCGACAGGTTGCGCTTCAGCACATGCTGCTCGCCTTCGCGCATCAGGGCCCGGATCGCCGTCGGGGCCGTGTAGAACTGGTTCACCTTGCACTTATCCACGATGTCCCAGAACCGGCCGGCGTCGGGATACGTCGGGATGCCCTCGAACATCACGCTGGTGGCCCCGTTGCACAGCGGTCCGTACACAATGTACGAGTGCCCCGTGACCCAGCCGATGTCCGCCGTACACCAGAAGATGTCCCCGTCGTGGTAATCAAAGATCAGCTTGTGCGAGTACGCCGTGAACACCATGTAGCCGCCGGTCGTGTGCAATACGCCCTTCGGCTTGCCCGTCGAGCCCGACGTGTACAGGATGAACAGCGGATCCTCCGCATCCATCCACTCACATGGGCACTCCGCCGGCGCTTTGGCCATCACCTCGTGCCACCAATGGTCGCGCCCCGGCGTCATCTTGGTCGCCACCCGGTCGCCGACGCGCTTGCAGACGATGCACGTCCGTACGTTCACGCCGCGCCGCGCGGCAATGTCCATCGCCGCGTCCGCGTTGGCCTTCAGCGTGACGGCCTTCGCGCCGCGCATTACGCCGTCCGTCGTGATCAGGAACTCGCACGTCGAGTCTTCGATGCGGTCGGCCAGGGAGTCCGGGCTGAAACCGCCGAACACCACCGAATGGACCGCGCCGATGCGGGCACAGGCCAGCATCGCGATGGGCAGCTCCAGCACCATCGGCATGTAGATCGAGACACGGTCGCCCTTCTTGACGCCGAGCTGCTTGAGCACGTTCGCAAACTTGCAGACCTCGGTGTAAAGCTGGCGGTACGTGAGCTTGGCGTCTTCGCCCGGCGTGTTGCCCTCCCAGAGCAGCGCGACCTGGTTGCCGCGCTTCTCCAGGTGCCGGTCGAGGCAGTTGTAGGCGATGTTCGTCCGCGCGCCCTGGAACCACCTGATGGAGATGCCGCCCGTGAAGTCGTACTCGCGGACCTTGGTCCACTTGTTCTGCCAGTAGAAGTTCTGCTCCGCGATCTCGCCCCAGAAGCCGTCGGGGTCCGCGATCGAGCGTTTGTACATCTGCTGATACTGCTCGAACGACTTGATGTGCGCCTTCCGGACGAACTCGGCCGGGGGGTAGAAAAGGTCTCGGCCGGTCGTTTCGCTCGCGCCCGCCTTCGCCATGATCTTCTCCTAGTGCGTCTGGCTGTCCGCGACTGTTCGTGTGGGCTTGGCCCCGCACAAGTGCGAGGCGAGTCTCCACCGGCACGGTGGACGCGCGCTCGCGCACCTTCCACCGGCCGGTTCCGGGCAAGTTTCGTACCGCTATGCTCCTTCATCGCGTCCGCCACTGGCTTGAGTTTAGCGATGCCTGCCACCGCCCGCGGCGGGAGCGGTCTGCGACCAGTCGATTCGCCCGTCAACAACCCCCCGGTGCTGCGTGAAAGCACACGCCTGACTGAGCTTTTCGCCACGCGGAGCGGGCTATAATCCGCCCATTGGCTCGGCACCGGCGAAAACCGGGTCGGTTCGACCTCCGCTAGAGCTTTAACATGTTGCCCGTCAACGACTTGGACGTGCTGCCGCTGGCAACTTCCTGGTCGGCCAGGTCATGAAGTTCTCCGCCGCCCAGGCCGCCCCGCGCTGTTGTTCCACTTGTGACGCGCCGCCGGGCGAGTTAGCGTCCCACCGGCCGAAATACGAGGAGCGCTCGATGGAGAAAACTCTGCTCGATCAGTATGAAGCCGGGACCGACCTGCCAGCGCGGGCTA
>Ga0214473_10004548_pt1 | contig 16667 bp, 14 predicted proteins | sample RVTome_7_FD_203509 | JGI IMG/M metagenome (GOLD analysis project Ga0214473, IMG submission 203509) | Soil microbial communities from uranium-contaminated site in the Upper Colorado River Basin, Wyoming, United States - RVT98D197 | ecosystem: Environmental > Terrestrial > Soil > Contaminated >... | reverse complement strand
CTTCCAAATATCGCGCAGGAATGATATGGACCTCAGAGAGAAGATCGTCGAAAAAAGTCTTCTTTTGATCGCCTTCTCGTCCATCTCCATACTGGCCTTGATCACCTTCTTCATCTTTGAACAGGGGCTTCCTCTGATCTGGAAGATAGGTCCAAAGGCCTTCATCCTGGGAGAACGATGGGTTCCCAGTAAGGGATCCTTCGGCATTCTGCCCATGATCGTCGGCTCTTTCTGGGTAACGAACGGAGCCCTCTTCCTTGGAATTCCTCTCGGGCTGGCCTGTGCCATATTCCTGTGCGAGTGGGCGCCTCCATGGGCTGTGATGGTGCTGAGACCGGCCATTCAGCTTCTCAATGCAATACCCTCTGTCATCTACGGGTTCTGGGGATTGATCGTCGTCGTTCCCATCGTTCGAACCTATTTGGGAGGGCCTGGTCTCAGCATTCTTTCCGGTTCCATGATCTTAGCTTTCATGATCTTGCCTACCATCATCAGTATCTCGGAAGATTCCCTGAGAGCCCTGCCCCCTTCCTATAAAGCGGGTGCCCTTGCTTTGGGAGCAACACACTGGCAGACCATCTGGCGGGTATTGATCCCGGCAGCCAGGTCAGGGATTGTGGCGAGTATCATTCTCGGAATGGGGCGTGCCATCGGGGAAACGATGGCTATGATTATGATCCTTGGAAATGCCGTGAAGATGCCCGATTCCTTTCTGGACTCAGCGAGGACCTTGACGACGAATATCGGTATCGAAATGGGTTATGCCTCTGGCGACCACCGGCAGGCCCTTTTCGCCACCGGCGTCGTCCTTTTCATCATCATTATGGGTCTTAACTCGTTAGCCCTCTTCTTTTCCCGGAGGAGAATCCGCTGATGAGAATTCGTTACTTCACCCAAGATACCGCAAAACTTCTCATCTGGATTGCTGCCCTGTCGACCATTGCAGTGATGACCCTCATCTTGATTCAGATTCTGGGAGAAGGGCTGCCTGTCCTTCACTTTCGTTTCTTCTCCGATTCTCCGAAGAACATGGGCCGTGAAGGCGGCATCCTCTCGATCATTATCGGAACAGTGGCCATAACCAACGTTGCCTTACTCGTCGCCCTGCCTTTGGGTGTGGGAACGGCCATCTTCCTGAGGGAGTACACACGGGAGAGTCGCGTCAGCCGCATCATCCGATTCGGCACCGACTGTCTCGCGGGGGTACCCTCTATTATCTTCGGACTTTTCGGCTTCGTCTTTTTCGTCATCTACCTCAACATGGGATGGTCGATCCTGTCCGGCGGGTTAACGCTGGCTGCAATGATTCTACCTACTCTCATTTCCACAGCAGAGGAGGCAATCAAGACGACCCCTTATTCGTACCGGGAAGTGAGCTACTCCCTGGGTGGAACGAAGTGGCAGACGGTCACACGCGCAATCCTGCCCAGCGCTCTTCCCGGAATCTTTACAGGCGTCATTCTCGGCGTGGGACGTTCGATCGGGGAGACGGCAGCAGTGATCCTGACCGCTGGTTCATCTCTGGTGATGCCGACCTCCCTCTTCTCCCCCATTCGAACCATGTCTGTCCATTTCTATATCCTTGCCCGGGAAGGGATCTCAATGGAAATGGCCTATGCGACGGGCGCGGCTTTGATCTTGGTTGTCTTACTGATCAACACGGTGGCAAATTTGCTGCTCAACCGTTATATTCGTCATAAGGTCTGAAGAAGGTGCCATGGATAACCGGAATAAGCTGACCGTCAGAGATTTCAGTTTCTATTATGGCTCCCTTCAGGCCCTTCGGGGTGTTAATCTCAACATTCCCTCAAACGAGATATTTGCCATCTTCGGTCCGGCCCGAAGCGGCAAGACCACATTGCTAAAAAGCATAAACCGCCTGACGGACTTCATCTTCGGAGCACGACATACAGGCACGATTCACCTCGAAGAGATCGATATCCACGATCCGAAGATGAGTCCCCCTCATCTGCGGAGACGAGTCGGGATGGTATTCGATCTGCCCACTCCTCTCCCCGTGTCTATTTTTGACAACGTCGCCTATGGTCCTAAATTAAACAGCATTACTCAAAAAAACCGCTTGAATGAGATTGTTGAGAAGGCATTGCGATCCGCTGTGCTTTGGGACGAGGTCAAAGATCGCCTCCATACCTCAGCCCTTCGTCTTTCCGGTGGACAACAACAGAGGCTTTGCATTGCTCGCGTTGTGGCTTTAGAGCCGGAGGTGCTTCTTCTTGATGAACCGTGCTCTGGATTGGACCCCATCTCGACTGCCAGCATCGAGGAGACACTCGTTCAGTTAAAGGAAGTCTACACCGTTGTTTTGGTCCCCCACAATATTCAGCAGGCCTCCCGCGTGGCTGATCGGGCTGGATTTTTTTTGAACGGGGAATTAGTTGAAGAAGGTTCTGCTTATCAAATCTTCACAAAACCAAGAGAGAAGCAAACGGAAGACTATGTCACCGGCAAATTCGGGTAAGAAAATGATTACACAGATTCGAAAAGGAGATTCCACAGATTTTTAAAAGAAATACGCACACTTATGAAACATCTTTTTCCAGCCTCAGTTGATCTCTTATCTGAAGGCCTCCGGCATTCATACCGGTCGTTTAATCAATTTTGGCAACAAGAGTTGTCAAGTAAAAAGAGCTGTATTTTAGTCAGTGTAATCTCTGTTTGGAATCGGTGTAATCAGCTATAATAATAGCATGGAGGATCTTCATGGATACCCATTTTCACAAAGAACTCGAAGAGTTGAAAGAGAACCTCTTGAGGATGGCAGCCCTGGTTCAGGAGGGGCTCAGTGATGCCGTCCAGTCATTGGTCAAAAGGGATTCCGAACTGGCCCAGAAGACATTCGCTGGAGAGGATCGGATTAACAAGCTGGAAATCGAAATTGACGACATGTGCTTGAAATTTCTCGCTTTGAAACAGCCCATGGCCGCCGACCTCCGGTTCATCACATCGGCGATGAAGATCATTACCGATCTGGAGCGAATGGGAGATCAGGCCGTCAATATCGCCGAGCGGGCGATCTCTCTCAACCAGGAACCTCAGCTCAAACCTTATATCGATATTCCCAGAATGGCCGAGATTACCCAATCGATGGTCAGGGACGTCCTAAACGCATTCGTGAACCGCGACTCGAAACTGGCCCGGTCCGTGTGCGAGAGAGATGATGTGGTGGATGCGTTAAACGACCAGGTCTTCCGCGAACTCCTCACCTACATGATTACAGATACGAAGGCCATCACTAGGGCAGTCCACCTGATGATCGTGTCGCGCTGCCTGGAACGAATTGCAGACCATGCGACGAACATCGCCGAGGATGTGATTTTCATGGTGGACGCTCTCGTGATCAAACACCACGCCGATGAGGAACCGGCAGAAAAAAACGGAAGCATGAAGAAATAAATTAGGCAGAAGGCAATAAGCAGAGGCAGTAAACATCTTTCTTTTAGATTATTTTCTTATTCTGCTTACTGCCTACTATTCAGTTTACGAATTATGCCAAAACAACTCTCTACCGATATCGAGGCGCTCAAGAAACAGGTGGTTGTTGAGACCTATCGATCCAGCGGGCCAGGGGGACAGAGGAAGAACAAAAAGGAGACCGCGGTCCGCCTGAGGCATTTGCCCTCCGGCATCACAGTCATTGCGACCGAGCATCGGTCTCAAGCAAGAAACCTTGAGCTTGCCCTTGAAAGGCTCAGGGAGCGTCTCCAGAAGTTGAGCCGTCCGAGGAGACGGCGCATCCCCACCAGGGTTCCTCCGGCGGTCGTTTACAGAAAGGAGGAGAAGAAGCGAATTCTCGCTGCCAAGAAACGGCTGAGACGAAGAATCGAACCAGAGGAATAAGGTGGGCAGCAGGAGACAAGAACAAACATCACGGGACGGGGGATAGGGAGAAAATATTTCTTGGGTTGCGCTATGCGCTTTGCGTGATCTAGATCTACCAAGGGTGACGCTATGGACGAAAGAGTAAAAGAAGCGATTTTCAGGCAGGTAGAGCAGGAACCCTTTGCAAAGAAGTTTGGGATCAAGCTATTGGATCTGGAAGAAGGATATTCCAGGGTGGAAATGAATTTTACGGCCGATATGGAAAACATCTTTGGCCTGGTCCATGGAGGGGCTTTATTCGCCCTCATCGACGAGGCTTTCGAGACCGCCTCCAGCTCTCATGGCACCATGGCCGTGGCATTGAATATGAATGTGACTTACGTATCTTCCCCTTCCGCTGGAAGCCGATTGATCGCCGAGGCAAAGGAGTTCAGCAAGACGAACAAGACTGCGATTCACGACATCAAGGTCTGGGATAGCGAAAACAGGCTGGTGGCCTCTTGCCAGGCCCTCGTCTATCGAACGGGAAAACCCCTGCCCTTCATATCCTGACCGTGTCAGTGTTAAGGTTTTCGAGCCGTAATCTGTTAACAAGTGCCATCGGTTGGCTTGTAACATTTATATATTTCAAGACTTTCCACAGGCTTGGTGAATGGATATTGCAATGGTTTTTCTTCACGGTATTTTTGGACCCCTTCTCAATCCGTAAGATCCACCGCATTGATCACGCCCCCTGTCACCTGTATCCTATAATACTTTCCATTCGCCGTATCTTTCAAGATGATTCCCTTCCAGGCCCGGGGTCCATCGTCGTCGTTCTTCCCAAGATAATAAGTATCATCGGTCCCTGGAGAGATATCCCCCCCCACGGTTAGCTTTGCAGTCGGGTCCGCCCCAATCCCAACGTTGCCATTAGGTGAAATAACCATCTTCTCTCCTTCAGTCCCGGTATTGGAAGTCCAGAAAGAAAGCTTGCCGCTATTGTCGGCGCCATTTCTGATAGCGGAGACGCCAGCGATCTTGTTGCTAACCCCAGCATTATCCTGAATGGCGAAAGCGATCTGGGCTCCGAACCCGTCTGTCATATCTCCAGAGGATAAACCCCTGAATGTAATGCCGTTCACCACAGAATTCGTGCTGGGGGTAGGAACGATGGTTAAAATACCGTTTCCAGAAAGTCCTTTCACGATAAGTCTGGCCCCTGAAGCAAGGATTTCCGCCTCGGTGGTGCCTATCCCCAGGCGGGTTGAAGTATTTGCTGGATTAGCACCGTTGAGGATGTTTCCATACCCGCCCCATCCGTTGGCGTCACCCAAACGATTAAAGAAAATGACGTTGCGAAGGTAGATACCCGAATCGTCATAACTATTAAGCCCAAAATAGGATCCTACGTTGCTTCCTGATTCCGCCGCATTGTCAACGTCTAAGGCCCAACGTATTTCGCCGTCGGTCAAATACCTGATGGATCTTCTTCTCAGGGGCGATGCGCTGGAATCCAAAGAAACGCTGGTGCGATCTGAAGTCGCACCGATGTCTTTAATAACCAATCCTCCCTCAGACGGAGAGGCCGTGCCGATACTAACGCCGGCATCATCAATATACAGGCCTTCGGTCGGGTTCCCCCACACCACGCCCGTTCCGTTATACATCAGTGACTGCCCACTGACCGCTCCTGTCGCATTCACTTTCCCCGGCGTCACGGAGCTATTAGCCAGCATGGTCTCGGTGATTCCACCGGAAGCCACTGACAGCGTTACATCGCCTGAAGTTTGACCACCTGCCAGGCCAGAGCCGGGAGGTGTGTGCACCGAAGTGATGTCCCCTGTGCCTGTTCCTGTCGCTGAAATGGTCAGGGTATTTCCGCTTGGGGTGACCGTAACATTGCTCCCTCCTGCCAGCGTCACATCATCCCTCAATCCATTGAGACCCTTGACGACCTGTCCGCTGGCGATCTTTCCGCCCGTCACCGCACTATCTGCCAGCAGTGTATTCGTAACCCCTCCTGGGGCCACGGAAAACTGATTGCCGACCAAGTTGAGGCCGCTTCCGGCTGTATAGGTCGCGTCACTACCCACCCCGCACACCCACTGGCTCCCATTCCACTGGGGGATCTCACCCGCGCTGCAGCTTAAACTTTCCAGCGTATCAAAGTTCCCAGCTGCCACCGCCACCGGCGAAGGCGAATCCCCCGTGATCTTCGTCCAGTCATTGTTCCAAGTCCCATCTGCATTGAATGTGCTCCTCCAGATGCTCGTCTGGTCGTTCCCGATCCCCATCAGAATGTACTGGTCGAGCGCCGGGTCCCACGTCAGCGTCGGCTGGACACTAAACCTTCCCAAAATCTGTGTCCATGGGGAACAACTCGATATCCCGGCACACGTCATCGCCCACAAGCTATTGTCCGGGTGCCTGACCACCGTCAGGTTGGTCTGAGTCCATCCTGTTACCCCCCACATCATTAGCACCACTGCCACGACTAGTCCTGCTGCCTTCTGTTTCATAATACGCCTCCTTACCATCGAGTTGAGTATTGCCAAAAATTATCTCCCTCCCCCTTGGAAACTGTTTCGCAATTCTTATTATGTACCCTGAACTTGTTTCAGGATCTCGTAGGTCTCTGATTTTATTAACCAAGAGAGCGAAAAGCAGTTTTTCAGAGCTCTCTTTTTGAAGAAAATTATGGCATCAAAATTCTTCAGCCCATCTTATCGCTTCGGAAAGCTTCTCAAGCACATCGGTGGCTGTAAAATAGTTTCCCTTCTCTTTCTGCACAAGATCACCCGCCAAACCGGTGACAAAGGCAGCGGCTAAAGAGGCTTGAAACAGGTCATTTGTGGAAGCCCAGCCCGTGATCGCCCCGGACAGGATATCGCCTGTCCCACCTGTAGCCATCCCAGGGTTTCCGGTAAAGTTAAATTTCGTCATAACCCCACTCGAAACGATATCAACAGGTGCTTTTAACACCACGATGCAGTGATATTTCTTCGCGAAACCGGTAACGTTCTCCGCTGTTGGGTCCTGACCTGATAATCTTCTGAATTCCCCCCGATGGGGCGTCAAGACTACGTTTTCCCGCAAGATATTCAAGTCTTCAACGATGGCGTTCAATCCATCGGCGTCAATGATGATCTTCATGTCCTTCAACTCTTTGACGAGGCTGATTACCAACTTTCTGGTCTCATTCTTGACCCCCAGTCTGGGCCCTAAACCCAGTCCAGGTCCAACCAGAATCGAATCGCAATGATACTCCTCTATCCTTCTAATGATTTCCGGCAGGTGGATTTCGGCCAGGAATTGGCCTTCTAGGCATGTGCCGAGAAAATCGGGAATCTTCTCCACCGTGCCCAGGCACGGTTGAGGGCAGCAGTGATAGACCAGGTCAACGATTCTGGCCGCCGCTCTTCCCGCATACTCCAGGGCCCCCCTGAAGAAAGAAGACCCCCCGATGATCATCACCCTTCCTGCCTGACCTTTATGGGCATCGACCATCCTTCTCTTCAAAATCTTCACCTCTCCGGGGCCGATGCTGTTCTCAATATCTAAAGGTATCCCCAGAGTCAAAACCTCAGCCCCATCGGTCTTTGGAAAATGGAAACTTAAGGTCAAATCGGGTTTTAGCGAGATTGATGTGCCAAAGCCTGTAGGGATATCAATGCCAACCTTCTTCGCTCTGCTTTCGTTTATCTTCTGAACACAGCTCTTATAGGGCTCCCGGAGTTCTCCGGCGACACCCGTGCCGAGCATTCCGTCAACAATGATTTCGAAACCGTTGAAGTCATGACCGGACAGACCGGTGGAATCCCGAATGATCACCCTTCTCAGATTTGTCTTCTCAAGAATTCGCCAGTTTCTCCTCGCCTCTTCCGTGTTGATCCTTTCGGGGTCCCCGAGAAGGAACAGGGTAACAGCGTTCTTGTCCATCAAGTGCCTGGCAACGACGAATCCATCACCCCCATTGTTGCCCAGGCCGCAGAAGATGCCTATTTCTTTCCCCTTTCCGTACCTTCGGGAAATCTCGTCAGCCGCTCCCCGGCCTGCGTTCTCCATCAACGCCAGAGTATCCAAGCCAAAATATCTCGAATTCACATCTAGAACCTTTGTCCTCTTCTCCATCTCTGACAGCATATCCCCTCCTTCTTCACCCCTTCTGGATGCCGGATCAAGTCCGGCATGACGAAAAAGGCCACCTCATCCTCAGTACGGCCGCCCCCTGGATTTTTCCTTCCTTTAAGAGACCCAGGACTTTATTCGCCTCCTCCAGCCGGAATTCCTGTACTTCGGGAATGATGGGAATCTTCGCAGCCAGCGGGAGGAATTCTTCCACATCCTTTCTGGTGATATTCGCCACACTCTTGATCTCCTTCTCATCCCAGAGGTGCTGGACATAATCGAGAGATATACCAAACATTTGCTCCCTCGGGTACCGACGGATAGTAGGCTCTCGGCTTCCGAGCTATGGCGCCATGCTACATAATAAATTGCAATTTTACAAGCCTAACATCAGAGCGTCTTCTGTTCACCGTAACCTTTTCCCCCAATAGGTTTTTCTGCCCGGACCTTGATTGCCCCGAAGCCTCCACAGACGGTGCAGACATTGAATCCTTCGAGGTCCTTGAAAAACTTGCCGCGACCGTCTATTTTGGATAAGTGATATAATATCCGCATGGGACCAACCATTTTGGAGTGGCTGAAATCTCAAACCCTTCAAAAAGCAGCAAAGGACTTTCGCTATCTTGTCAACCGGGGATATTCAAGAAGGGCTGCCCTCGAACTGGTGGGAAACCGGTACCAACTGACTTCCGATCAGCGACATCTCCTTCACCGGGGCGTTTTTTCCCGGCCTGACTCATCTTCCAGGCAGAAGAAAACAATTCCCATCGAAGGGATCCGAAATAGGCACCTCGCCATTGACGGTTACAATGTGCTCATCACGATCGAGGCCGGCCTTGGAGGCCGGCCGCTCATTTTTGCAGACGATGGCTTTGTCAGGGACATCTCAGGCATTTCAGGAAGTTTTAAAAAATCAAAAGCGACGGAAGAGGCCCTGCGACTGGTTCTGAAGATCGTAAAGGAGGTGAAACCCCGCCGGACTCTTTTCCTCTTCGACGCACCAATAAGCATGAGCGGAAAACTGGCCCAGGAGGTGAGAAGTCTCTTAAAGAGAGCGGACCTTCCGGGTGATGCCATGGCCGTCAGGGTTCCTGAGGGGATTTTGATCGGATTTCCCGGAGTCGTTGCCACCAGTGATACGGCCATCATTGACCAATCGAAGAAGGTCGTCGACCTCGCGAGGGAAATTCTGAAAAGGAGTGGAAAGCTGAAGTCGCTTATCAAATTGAAAAAGAGGTAGGCTTCCAAAAAAAATGAGCAATACAAAATTGACCAATCAGCCAGCATGGAAAATGAGCAATACCTAAAATGGGTCCATCACTTTTGAAGATTAAATGACAGAGGTTATTTTCAGCTTGACAAGATTGGACCCTTAACGTATAAAAGGAGTACATTCTCTGGATACAGTATACAAAATTTCAAGGAGGTGTGTGCGTGAAGAACGTAACAGATGGAATTCGGGTCAGCAAGAAGAAGTCACTCCGTGAAGAGGTCTATGAATCATTACGAAAATCAATTCTTCATGGAAAATTAAAGGCCGGCCAACGTCTGATTGAGGAACAACTGGCTAATCAGACCGGGATCAGCCGGACCCCTGTCAGGGAAGCCTTCCATAAGCTGGAGAGGGACGATCTCGTCTCCCGGCTCCCCAAGGGGGGATTCGCCGTCAGGGAATTTACGAAGGAAGACGTCGAAGAGATCTTCGGCATCAGGTATGCCCTCGAAAGCCATGCCGCTTATCTAGCCGCTTTGCATATTACCCCGGATGGGATCTCCGCTCTTGAGAAGAAGGTTGACGAATCGGAGAGCGCTCTGGAGAATGGGAACGGGGACAAGGCGGTCCGTCTCCAGACGGAATTTCACGACATCCTTTATAAATCCTGCAAGAGCAAAAAACTGATCGACATGATCAACTGTTACCGGGATTATTTTTACCGATACCGGCCCTCCTTGCTTCACATGGAAAGTGGTATGAGAGCCACGATCGATGATCATCGCCGGATGCTAGAGGCCATGAAGAAGAAGAACCCAAGGCTGGTCGAGAGGCTTGTTCAGAAGCATGTGGAGAAAGGAAGGGATCTCATTCTCAAAGAGGTTGATGAGGGAAGAATAGCACCATAGGCCTTGGAAAATGCTTGGAGGTTTGAGAACCGGTGGAAAAGAGAATTCGCATCATGGTTGCCAAACCCGGTCTTGATGGCCACGACCGTGGGGCTAAGGTGGTGGCCCAGGCCCTTCGGGATGCAGGGATGGAAGTGATCTATACGGGCCTCCATCAGACTGTCGATCAGATTATTCATACGGCAATCCAGGAAGCCGTGGACGTGATCGGTCTATCCATCATGTCAGGGGCTCACCTCCCGATCTGTAAAAAGCTTGTGGAGAAAATGAAAGAGCAGGACATCGAGGATGTCCTGCTGGTGATTGGCGGAGTCATCCCCAAACGAGATATCCCTCTCCTTCACGAGATGGGGATCGAGGGAATCTTCCCGGGAGGGACCCCCTTTGACGAATCAATCAAGTGGATTAAAGAACACGTTGGACTTCGAAATTCCAAGCTCCAAGCACCAAATCCCAAATAAGTTCCAATGTTCAAAATACGAATCACCGAAACCGGTAGATGCAGAAACGAAAGAGTTTGGAATTTTGATATTCGAATTTGAGATTCGTTTGGGATTTGGAAATTGGAATTTGGGATTTTCGGAGATGCATAAAAACTAGTAACCTAATCTCTGCTATTGCCCAGCGTCGGGGACATACGTTCATTGGGGGCCCATATGGGTGTTGCCAAGTATATCAAGAACGAGAAAGATGAAGTTCTGGATGTGATCCTCCAATCCGGAATCCACGTCAAACCCGCCTATACCCAGAAGGATCTGGAAGAGATTGGCTTCGATCCGGAAAAGGATCTGGCCCCCCCTGGAGAATACCCGTTCACCCGGGGAATCCATCCCCTAGGCTATCGGAGCCGTGAGTGGACCACCCGGCAGTACACGGGCTTTGGAACTCCCAAAGAAACGAATGAGCGGTTTAAGCTGATGATCTCCCATGGCCAGACCGGTCTCAATGTGGCCTTTGACCTTCCCACCCAGATGGGCCTTGATTCCGATGATGCCCTGGCTGAAGGTGAAGTCGGCAGAGTGGGAATGGCGGTCGATTCCCTGCGGGACTTCGAAGTCGCCTTCCAGGGGATTCCCCTTGACCGGATTGGCGTTGGGTTGACCATCAATGCCGTCGCAAGCATCATGCTGGCCATGTTTCAGGCAACGGCCGAAAAATTCGGATTTCCGAAAGATCGCGTCAGCGCAACCCCCCAAAACGATATTCTCAAAGAGATGATCGGCCGCGGCGCGTGGATCTTTCCGGTCAGGCCAGCCGTACGCCTCATCGGTGACACGATCGAATATTCGATGAAGGAGCTTCCCCGTACCAATCCTGTCAGTGTTTGTGGTTATCACATTCGCGAATCAGGTTGTTCCCCGGTCCAGGAGATCGCCTATGCCTTTCAGATTGCCAATACCTATATTGAAGAGGTCCTACGGCGCGGGTACCCGATTGACGATTTCGTCCGGGGCTTCACTTTCAATCTTAACGTCTTCGGAAACCTTTGGGAACAGGTCGCCAAGTTCCGCGCGGCAAGGAAACTCTGGGCAATCAATCTGAAGGAACGGTACGGAGCCAAGGACAAACGGTCTCTTCTGCTTCGTGGGATTTTTGGAGGGGGCGGATATGGAATGACAAAGGCTCAACCGGACAACAATATCATCCGGGGGGCCTTCTATGCTCTTGCCGCTGCCCTGGGCGGCGCCCAAACAACTGCGCTCTGTTCTTTTGACGAAGCCTACACGATCCCCACCCCAAGGGCCGCTCTTCTCTCTCTGAGGACATTCCAGATTCTGATGGAAGAGATCGGATTGAGGGATGCAGTGGACCCACTGGCCGGATCCTATTTCGTCGAAACATTGACGAAACAGATGGAAGAAAAGATCGTTGAAGAGATGAAACGGGTTGACGAGATCGGAGGAATGGTCGAGGCTGTTGAGACCGGCTATGTCCAGAAGGAGGTGGCCAGACAGGCTTATGAATTCGAGAAGGGAGTGCAGAAGGGAGAGTTGATCAAGGTAGGGGTGAACAAATATACGGAAGGCGAAGAGATGGAAGTGGAGCTTCATGAGTACCGGTGGGAATCTGCAGAAGAGCAGATCAAGAGGCTTCAGGATGTGAAACGCGAGAGGGATAACCGAAAGGTTGGTCAAATGCTCAAGGATCTTGAAAAGACCGCGAGGGAAGAGAAGAACGTCATGCCCAATCTCCTTGCATGTTGTAAGGCCTATGCCACCCTGGGGGAGATGTCGAAGGTCTTCAAGGCGGTGTACGGAGAATTCAAAGAACCCTCTATCTTTTGAAGATCATTGCTTGACTACTGGAATGTTAGAATACTGGAACAAAAGAGTTGGAATAATGGAACGAGGGAATAAAGGAAGAATGGAAGAATGGTTTGAACAGGAAACAAGAAATTTCTTGTTTTGTTGACGAGCATTCCAACACTCCATTATTCCATGGATGAAGTGGTTCATGATCAACGTCGGCGAATGGATCAAAAAATGGAGCAAGATTCACCCCCACAAAGCGGTCTTGATCAACGAAAATCGGTGCACCACCTACAAGGAAATGGACCGGAGGATCGATCAGCTCTGCCATCTTCTGCTGAGGATGGGAATTCTGAAGGGTGACCGGGTCTCGGTTCTGCTCCACAACTGCCGTCAATACCTCGAAATCTTCTTCGCCCTTTCAAAGATCGGCGCCATCCTCGTGCCCCTCAACTGGAGGCTGGCAGGTCCTGAAATCGAATTCATTATACGGGATAGCGGATCCAGCCTTCTCATCTTTGAGACAGAGTTCGAAGAAGTCATAGCCTCGATTCGGCCTAACTTGAACTTCTCAAACGGAGGTTATCTGACCTTAGGACCCAATCCTCCTGATTGGGCAAAAGATTACGAGACCTCGGTTCTTGAACATCCCCTCACTGAACCCTCCATCGAAACCCCAGTGGGCGACGAAGATCCTCATATCATCATGTACACTTCGGGGACAACGGGCGTTCCCAAAGGGGCTGTCCTTTCTCACCGGAAGACCTTCTTTAACGTTCTTAACGCCGATATCTTTTACGGCCTCACTCCTCACGATGTGATGATCGTCTCCAGGCCGATGTTTCACTCCGGTGGTCTTCTTGTCGACTCCGCTCCGGTCCTCTATAAAGGAGGGACCCTTATCGTAAGGAAGAGGTTTCGTCCCTCTGAAATTTTGGAAACCGTACAGAAGCATCGGGTAACCCTCCTGGAGTTGCCCGCTACAGTCTATCAATTCATTCTCCAGCTGTGCGACCTCAGCCAATACGATCTTAGCTCCGTCCGGTATTATGTCACGGGAGGCGAGCGGATTCCCGTTGCACTTCTGAAAGAATATCACGAGAAAGGAATCACCATCTGCGAGATTTTTGGCCAAACCGAGGCTTCGACCATCACCTTCCTCCCACCGGAGTATGCAGCCGTCAAAACAGGATCCGCGGGACTTCCCGTTTTTCATGGGGAGGTCAGGGTTGTAGACAAAAATGCAAAGGACGTGAAGCCGGACGACGTTGGGGAAATTATTATTAAGGGTCCTACCCTCATGAGCGGCTACTGGAATCGGCCAGACCTCACAGCCGAGACGATTCGGGATGGCTGGCTTTATACAGGAGATCTCGCCAAAACCGACGAGGAGGGCTACATTTATATCGTCGACCGGGAAAAGGATATGTATATCAGCGGCGGAGAAAACGTCTACCCGGCTGAAATAGAAAGAGTCTTTTTCATCCATCCGAAGGTATTCGATGTGGCGGTCGTAGGCGTGCCCGATGAGAAATGGGGCGAAGTGGGCAAAGCCTGCATTGTCCTGAAGCCTGGGGAGACCTTGACCGAAAGAGAAGCTCTTGCATTCCTTCAAGGGAAAGTGGGCAGATATAAAATCCCAAAGTATGTGGAGTTTGTCGAGGAACTACCGAAGACGGCAAGCGGCAAGATCCAGAAGTATCTGCTTAAAGAATGGCACAAGAGAAGTTCGGAGTAGGGAGTTCGGAGTTCGGAGTTTTAGAACTCGTTACTCCGAACTGTATTAGGGACTATATGCTTGACAGATTCTATCGGCTGGGCTGTGACATCGGCGGCACCTTCACTGACTTTGTCCTCCTCAACGATCGAACAGGGGAGATAAAGATCAATAAATGTCTTACCACGCCCGGAGATCCCTCTGATGCGGTGGAGCACGGGATAAGAACATTGGAGGTGAACACCCCGGGCTTCGTGGAGAGACTTGATGAAGTGATTCACGGAACAACCCTGGTCATTAATTCCATTATAGAGAGAAAGGGAGCCTTAACGGGTCTTATCACGACGAAAGGCTTCAGAGACGTTCTGGAAATCGGAAGGGGGATTCGATACGCGCCTTACGACATATTCGCTGAATTCCCGAAGCCTTTGATTCCAAGAAGGCTCCGTCTCGAAGTGGATGAACGGATTCGGAGCGACGGGACTATTTTAAAGCCGCTCGATCCGCAAGGAGCAAGGCAGGCAGTCCGGACCCTCCTCCAAATGGGCGTTGAATCCATAGCTGTCTGCCTTATGAATTCTTTTGAGAATCCGACCCATGAGCTGATGCTCAAGGAGATCATTGAAGAAAAGGAAGCTCCCGGGGTATCCGTCTCCGTTTCATACCGGGTCCTGCCACAGATTAAGGAGTATGAGAGAACCAGTACCACCGCAACCAACGCCTATGTTAAGCCCTTGACTGGAAAATATCTCTCCAAGCTGGCCGGAAGGCTGGAGTCCGTCGGGTTTAAAGGAAAGCTCTTCATCATGCTTTCAAGTGGCGGCGTGACCTCCGTCGAAACGGCAGCTGAGTTTCCGGTGAGGATCATCGAATCAGGTCCAACGGCCGCGGTCATCGCGGGTCAATATTACGGTAAGCTTTTCAATATTCCGGAAATGTTCTGCTTTGACATGGGAGGGACAACGGCCAAGTCTTGCCTGATTCAAAAAGGGATTGCCGGTGTGGTACCGACCTTTGAGGTTGGACGTGTCCAGAGGTTCATGAAGGGAAGTGGACTGACGATTCAGGTACCTGTCGTAGACTTAATGGAAATTGGAGCGGGAGGCGGCAGCATTGCGAAGGTAAGCAAGATGGGAACGCTCCAGGTTGGACCTGAGAGCTCCGGGGCGGATCCAGGACCGATCTGTTATGCGAGGGGGGGAACTGACCCTTGTGTGACCGATGCCGATCTCCTGCTGGGCTATCTTGATGAGAACTACTTCTTGGGCGGGGAGATGAAGCTTGACAGGGAGGCAGCAAGGCGCAGTGTCGAGGAAAAGGTCGCAAAGCCCCTGGAGGTCAACCTCATACAAGCCACATGGGGGATCCATGATCTTATCAACGAGACGATGGCAGCAGCAGCAAAGACACATATTGCAGAAAAGGGTGGTAATCCCAAAATCGTAACGATTGCGGCCTTCGGCGGGGCAGGACCTGTTCATGCCTATGGCCTGGCAAAGAAATTGGGGGCACCCCGTCTCCTTGTTCCACCCAATGCCGGAGTAGGCTCGGCTTTAGGTTTTTTTACCGCTCCCAGGGCTTTCGACCTTCTCCGAAGCCACAAGGTTTCCCTGGGCAACGCCACTTTCGATGAAATTGAAAACATCTTCAAAGAACTGGAGGCCGAGGCTACGAAAATCTTCAAGAAAGAAGCGACGGGAAAGGACATTCAATTCCAAAGGTCCCTGGATATGCGTTTCGTGGGCCAGGGTTCAGAAACGAACGTCCCAATCTCCGAAAGGGAGTTTACGGAGCTTAAGAAGGAGGAGGTCCGCCGGCGTTTTGATGAAGTCTATGAGAAACTATACGGAAGGACCTATCCTGACTCCGAGGTGGAGTTTATTAACTTCAAGGTCAGAGCCAGCCTCCCTGAACGACCCCTGCAATTGCCGAAACTCGAGAAAAAAGGGACATCTCTTGATGAGGCAATCAAGGGGCGGCGGCGGGCTTACTCCCCCATTGCCAAGGATTTCATCTCCTATACCGTCTATGATCGATACGAACTTTTCCCGACTGCAAAGTTTCGAGGTCCCGCAATTATTGAAGAGAAGGAGTCAACGGTCATTGTCGGCGAAGACGCTTCGGTTTCAGTGGACGAGTATGGATTTTTGTGGATTGATCTTATAGCGGAGGGCATGAAATAGTTCACGTTCTTGAAACAAATCTTCACCGCCCACTCGTCCTGCAGATGCAGGACTCCTTCGAGACGCAGAGATCGCGGAGGTGGCTCTTTTATGGAGAATCGGGAGACGACGATTCTCCATAAACCCTACGACCTTTACCCAAGACTTGGCCCAGCGAGCAGAAAGGTTTTTGTCTGTCGGCATCTCACCGACAGACAAAAACATTATTTCTTTCTCTGCGTCCTCTGCGTCTGGTGAAAGTCAAGAATTTTCTGCTCGGTTCTATTAACCTGTTAGGAGGTATCAATGGGTCGTATCTTTGATCCGATCACGTTGGAGATCCTTTGGAGGAGATTGATCTCCGTTGTGGATGAGGCGGACAGTACCGTCGCGCGTACGGCCTTCTCAAGCCTCCTCAGAGATGCCCATGACTACACCTGCATGTTCACGGACCGGAAGGGCCGGGAA
>Ga0214473_10004547_pt1 | contig 16667 bp, 10 predicted proteins | sample RVTome_7_FD_203509 | JGI IMG/M metagenome (GOLD analysis project Ga0214473, IMG submission 203509) | Soil microbial communities from uranium-contaminated site in the Upper Colorado River Basin, Wyoming, United States - RVT98D197 | ecosystem: Environmental > Terrestrial > Soil > Contaminated >... | reverse complement strand
TGAATATATTGAGGTGTTTTACAATCGGGTGCGTCGTCACTCGAGCTTGGGTCAGATCAGCCCGGCTCAGTTCGAACAGACGACGACCCTAGCTTAAGTAACTGTCCACTTTTTCGGGGGAAGTCCACCTTGTTGATTCACACCCAAGTTAACCTGTTACCTATGTTCCCGGTTTAATCTGTTACCTATCTGCCCGGTTCATACCCACGGGTGCCCCACAGCTTGCTGTGGGATCAGATAAGATGTCGAAACCGCAGGGGTTTCGACCTACAAGAATCCTTGCGCCTGCTGAGTCTTCAGGCTCTTCGGGAATAGTGGCCGAGTCTGAAGGCTCGTCCACCACAACGAATAGGAGGTGTCACTGTGGGTGGATTCCTGAAGTGGTTCGCGGGGCTTTTTGTGAGTAGCACCAATGGAAGTTAGGATCGCGAGGATCCTGACCTACAAGACCTAACCTTACCCCTCCTCCACCGATTTCATCTCCTGTCTCGTGAAGATGTAGGGTAAGCCCGTGCCAGCGCCACGCTCGGGGGTGCACACGAGAAAAGAGTCGGATTCGAAGATGGCGACCACCAGTTGGCTCGGTGCGCCCGGTTCCAGGTCGGCGTAGCGCCGGCCGACTTCGATGCGGCGTTTGGGAAGGCTGTGGTGGAGCGGGTTGACGTCGATGGCCTTGATCCGTTTGGCGCGAACCGGTCGTTTCATCAGCGCCGTCAGGTAGTCGGCTATTCGCTTACGCTCGTTGTCGTCTAATCTTGGTTTTTCGTTCACCGTTCGTCCCGTCCAGGGAACCTTCCGCCAGCCAAATCTACCCGGACTGCCAGCCAGTGTCAAGGCGGTTGGGAAACATAACTAATATTATCTCGGTTATAGGAAATCGTGACAACGCAGCAACAGAATATTAAGCCAGAATCTGTCTCGGCACTTGATAGTCCGGGGTCGCTTGCTTATACTATCTTCTTGTTTCTTGGCCACCTGTCGCAAAGTCGGCCGATTGAGCTTACAGTGCGGCCTGAACGATCGGGTGGCTCAGCATACGGAGTGTTTGCCCATGGGATCGCCGGGTCTCGTTTATATATGCATTTCGGCATTCGGGCGGTATTTGTGCTGTTGGCGCTGCTCGCCGTCGTGATGCGAGTCATCATGATCGCATTCCCGCAGAGGGCGGGTAAGGCCGACGCCGCGGTACTGGCTGCCGTTGCCTCGGTGGCGACCGGCGTCTACCCTGGGACAAAGATCACCAAGGTTGAGGAGATAAAATGATTACCAAGCAGCAGGCTTTAGATTACCATTCCAAGGGTCGTCCGGGCAAGATCGAAGTATGTTCGACGAAGCCGTGTCAGACCCAGTTGGATCTGTCTCTCGCGTATACACCGGGTGTGGCGGAGCCGTGTCTCGAAATTGAGAAGAACCCGGCTGATGTTTACAAGTACACGGCTAAGGGGAATCTGGTAGCGGTTGTCTCGAACGGAACGGCCGTGCTAGGCCTGGGTAATATCGGCGCTCTGGCCGGGAAACCGGTCATGGAAGGTAAGGGGGTTTTATTTAAGCGCTTTGCTGATATCGATGTTTTCGACATTGAACTCGACACTGAGGACCCCGAAGAGGTCATCAGAACCTGTCAACTCCTGGAACCGACTTTCGGAGGCATCAACCTTGAGGACATCAAGGCGCCGGAGTGTTTCCATATCGAAGAAGTATTGCGCGAAACCATGAGTATCCCGGTGTTCCACGATGACCAGCACGGCACAGCAATCATTTCCAGCGCCGCCCTGTTGAACGCGTTGGAAATCGTCAACAAGGACATAGCCAAAATACGGGTGGTTTTCTCGGGGGCCGGCGCCGCCGGGATCGCCTGTGCCAAGCTTTTCTGTTCGTTGGGTGTGAAGCACGAGAACCTGCTGATGGTGGACTCCAAGGGAGTCATGTACGAAGGTCGCGGCGATCAGTTCAATAAGTACAAGCAGGAGTTTGTCCGCAAAAGCAATTGTCACACTTTGGCTGACGCTCTCGCGGGCGCCGATGTGTTCATGGGGGTGTCTGTCAAGGACCTGGTAACCAAAGACATGGTCAAATCGATGGCCAAGGATCCGATTATTCTCGCCATGGCCAATCCTGATCCGGAGATCACTTACCCGGATGCGCTTGACGCTCGTTCCGATGTCATCATGGCCACTGGCCGCAGCGACTATCCCAATCAGGTGAATAATGTGTTGGGTTTTCCGTTCATTTTCCGCGGTGCATTGGATGTTCAGGCTACCGCGATAAACGAGGAGATGAAAGTAGCCGCGGTGAAGGCGCTGGCGGGACTGGCCAAAGAGGACGTCCCGGAGCAGGTGGCCAAGGCCTACGGCGGAAACCATTTCAAGTTCGGTCGAGAATACCTGATTCCAAAACCGTTTGATCATCGTGTTCTCATTTGGGAAGCCTCAGCCGTTGCGCAGGCCGCCATGGACACCGGCGTTGCTCAACGCCCGGTCGAGATTGAAGAGTACAAACGCGAACTGGCCCGGCGTATCGGTCTGGGCCGGAGCCTGATGCGGGTTGTGACGGCAAAAGCCAAACAGCAACCAAAGCGAATCACCTTTCCTGAGGGAGACTCCAGCCGCATCCTGCGGGCCGCCCGAATCGTCGCCACGGAGGGTATCGGATACCCTATCGTGCTGGGCAATGTCGAGGCAGTGCGGGCGCTGGCCGGCGAGAGCGGAGTGGACTTGAGTCAAATACGGATAATCGATCCGGAGACTTCGGACAAGATCGATGCCTACGCCAAACGATATTATGAAAAGCGGTGTCGCAAAGGTGTTACGCTCAATCGGGCAAACACAATAGTACGTGATCGCACCCACTTTGGCATAATGATGCTTGAGATGGGTGACTGCGATGCCGTGCTGTCCGGAGTAACTTCGGAATATCCCACTACCATTAGACCGGCGCTGGAGATTATCGATCTCAAAGAAGGATTCACCACCGTCTGTGGCTTGTTTGCGATGATAAAGAAGGACAAAGTGTACTTATTCTCCGATACCACCGTAAACGTCGATCCTTCCGCGGAGCAACTGGCCGAGATTGCGATCGAGACGGCCAATATGGCGCGAGCGTTTAATATGCAACCAAGGGTCGCTATGCTGTCGTTCTCCAATTTCGGATCGGCGCGACAACCAGCCTCGGAGAAAGTGGCCCGGGCTACTGAGATCGTCAAACAGAAGGCGCCGGAGTTGATCATTGACGGTGAGATGCAGGCGGATACGGCGCTGATGCCGGAGTTGATCGAACGGTACTATCAGTTCTCGAAGCTGAAAGAAGAAGCGAACGTTTTCATCTTCCCCGACCTGAACTCGGGAAACATAGCCTACAAGTTGGCCCAGCGGCTGGGCGGTCTGGAGACGATCGGACCGATCCTGGTCGGATTATCAAAACCGGTGCATGCTCTGCATCGAACCCTTGATATCAACGAGATCGTCGACATGGCCGCCATCGCCGCCGTGCATTCACACAGTTGAACGATATCAAAATGAAGTCACCGGCGCGCCGCCGAGCACCGTGGCAATCTCCTTCTCCGGACTGAACGTCGCTGGAGTTATCGGCTTGGCCGTCGCGGTAGGCGTGTTTTTGACCCTGCCGGGCGGCTGACGTTTCCGAAAGGCCATCATGAACAATCGGCCGGAGTCTCAAGGCTCCGGCCTTATTAGCCTGACGGGAAATACTCGGTCCACAGGGTTTTTCCCGCCGGCCCAAGCCACAAATAAATCTGAACAAACCAGGCCAACAGGCGCCCGGCGCGCTCCGTCCTCAATATGATATATAGACTAAGTAGATTGCTAATATACAGTTTCCTCGGAACCTCTGGATGAGGCGACTGTTTAGCCGTTTGGGACGTTTATCCGGAGAAACTGACTTCTCATGAGGAGAGAAAGATGAAGCGTACACTCTTGCTGATCACCTTGTCGTCATGGTTGAGTCTGTGCGCGGCGCCGATGGCGGCCGAGAGCCCCTGGCCGATGTTTCGCCACGACCGCAAACACACCGGCCGCACAATCTACACCGGCCCAGCCACTCCCACCCTGTATTGGACCTTTCAGGCCAACGACGCCGTCACCGCGTCGGTTTCGATCGGCCACAACGGTACGCTTTATGTCGGCGCCGGAGGATACTATACAGGCGGGGGCGATTCCAGCCTCTATGCCCTGAATCCCGACGGCACGCTTAAATGGCAGTTCAAGACCGATATGGGCAACACCGATTTCCAGAGGTCGGGGATTTTCTCCTCGGCCGCTATCGGTGACGACGGGACGATCTACGTCGGTTCGCTCGATGCTCATCTGTACGCCATCGAGGATTCAATCAGCTACGGCAAAATGAAATGGCGGACCAACCTGGGCGACTGGCCGGTGTACGGCTCGCCGGTGATCGCCGATGACGGCATTATTTACGTCGGGGCCCTCAGCTTTCGCGTCCACGGCATCAACCCGGACGGCAGCATCAGATGGTGGTACCCACTCGGCTGGTGCGTCTTTTCGTCGCCTGCTTTGCGTGACGACGGATTGGTGGTTATCGGCTCCAAAGACCACAACGTCACTTGCTTTCGCGACTCCATTCCCTACGGCAGCATCGTCTGGCAGGCACCGCTTGGCGCCTTCTATGACGGCCACCTGATCGACTGCTCTCCCGCCATCGGTGAAGACGGCACTATATATGTCGGCACCGATGGCTGGGGTGCGTCCGGCATGGACCAGGATCCGCTTGATGCCGATACGAACTTCTTTGCCATCAATCCCGATGGTTCGCGCAAGTGGTCCTTCCCGATGGGTGGTTGTGAGTCAACTCCGGCCTTGGGACCTGATGGAACCATCTATGCCGGCTCTTACGACAGTTGCGTCTACGCCCTTGAGGATATGGGCGCCCACGCCGTGCAGAAATGGAAATTCAAGACCGGCGGCCAGGTGGATGCCTCGCCGACGGTTGACGGCGACGGCACCGTTTACATCGGCTCGCGGGACGGCGTGATGTACGCGTTACGCCCCGAGGACGGTTCGGTCAAGTGGAGTTACACCACCGGCGGCGGGATCGAGTCCTCGGCGACTATCGACGGCGACGGTTACCTTTACTTCGGTTCCTTCGACGGCAAGCTGTACGCACTGGGCGCCGGGTCGCCGGATATGGGTACGGTGTCGGTAAACCTCCCTCAAGAGGTGGAGGTTAACGCAGACTACTCACCGACGGCGACGATCCGCAACTACCGCGCCTCGAATCAGTCACTACAGGCGATTTGCCTCATCGAAGATAACGGCACACCGGTTTACGGTGATACCATCAGCGTCAGCGATGCACCGGGCGGCGGCGCCAAGACGATCGGCTTCGACACTTGGACGGTCGGTCCCGACACCGGCGTGGTGTATGATGTCACCGTCATCACCCTGCTGGCGGCGGACGAGAACGCCGCCAACGACACTGCCTTTGGTGTGGTGCAGTCCGCGGCCGGTGCGGTATGGGTTTGCGGCGATATGGACGGAAGCGGCGACGGTCCGGACATTTCGGATCTGGTCTATCTGGTGGACTATATGTTCACCGGCGGCCCCCCGCCTCCGATTGTGGCTGCCGCCGACGTGGACGGCTCCGGAGCGATAGACATTTCGGATCTCGTTTATATCGTCGATTACATGTTCACCGGTGGCCCGCCGCCGGTTTGCTCCTGATCCTGCGAATCTACGGAATAGTACCGGGATGACGCCCCGGTCGCGATAGCCGTTGCCGGGGCGGTTCTCTTGAGCTGGGCGAGATAGTATTATCGGCGCTATGTCCAATGATCCCGCCGACCTTTTCGCCGCGTCTCGGTCTGCCGGTATAACCGTTGATGATGATTCGGTAGAGCCAGGTTCGAAACGACTTCGCCTCACGCAGGTTTGCGAACTTGGTCAGCGCGCTCACCAGTGAATCCTGGTGAAGATCGTCGCCGTCCTCGCGGTTGTTCATCAGTTTGCGGCAGAAGGCCCGCGCCCTGAGATGTTCCGGCTGTACGAGACTCCAGAATAAGGCCTTACTTCTGCCCATCTGTCCTTTAGACGCGAATACGTGGTGGGAGGTAACATCATTGTTGTTAATAAAAGTGAATATGGGTTGTCGCTGGCGAGGTGTGTGGATATTCGGCGCCCGCCGGAGTAGGTCGAAACGTCTTTGGTTTCGGCCGGCTAAGACCTATATTCGATCTCGGTCGGAATGGCTCAGCCGGCAAAGGAGAGATGTTATCCACAGAGATCGACTGCAACCGCTCCTCGATACCTTAGGGCTCGGATCGCTAATCGCCGATCCGCAACCGGTCACCGACGGCCTGATTCATCGCATGTACCGCGTGACCGTGGATCGATGACCTCGGTAATACCCTGCCGCTGCTGTATCGCCTCAGTGGCCGGTTCGCGGATGCCCTGCCTGTGCTTCACAGCGATGTCGTGGTGAGCCATCGTGATCTCGTCGTCAAGAACGTCCTGTGGCGACCAGGTAAAAAACCGGCTGTGATCGACTGGGAAAGCGGCGGTTTGGTCAACCCGATGTGGGAGCTTGTTGACGCCGCTCTCAATTGGTGCGGGCAGACCTCGGGACATCCCGACCGGGCGCGGTTTCAGGCGCTCATTAGCGCTTACCGGGAGGTAACACCGCTGGATCAGACCATGTTCGAGCCGGCCTTCGTTGGTTGCCTCGGCGCCCGCATGGAGTGGCTGGAGTTCAACATGCAGCGATCGCTTGATCCCGCCACACCGGCCGACGAGAAAACACTCGCCGCTAAGGAAGTGCGTGGCACGCTGGCGGACATCGTGACGTTATCGTCGCAGCGAGCCGAGTTTCATGTCTGGTTCAACGATGCCATCTGTTCAGAAATAGACTGACAGCCCCAACCTGGCGGAATTCGGCTGCAGCTCTATTCTTCTGGTCTTGTCCTCTTCCACGGTGAGCGTGACGTACTGCCCGTCATCGCCCACCGGCTCTGTTTTCCTTCGCATGGAATACGAACTATAAGCCAGATCGGAGCCGTATTCCGCGGATAGACTGATACTCGAATGAGGAAACCACTCCACGCCTATCGCAGCGGCGACGCCGACAGTCCAAATCGTCTGACGTTGGCTCACACGCCGAGTTGTGTTCGGACTTGCAAAGTAGGTGCTCACCGATTTCGCCCAGGAGCCGCCATCGGTGGGGCCGAGAGCGGCATAGAAGTGAACGGGGGCCTGTCCGTCCCCATGATAGAAGATCTTCTGAAATGTCACTGCAAAACTTCGTGTTCCGTCTTGAAGATCATTGTCCTGACGAAGCAAGGTGTCGAGTTGATACGACTGGTCCAGCTCTGAATACTCGATATCCAGCGTCAAACCGAGACGATAAGCCGATCCGGCGGAAGTATGTTTCTTCAGGGTGAAAGTACTCCCCCGGAATGAATTAATGGTGAAATCCGGGCCGACGCTAAACTGCATCGCCCAGGCACCTGCCACCAGCGAGTTTTTGGCTGTCCCGCCGGCGTCAGGTGGCCCTTCTGGCTGGGCAAAAGCAAGCGACGGGATGGTCAGAGAAATGATCGCAAGCGAAGCAATCACTCGGACCGGTGTTGATGTTGACAGTTTAGGCGCGTTCCCTCCTTGGTTGAGGTGTTTGCGTCTTGGTTGAATGATCCAGTTACGCCTTATACCGGCTACAATGTAGACCGTGCGATCTTCTATGGGAATAACAGAATTAATCAAATCCTTTGCCATTCCGGCGGTTTCCACGTATGATAAAAAGATGGAAAACTGAGTTTTAGAAGGAGATTTGAGATGCGGTTCCGTAAGCAAACGACACTACTGTTGATCGCCTTGGCCATGCTCTTGGCGGCGCCGGCGTGGTCGGCCACACGGCTTGAGTTCCCGCAGCCGGAAGAGAAGCTGCACGGTTTCACCGTGGCCAATCTGTATGAGAACGCCGCCGGCGAAGTGATGGGGGCGCGGTTCATTTCGGACCAGTACGGTTTCATTGTCGACCTGGTGCAGGTCGAATCCGTGCCGCAGTCGTTCATGTGGGTGAAAACACCCCCCACCTCGAGTATGGGTGAACCGCACGCGTGTGAACATCTGCTGTTGGGCAAGGGCAACCGGGGTCGTTACGTGTCGGTGCTGGAGGACATGTCGCTGGCCAACAGCACCGCTTACACCGGCCAGACGAGGACCTGCTACCACTTCAACACGGTCGCCGGCGACGAGACGTTCTATGACATCTTTGAGGCCAAGCTCTATGCCCTGAGGCACCCCGATTTCACCGACGAGGAAATCCGCCGTGAGGTCTGTCACATCGGAGTGAACGTTGACCAGCAGGACAGCTCCCTCTCAATAGACGAAAAGGGCACCGTCTACACCGAGATGGTCAGCAGTTTCGAGAAGCCCTGGTACTACTACGGCGGCGAGATGAACCGACTGGTCTACGGCGAGAGCCACCCGCTGTCGAACAACTCCGGCGGCAACCCCGACGTGATGCGCGCCATGACGCCGGCCGACATGCGCAAGTTCCACGAAGAGACCCACCATCTCTCCAACATGGGCGCAATCGTCAGCATCCCCGACGACGTCTCGGTCGACGACTGCCTTGAGCGGATGGACCAGATTCTCAGGCGTTGTCAGGCCCAGCCGGACTCCAGCGCCACCGTCGGTATCAGCGCCTTCCACCTGCCGCCGGCCGAACCGGCGCCGGCGGGCACGATCAAACTGACCACCTATCCCAGTGAGAACGCCCAAGACCCCGGCTATGCCATGTTCGCCTGGCCCAATACTCTGGAACTCGACGCTGGGGAGCTTTTCCTGCTCGGGCTGTTCCTTGAGACCTTCGCCGGCGGCGAAACGTCGAACCTGTACAACCTGTTCATCAACTCCGAGACCCGCAAGCTCGATCTCGGCGGCAACTACGTCTGGAGCGGCGTCGACAGCGACCTGGGTGTTTCGATCTACATGGCTCTCATGGGTATCGACAATGTTCACATCACCGAGCCGATACTGGACAGCATCAGGACCCTGATTGTCGATGAGTTCCGACTTGTCCGTGATTTCGCCGACGGCTCGGAGGCGCTGGACGAATTCAATCAGCGCGTCCGCTCGCGGGTGATCGAGAACAAAAAGCAAACCGACAAGTACCTCAACTCACCCCCCATGTTCGGTTTTCGCAGCGGCGCCGGTTCCGGCTGGTTGTCGTTGATGATCGACCTGGAGCGCGAAGAAGGCTTCCGCAAATCGCTGGTGTTGAAAGACCGCTACGCCGCGGTCGAACAACTGCTCGAATCAGGTGTGAACTTCTGGCGGGAGGAGATCGACCGCTGGCAAGTCTTGACAACCCTGCCGTACGCGGTGGGCGCCGGGCCGTCGGCCGAGATGCTGGCCGAGGCCGCCGCGGCCAAAGAACAGCGAATCAAGAGTTACATCGAGGGATTCAAGAAAACGTACGGCGTGGGTTCCGAACAAGAGGCGATCGCCAAGTATAAAGAGGAGTTTGACGCCAACACCGCTCAACTCGAAGCTTTGACGGCCGATGAAGAGTTGCCCGGCTTCATTGACAACCCGCCGTTGACCCTGGACGATCAACTCAAGTACGAAACCACGGAGTTGCCGGGCGGCATTCCCATGGTGGCCTCCACCTTCGACAACATGGCCGCGTCGCGGCTTGATCTCGCCCTGCGTCTGGATGTCGTGCCGGAATCGTTGATGGTCTACCTGCCGATTATCCCCAGCGTCCTGACCGAAATCGGGGTGGTCATGGACGGCGAGGTTATCCCGTTTGACCGGATGCGGGAACGGCTGCGGCGAGAAGTGCTCGAACTAAACGCCCATTACGACCACGGCTTTGAATCCGGTCGCATCGAACTGGTGTTGTCCGGTCAGGGCAACAACCGTGCAGAGTTGGAAAACACGCTCACCTGGATGAAAGCGGCTCTGTACACGCCCTACCTGAGTGTCGACAACCTGCCGCGGATCATGGACGTCATTGATCAGTCGCTGATATCCTACCGCAACACCATGAAAGGTCCCGAGGAATACTGGGTCAGCTATCCGGCCAACGGCTATCGCTTCCAGGACAACCCGCTGTTTTTGTCGACCTATTGTTTTCTCACCGAAACCCACCACATGCAGCGGCTGAAATGGCTGCTGACTGACCCGGGCGATCAGAATGACCAGGCCGAGTTGTCCGCCTATCTCGACGCCCTGGCCGCATTCGGCAAAACAGCCGATCGTGAACGGTTGGCTGAGTTGCTCGGCGCGCTGGAGAGCGGCGTGCCGTCAACGGACGAGGCCTCGCCGTTGCCCGCCGGATTCACCTATGACCACAGCAGTCTGTCCGACGGCGCCCGCGCTACGGCGACCCAACTCGCCAAAGCGCTCACCCTCTGTTTGAACGAGATTCCCGATAAAAACCTGACTGGAGATTTCACCTACCTGTGCCGCGAATTCAAGGCCGATCTTCTGACTCCACCGCAGCAGGTGCTGGCCGGGATCAACAGCGTGCTCGACCTGATACGTCATAGGGATAACGCTCGGTTGGTGATGATCTCCAATGCCGCCGACCGTGAGGCCACCATTGACGGGATTCAGCAGTTTGTCGGCAAACTGAATTCGGCCGCGTCGGTGCAACAGACCTACGCCGATTCCAAAAGCGTCATCGAACGTCTCAAGAGTCGCGAGGCCGGTCTCGATCGTCCGCTGTATGTCGGGTTGGTGCACGAAGGCACCCGTAATGGTGTCTTGCAGTTCTCCGCCCAGTACGCCGACCGGTATGATACCAGCCTGAGCGCCGTAATCGACTGCCTGGCCGGCAAGCTCTATGGCGGCGGCGGCGGCCACGGCATCTTCATGAAAACGTGGGCGGCCGGCCTGGCGTACAGCAACGGTTACAGCTACCAGCAGGCCAGCGGACGGCTCTCCTACTACGCCGAACGCTGCCCCGACGTGGCTGAGACGATGCGGTTCGTAGTCAGCGTGCTCAAAGAAGCCGAAGACGATCCGAAGCTTGTCGATTACGCCGTGGCCCAGGTCTTCGGATCCTCACGCGCTCCGTCCCGCTATGAAGAGCGTGGGGTGTCAATGGCGGCCGACCTGGTCGACGGGTACACGCCGGAAAAGGTGGCGGCGTTTCGCAGCAAAGTACTTGAGGTGAAGAACAACGACGGCCTGTACGCGCAACTCCGCGCTCGCATGGAAGCCGCCTACGGTCCGGTTCTGATCGGCTATGGCCCGCCGCTTTCAGAAAGCCGCGACGGTAATTTCTTCCTGATCGGACCCGAGCCGCAGTTCACTTCGCTGGAAGAGTACATCGCCACCGTCGAGCAACCGCAGACGGTCTATCGTCTTTACCCTCGCGACTTCTGGCTGACGGCCCCGGCGGCCTCGTACGGTGCCTTGGAATAACAAAGTGGGGCAGGTCTGTCCGCAGACCTGCCCTGACTGGCCTCTTACCTGCTGAACAACTGAATCGGCGTCAAACCCTCCAACTCCTGCAATCGCGCCGTCTCCCCGGAGATATTAGGACAAAAAACCGGTTTGTTCGGTTGCTTCGTTTTGCCGACAAGTGTATGTAAGCATAGTAGACAAGCAGCCCGATGAGCGAGGAGAAACCAGTCATCAGCACCACTATTTCGGCCATGCTGCGAGCGACCGCCGTCGCCGCGGTTTTGTGGCTCGCCGCCTGCAACGGCGGACCCACCGACCCGCCGGGCGACACCACCCCACCGACCATTCTCTCGGTCAGCCCGGCCGAAGACGCCGTCGACGTTCCCGTCGACGCGCTTATTCGGGTGGTCTTCTCCGAGGCGATCGATACCTCCAGGGTTACGACCGCGACCTTCATCGTCAATCCAGCCATAACCGGGAGCTTCGGTTTTCGAGGCGACACTGTCACTATCACGCCCGCCTCGTCGCTGGCCTACTCTACCACCTATATAGTCTCGGTGACCACCGGCGTCGCCGATCCGGCCGGCAACCGGCTGGGCGCGAACAAGAACTGGTCGTTCACTACTGTCGGCGACCCGGCCACCACCCCACCCCGGGTGATCGCCACTATCCCGCCCACCAACGCCACCGACGTCGACGCAGCCGCGGCCATAACCGCCACGTTCTCCAAGGTGCTCGATCCGGCGACCCTGACACCGTCCTCCTTCACCGTAGACGGCGTAACCGGAACCGTTAGCTACGCCGAGGGCACGGCCGTTTTCACCCCCAATGACACGCTGGCTTTCAACACGCTTCACACGGTCAGGCTCGACACCACGGTCGCCGACACTTTCGGCAATCATCTGACCGCGCCTTACGTCTGGAGTTTCACTACCGGCGATGATCCGATGATACCGACGGCTCTCATTTGGTCGCCGGCCGACAACGTCATTATCGGTGACACGATAACCGTCACAATCCTGGCCGACCATCCGGTGGCGGTAACCAAAGTCGAGTTCTATGTGGACGGCCTGCATATTGCCGGCGCCGACGACGGCAGCGAGCCATTCGAGTTTTTCTGGGACGCCTCATCACAGACGCTTGGCTCGCAACACTGGATCCACGCCCGGGCCTATGAGGCCGAGGGGCGGGTCGGTTTCTCCGACACAATCATGGTATACTGCCAATGGGAGCCGTTAATCACCGACGCCAATGACCTGTGGGCCACCGATATCAAAAGAATCCTCGCCCGCAGCACCGATACCGCAGTGGAATTCCGCTATGAGTTTTGGGAACCGTGGTTCGATCCCTATGACACCATTCCGGATGACACCACCCTCGACCTCGGTATCTACATCGATGCCGACCGAAACCCGAACACCGGTCGCACTACCTTTGGCGACCCTCCGTACGCCCAACCGCTGAACGGACTGGGGGCCGACTATCGTGTCATCGTCGGCATCCACGGTTGGATTGACGCCCTCGCGGTCTGGACCGGCGCCTGGCAGACGGTGTACGATTACACCGGGTTTCAGTACCTCAATCTGCCGCCGTACGCCTCCGCTCTGGAGTTCGGCATGAAATGGACCGATATGGGCAATCCGCAGTCTATCTATATGCTGAGTATCAATGTCTTCTTCGAGAGCACGGAGAGTTTCCTGCCCGACTGGGCGCCGGATCGGGATGCGGGGTATTTGACGGTGCGACGCGAGAACCGCTATAACGGCGAGGGATACACGGAAAGCCCGCCGCGCACGGTCCGCCGGCATCAGGCGGCGTCCCCGCGCGGCAATCCGTTCTAGCTTGGTGGGTAGACCTTACCCCGCCTTGACCATCTCAATAGCGTCCTCCGGACAGATGTCGACACAGAGTCCGCAGCCATAGCATGAGTCCTTCGTGACTTTCAACGCGTCGTCATTCAGTTCACGCGCCCGGAAGTAACACACCTCGACACAAGTACCGCAGTGCCGGCAGAGATCGGCATCGGTGTGCTCGACGAAAGCACCTTTGTCGCATTTCTCGCCCGGTTTGACAAAGTAGTAGCAGCAGTCGTCACAGCAGAAGCAGATGCCTTCGGTGATGCTCCTGTCCTGCTCGTTGCGGAACGGCCGGGTGACCAGGTGTTCGGTTTTGGCCTGCGCCAGCAGCCGCATGGCCTGGGCGCGACTGATCTCGCTCGGCGAACCGAAATTCTCGTGCATGTGACCGTGGAACCACAGACAGATATCGTGGCGGGAACTGCGACAGACGTCGCCGCGCTCCTTGCGGCAGCCGCAGGCAACCACCCAGAATCGATTATGGGCGTTAATCAGTTGCGCTGCTTCCTGCCGTCGGCAGACGTAGTGAAAGGCACGCTCATCGGTCGTCACGCCATACTCCTGTCGCCATCACAGGGGCGGGAAATCGGCTGTTCGGTTCGTCGCAGCCGGTCAGCGGGTGCGCTTCTTTTTAACGCGCCCGAAAGACTGGACCTCCGCGCTCAACTCATCACCGTCGCCTTCGCGCTTCTCCGGAGCCGCCGCCTCTTCGGAACCACCGCCACCCTTGAATTTCTCACCGCGCCGGACTCGCCGCCGTCCATAGTCTACGGAGCCGTTTTCGTTCTCATCTTCGCCGGACTCACCGTCGTCGGCGTTTTCGGCCGCCGAAGCCGGATGATGCGCCGAGACCTCGTCGTCGTCGCCTTCCCCCGACGACGATCTCTCTTCGTCCGACACGGAATCGCCTGTCGGCCCTGAGTAGTAATCGACTTGTGGGAGGCCGGCGCCGATCGCTTCTTCCGGCTGGGACGGCTGCGGACTGTCGTCAGCCCCGCCGTTAGCTTCGGGCGCCTCCTCCTTCAAGCGTTCGTTTTGTCTCAAAGCCGCCAAATGAGCGCTGACCCGCTCCCGTTCCCGCTCAATGGTCCTGGGAGTAAGCTCGGTCGCCGGCTCGTGACGGGCGGGCGAGTCCGCCTCAGTTTTCGTGATCTCCGGTTCGCGCCGACTTCTCTTGGGTTCGCGAGGCGACGACGTGGCGCGACGCGGCGGCCGGCTCCGGTCCGGAGCGGGTCGTTGGCGCGAGGTCGGGCGGCCTCTGCCGTTGGTATCGCGACCTTGGTCTTCCGTGCCAGAGGCTATCGAACCCCTCCCACCGGTTGTTTCTTCGACGCCGGCGTGGGGAGCGTCCGGATCGAAACCGGAGCGGCTGTCGGCCGGCATGGCGAACGGTGAGGGTCGCGTGTCTTCGGCTTTGGCCCCGCGGCCGGCGCCATTACCGACGGCTGGACGTTGGTCGCGTTTCTGATAGCCGGTTCGGTCGCGACCGCGACCCCGACTTTGGTCGTCGGTCCGACGTCGGCCGCGCTCTCGGCCGGTATCGATCGAGCGCCGGTCCCGATCGTCGGCCGGCCGGCGCTGGCCGGCCGTTCTGCCGTCGCGTCCGGTCTCGGTCCGCGTCCTGCCCGCCGCAGGAGTTCGTATAACGCCGGCGGCTCTGATTCTCTGTTCGACAAAGGCCGCGCCGACGGCGTCGCTCCACACGTTCACCGCCGCCCGGCCGCGTTCCACCAGCCAGTCGGCCGCCACCACCACCCCCAGCCCGGCGTAAACATACTCCGGAAAGCCGGCCGCATTGAAAACCATAACCGTCATGAGCAAGGACGCTCCCGGCAGCCCGGCCGTCCCGAGCGAAGCCAACAGCGTGGCCCCGACAATTACCAGCACTTGCAGCGCCGACAGATCCAGGCCGAAAACCTGCGCCACAAACATCGTCGCGACCACGGTGGCGATGGCGCTGCCGTCCAGATTGATCGTCGAACCCAGGGGTATCATCAAGGCGCCGGCGCGACTGTCGACGTGGCTCTTGTCCACCACGCACTCCCAGGTCACCGGCACGGTGGCCGTCGAGGAGCCGGTGCCGAGGGCGGTACCGAAGGCGGGCAGGAAATTGCCGAAGAACTCAAGCGGTGAGCGACCGCCGAAGTACTTCAGGATCAAGGGCAGGATGATCACGCCATGTATCAACAGAGCGCCGAAAACCACCAGGAGGTACTGGGCCAGATTGCCCAAGGCGCCCGGTTGGTGCAGATCGGCCTGGGCGACGCCCCGCCCGACCAGGAAAAACAGGCCCACCGGAGCCGCATATAGCAGCAGCCGAACCAGCCTCACTATAGTATCCCGTACGCCACGGAAGAATTCCAACACTACCCGCTGACGCGACCCCAAGGCGGCCAGCCCCAGACCGAAAAACAGCGCGAAGAGAATCAGGCCGAAGTAGTTCCCGCTCAATACCGCGCCGATCTGGTTGGACGGAATGAAGCGATCGACCAGGTCGTCTCCGGCGGTCAGGACGCTTTGCAGCACCTCTGGAGGAACGGACACGCCGGTTTGGGGCATGCCCGAACCGGGGCCGACCAGCGTGACCAGCAGCAACGCCACGGCCACCGCAGCCAGAGTGGTAATCAGGAAGTACAGAAGTCCGGCCCCCAAGGCTCCACTGATGCGCTTCCACTGACCCAGCGAAGCCACACCGGCAACACAGGCGGCCACTATCAACGGTAGGATCAACAACCTTAGGGCATTAAGAAACAGCCCCCCGATAAACCCAAGCGAAACCATCAGGTCGGGCTGAAAAAACCCGACCACTCCCCCCAGCAGCACTCCCCCCAGCGTCAACGACGCGACAACCCATCTCGTTTTTTGTGTCATTTCCTCTCACACCGCTTTTCAACCCGTCGGACGACCATTCCCGGCACAGCTCCAACAACTTCAACGACGGGTTTTGTTACCATACGTTCCGGTCAGCCTGTCATCGGCAGGCGAATCTCAAACAACCTCTCCATGCCGGGATTGTTGAAAGCCCTCTCTAACCACGCTGGCGCCGGCCGCACACTCGGGGGCTTTCCTTGATGACCGCGCTCAGCTTATAGCCGCGCGACCTGTTAATCAATGACTTCAGCCGATGCATTCATCCAGGATACGTCATCCCGCCCGCCGAGGCAAGCGGTTTTTGCCCGGCGGGGGACGCTGGCCGGTCCGGCCGTCGCGAACCAGGCGTCGCTACTCCGTTGCCGTGTAGCTGATCTGCACCGAACTGGAGGCCAGCGGCGAGCCGCTGCCGTCCTCAACATAGAGAGTGAACCGCCCCGGTTTTCCCGGAGACTGTTTTTGTTGAGTCAGGCCACGTGGACCTGCGCTTTTCCACTGCGATAATATACCTCTTCGAACTCCGTCGGGGGAATATTCCCGATCGGCTCCAGCA
>Ga0214473_10004546_pt1 | contig 16671 bp, 10 predicted proteins | sample RVTome_7_FD_203509 | JGI IMG/M metagenome (GOLD analysis project Ga0214473, IMG submission 203509) | Soil microbial communities from uranium-contaminated site in the Upper Colorado River Basin, Wyoming, United States - RVT98D197 | ecosystem: Environmental > Terrestrial > Soil > Contaminated >... | reverse complement strand
CGACCAGGCTCGGGTTGATCAGGGGCTGGCCGGTCTCCGTGTCGATCGATTGGGGGCCGGCCACGCCCGCGGTCCCGAACGAAGCCACCAGGTCGACCTGCCATTTCTTGAGGTTTTGGTCGAGCTGGCGGTTGATGGCATTCTGCTCGAGCTGCAGGCGGAACTGTTCCATTTCAGGCCGGTTCCGGAGAGCGGTTTCTATGGCTTGCGCGCGGTCGACCGGATACTCCACGAACTCAGGGACGTCGGTCGGGACGATCACCTTTTGCCAGATTTCGGCGTTCCGGTCGGGGGAAACAACGGCGCGCAGGTTGTTCTCGGCCACGAGAACGGCGGCCCGGCTGGCGATCATGTCGACCTCGCGGTTGGCCATTTCCGCGCGGGCTTCGGTGATGGAAATCCGGGGCAAAGCGCCGATCTCGACGGATTTGCTGTTGTTTTGAAGGCTGATCTGGGCGAGGTTCACCGAATCCCTTCTGATCTCGAAATTGCGGATGGCGCCGATCAGATCCCAATACAAAGCCTGGATGCTGGCGACGGTGTTGGAAACCGTCTGCCGGAACTGACTGTCGTTGAGCCTGGTGTCCAGATTGGCGAGGCGGATGGTGCCGCGGACCAGATCGATTCTGCGATTCCGGTTGAGCGGCTGGGTGAACTCGATGCTGAGGCTCGTGGCGTATTGCGGGCTGAAGAGCGCGAACTTCTGGTTTGTGTCGCTGCGGCTGGAATTGTAGCTGGCAACGATCCCGCCCCCGGTGGCGAGGCTTTGCGTGAATTGGAAGTTCCAGACCGCCATTTTGGTTTCGTTGACGTCTCCCCGGCTGGATTGGTTGGTGGCGTTGGTGTTGGGCCTTCGGGTGGCCTGCGTGCCCAGGGTGGCGGTGAGGGCAGGGTCGTAGGGCCCATACGCCTGCATGACCCTGTTCCTGTACAGCTCTTCGTTGGTATCCGAAATGGCGATGTCCAGGTTGTTCTGGAGGGCGAGCTTGGTCAGGTCTTTCAGAGAAATGCGCAGCGCGGTCCCGTCCTTTTCCGCCTGCTCGATGGGCGAAAGCGGCAGCACGGCGTTGATTGCGGCGTTTTGTCCGGCCGGCGCCTGAGCCGGGGCCGAAGGCGACGCGGCCAGGCCCAGGAGCACGGCCATGCCTGACTGCAGGATGCGCCCTTGTCGAAGCGGATAGATCGTCATTGTCCCATTCCTCCAGGAATCCGGATTCTTCTGTCTGCACACACCGATACCCTATGGTAATAGACATGACGAAAAACCGGAGCAAATAGATGCAGGGATTTCTTGCGGCAGGCGCGGCGGCAGGCCGCCGCGCCCGTGGCAGGGGATACTCCCTGGTTGGAGTCGCCGGAACCGGCGGGGCGCCGGCGTCAAATGCGGCCAGAGTGCGCTTCCGTTCCAGGATATCCCTCATCAGCCCCGCTATCTCCGGGCCGGTGGGACTGATCAGGCCGGCATCGACCTTTTTTTGATACGACTCCGATTGACCTTCCGCCGCCTGATTGTCACCGTTTTGTAGGCCTTTACCCGCGGCGGCCAGCAGCCGCCGAAGCCAGGAAAATGTATCCTCCGGTCTTCGGTCCGGGAAATTCGGAGTTGTGTGCGGCCGTCCCTGCTTGACGCCGGATCGGTTTGCGGCATATAAACGCTGCCATGAGGCCGGCGCCGGTGAAGCTGGGGCCTCCGTCCCGGCAACGGATCCGTATGCAGGACCGCTTGAGGCGCAGGGCGCTTCATGGGGTCCTTGCCGCGTGCGGACCGTCGCGGAAGGGGGCGTAAGATGGGACAAAAGCTCACCAGGAAAATAGCGGAGGGAAAAAAATGAGAAAATCCTGCTTGGTGTTTCTCCTGCTGGTCACAGCACTCGCGCTGGCCGCGGGCGACCGGCATATGACCATCGAGGACAGCCTGGCGGTAAAAGCCGTCGGCGCCCCGCAGTTTTCCCCGGACGGCAAAACGATCGCGTACACGCTATCGGAATGGGCCAGGGAGCAGGACACGCGCGTCTCGCACATTTACCTGACGTCCGCGGACGGCCAGCGGAGCGTCCGGCTGACGAACGGCGAAAAGGGTGAATCATCGCCGCGCTGGTCTCCCGACGGCAGGAAGATCGCCTTCACGGCAAACCGGGACAAGGGCAACCAGGTCTGGGTCATCAATCCCGATGGCGGCGAGGCGGAGAGAGTCACTTCCGAGGAATCGGGAGTGAACGGATTCAGCTGGGCGCCCGATAGCCGGCGCCTGGCGTTCGTGACCCAGGATGTGCCTGGAGACAAAGACCAGCGTGAGAAGCGTAAAAAGGATAAGTTCGACACGATCGTGGTGGATCGGGAGCTGATTTACTCGCATCTCTGGATGATCGACAGCCAAACAAGGGAAAAAAAGAGGCTGACCCGGGGAGACTTCAGCGTCAGCTCCCCGCAATGGTCCCCCGATGGGAAATGGATCGCCTACGTCACCGCCTCGACGGCTTTCCAGGAGAGCAAGTATAAGGACATTTCCGCCGACCGGAATACGGACATCATGATCATACCGGCGGATGGCGGCGCTCCCCGCAAGCTGACCGCCAATCCGGGCGCCGACACGAATCCTGAGTGGTCTCCTGACGGCGGCGCAATCGCATACCTGGCTTCGGGCGACGCGAGTTCCTGGGCCGCGAAGACGGATCTCATGGTGATTCCTGTTCAGGGTGGGACGCCGCGGAATCTGACCCGCGCGTTCTTCGAGTCTGCCGGCGGCGCCGCCTGGTCTCCGGACGGACAGAGCCTCTATTTCAGCGCCGGTATCGGCGTTACCAGCCAACTGTGCTCGGTGCCGGCCTCCGGGGGCAGCCCCAGGCAGATCACCCAAGGAGATCGCCTCTATGGGCAGTTCGACCTGGCTGCCGGCGGCAAATCGCTTGCGTGCCTGCTCGAGACGGCGAAAACGCCGGGAGACATCTGGGTGCGCGATCTGATGTCCGGCCAGGAACAGCAGGTCACCTTTGCCAATCCCCAGGTGAAGGAGTTTGCCCTGGCGGAGAGTGAAGTCATGCGCTGGAAGGGCCCCGAAAACTTCGATGTGGAAGGGGTGCTGACCAGGCCTCTGGATTATCAGGCGGGCAAGCGCTATCCGCTGATTCTACAGATCCACGGCGGACCTTACGGGCGGTTCAGCAACGGCTTCAACACCCGGGTCCAGATCTTCAGCGCAAATGGATACGCGGTGCTGATGCCCAATCCCAGGGGCTCCACCGGCTACGGCATCCAGTTCACGACTGCCAATGTGGGAGACTGGGGGGGGAAGGATTTCCAGGATTACATGGCCGGCGTCGACGCGGCCATCGCCAGGGGAATTGCCGATCCCGACAGGCTGGTGGTCATGGGAGGCAGCTATGGTGGATTCAGCACGTTCTGGACCATCACCCAGACGAACCGGTTCAAGGCGGCGATCGGACACGCCGGCATCAGCGATTGGTACAGCTTTCACGGACAGAGCGACATACCGGGCCTCATGGAATACGGATTTGCCGGCTATCCCTGGACTGCCGCCGAGGTTTACCGGAAATACTCGCCGATGACTTACGTTGACCGGGTGAAAACGCCCATCATGATCACGCACGGGGAGGAGGACCGGCGGGTTCCGATCGCCCAGGCAGAGGAGTACTACCGGGCGCTCAAGAGCCGTGGAGTCGAGGTTGTCTTCGTCCGCTATCCGCGCGAGGGACACGGAATCCAGGAACCCAATCACCAGATCGACTTGGTGCAACGCCAGCTGGAATGGTTCGACAAGCACCTGGGCATCGAGCGCCCGAAGAAGACCACCGAGGACCGGGCGAAGGACTGAAGTGACGATCCGTCGGGTGAGGAGGCGCCTATGCCGGGCTCAGATCTCGAGCATCGAACGAATCGCACCCTTTCGCGCGGCCGGTTCTACCCTTGCGGGGCCACGCTCAGCGACGAGGGTGTCAATTTTGCCGTCTTCAGTCAGAACGCGACCGCGGTCTGCCTGCTCCTTTTCGATGCGCCGGACGAGCCGCCCACGGACGTCATCCGGATGCAGCACCGCACCCGCTACGTCTGGCACACCCTGGTTCACGGCGTCCGGGCCGGACAGCTCTACGCGTACCGGGTCTGCGGGGATTACAATCCGACCATTGGAGCGCGGTTCAATCCCCATAAACTGCTGCTCGATCCCTACGCGTCGGCCTTGACCGGCAAGTGCGTCAATACCGACAACCTCCTCCTCGGGTATGACCCCCTTTCTCCGCAAAAAGACCTGCACCCGGATGTGCGGGACAACATGTTCCAGATGCCCAAATGCATCGTCGTCGATCACGCGTTCGACTGGCAGGGCGATCGCCGCCCGGAAATCGCGCTGGAGCGGCTGATCATCTACGAAGTCCACGTGAAAGGCTTCACCGCCGATCCCTCGTCCGGGGTCCGCAGCCCGGGCACCTATCTCGGTTTCATCGAAAAGATCCCTTACCTCCGGCATCTGGGTATCAATGCGGTTGAGTTGCTGCCGGTCCAGGAGTTTTATGTCGAAGATTTTCTGCGCGAGCGCGGGCTGACCAACTATTGGGGATACAACACCATCGGATTTTTCGCTCCGGAATCTTCTTACGCAACACAGTCCCGGCCGGGATGCCAGGTGGACGAGTTCAAGACGCTGGTGAGGGAACTGCATAAGGCCGGAATTGAAGTGATCATGGACGTCGTGTACAACCACACCGGCGAAGGCAACGAGCTCGGCCCCACCCTCAGTTTCCGCGGCATCGACAACGCGACCTATTACCTCCTGGCCGGACCGCCGGAACAATTCCGCCGGTACTACATGAACTACACGGGCTGCGGCAACAGCATGAACCTCGCCAACACGCACGTGATCAGGTTCGTCATGGATTCTCTCCGGTACTGGGTCGAAGTGATGCATGTGGACGGCTTCCGGTTCGATCTCGCCTCCGTGCTGGGCCGGGAGGGGAGCGGTTTCGACCGCTCGGCGGCATTCTTCGATGCCATTTCTCAGGATCCGGTGCTGGCGACCATCAAGTTGATTGCCGAACCATGGGATCTCGGGACCTACCAGGTCGGGAACTTTCCGATCGACTGGTCCGAATGGAACGGGCGCTTTCGTGACACGGCACGGCGCTTTCAGCGCGGGGAAGGAGGACAGATCTCCGAACTGGGATGGCGGTTGGCCGGCTCGGCGGATCTGTACGGGGATGACGGGCGGTCGGCGTACCAGAGCGTCAACTTCGTCACCTGCCACGACGGCTTTACTCTCCATGACCTCGTTGCCTACAATGAGAAGCACAATGAGGCCAACCTGGAGAACAACCTCGACGGGACGAACGACAACTATTCCTGGAATTGCGGCGCCGAAGGGGACACGCCTGATCCCGCGGTCCTGAGGCTCAGGCGGCAAATGGCGAAGAACTATGCCTGCCTCCTTTTGTTCTCTGCCGGGACGCCCATGATTCTCGGCGGCGACGAGTTTCTGCGCACCCAGAAGGGCAACAACAACGCCTATTGCCAGGACGACGGCATCAGCTGGTTCGACTGGGACCTGCAGGCAAAAAACGGCGGCATGCAGCGCTTTGTCCGAAGAGCCATAGCCGCGACCCGCCGGTATCCCATCCTGCAGCGGCGGAAGTTCCTGCTGGGCGAAGACCTCGACAACGATCAGCTTCCCGACATCACCTGGTTCGACAATTCCCGGAACCGCCCGGAGTGGAACAATCCCACGGTCCGGACGCTCAGCCTGATGCTGGACGGCAGCGAAGAGCCGTCCGATGAGGGCGAGTACCTGCTGTTTCTGATCATGAACGCGGACCCCTTTCTCCAGCGCGTGAGCCTGCCGCGGGTTGCGGGCCGGAATTGGTATCGCGTGGTCGATACCAGCCTCCCTGACGGCGAGGATTTTCTGGATCCCGGGAGGGAGATGGTCCTGGATTCGCAGGAGTTTTACCTTGTAAACGGCCGCAGTACGGTGCTGCTGCTGGGCAGGTGACTGTACCATGCAGGCCGGCGGATCCTTAGCCTGCATTATTCATGAAGCAGGAAACTAAAAAACACTTTAGGACACGGATGCACACGGATAAAGACAAATGAAATCCGTGTGCATCCGTGTCCCAAGAGCTTTTGTCCTGAATGGATCCCGGGATCCGGTACCATGCCTCCTTCATTTGCGCCTGAATTTCATGAATAATGCGGGTTTGTACTACCTGCCGAGTTTTTTCATTTCGTCATCGAAGCCGGTCATTTCCCAGCGGATCAGCGAGGCCGGTATCAATCCCTTCGAGAACATTTCGTCCAGGAAGCCTTTGAGCGTAAAGGCGCTCCCTTTCAGCCGCGCGCAGTCTGCCATCAGCTTCTCGATCTGAATCTTTCCGGTCACGTAGCTCGTGCCGTAGCCCGGGCCGTGCAGATAGATGGTCAGATCGACCCAGATGGTATCGCCGTCCGGCTTGACCCAGCCGTAAGGCGTTGTTGCGCTGGCGTATTTCACCGCGTCGTCGACGGTCCACTCGCCTGAGTGGAGCTTCAGGTCGCAAATCGCGCGGACGGCGCGGAAGGCGAGGAGGATGTAGACGAGTTCGCGCGCCCGCGGGTTGCGGTCAAACAATCCCGCCTGCTGAAGGATCTCTTCGGCAGCGGTGGCAAACCCTTCGGCCCGGCTGTCCCAGATGTTGTAGAGGAGCGGCGTGCCGCGGATCGGATGCGTATTGCGCGCCTCGCGCTGTTTTTCGAGCCAGTGGATGGCGTGGACCTTCAGCGGCACCGGATCGCGGTAGTCGACCTGGGTGAAGAAATCGCGCCGCTCCGGGGGAATGACGGCTCCGCCGCCGGCGGGCAGCTTCATGAAATCGCCGACCGAAAAGATCCCGTCCTGCCGCAGAAAATCGAGCAGACCGGCAGCCGCGGCTTCCTGGCGGCGCCGGGCCTCTTCCGCGGTCGCCGGCGGCTGCAGGGGCGGCAGCTTGCGGTTGCGGTGTTCCTCCAATTTTAGGAAGGCCAGCGACCGTTCCAGTTCGCGGCTGGCGATCTGGTACTGTTCGTCCCAGCTATAAGGGACCAGATGCACGTTTTTCTGGTACCAGTCAAACTCGGGTTTGCCGATGCCTGAAGGCCCCTTCAGGGCCGGGATTCTAGAGTCGAGCCACTTGCGGAAGTCATCGACCGCCGCGCGGGCCTGCCGGGCGAGGGGAACCAGATCGGGATTCGTTCCGGCCAGCCGATCGGCCAACCGATCGAGTGCCGCGGCCTCACCGGCCTTTTTGCGGGCGCCGAGACGCCAGAGGTCGCGCGTGTCCGCGGTCAGGTTGGATCGCGCCTGGGCCAGGATTCCGGGGATGCCAGCGAGCTTGCGACGCACTTCATCCCGGCCGGCTGCGTCCAGCGGGAAACTGTACCGCCAGATGTTCAGGCAGCCGTAGATCTCGGAACCCTCCCGCGCCGGCACATCCGACTCCGACGTCTGGATCACGGCATAAAAGCCCGGATCGCGCGACCATGGCCGGAGCACCCGATGGTCGAAATCGAGGCCCTTCATCTCCGCCCGGACAATTTCGTAGTCGACGCGCCGGTCTATGGGCCATGCTTTCGTATCAATGGCTGCGAGCCTTTTTTCGAATGCCGGCAGTTTTGCCTTCTGGGCCGCCATGGCGGCCGGCGAATAATCGGGGATCCCGTTTTCGGAGACCACCGGCTTCTGATACTCGCGGAATTCCCTGAACAACCGGAGCAGCGCCTCATAGCTGCCGCTGTCCCGGCCGACTGCCTGCGTCCTGCCGGCCCCGGCCGGCGAGGCCGCAGCCGATGCGGCGATCGTTACCAGTGCGAAAATACGAATCGATTTCACGGCGAATCCCTCCCGTTGTGCCCGGCTCCGGCGCGTTGCGGTTGCATCGGAGGCCATAATCCTAATCAACAGGTTTTGCATCCATAATGCAACAGAAAAGGGGAATCGGGTGTCCGCGGTTCCCGCATCGGGAGCGCCATAAGCGCATGACGAGCTGCTCCGAAAATATCCTGGGACCGCGTGCGTCCCGCGCGCTGGTGCTCCCGCTGTCGCATAGTTTTTGTCGGATGTCGCCGAAGGCGACTTTGGAGTGCGGCGGCATGACGCCGCTTTATGATCGGCTAAGTTATTGATTCCGGTTTTGAAAGCGGCGCCTGGGCGCCGCACTCCAAAGCGCCCTTCGGGCGCTGAATGCTCCGCCCAACAGAAAAACCATGCGGCATTTCGCGGGACGCCCGCGCTCCCAGGACCGATGCCGCACATTTTCATGCATCACCGGGTGCGCCATTGGCCCATGAGGAGCTGCTCCCGGCGCACGCGATTCCCAGCGCGCGGTACGGGACAGCGGTTTCCGTCGTAGGAATGCCGCCGGCTTCCGCCGGTCAGCTCGCGGCCCGTGTCGAGGCGGCGCGCAACGGCAGGCCGGGATCGGCCAGAGATTCCAGCATCTGCTGGTGAATGGACGGATCAATCAGATAGTAGAGTTTGCCGTCCTCCGCCTGTGGTTCGATGTATCCCTTGGAGGCCAGCAGCAGGCAGAGCTGCTGCTCCCCGGGGCTGAGGCCGGAGGCATCCACGCGAGCCATGCCCTGCGGCCCCGGAACCAGCTTGCGCAGGAAGTTCCTCGCGAACACCTGGCTGTCGCTGGAATCAAGCACAGCCCCGGCCGAGACCCAGCGCTCCTGGGGCGCCCCGAAAAAGTAGGGTCCCGAGGAATAGGCCAGGAGGAATACGATCAGGTCTATGAAGGCTGCAAGCGCGAGCGCGAAAATGTGGCGGCCGCCGGGGGCCGAGACCAGTTCCTGAAATGCAATCAACAGGTCTTCCTGGCCGCTGGCCGATCGATCGACATAGCCCGCATAGGCGGGGACCGCCGGAATGGCAAAGCGCTCCGTGTGGAGGGTCTCCCTGACCTCCTGCCAGGGGATGGTGTCGAAGACCTCGCGGAAGGTTTTCAACTGGATTTCCGTGGAATCGAGCGGTTTGATCCGCCCACCCATCTCCGAAAGGGAACGCTGCGCTCCCCGTATGCGGTCCAGCGACTGGCGGGCGAGTTTCGCGTATCGGTCGAAGGCCGTGTAGCGCAGGCCGGAACCCGATCCCTCCGGATAGCTCGCGCTGTATGTCTGCGCCTCCCGCGCTACCGCCTCCCGAATCCCGGCCAGATAAGGATCGCTGTCCTGCGCGCGGGAAATGAAGCCGTGGGCTTTTTCCGCCTGGGCCATTTCCTCGAGCGCCAGGACATGTTTTTCTCCTTCGCCGACTGCTCCCGCGAGCAGTTCCTGAGCCTGGCCTGTAGTCGCCAGGAGCGAATCATACAGCTTCCGCTCGATGCTTGCCGGCCGCTCCCGCGCCGAAAACCAGGTGTAGAGGCATGCGTAGGAAAATGAAATGGACACCAGTGCCGTGATCACGTAAACCGAAAGGAGCAGCGCCCGCCTTGTCCTCGAGAGCCCGATCAGCCAGGCAACCAGGACGAGAGCGGACTGCACTCCCAGGGAGGCCAGGAAGGCGAACCAGGGGGAAAGGTAGAGCGCCATGCCCTGCTGCGTCGTGTACCAGGACACAATCGATAGCAGGCAACTGGCTACAAACAGGGCCTTTACCATGGGACGACTGACGGACACCGGCGATAATGGTCGAGCGGACATAGAACCTCCTTCTCCTATGATCATCCATACGGCTCGTCGTGACGAATGGTTCCATGTCGCCCCGCGGCGCTTCCCCGACCTATTGCACGGCCTCCGTGCGGGACTTAGAATTAATCATGTATGTCGGGATCTCGGAATCAGGGGCGGCGAGGTTGGATGCTCGGGTCCGGCCTCCGATTCACTCCCTGCGTTCGCGTTGGTGGATCTCGGAAACGGATGTACGCGCCGGAGAGGTCGATTCCGTGAGTTGGCTGCTCCGGGAGGGTTGTACGCCCGTTTTTGACAGAGGCGGGGTCTGAGGAACTTGATGGTCCGTCAGGGGGAATGATCCCCGGGAGTCCGGGCGGAAAGGCAGGTTGTATCATGTCAAGAGCGACGGTCGGGGCTGCCCGCGCAGGGCATCGATGGCTCCCGCACAGGAACGCCCATCCGCAAAGGATTTTTCATATGACGCTCGCGCTGAGTCTCTCGGGCCTGGCCGGGTTCCTGCTCGGCGGCTGTGAGAGCCGTGCCACGCCGAATCTGGAGCGGCCGCCGGCGCCCGTATCAGTGGCAGCCGCGGTCGAGAAGGATGTCCCCGTCTTTCTCGACGAGATCGGCAAATGCGTCGCCCGCGAGGTGGTTTCCATCCAGCCGCAGATTTCCGGGAAGATCACCGGGATCCACTTCGTCGACGGGGCCGACCTGAAGGCGGGCGATCCGCTTTTCACCATCGATCCGCGCCCTTTCGAGGCCGAACTGCAGCAGGCTCAGGCGGGCCTGGCCAAGGACACCGCGGTCATGAAGCAGGCGGAGGCGACACTTGCCCGGGATATCGTTCAATCTAAGAACAGCGAGGTCCAGGCGCAGCGATATGCCGACCTTCTCAAGCAGGAAGGAGTCACCAGGGAACAGTACGATCAGATGCGCACCGAGGCGGAAGCGTCCCAGGCGACGGTCAGTGCGGACCGGGCGGCACTGGCAAGCGCCCAGCAGGCGATCCAGGTGGACCAGGCCGCAATCGAGAGCGCGAAGGTGCGCCTGGGCTATTGCTACATTCAGTCGCCGATCAACGGGAGGGCGGGCCACCGCCTGACCGATATGGGAAATGTCGTGGAAGCCAATTCCGACACGCTCCTGGTCATCCAGCGACTGGACCCGATCTACGCCGACTTTACCGTCACCGAAAACGATCTGTCGGAGGTGCAGCGGAACATGCGGATGGGCGCGCTTCGGGTCGAGGTCCGGCTGCCGGACGACGCCGGCGCGCCTCTGGGCGGCCTGCTGACTTTCATCGACAACGCCGTGCAGAATGACACCGGCACGGTGATGCTGCGCGCGACCGTGCCCAATCCGGACCGACGTCTGTGGCCCGGGCGATTCGTAAACGTCCGGCTGATTCTGACCACATTGAGGGGCGCGGTTCTTGTGCCGGCGGAAGCGCCGCAGCTGTCGGCCAAGGGATCCTTCGTTTATGTCGTCACCGGGGACGGGACTGCCGAAATGAGGCCGGTGAAAACCGGGCAGCGGCAGGGCGATCTGATCGTCGTCGAGCAGGGGATCAAGCCCGGCGAACGCGTGGTGGTCAAGGGCCAGCTCGGCGTTACGCCCGGCGGCAAGGTGTCGATTGAGGAACCGCCGGCTGAAGGGACTCCCAAGCCGAATCCAGGGACGGAATCACGATGAACCTCTCGGAACCCTTTATCCGACGGCCGGTGATGACGGCCGTTCTGACGCTGTCCGTGATCCTGTTCGGAGTAATGAGCTACAGCAGACTCCCGGTGAACGACCTGCCGGCGGGCGGGCGCTAACGCCGTCGAGGTATCCAGGTCCATCCGTGACGTATTGCCGCTGATCAGCGCCGAACTACCCGGTTCAGTCCGGATCACTCCCATCTATGACCGGGCGGCTACTATCGTCCATTCCGTCATGGATGTGCAGGTGACGCTCGCCATCGCCTTCGTCCTGGTGGTGATCGTGATCTTCATCTTTCTGGGCCGCGCGACGGATACAATGATTCCGGCGGTGGCCCTCCCGCTGTCGCTGCTGCTTACGTTCATCGCCATGCGCGGGCTGGGTTACAGCCTGGATAACCTCTCACTGATGGCCCTCACGCTGGCCATCGGGTTCCTCGTCGACGATGCCATCGTCTTCCTGGAGAACACCGTCCGCCGGATGGAACACGGTGAGAAAGGGATGGAAGCCGCGCTCAACAGCGCCCGCGAGATCAGTTTCACCATCCTCTCGATGACGGTCTCGCTGGCCGCCGTGTTTATTCCGCTCGTGTTCATGCCCGCGCTGGTGGGGCGCATATTCCGGGAGTTCGCCATTACCATCGTCATAGCGATCCTGGCTTCGGGCCTGGTATCGCTGACCCTGACGCCGTTGATGTGCGCGCGGCTGCTGAAGGATCGCGGGCCGGGAGCGAAGCGGACCTGGGTGGAAAGGGTGATCGGCGGCGCGGAGAAGCGGGTGCTGGGCATCTACGGTGCTTCGTTGTGGTGGTTTCTGCGGCGGCGCTGGGTATCCGTCCTGATCTGGGTCGTTTGCCTCGGGGGCACGGTGGGGCTGCTGTGGGCGACTCCCAAGGCCTTTCTGCCGCCGGGCGACAGCAGCGTCATTTTCGGTGTCGTCATCGGCCGGGAAGGATCCTCCCCGCAGCAGATGCGGGCCCTGCAGGACCGGATGGACCAGACCTTGCAGCAGGATCCGAACTCGCTGACCCTGTTCACCATGACGGGGGCCAGCGGTTTTCTGCCTTCGAACCAGGGGATGCTGTTCCTCTTCCTGAGGCCTCCCGAGGAACGTCTGCCCATTCAGGTAATCGCCGGACAACTGATGGGAAAGCTCGGATCCATTCCCGGAGCCTTTGCGTTCCTGCGGCCCTTTCCGGTTCTCGAAATCAGCACCGGAGCGACGAATCAGAGCCAGGGGCAATACGCCTTCTCCCTGTCAGGGGTGGATCCGGGCCAGGTCTACGAAACGGCCGGAAAGCTGATGGGGAAGCTCAGCACCTATCCGGGATTCGCGAGCATTTCCTGGGACCATTTCAACAACACCCCCAACCTGGATATCGAGATCCGGCGCGACCAGGCCCGGACCTACGGGGTATCGGAGGCGCGGATCCTCTCCCTGCTGCGCAACGCCTACTCCCAGAATTATCTGTATCTGATCAAAAAGCCCGAGGACCAGTATCAGGTCATCCTCGAGGTCGAAGATGCCGCGCGCACGAGGCCCGAAGACCTCTCCCTGCTTTATATCCGGACGGACGATGGCAAAAACCTGGTGCCGCTCAAGGCACTGGTCGACTGGAGGCAATCTCTCGGCCCTCAATCCGTCAACCACCTGAACCAGTTCACGAGCGTCACGCTCTACTTCAACACCAAACCCGGCATGGCGATCGGCGACGCCGCGGATTTTATCACCAGGACGGCTGCGGAGGTCGTCCCTTCCACGATGCGGGCCGGCCTGCAAGGCGAAGCCCTGACCTTCCGGGATACGGTGAGAAACCTCACCCTGCTCATGATCCTGGCGGTATTCGTGATGTACGTGGTCCTGGCGATCCTATATGAAAGCTACCTGCACCCGCTGACCGTGCTCTCGACCCTGCCGACGGCGCTTGTCGGCGGGCTCCTCACCTTGCATCTGTTCGGGGAACAGGCCTCGCTCTATGCCTTCGTCGGCATGTTCATGCTGATGGGAATTGTCAAAAAGAACGGCATCCTGATCGTAGACTTCGCCATCCAGCGCCTGGCGGCCGGCGAGTCGGCCGAAAAGGCCATTCATGATGCAAGCATGGACCGGTTTCGCCCGATCATCATGACCACGCTGGCCGCGGTCATCGGCGCCGTTCCCATCGCCCTCGGCTACGGAGCCGACGGCGCGTCGCGCAGGCCCCTGGGCCTGGTAATTGTCGGCGGCCTCTTGGTCTCTCAGTTGATCACACTCTACATCACTCCGGTAATTTACCTGTATTTCGAGGAGTTCCAGGAGAAAGTGCTGGATCGCGCGGCTTTTTTCCGCTCCAGGTACGCGGGCGGCCATGCTCCTGGTGGCGGCCGGGAGCAACCGTCCGGATCATGGCCGGGCCATCCGGCAAAAGGACTTTAAGCAGATCCAAGCGGATCGTTCGGAAATCGGCGGAGTCGGATATGAAAAAGGCGATCGGGCTGGCGGCCTCTCTTTCCCTGGTGCTGACGGGATGCATGGTCGGTCCCAACTATCGCCGGCCCGCGGTCCAGCCGCCCGAGGCATTCCGTTCGACGGCGCCCGCGCCAACGGCGGAGCAGGCCTCCTTATCCGATTTGAAGTGGTGGGAGGTATTCAAGGATGACGCGCTGCAGGGCCTCATCCGCGCGGCGTTGATCGGGAACTACGACCTCCAGAATGCAGCGGCGCGCATCGAAGCGGCCCGCGCCGGCCTGGGCATCACGCGGTCCGAACGCCTCCCGAATCTGGCACTGACCGGTGAAGTGGCGACCAATCGATTCTCGCGAAACGGGGCCTCTACGCTGCCGGAGGAATTTGTGCCGTCGCAGAGTCGCACGTTCGGCACGGCCACGCTGGATCTCCTCTCGTTCGAGATCGACCTGTGGGGCCGGCTCCGGCGCGCCACGGAAGCGGCGCGGGCCGGGCTGCTGGGCGCCGAAGAAAACCGCAAGGCCGTCATCACGACTCTGGTCAGCGACGTGGCCGCGGCCTACTTCGGACTGCGCGAGCTGGACTACGAACTGGAGATTTCCAGGCGCACGCTCGAGCTGCGCCGGGCATCGCTGGATCTCGTCAGGATCCGGCACGACGGCGGCGTCGCCACCCTGCTCGACCTGCGCGAGGCCGAGCAGCTCGTCTTCAGCGCTGCGGAGATCATCCCGCGGCTGGAGCAACAGATCGCGCAAACCGAAAACCGGATCAGCCTCCTGCTCGGGCGGAATCCCGGTCCGATCGAGCGCGGGCGGGCGCTGACGGAGCAGGAGCTCGCGCCCGAGGTTCCTGCGGGTCTGCCATCGGCGCTGCTCGAGCGCCGGCCCGATATCCGGGCTGCGGAACAGGACCTGGTTGCCGCCAATGCCGGGATCGGAGTGGCCAGAGCAGCCTATTTCCCGAGGATCAGCCTGACCGGATATCTGGGAGGGCAGAGCACGCAGCTGGCCAGCCTGTTCAGCGCATCCCATGGCGTATGGAATCTGGCCCCGCAGGCCACCCAGCCGATTTTTGCCGCCGGCCGGACCCGTTCGACCGTCCAGCTGGCGGAAGCGAGGCGGCAGGGTGCGCAGGTGGCCTTCCAGAAGACGATCCGCAGCGCATTTGCGGAGGTCTCCGACGCGCTCATCGCCTGCCAAAAAGAGCGGGAGAGCCGGGTACAGCAGGAGCTGTTGCTGCATGCGCTGCAGGACCGTACCCGGCTTGCCTATGTCCGGTATCGGGGCGGGGTCGACACGCTCCTGCACGCGCTCGATGCCGATCGGGACCAGTTCCAGGCCGAGTTGACCCTGTCGAGGATCAAACTCAACGAACTGCTCGGCGTCGTCCGGCTCTATAAGGCCGTGGGCGGCGGCTGGCAGCAATGAACGTTGGCCGTCGATCGAAAGCAGTGCTCACGGAGTGACCGCCCGGCGGCGCACCCGCGATCAGCTCCCGGCCGCGGTCTTGAAACCGCCATAGACCATGCGTTTCGCGTCGAAGGGCATCTCCATGGCCTGGTCCATCTTCGCCATCTCCTTCATGACCCTGGCGTTGACCCGGTCCCGGTGCGCCCTCGATTTGAAGACGATAAACGAGAAGACCACCGTCTCGCCGGGCTTCAGCTTCATCATCTTCGTGAATGGTGTCCCCCACTTCGGTTTGAGATCTTCGCCGATACACTCTTTGTAATCGAGGGCGCCATGGCGGCGCCACATCTCTTCCCCCCACCTGGCCAGGCGGACATAGGTCTTCAGGTTCTTTTTCGGTATGGGCAACACGTAACCATCCACGTAGCTCATCGGTCCTCCTCTTGGTCTTGTGCCGTTCTGCCGGTCGGGCTCACGGCATTTGCACGCTACCGTTTTGATCTATTGTACCATCGGGAGGAGCAGGGGAGAGCGGGGCCGGCGCCGTCCGGCCCCGCGCACCATCCTGATTACCGCTTCTTCGAGGAAGCGATTTTGCCGTTGCGAAGGTCTGCGGGAGTGAGTCCAAGGGAAGGGAAGTGGCTGGACAGGTTGGCGGCCAGCAGATCATCCCCCTGCGCACCGGCGACCGCGTTCCGGAGATGCTCCGCATGCTGAGGACGCTTCGGCCAAAGCGTGATGACGGCCGCCGCGAATTCCATTTCCGGATCGCCGCCGCGCAGCTGCATGGCTTCACGGACCAGGTCGTAACCTTGGTTCGTGCCTGTCGTGCCGGTGGCATAAGCCTTCTCCGCGTTCAACTGAGCCATCGTGGCCTTGTAATACCCGTAGTCAAAAACGGCCAGGCCCTGGCGGGCTGCCTTCCCGGCCTCCGCCCGCGCTTTGAGGCTTTCGAGAAGCCGCCGGCCGGCATCGGCATTTTTCGCGGAGTAAAGCGCGGCGCGCCGCAAGGTCTCCATGCGCACGATCACGGGGGTATCCTGCGCGAGCAGACTAGCCGTATCGGCTGCCAGCCGGCTGGAATCGTACCCGCCATGGGGAGATCCGATTCCCCGGTCCTGGATCCAGGGCAATGACCTGGCGTTGCCGATGTCGAATGGAAAGCAGATCAGCGGCGTTCCGGCCAATGCCAGAGGAGCCAGGCACAGAACGGAAAGCAGCGCCGCCCATTTGAGATGTTTCATTTTCATAGTCCTCCTCACCCGAGTTTGTGTCCTGCATACAAAGACGTCCGAGGAGCGGATTATGTTAACCCGAGTTGTCAATGAATATGGCGTGCACGCGGATGTCAACTTCACGCGCCGGTCAGAATCCGATCCGACATGGGCCCTTCGGGCCCGCAAAAGCCCTGCACACGGATGCAATCCGTGTGCATCCGTGTGCATCCGTGTGCATCCGTGTCCTGCGATTTTCTGCTACACGA